>Ga0334888_1001300_pt1 | contig 33361 bp, 15 predicted proteins | sample GraSluR1_MG_FD_207227 | JGI IMG/M metagenome (GOLD analysis project Ga0334888, IMG submission 207227) | Sludge microbial communities from methane-producing bioreactor in Wageningen University, Netherlands - Granular Sludge_3_08-R1 | ecosystem: Engineered > Bioreactor > Anaerobic > Unclassified ...
TGTTTGTGGCAGCGCCGTTTGAAACGGCTGAATAGCTTGGTGTGGCCCCACAGTCGTCGGTGGCTGTGCCGGCATCAGCAATGGCCATTGCCGCATCGGGGAGGGCAGCAGGATTGCATCCCAGGTCGATGGTCGAACTTGGACAAGATACAAACACAGGGGCAGCGTCCACTGTCCAGGTATACGTCAGCACGCAGGTGGCTGTGAGTCCGCAACCGCCTGTGGCAGTGACGGTCCAGCTTTGCGACCAGACACATCCTGTGTTTGTGGCAGCGCCGTTTGAAACGGCTGAATAGCTTGGTGTGGCCCCACAGTCGTCGGTGGCTGTGCCGGCATCAGCAATGGCCATTGCCGCATCGGGGAGGGCAGCAGGATTGCATCCCAGGTCTATGGTCGAACTTGGACAGGATACAAACACAGGGGCAGCGTCTACCGTCCAGGTATAGGTAATGCTGAGCTCATCGGCTGCATTGCCGCAGGCGTCTGAATAATTGGCATACCAGGTCTGGGAATAAGCGCAGCTAATATTCGATGGCCCGGCAGTGGTGACCACGGGGGTGATGCTGCCTTCGCAATTGTCTGTGCCGGTAAAGCCGGGAGCAAGTACCGTAGGATTGCAGCCCAGATCGCCGCTGATTGCCACAGTGGCCAAAACGGGCTTTGTGTTGTCGCCTCCGGCATAGGTAAGTTGCTGATTGCTTAGTTCATTTCCACAACTGTCCACCACTTTATACACATAGGTCGCCTGCCAGGCGCAGTCATCACCCGTAACTATGGTGTCTGTAATGATGACGCTTTCCACGGGCAATCCGCAGGAATCACTGAAGGCGTTGGCAGCCCTGGAGTAGTTAAAGGCTGGAACATCGGCGGGCAGGGTGTTGGCGTCAACATAGCAGGCATTGATGCCGCTGGTCCCCAAGGGAGGGATACCGGAGGGTGGCTGGGAGGTGCATTGCACGCTGCCGTCGATATAGAAATTGGACTGCGGACTGTCCGTCAGGACTACAAAATTCCCGTCTGCATACTCGCAGGAGGGGCCATCGTCTAACCACTGCAAGGCAGTACTCCCTCCGTGATAGTCGAACTGGATGGTGATAAAGGTGTTGTTGTCGGGAATATCAATGCCTACTGAACTGAATCCACCGATAATCAGTTCACCTGGTGTAGTATTCCCGAAGGTAAGTATGGGAAAGCCGGCGGTATTCAGCACAGTATTAAACGTGAGTACAGTATGATCAAAAAGCAGCTTCAGATTGACGCCCCCGATGTCAATGAAATTTCTGACGGTCACCGGGACTGCGAGGCTGGTGCCGGGGCAGGAAGACAAATTGGGGAGGCTGGTGATGGGCGCACTTCCTGCATCCATAAAGGTCAGGCTGCCGTTGATCCAGTAAGCAGAGGTTGGCAGGTCATTCAATGGGCCGTTGTTATTGTAAAACTGACATTCTGTTGATAAGGCGGTAGTGTCTATAAAATTCAGACTGCTCGTGCCATTGCTTACTTTGTTGAAATTCAGGGTGAAGATGGCTGTCCCGTTTCCCACTGTAATGGGGTTTTGAGAGGTAAACCAACCGATTTTTACCTCTCCCGGCGACATTAAATTGATATTGGTGAATCCCCCCAGCAGGGGGCTGGTTGTGACACTGACGATGCTGGCAATCGCAGGATCAAAAACAATTTTTATATCTCCGGAGACAATGCCGGTGAAATCACTGGCCAGGATATCCACACTGGCGGTATTCGTGGTGGAGGTTACCGACTGGAGGGTCGAAACGGGTGAGTTTTGCTGTGCATACAAAGAGAATGACAACAGCTGCGCTGCAACGAAAAGCGATATCACGATGTTCTTCATAACAGTAGGATTATTTATCTCATTCGCTGAGACAGGCTTTTTTTGATTTTGATGAATTGAAGCGGAATGTGCACAGAAGATTGATCGGTGCGCAGGATGGCGTCCAGCAGGTATAGTCCCGGCGGCCATTCAGCCAGGTCAATAACGTGCTGACAGTTTCCCGCGGCTTGCAATCCGGCATCCCGCGCCATCATTACCTGTCCCATTGGATTCAGTATCCTCAAAGTGAGATGGGCAGGCGCTGTCAGCGAACATTGAAGGGTGATTTGTTCATCCGCAGGATTAGGGAACAATCGGAGGGAAGCAGGGATGAACTTGGGTTCAGTGCGGTCTGCCGACTGAAAAGTCAGCAGGGGCAGGCTGATCTCTATGAGGGGGTAGGGTAAGAATTGTGCATCTGCGAATTCATTCAGGGCATTGTGAATGAGATGGAAAGATTGATCTCCGGGGGGCAGGGATGATGCCTTGCTTCTGAGCACAAGCATCAGCAGGGTGTCCCCTGAACTTTGCAACAAGGGGTTCAGCGTCGTCCATCCTATACGCAGAATTTGTCCTTGCTGTTCAAACAATAGCAGATCTGCTGGTCTGTCTTTAAGATAGATGTTTTGCGCCGTAAACCCGGATGGAAGTTCCAGGGCAAGAGAAATAGCAGCGATCTCAAGGGCTTGCCCCACACAAAGAGGTATTTCATTCAAGCCACCCATTGTGCAGTGTAAGACCGTTGATTCACTCAGCATCACCTTTTCCGGCTCTCCCTTGGTAGAGGGTACATAGCTTCGGTTGAAGTCGCCGGTGAGCATCCCATACAGGTTTTGACCCACAGAGGTATTGGTGACCTCAATGACAGGGAAGGCCCCATCCTGCCAGAGGTTTTGCTGCAGGATGTCTCCGGCTTTCCAGAATACCCAGTCTTCCTTGCCCGGCAGGTTCCAGGCTTCGGTCTCTCCGGATACATAGTAATTCAGGATGTTAAAGGCATCAAATGAAGTTAATACTGTGGCGGGCATTGCCACATCTCCAGCTAGAAAATTGACTTTCTCCAGTGGCAATGGATTGCTCGGAGATACATTCACCTGCCAGAGATTCAATGCCCCGGCATCGGTGGCGTTGATGCTGCTCCCTTCCTTATCGGAGCCTGCCTCCAGGGAATATATCCCCTGGCTGAGGTTGGAGAAAGAATAGTATCCATTGGCTAGTGTGGAAGTGCTGGCAACAAGGGCCCCTTCCTTCCATAAATCAATGCTGACATTGCCCAGAGGGCTTTTGGCGGTATTGTTGTATTGAACAAAACCGTAAATGTGACAGTTGTTCACCTGCCAGAAAAGGATGTCTTCAGCAAAAGGGTAATCCAGCTGTTCCAATTGACACAGTGCTTCAATGCGCAGTTCCGATAAAGCGAAAACCCCTGTGTTTTCAATGACAAAACGCCACACATCTGTACCGCTATGCCCTTGCAAGGGATATGGGCTTTGCCCTCCAACGATCTCTGAAAGCCTGATCTGGTTGCGGTAAGAAGTCAATACATAGGTTCCGCTGTCCTGATCTGTATTGTAATACCAGCGTATGCTTGTTCCGGTGGGAAAATAATACTGACTGACAATGCGGGCATCGGCTTTGATGGCGGTGTCCACATTCAGGATTGAGGGATATTGTATGCTGGCCACAAACTGAAGAGGTGCCGGGCGACAGACCACGCTGTCAATACCTTGTACATTGAGAATCGCTTTTTCTAGGCTTATATTAAAGCCGGCAGGCGAACCGCTTATGCTCTGGCAAACGCCAGCGGCTCTGTATGCAATGGGAATGATATCTATGTCGCTACTCCAGGGAGTAAGAGGACTGCTGAGGGTGAAAATCCATTTCACCTCATCCTGGCTCAGGTCCTGCATCGCCGGTGCATCCATTCCAGGTATCTCTCCCAGGATCACCGCTGTTTTGGTCCCCAGATCATAATTCAGAATGAAATCACTGGTATCAGCAGGAAGAATCCTGCGGATGGAAATCAATTGTGTTCCTGCTGGAAAAGCCTGTGAAGCTGTTATTTGCAGGTCGGCTTTTATGTCTGCGGGAATCTCATCCAGGGAAGGATACAGCGCAATGCATTGAAAGCGTACCGGTCCTCCTGCTACTGAAGCAATATCCGCCAACGGATCTATCTGAACCTGCGGCAGATTGCGGAGCAGGATGGTATCGGCAGCATATACATAATCGGAATCGGGTGTTTGGGCCAATCCTTCTAAAACAAGATCGTATTCATTCAGGAACAAATCCGGACCTGAGAGGGTGAAGTTCCACTGCCGATCGACTTCGCTTTCATTCAATAAGGGATTGCCGCTGCTCATTCCCAATATCTCGGAAAGAAATATTTCAGACGTGGGAAGAAGGATGTCGAAGCTGCCATTGCCAAAGGATGTGGACCAGTCGAGGCGGCTGCCGGCCGGCACTGGAAAAGGAGAGATGACCCGGATGCGGGCATCGGAGAGGATTTCTGCTCCGATATGCCTGATGACAGGAAATGCTTCCTCAAAAGCCATCCGGAAGGTATCGCAGAGAAGGTAGGCCCTGTCTTGTGCTTCAAAGGTGATCATTTCCCGGAAGGACAGCAGGATGCTGTCGGTGCTTCCTGCAGGCGAAATGCAGGAGTCGGGGTTTGAATACGTCACGGTTTCCAGCAGGAAGGGCATTCCAATGACTTCATTATCCGCACCTTCCATCCATAATTCCAGTTTTAAGGATGTATTGGCGTAATCCTGCAGGGCTTTTGCCGCAATGCCTGTGATGGTGGAAAGCAGGTGCACGCTGTCGCTGCTGAGTTCATAGTCCAGGGCTTGATCTGAGATGGGCCCGCTGTCGGCCTGGCTCCGCAAGCGAATCAATCGCATCCCGGCGGGGAAGGCAGGGGAGGGGCAGCGCAAGGCTATGTCCATCAGGATGTCGGGATGATAGTTCGAATAATCTGTAAAAAGCAGGGTGTCTCTGAGAATGAAGGGGACAGCAGGCAAGCTTTGAATGGCCTCCGGGGATTGATAATCCGGCCGGGCCAGTCCATTGAAATGCACACGGCTGTCGTCCCACCACCAGGGATCGAAATCCACATTGCCGATGGCTGCATTGCCTTTTCCGCAAGGATTCCATTCTGAATGATAAGGTCCTGTGGCATCGCCCCACCAGTTCGATTCCGCTTGCGTAATGTCTTGGGGTGGCGTTTGGAGCATACGGAGTCCGGCCAGAGTATTACTATAAATGTGATTGTTTAAAAACTGGTTTCCAAGCACATTTCCAGCCAGTTGGGCTCCGCCTTCGTCATCTTCCAGCAAAATGCCATTGAGGTTCCCGTGAATCTCATTCTCTTGTACTACATTCAGGCCTGAAGAATGAGCATTGGAAAAAAAGTGTATTCCGGCAAAGGAATGTCCTGAGATAACATTATTCAGTATCTCATTTTCACTGCTGCCTTCCAAGAGGATGCCGCTATGTTCATTCAGCAGGATTTCATTCAGTGTGATTTCATTCTGATCTGCATTCTCCAGTTTGATCCCGCAGTAATTGGTTTTGATCAGGTTGTTCCGGATGATGCTTCCTTGCACCTGCACCAGGCGCAAGCCGTTATTGCCGGGCGATACAAGCCCGCTGTGGCTGATCTCGAAATCTTCAATTATCACATTGTCTGCCGTGATGGTGAAGATAGAGTTGGTGGCAGAAGATACCCGGCTCTGGGCTGTTCCGCTGCCTTGAATCCGCAGGGATTTATAGACCGTAAGCATTTCGTGATACACCCCGGGCTCTGCCAGGATATGATGCCCGTCGAGGGTTTCGCTGGCATCAATGGCCTCCTGAATGCTTGGGTAATCCAGCTTGGTATCGGTATTATGCACGGGCCCGTAGTAATAGGTAAAGCTGCCCTCCGCGCCCAGGGCATCGGTGACGTGGACAGTATATTCCCCGTAGCCCGGCGGATAAACGGTGCTTGTATTGCCGGCACTAAAGCCTCCGGGGGCAGTCCAACTCAGGGTATAGGGTGCCTGTCCGTCCTGCGGGAGGGCAATCAATGCGCCGGTGTTGTAGTCGCGGTCGAAAACCACATTGAGGGTGGAAACCCATCCGTCAAAATAATACTGATCTGTGGGGGTATCCAACAAGGGTGCAATGACAGGAAAGCCTGCATATTCGCAGGAGATGCCATTGTCTGTCCATACCAGGGGGGAAGTCCCGGGATTTATGAAAACAAAATCGACAAAGAGCAGGGTATCTCCATCGGTGAGGCTTGGGGCCGGGTTTACCCCGTTGGTAATCCAACCGATAAATACGCAGCCTGAATCGCTGCCTGCCTGAAAATCGGGAAAAGCGGTGCCTGAGATTCCTGAAAAGGCCACCAGGTTTTCATCAAAGCAAAGTTTGAGTGAAATGGCACCAATGTCGTGGAAATCGCTTACCCTTATCGGTACACTTGCCGTTGGTCCTGCGGTGATCTCCTTTCCGGCGAAGGATTTGGGAGCCTGGGCAAAAAGTGTGAGATGAAGGCATAGCAGTATAAGCAGTATTGTCAGTTGTTTAGACATATCGAGTTTAGCTTAATTTCAATGCCGGATTAAAAACTGACAGGGGAGAGCAGGCTGCTCTCCCCCGGTCAGTGTCGCAAAAAGCCTATTGAAGGATAAGGCGTCTCGAATTACGAAGTGTTTCTGTGGTGGTTTCCAAGGTGATATTGACGAAATACACCCCGGCATTCAGATGATTGGCATTGAGCTGAATGCTGTGTGTTCCGGTAGTCTGCATTTCGTCGCAGAGCACCTGGACGGTTTGTCCGAGGGCATTGGTGAGTTCGAGCTTCACATTTCCGTTCTCCGGCAGGTGATAGACGAGGGTCGCCTGTTCCCTTACCGGGTTGGGGAAGATGTTGATGCCAATGGAGTGCTCATTTTCTCCCATACCGAGGAAGCTATTGCTCAGCACATCGGCAAAGAGCTGTACATCCTCTACCACCTTGCTTTGTCCGTCGGCTACCTCGTTCATCGGATCTGCGGCCAGGCTGAAGCGGATCACGGAATTGGATCCCAGGTTTTCAGCGGTGAGCAGGTCGAGGGTGAAGAGGGCATCGCCGGCATTGAGGTAAAGGGGCTGAGGATTCATCCAGGCAATGCGGAGGACGCCATTTTCAGCGGTATACAGTATGGGCGCATTGGGATTGTTTGTCAGGTTCACGCCGACAACTTCCACCAGATGTGCAGGATACTCCAGGATCACGGAGAATGCTCCGGCTTCCAGGCGGCCCTGCAGGGTGAAGGGCAGGGAGACTTGTGTGGCGGAACCCACCAGTATGTTCTTACCGTCATTCAGGAAGAGGGTATTTGAAGCACTCTTCTTGGCTGCGGGTACATAGCTGCGGTTGAAATCACCGGTGATCAGGCCATATACATTCTGGGTGACGCTTTCATCGCTGACTTCCACCGTGGGATAGCGGCCATCGGTCCAGTTGTTGGCCCGGATCTGATCATTGGCTTTCCAGAAGGACCAGTCCGGGGCATTCATCCATCCCTGGCTTCCATTGGTCACGAAGTAGCTCAAAATGCGGTAGGCTTCGAAGGAACCCAGTACATCGGGGGTAAGGTCTGTGGCATCCAGGCGATTGACATCTCCAGCCATAAACCTGACCTTTTCAATATAGCTGGAAGGGGCGTTCACCTGCCAGTAGTTGACCTGGGCGGCATCGGTCGCATTGATCGATTTCACCGGCAGGGTGGTCTGCGGACGAATCTCATAGGTGCCGGCATTGAGTGCGGGGAAGAAGAAGTCTCCAGCTGCATCTGAAGATACGCTTGCAACGCTGGCGCCGTCTTTCCACAATTCAATGGTTTCATTCGGTAAGGGACTGTTGGCCACATTATAATAGGAGAGGGCACCACTGAGTCCGCAGGCATTCACCAGAACCATAAAGGATTGGTCATCATAAACAAATTCGGTGAAGGTACCGTGAGGTCCTGTGGAGGCCGTGTATTGTTGTCCATCCGGATCAAGCATCGCAAGATTCTTCACCTTAATATAATAGGTGCCAGCGGGTACACCTTCCAGCACGGCTTTCCAGTTGTTTGTAGCGGCAGCCCGTTCCAGTGCGATGAGTTGACCATTGGTGTACACGGAAGGATCTCCCTGTTCCGTGACCACGGCTGAACCGTAGAATTGGCTAACTGCAGTGGTAAGGATTGAAGTCTTACTCCAGATGAAATCTCCGCTGCCATCTACTTCACCTGCAGTGATCGTGGCTCCTATCGGCAAGTCGAAGGGGCTGTTCATAGCTGCATCCGTATAGAACTCCCATTTGGAATCATTGAGGATGCGGTCACCGCCATTGTTGGCCACCAGGGGATAGGTTTCAGTGAATTCCACATTGGCTGGATCCAGATAACACACGGGTGTTTCAGGGGTGTAGCTGAATGCCACATCGGCGTATGTAATGCTGAAATCATCGGTGCCCAGCTCATTATCGCAGGTGGAATGCTGCAGGATATAGCTTACCGCATCCATTGTAATGGCATAGGTGGTGGCCACATCCATTCCGGCTATAGTTACCTGCCATACAGTGGTAAGGCCATCGTGTCCGGCGAGGGGGTTTCCTGTTGTTGCGCCCAGTATCTCGCTAAGGTAAACTGTTGTTTTGCCACTCAGGTCGTAAGGAGCCGTCAGGACTTCTGTGGCGCCGCTACCCTGATCATAGGTCACGCTGATCACTTCTGCGTTGGCGGGGAAGGCCACGGTGGAGGAGAGCAGGTTATCAACCTTGACGTCCGGGTCATAATCGCTCAGGTCTTCAGCCGTATAGTCGGCAGAGACCGATACAATGACCGGGGTATTGGTGATGGTGCTGATATCCTGCACATCGCTCAGTGTCACCACAGGCAGGCCGTTCAGGGTGGTCATTCCGCTCTGGTAGTACCAGGGGGAGAAGTCCACGTAGTCTGTGACGGCATTGCCCAGTCCGCAGGGGTTGGTGCTGTGGGCAGGCCCTGTGGCATCGCCCCACCAGTTCATATCTGCATCTACATCCGTAAATGATGAGGCATCCACATTCAACACTTGAAGACCATAGCTTGTATTGCCTGAAATGTTGTTGTCCTGAATGGTATTGTTTAAGAGTTTTCCAGCATAATTATTGGGAATGAAATCATCCTCCATAAGAATACCTACAGTATTGTTTGTGACATCATTGTCTGAGATCAGGTTATTTTCCACATTTTCGGCCGGGGAACGCATCCATATCCCGGTTTCATTTTGGTCGATCAAGTTTCCGGTAATCGTATTGTCCGAACTTCCCATCAGTTGGATGCCTTCGCTTCCATTGCTCGTGATGGTGTTGTTAGTGATGGTGTTGCCAGAAGCTTTCCAGGCAAAGTACCCTGGGCCTTCACTGAGTGTTATCGTATTGGCAGTAATTGTATTTCCTTCACAGGCAGCATCAAGATAAATACCCTGGCCGCCATCTCCGCCAACCAAAACACTGTGGTGGATGTTATTTCCGGAAATGGTGTTATTTAACGACAGACTATAGAAGGGGCCATTAGTGCCACCATCATTATTTCCAAGGCCATCGGTTGTACCTTCCAGATAAATACCTACTGCATTATAGGCGAACTCATTGTCAAGAATGTCACAATCGCCTGCATCATAAAGCATTACACCGAAGGAGTTACTGGTGAGGAGGCAGTTCTGAACGGTGCCACCATTACAGAGGAAGAATTGTACACCTTGGTCAAGTTCTGAGGTAACTGAAGCGTGCGATACGGTGAATCCATCCAGTGTGACATTGTCCACACTTATTTCCACACCAATGCCGGCTCCGGCACTGATAGTAGTAGTCGTTGCTCCGTCCCCGATGATGGTCAATTGTTTGTCAACATCGATATTTTCTGCATAGGTTCCGGCATCCGCAGTTAAGGTATGCCCATTCACCGTCTCAGAAGCATCAATGGCCACCTGGATATCCATATAATCCAGGTAGGTGTTGATGTTATGTACACGGCCGTAGCTGTAGGTTCCTACAACGAAGGCGCCCAGGTCGTCGGTAACGGTGACAGTATAGGTGCCGTAGCCATCGGTGGGGGTGATGGTGGCGGTGGTGGCTGTTTGTGTTCCGGGGCCTGCCCAATTGTAGGCATAAGGGGATTCCCCTCCTGCCGGCACAGCGGTGATTTCCACCGTGGGATCATAGGCCCGTGTGAAGCTGACGCTGAGATTGGATACCCAGCCGTCAATCCAATAGTTAGCCTGGGGATCGTCGGCAAAAGGTGCCTGGATGAGGGCATTCTGGTATTCACAATAGGTGTCGTCCGAGTCGTCAAACTCAAGCGTAGAAGTTCCTCCAGTAGTGGTATTGTTAAAGGTGAAGTGCAGGTTGAACAGCACGCTTCCGTCGGCCAGGCTTACGCCAGTGGCGGATGGGTCGATCCAGCCAATGATAATACTGGTGCCTGTGGTGGAATACCAGGCGCTGAGACCACCGGGCAATGTGCCTCCGTAGCCGGGCAGGGTTGAGGTAACATCCTGCAGCGTGACGGTGGTGGGATCATAGGTGATCCTTATGGAGATGGCATCCACATCGGTGAAGTTCTCTACCGTGATGGGTACAATCACCGGGTTGGTTCCGGCATCCTCCAGGGTTCCTTCGATGGTGGTGATGGGACCGGCGGTGTTGGTGGAATACCCACATACACTGAAGTCGTCATTGCACCAGGGATCAAAGTTGACCGGGCCTGTCATCAGGTTGGCGATGTCGTAATACACCAGGGTGCCCCAGTAGTTGCCAATGGCATCGGCAGGGGTGGCCGTTTGGTTGATAATGGCCTTGGCATTGCCGTCGGTAATAAAGGTGTTCTCCCCGTGATCTGCGCTCAGTCCTGCATCCAGGGTTCCGGATTCGATCTTGATACAGCTCTGTGTGAATCCGGTGGATTCCTCAATGATACAATTTCTGAGAACAAGATTTCCGCCATTGATCAGGATGGTGGGGTCGTCGGTGGAGGTGGTGTAAGTGATGCCAGCCACGGTCATCGTACCGCTGGTGACGGTCAGGGCGGGGGAGGCACCACGGATGATGACTTCCTCTCCACTGCTGTTGATCAGGGTGATGCTTTGGCCGGTATTCAGGGTGATGCCATCGAAGGTTCCTCCTGCCGTGATCTCGATCACGTCATTGGTGCTGGCATCATCTACGGCATCCTGAAGGGTATAGTGGGTGGTGCCCTGGGTGGTATTGCTTACTTCGGGGCAGGACTCATTGGTCATCAGTTCATCCGTATAGTAAGGACAGAATTCCACATCCCCGCTGATCAGCGCATTGAAATCCGGCTGGGCCGAACCCCAGTAGTTGAGGGAGGCGTCCTGTTGGTTCACAGCGTTTGAATACAAACTCACACCATTGTTTGTCAGTTTTGTAGTTTGGGTAGTATGGTTTATTTCTCCCAAGCCCATCTCATAAACAACGATACCATATTGCCAGTCTGAGACATCTGAGGATCCAATAGATGAAGTTATGTCACTATCGTAGCAGTAGATAGCAATTCCATAGGCTCCGGCATTATTGTTTCCACTTATGGCAACATCATCCATTGTGAAACCGATCACGCTTTGATTCCCGTTTCGGATGACCAGGCCGTGTTTACTATCGACATCGGTATTTGTGATGCTGCTGTTTGCAATACTACCCTTGGCATCGTTTACATCCAGCCCATAGAAATTATTTGTGATCGTCGTATTATGTATGTCAATCACATTTTGACATTGATATAGAAGTATTCCGGCAGAGGACCAGCCTGTACCCGCATAAATATTTCCAGTGACGCTGGAATTGCTGATGCTGCCCCCGACTCCCCAGAACTGTATCCCGTTTTGGGCGGTAACGGTGGTCGATCCTGCACCAATGGTAGTGATATTGTCCAGGTTTGCCGTCAGATTATCGCTGCCATTCAGGGCCATTGCATTTTTCTGGTAGTCCTCAATGGTCATATTGCTGAGGGTCAGGGTGTAGTTTATGGCCGGTGTATTGTTATAGGCATATACAGCCACCCCGTGCTGGCTTCCACTGAAAGGGGTTTCCATAATTCCCTTTACATCTACATTATCGACGGTACCTCCTGCATTCCAGAAGCCGATCCCCTGGTAGCGGTAGTTTGCATTCCCTCTGCCATCTCCGTCGATGGTGAAGTTCTCAATCGTGCATTGAGCTACACCGTCAATGAATACCACGGGATAATTGTCATTGCTTCCGGAATTAAAGTATTCCGTAAGGTTTGTGGGTGAAAGGATGCTTGTGGTAGCCTTATCATCTCCGCGGATGGTCAGGTTGTTGGTTGTGATGTGGAGTTGTTCTTCATACGTACCCGCAGCTACTTCAATCACATCCCCTGCGATTGCCGCATCAATGGCGGATTGGATGGTGGGGTGGTAGGTGTTTTGGGATACATTGTGCACAGGTCCTCCGGTGGTGGTGGAGATATTGTCCCAATAGGCTACGTAGTTGCTTCCCGGGTCTTGCTCATTGGCAGGCAGATCAGGATTGTCAAAATTGTAAATCTGAATGATGACATTCTGGATTTCGATGGAGCTGGCATCTGCCTCCGTTCCCACAAGTTCGCCATTGATATAGTAATAGGCAATGCCATTCCACAACTTGTACTCGAAGTTGTTCCAGTTGTCATACAGGATTGGGTTGGAAACATCATTCCAGCCAGTGGCTGAAGTCCAGTAGCTGAAGGTGGGGTTTGTTCCATCTACATTACGGAAGCTTAAGATAGGGTAATTTGTAATGGTTCCGCTGGCATCCTGCATTGTGGCCCACATACCGCTACGTCGGTGATTGCTTGCCCAATCGGCCGGAATATACAGATCTCCGGCAAGGCTTACAGCACCAAGCCCACCCTGATTGAATTTCCGTCCGTGAGTATTGTAGAATGTGCTGCTCTGGCTGCCTCGGTTGGCAGAACCCGGACCGGTGGCGATTTTCAGGACATTCTCTCCGTTGAAATTATATGATTCAAAAGCAGCCGGGGCATAGCGATCCACATACCAGCGCTGGCTTACGTTGGCATCAAATAATTCCACCGGATTGTCAAAGTTTTCATCCAGGAACACATTGGGCGCACCGCCAAGGCATACCGGATTGCTGATATCATTGCTTGCCAGCCAGGGGGTGTAGTTAACATTTCCGGTTATTTGACCGGTACCTGGCCCGGTTGCCTGTCCCCACCAGTTGCAGGTGGCGTCAATGCTATTTGTTGTGCCATTGGTTACCCCATATTGTAGGTTCGTAATACTATTGTTGTTAATAAGTATGCCAGTGCCAGTATTGGTAGAGGGTACGCCGATTCCATACGAATAATTGGGAGAAGTGGGACTACTGATGTTACTAATGCTATTGTTACTAATGTCTATGGATGGAGTATTGCCTGAAAGTTGTATGGCATAAGCCATTCCACCAATAACATTGGTAATAGTGTTATCGCTAATAATAGCTCCGGAAACATTGCCAACATTTTTCCAGCCAATTCCGATATAAATGCCTGATGCAGTATATTTTCCTACATCTGAGTATGGAGATGGTTCAAATACCTTATTAGCAATGTCAGATTTTATGTTACTGATAGTATTTCGTTCTATGGTTACATTACTCACTGTTCCAGTGGCAGAACTTTGTCCGAGCCATATAGCAGCACTACTCTTATCTGCTGTGATGGTAGTGTTAAACACTTCATTTATAAGGTTATCTGAAATATTTACATTGGTTGGGCTATTTGCCCCTCCTCGGTAATTGATTGCATACACATTTCCGCCGATTGCTCCGGTGCCAATATCGTGGATGTAATTAAATTTAATATCTAAATAGCTTGGCCCGTTGACACCGCAATAGATGGCATTTGTGGACATACTTGCCGTTATTTCGAATCCATTAATCGTTACATTATCAGTGCCATCACCTAGATGTATGGGGGCTCTTCCTGATGTAAATGGTTGGATTATACTTTCAGAACCCCGATTTGCTGCACCAGGTACAATATCTGCGTTGGCTCCATTCAGTGTTAATGGTATTTCTATTAAGATATCTTCCACATAGGTCCCTGCTGCCACCTCAATAACGTCTCCTGCGTTGGCGGCATCGATCGTTCCTTGAATGCTTTGCCCGTTGTTTACATACCAGACCGCTTGACCTGAGAGAATGTCACCGTAGCCAGCAACACTAACCTCATCGTCGTTGGCAGTCTGATTGATAATGTCACCATAGAAGGTGCCATCTACCCCAGAATATTGCTGGCGATTCGAATGGATAGTGCAAGCGCTGATGTTTACATTTGTTGGGCTATTATTTCCTTTTCCTGGCTCTCCAATACGAATGCCACGTTCATTACCAGTTATGGTCGAATTCTGAATAATCACATTTGATAATGTGGCCGGAAATGCTCCATAGGTAGCTCCATCATCACGCGCTTTAACTGTTAATGCAACACCCTCTTTTGCTTCCCCTATGGCATTACCTGTGAAAGTGCAATTGTCAATTGTAATGTTGGTGTAATTCCCTGCCTTCAGGTTAATATCAATTCCACTCAACCAGGGCTTAAAATAGGTGCAACTATTCCCCCAGGTTAGATCTCCGTTATTCGAAATCTCACAATTAATAAAAGAAGCATTGTCAAGCTTTTCAGCATACAAGCCTTTCGCAATATTATCCTTGAATTCTGTATTCGATACTGCAATCTGGGTGACATTGCTTGCATCAGCGGAAACTGCTTTCTGTAAATACCATCCATAGTCCAGCTTATTGAAAGCACAATTAGAGATGTTTACATTGCTCAAAGAAGAAGTGAGATCAACATAGAGTCCTCGCTCCTGTTCACCGCAAGGATCGGCGTTCTCAGTACCAACGACATAAACATTGGATAGGGCTAGGTGGGATACATTCAATCCTGTTGCCTCAGTAAAACGACCTACGGATATACCGGCCATTCCATCAGGTTCTATTCTCAGATTCTGAAGAAGTAGGGGATCTCCATTACTTCCTGATGCATTTAATTGTACTACACCTACTTTGGTGTCGCCAGCCCCTGATGTGTTTTGAGTAATAATCGTATTGAACAAGGGGTCCGCATCACTCCCAGCGCCAATAATGTTTACCTTTTTATCAATCAGAATGTTTTCCACATACGTCCCTGCAGCCACTTCAATCACATCACCCGCCGTGGCCGCATCAATGGCAGCCTGGATGGACATTTCTACACTTGTAAACGCATCAACAATGAAGTTGCCTGTTGCAACTTCTTTCACATAAAGGGCTGGCTTCAGTGTGATGTCAGCATTCAGGTAGGTCTCTGCCGCATCCAGTGCATTTTGTTTAGATGTATGGTAATGCTTGTTATCTGTTCCGATTCCCAAATAGTAACTGAAAGTAGCTGGCAAAGTGACATTCGAAATGCTACCTGTGAGCACTTGCTCATACACGCCAACCGCCTCAGAGATACTCACTGCCCCAGTTAGGGTGACACCATCCGTAATGTCAGGAGTACAGGTACCAGCGTTGGAAAAAATACCGATACCAGATTGCCAGCTTGTCCAACCATTGCCAGAAGTAGTAATTCCATCAATGGTCACATTGGTACAATTGGTAATTGAAACACCATTTCCATTTGTGTTGTCTGATGAGGTAATGCTTTTCAATAATATATTGTCAGAACAGTTCATCGCAAAACCAGATCCCCCACCATTTTTAACCGTGGTGTATTGAATGATCAGGTCATCACTTCCTGGCGATTGATGGATACCATAAGTTTCTGCACCATCAACGGTGATGTTTTGAATGATCACATCGGTGCTTTGGATGGATATACCATAGTTAGCAGATGTTGAGGTTAAGGTAAACCCTTTTCCATCCAATGTCAGGTCTTTGTTGATAACGACTATTCCTTCGGTAATGTCATCAAGCAGTTCAATTACGTCACCCGTACTGGCCGCAGTAATCGCCGCCTGTAAGGTGGTATACGTTTGACCTGGGCCGACTTGCAGGATCGCCCCCATAGCACTCGCTGTCAACAATAACATCGACAGCATAAAAACATAAAGCTTCTTCATAATGATGGTTTTTGGTTTCTGATTTCCTAAACGGCCTATTCGACCAGGCAGCCAAAATTGCATTATTCAAAAGCCTCGCGCAGGGGCATTGTATAAGCGTGTGAAATCTCAGGATAAGCGTCTGAAAAAGGGGACTAAGCGTCCTTCATTTCCGCATCGGGTTGCGGATTATGCTGCGGTTTTTTCAATGCTGTAGCTAATCCAGACGCTTTTTTATATATATCAATGTGTTTTACTGAGAATATGAGCATTGCTTCTTTCAACTGGATGTTGTGTGTTGATTTTTGCGACTAGATATTCTTGACCTTGTTCATTTCTTTGCTCGCCCAAAGAAATGAACCAAAGAAAGGGCGCTTTTTTCAAGGGATTTTTCATCCGCCCTTGGCGGCTGAAAACCATAGCTGATTGGCTAAATTTCCTACAAGGATTCGGAAATTTTTAACGCCAATCAGCTATTATCCTGCGAAAAAAGACTTTATCCGCTCCGCGGATATCAAAGCCATCAGTAGCGCAGCTTCCTCACCACACTCATCCTTTACCCTGAGCGAAGCCGAAGGGTCAAACTCAGACTGTTTTTGGCCTTCGTTGCATTTCTGTAGAAAACAAGGCTGAGGATGACTTGGACAATTGATGGAGATTTTCCTAATGGAGCGATCCGCGAGCATAAGCTTTGGGCAGGCACATCACGTTCGCTGAAAAAGCGGCTCGGATCGCGACTCCCATCCGAAGCCGTAGTTTTCAAGGAAAGGCAATGCAGCCTTGATTTTTTACTCGCGCATTGTTTATTCAACAGGTGCTCGTGAGCTCGTGAAGTGCAAGCACTTCACTCGGTTGCTACTTTTTTATTAAGAAAAAAGTAGGGCCTGCCCGGCCTGAGGGCGAAAAGCCGAAAACCTAAGACACTACACTCAATAATCGCCGGGCCTGAGGCTTGCGTTCGGGATTCAGCAGGATCAGAAGATCATCAGGTCAATAGGTCAGCAGGATCAGAAGATCAGCAGGTCAATAGGTCAGCAGGATCAGAAGATCAGCAGGTCAATAGGTCAGCAGGATCAGAAGATCAGCAGGTCAATAGATCAGAAGTTCATTAGAGCAGAAGAGCATTTTTTTAACAGATCAAGCTTATGTTCGCACGCAGGCTTATGATTTTTGATGCAAGAGCATCCAGCGACAGAGGAGATACTGCTTGCGCGCATTATGCTGACCTCACCAACCACACCCGATAGCTATCGGGTCATCCTTCACCCTGAGCTATGTCGAAGGGCAGCCAAAGGGTCAAACTCAAACTGTTCTATGCGTCCTCCATTTCCGCATCGGGCTGCGGATGATAGTGCAAAGGAAGGTGGATTAAAACCCGGGTGCCGCAAACCACCCCGTCTTTCTTCCTGTCGCTGACCCATACCCCATAATGCCGCTCCCCCGGGGCATTCATCATCTGGATACGGCGTTGGGTAATGCTGCCGCTGTGATTGCGCCGCGTATAGCTCTCAGAGTTGTGCAGGCTCAGGTTGATTTCACGGCTGCGGGCAATGCCTACCCCATTGTCCTCCAATTCAACCTCCAGTATTTTTTTGTCCGTGTCGATGCGAAGACGAACCTCCAGATGCCCATCTGTTTTCTTATGGCGGAAACCGTGGCGGATCGCATTCTCGGCATAAGGCTGGATGATGAAAGGCGGGATGAGCAGGCCTTCCGGGCGGATGCCCTCTTCGATCTCCAGATTCCAGGTGAATTTGTCCGGAAAACGCATCTGTTCCAGTCTGAGGTAACTCTCCAGAAAATCAAGGGACTCGCGCAGGCTCACCATTTTGCGGTTCACATTCTCCAGGGCGTTGCGGATCACACGCGAAAAGTCGGAAAGATATGAAATGGCAGATTCAGTGTCGCTTTCCAATACAAAGGATTGTATCGCATTGATGCTGTTAAAGATAAAATGCGGGTTCATCTGCGACTGAAGGGAGGCGGTTTCCAGGTCTGCCATTTTTCTTTTGACTTCGTCTTCCTTGTCGCGCCGCTTCTGGGCCTTCCGGAAAATGTAGAGGAAAACCCCAGCGAGGGAGAACAGCAAAAGCAGGATAAAGAGGGCAATGAAACCAGGGTGATAGAACCAGGGCGTCGGAACTTCCAGCCTGAGCGACTGTTGTAAAGGCGAGAACAGGCCACTGCTGTTGTGATGTTCAAGCTGCAGCCTGAAGCTGCCCGTACCGAAATGGTTGTAGGTGATCCTGTCGAGCGTGCCCGGCTCATTCCACTGCCTGTCAAAGCCATCCAGGCGGTAGCGAAAGTAGTCCTTGTCGGGGTTCAGAAAGTTTATGCTGTTTATTTGCAAAGCAAGGTGATGAAGGTTGTAGGGCAACATCAGGGGTGATCTGTTTTTACCCTGGCTGAGCAAATGGCTGCGGTGATCCAAAGGCAGTTCTTCATAGTTCAGATACACATTATCGAGGTAAAAGCTTGCCTTTCCCCTCCATCCCTCATACACTTTCCGGGTATGGATCACATCGATTCCATCCCCACCTGCCAGCCATAAATCCCCATCCTGATCCAGGTGTCCCCCAGAGGTACTTTGTGTACGCAAGCCTTCCTCTGCATTCAGAAAGATAATCCACCCGGGTTCTTTAGCCTCCAATCCGGAAAGTTTGATGCAATGCACACCCATATTGGTTCCCGCCCAAAGGTAAGCCTGGGGGTCGTATTCCATCCAGCGGACGGCACTCCCCCTTATGCCCTCTGCCGGTGTGATCTCGTGCTGCAGAAACAGTTTTTTTCCGCTCACTTCATAGACACGGATCCGGCCGGTATTGTCACCGCTAAAGAGCCTGCCTTCTTTGTCCATCGCCAGACATAGGATGTTTTGATATATTTCGGGGGAAGGAGGGTAATGCAAGACTTGGTTGCGATGAAGTCTGAAGATACCATCCGTATGGGTGGCCATCCAGAGATCGCCGTCCAGCCGCACTATTTGGCTAATATTGCCCAGGGGAGGGTCTCCCTGAGGGAAAGGCAATAGCCTGAGGGTTTCCGGCGCATCAGGTATGGTCTCAAAAAGGCCTGAAAAACTCCAACTACCCTGCCATAACAGAAAGTCCTCAGTAAAATCAAACTGACTTTTAGGATGAAGGAACAACTGTATGTCGGATAAACTTTCATCTACCAGCAGCAGACCCAGATCGTAAGCGACCCAAATTCTTCCCGCCGGATCTTCCCGGATAAGGTTGAAGTTGATCGTGTTCTTGTCCCACATTCGAATATGGTTGTCAAAACTGATTTTTTTGTATTTCCTTGCCTCACCGCTACGGGCATCCATCGTTAGTTTCAGTAGTTTTTTTCTATCCAGGCGTTCCTGGCGGCCATCAGGATGGATGCACATTAATCCCTCCTGGCTGCCAATCCAACGGCGGCCGCGGCTGTCAGTGAAAACGCTGCGTACTTCATCGGATTGAAGCCCGAGAAGGTCTGAGGGAATATGTGAGACAAAATTGGGCAAGCAGAGGTAAAGCCCCTGATCGAGGGTGGCCACCCAGACCATATCGTTTCGTACATCGCAGTATACCTGCCATATTCTTTCCGACTCAATACCCATTCTGTAACTCATCTCTTCGGGTTCATTCCCGTTCAGTCTATAAACCCCGCCCGGATTGGGCATTTCGTAAGACCAGGCACCCAGCCAGATATTTCCAGGCTCATCCTCGGAGAAACTGAAAACCTGCCCTATTTCATCCCGGTATTCGATCTGGGTTTCTCCCTCCCGTATTATCCCAATGCCATTTCTGTGGTTACCCAGAAAAGTATCCCGGCTGCTGGAAACAAAGAAGCCAGAGCCTGAGAGAATCCCGGCTTCTGTAAAGCGGGAGTGAGGCCGGATCCGGCCTTTTTCCGGGAAGTATTCAAATACTCCGTGACTGTAAGAGGTGATTACTATCTTATCCCGGCATTCTGTGATAGAGGTAATGACACCCAGGCTGCCTGGGGGTACAGGGGAATGGGGAAGGGGAAGAAAAGCTCCGTCTTTAAGAATTGCAAGTCCTTTCTGAGTGCCCGCAAGCAGGATGTCGTGTGTAGGTGAATAGTGTACCACCCTAACCCAATTGTCCGGAAGCCCGGAGGCGGTGTCGAAGTTTTCAATGCAGTTTCCATCGAAGCGACAGAGTCCCTTGCCGTAGATCCCGAGCCAGAAAGCACCCTTGTCATCCTGGGCGATGGACCAGATACGGTTTCCGCTCAATCCGTCGTGCGAAGAGACGGTTTGGAAGCTTTTGCCGTCAAAACGGCTCAGTCCGGCATCGGTGCCAATCCACATCAGGCCATCGGGGGTGTGGAACAAAGCCCGGATACTGTTGGATGGAAGGCCGTCTTCCATCGTATAATGGCGTACCGGAAGAAGGGGTGTCTCCTGAGAAAAGAGTGTAAGCGGGATCAGGCTACTCAGGACACAGTAGAAGAGGAAGCGGCGGATATGGTCATTCAGTGCATTGCTCACCCTTTTGTGTCTGCAAGGAATACGTTTAGACTCTGTTGGTTAAAACCTGCAGGAAGGCTTCATTGCGGCGGCTGGCGATAGATAAGTTTGTTCCATTCTCCAGCACGATATGGTTGCCGTCTTTGCGGCTGTAAGTTTTGACAAAATTCAGGTTTACGAGGTAAGATTTATGAATTCTGAAGAAGATATCCTTAGGCAGCTGCTCTTCCAGAAAACCGAGTGATCGGGAGACCATCAGGGTTTCGCCCCGGAGGGTATATACCCGTGTGTAGTTCTGGTCGGCTTCGCAGTAGAGGATATGATTGATCTTTTCCAATGAATATCCATCGAAAGTGGGAATAGGAATCTTGCCGTAGCGGTCCTCCACAGGATGAATGTTATGCAGGAGTTCTTCAATTTTCTGGTGGGGTGATTTATCGTTTTCCTTGGTTTTGAAACGCTCAATGGCATCTCTGAGATCGATGAAATTAATGGGTTTCAGGATATAATCCAGGGCGGCCACTTTGATTGCTTCAATGGCGTAGTTTTTATAGGCAGTAGTGAAGATGACCTGAAACTCTATTTTGTGGAAGTAGTCAAAAAGCCGGAAGCCGTTTTCGTCTGGCATTTCAATGTCGAGGAAGACAAGATCAGGATGGTGCTTATGTATGACAATGGCACCGGATTTTGCTCCGTCTGCTTCTCCGACTACCTCAACCTGTTCCGGAAAGTATCGTTTGAGCATTCCTGCCAGGGTTTTCCTGGCCATAGGTTCATCATCGATGATCACCGCGCGTATCATAGGCTATAAAATTAGGGATAAAAGTAAGACGCAATGAGTCTTCTTGTCGGGCCATTGTATAAGTGCGGGATTTTACCGGATGAACGTATCGGATTCTGCTGCTGAGTGCAAAAGCGCCCCTGTTTTCAGGGGGGTTAAAAACGGCTTTCCAGTTTAAGCATCAGCATACGCGGGGCCTGCAGGTCACCCGGCCTGCCGGCATTCTCACGGTTGCCCAGGTTACGGAGCATTACAGAGGCTTTCAGGGTATTTCCCGGCGCATAAGCCAGGCGAAGATCAGAAAGAATAAAGGCTTCACCCTGATGTTCTTCGCGATAATCTCCATAGCCGGGCAGGATCAGATTCCCGAGCACAGGATCAACAAAAACCTGATCCACACATTCCATATAACTGTGGCGCAGAAAGCTGTACCCAAGCTCCCATCTCTTGTATAGCAGGTTCACCCCGGCGGTGAAGCTGTGTCGGTAGCGGTATTTGAGCATATCGCTGTCGCAACTTTTTCCTCTTTGGTAGAGGGAGTCGGTGTTTCGATCCCGTGCTTGGGTATAGGTGTAGCCCAGCATATACTCTGCTAGAATTCCTTCCCAGCTTATTTCTCCCATTGCACTGATATCCAGTCCTGAAATGCTTGCACTGCCGATGTTCTGCGACTGGAATCCCATATTCTGCAGGCTTATGTATTCGGTGGTTGGCAGGTAAGTGAGGGTATCATAAAATCCAAAACTGAATTCCATCATATTGCGGTATTCGGTCAAAAAAGCAGCGGCATCCAGGTAGCCCTGCATCCTGCCCAGCCGGTAGCCCTGGCGAATGCCCAATTCTGCATTCCATCCGTATTCTGACTGGAGCAGAGGATTGGGAAAGATGTTCACTCCGCCCACGCGGGTAGTGGTGTATTTTTCAGCAATGGAAGGAAAGCGAAAGCCCTGTCCGGCGGAAGCCCTCAGGAAGGTGTATTCAAAGACCTGGTAGTTCATCCCGGCCCTGAAAACCGGCCGGGCTTCGCTCTCGCGGTTCAAGCGGAAGGATTCATACCTTGCTCCCAGGCTCGTTCGCAGTCTCCCGTATTTGTGGTCAAGTTGAGCAAATGCGGCCAGATTCCGGTAATCGTGGTTGCCAAAGAGGGCTGCCACGGATCGGGAGAAGGTGGCGGCCATTCCGGCCACCACATCCAGGTTCTTCCATTGATGCTGGAACTGATATTCCGAAAAAACCTGTGCTGCTTCGTTGTCCTTTGCGGGGTCATCGGGAAACAGGTTGCGGGTTTGGAAGAAGCGTGAACGAAACTGATGCTTGCTTCCTTTGGGGGTATAATAATTGAGAAAAGGATCAAGGTAGATGCGGCTGCCCTGATTGTGCGTCACGGTTTGTGGGTTCTGCACCCAGGCGCCGCTGTCGGCATCTTTCCAAAGGAGAAAGTCGGTCAGGTCTAGCGACATCAGGCTGGCAGACAAACCATAATCCAGTCCGGGGCTTTTTGGGGGGCGGTACCGGAGTTTGGTATTCAGCCTGATCCGCTTCTCGAAATTGTCTTTTCGGTATCCCGGGTCATCCACAGCATTCAGGCTCACAAGAACGTCGCTGTGTTCATATCGCCGGCCGTGGGTGAATTGCAGCCCGGATACCGCAGCGACCCTGCCGGGATCCCAGATCAGTTCCTTTCTTTTTGGCTGCATATACAGTCCGCTCATCAGTGCCAGGCGGGTTTCCTGCTCGTGTTCGGGCCAGGCTGTGCGGATATTGATGACCCCGTTCAGGGCGGACGAACCGTAGAGTGCAGAGGAAGCTCCTTTCAGGACTTCCACCTGTGCGATGTTCTCCATCGGCAGCAGATTCCATTTTGCATCGGCGGCATCCGGCGAAAGCAGGGGGAGTTCATCCACCATCACCAGAACACGGCTGCCGGCTCCGTAACTCCAACCGGATCCGCCCCGGATGTTGGCCTGCCCGTCGATGATGTCAAGGCCGGGAAGCTTTTCAAGGCTTCGCTCCAGATCAAAGCTCAGGTTCTGATCTATCTGCGATGCTTTCAGTACCTGCATTGAAACCGTTGTGTTGGCCACCCTTTGAGCATAGCGACCGGCCGAGATAACCACATCCTGCAACATCATCGCTTCGGCATCCAGTTGAGCATTGAGAAAAATACGTTCTCCCTTTTGCAGCAAAATGGAATCGAGGTGTAAAGGGGCATAGCCCAGGTGAAAGAAACTGAGTCGGTACAAACCGGCTTGCAGTTGCAGCCGGAAGCCGGCATCGGATCCTGCCGTGGTTCCTGTAGCCTGATCCACGGCAATATTGGTAAAAGGAAGTGGCTCACCACTGCGGGCGTCCGTAACCCGGCCTTCAATGATACCCGGCTGTGCCCCTGCCCAATCCGCAGATAAGAGGAAGAGCAGCAGCAGGACGCCGATCCGCAGCGCAAAAGAATAAAGCCCGGAGATGCAGGACATTCTTATTGTTTGATCAGTTTCCCCTGCGATTGATGGGTTTCGCTCTCGAGTCGATAGAAATACAGACCGGGAGAGAGCTGTGTGCCATCCAGGCTGATCCTTCCCTCCCCGTTCAGCAGTTTGTCCCTGAATACCCTCCGACCCAGCTGATCATAAATACTCAGCCTGATTTCACCCCCGGTAAACCCATTCAGATCAAAGACGGTCTCTGTGCTGAAGGGATTGGGAAAAGGCCTTGACGCAATGCTTTCAGCTTGCAACCGGTTGACAGGGGTGGCTGCCTGCACGGTGATGGAAAGGCTGGTGGAATCAATTTGTTCTCCGGCATACACCGGAGTGCCCAGGACAAGGATATAGGCGTCGACTACGATTTTGAGTGTAAATATTCCTGTGTCAGTTGGTGTTCCGCTAAGTAGTACACAATAATATGTACCAGGGTAGAATACCCCACTGGGTTCATTGGATGCATAAGTCATTCCGGGAGGAAGGTTGTCCACACTTTTCAAGACGATGCGGTGAATGGGTACCGTGGCACTGAGATAGGTAAAGGTGGGAGGAGGAAGGATGGTGACTTCCTCGCTGTAGATCGCATTCTGGATAGCCGGGGGCAGGAAGGCAGGACAGATTTCTCCATTGTTTTCAGGATCGGGGCAGGAGAGGGAGTCGCCGGGGGTGCACTGGGCATAAGTCTGAAGATGCATCCCGAAAGCAATCACAGCAAAGAAAAGGAGTAGTGTTTTTTTCATAGGGCAGAGGTTTATTTAAAAGACTTCTAAATTAAATCAAATTTCGCTACCCTCATCAGAATTGTGATGACCTGATCAGTGCGTTGAGATTTGTGAAGGATTATGCATAAATGCTTGCTTAACTCAATGGCAAATTTTGTTCCTTTCATTATCCATCAGCGAATGCCTTATTCCCTCTCCGCCCTTGTGTTCATCGTGCCTTCCTTGTGTCCATCGTGCTTAAATATCTCCCGCAGATTTCGCAGATGGGCGCAGATTTTTAGGATTTGGTGTGATGTCGAATTTCTTTCGGGGATAGGGATGAGGAATAGGAGAAGCCCCTTTGCGGCTTTGCGTTAAAAAAAAGTACGAGTTCGAGCACCTACCTGCCGGTAGGCAGGCGAATTCGTAAAAGCGTAAGTTCTTGTTTTGCCCCATCGTGGCGAAACCTGATAAATAGTAGATGTTTGTTTCCATTAATGCGCTCCATCGGAGGGCGATCCGATTGATTATTGATTCAGCAGGTCAGAAGGTCAGAAGGTCAGAAGGTCAGAAGGTCAGAAGATCAGAAGGTCAGAAGGTCAGCAGGTCAGAAGGTCAGCAGGTCAACCTTATTCAGGCATTGACAAACAATCCTCCACACCCGATAGCTATCGGGTCATCCTTTACCCTGAGCGCTCGCCCTGAGCGTAAGTCGAAGGGAAGTCGAAGGGTCCAACTCCACACTGATTTGGGATTACTCGCTCCGGCCCCTCTCACTTCGTTCGCCGGGCCTCCGCTCGTGATCACCGGGAGGGGAGAGCTTCAAAGCACACCCTCCCCACCCGATAGCTATCGGGTCATCCTTTACCCTGAGCGCTCGCCCTGAGCGTAAGTCGAAGGGAAGTCGAAGGGTCCAACTCCACACTGATTTGGGATTACTCGCTCCGGCCCCTCTCACTTCGTTCGGCGGGCCTCCGCTCGTGATCACCGGGAGGGGAGAGCTTCAGCCCAAAGCCACGCTCGCTACGCTCGCTTCGGGCTTTGTTTTTATCCCTTCGCTCAAGCAAAGCTTGGCTCGGGATTAAAAACAAAGCCCCGGCACCTTGTGCCGAGGCTTTGGGCTGGCGGAGAAAGAGGGATTCGAACCCCCGGGCCCCGCAAAGGGCCAACGGTTTTCAAGACCGCCGCATTCGACCACTCTGCCATTTCTCCGCTGCAAAAATACATTTTTTTCGTTCCATTATGAGATACATTTCCCTGTTGATTCCTATGACTGAATGTTCTACTCCTTTCTCTTGAGATCGCTTTGGCCTTTCCCGGGCATTGTGATTATCTTTGTATTTGATCCTCAAACAGGCCCTATGAAAAAAAAACTTACCCTCCTCCTGCTTTTTCTGCTCCCTCTTACGATCAGTCAGGGTCAGTCTTTGCGCGCAAACCTGAGTTTCTGCAGTTTCTGGTCTCCCCAGGATGGCCCGTTTATCGAGACGTATTTATCCGTGGAAGGCCGGTCTATTCAATGGAATAAGGTGGGTGAAGGTTTTCAGGGAACCCTGGAGGTGACGATGATCTTCAGGCAGGGAGAGAAAGTGGCGAATTTTGGCAAGTATGCCTTGCATAGCCCCTTGCTGGAGGATACATCCAATATTAATGTCAATATTATCGACCAGCAACGCTTTATTCTGCCCGATGGGGAGTATGCTTTTGAGGTCAGCCTAAAGGATATGTATGGCGACACAGCGGTGATCCGCCACGAGCAGATGCTGAGCATTTCGTTTCCGGAGCAGCAGGCCGCATTTTCCGGCATTGAATTCCTGGAAAGCTACACACGAACCGAAGAGCCCGGTCCCCTGTCTAAATCAGGTTTTGATATGGTCCCCTATGTGTACAATTATTTTCCTGAAACCCAGGGACGCATCCGTTTCTATGCCGAGCTGTATCATACGGATGCTCTACTGGGAGAGGGAAACCCCTTTTTGACGGCGGTTTTTGTCCGGAGTTTTGAAACCGGCGAGATGATCAAGGATCTGTATCATCGCCGCCGTGAAACTGCTGCTCCCGTTATTCCCCTGCTGAAAGAGCTCAGTATTGAAAACCTGCCCTCAGGCAACTATGAGCTGGTGTTGGAAGCACGCGACTCTCAAAATGAGCTTATTACGGCCAGTAGTATCTTTTTTCATCGCATCAACCCCGGTGTGCAACTGCAGCTCAAAGATGTAGCCGCACTGGATGTGAGCGCCACTTTTGTGGAAAAGATGCGCAGCACAGATAGCCTTGCTTCTTATATCCAAAGCCTGAGCCCGATCAGTTCCGAGCTGGAGAGGGTATTTGCAGAACGAAACCTGATCAACGCCGACCTGGGTCTGATGCAGCAGTATTTTTTGAATTTCTGGCTGGTAAGGGATGACCTGAATCCTCAGCAGGCCTGGGAAGAGTATTATGCCCGGGTGCGCCACGTTGAACATCATTTCAAAACCCTGATTAAGAAAGGTTTTGAAACAGATCGTGGGATTGTTTATCTGAAGTACGGCCCCCCGAATACCATCGCCCAAAGTCATCACGAACCCTCGGCCTATCCTTATGAAATATGGCATTACTATGAACTGAGAAACCAACGCAATAAGCGTTTCGTTTTCTATACCCGCGATCTGATCACCAATGATTTTGAACTGATCCACAGCGATGCAATGGGTGAACTGGCCAATTACCGCTGGCAGGTGGATGTGATGCGACGCACCACAGATGGATATGACCTTGACTCCAAATCAGTGGAAGATCATTGGGGAGGGAGAATAGATACCTATTACCGCGATCCCCGCTAATCAATGTTTTAAATCTTTGATTCCTTGGCACTGGCCTATTACCTAATCCGCATTTTTGCGAGCCTCCTGGCTCTGCTTCCCTTTCCGGTCTTGTATGTCAAGTCTGATGTCCTTGCCTTCTTCCTATACCGGGTGGCGGGCTACCGCAAAAAAGTGGTGGAGAAGAACCTTCGTAATGCTTTTCCCGATAAGGATGCGAAACAGCGTAAAAAGATCGCTTCCCGTTTTTACCGCAACCTGGCCGATGTGATCCTGGAAAGCATCAAAGTGGAAGGGATGAGCCTGGCTTCCTTGCAGAAACGATATGTGATTGCCAATGAAGCATTGCTGGAGCGTTTCGCCCGGGAGGGGAGAGGCGTAATGCTGCTGATGGGGCATTGCGGTAACTGGGAATGGACCGTGAGTGGAGTCGCTCCCCGACTGAAGCAGCCTGCACGCTTTGTAGCCAAGCGCCTGAGCGATCCACGCTTTAATGATTATGTTGAAAGCCTGCGCTGCAGGTTCTTTCCGGGATATACCATTCCGCACAAGATGACGATGCGCTATATTCTTCAGATGCAGGGAAAGGCTTTTTTGGTGTGTATGATTGGCGATCAGACCCCGCTGAAAGAAGAAAGCCGTTTCTGGACTACTTTTTTAAACCAGGAAACCCTTTTCTACGAAGGAGCGGGAAAAATTTCGCACCGGATGGGAATGGCCGTGGTCTATCTTGAGCTGTACCGGAAAAAACGAGGACATTATGAAGGCAGGCTTAGTCTGATTGCAGAGAATGCGGCCCATCATACACCAGAGGATATCCTTCTGTCTTATGTGGACAAGCTGGAGGCAAGCATCACCGCTGGCCCGGATAACTGGCTCTGGTCGCACCGGCGCTGGAAGCATAAAAGAACCTCCGATCCGCTCCTTCCGCGGCATAAGGATTAAGATTATCCCTACCTTTGGCCTGCCTCAATGAGCATAGCTGTTGTCATACTCAACTGGAACGGTGCGCAATTTCTGCGTGACTTTCTCCCCATTGTGATCCGCCATAGCGCAGGCGTGGCCGAGGTGATCGTGGCTGACAATGCCAGTACAGATGGCTCTCAGGACTTGCTGAAAAAGGAATTCCCTGACACCCGTCTTATCAGCCTGGATAAGAACTACGGTTTTGCCGAAGGCTACAACCGGGCACTGGCACAGGTGGATGCAGACTATTATATCCTGCTGAACTCTGATATTGAGGTTAGTCACGGATGGATAGAACCTGTGGTTGTAATGATGGAAAAAGACCCGCTTATTGCGGCGGCGCAGCCTAAACTGCTTTCCTGGCACGAGCGTAGCAAGTTTGAATATGCCGGAGCAGCAGGCGGCTTCATCGACAGACTTGGCTATCCCTTCTGTCGCGGCAGGGTTTTTCTCAACCTGGAAGAAGACCACGGACAGTATGATGATGAAAAAGAGGTTTTCTGGGCCACAGGTGCCTGCCTATTTGTGAAAGCAAAAATGTGGAAGGAATGCGGTGGACTGGATGCAGATTTCTTTGCCCATATGGAGGAGATTGACTTCTGCTGGCGTTTGAAAAACCTGGGCTATAAAGTAATGTACACCCCTTCCTCCACCGTCTACCATATTGGCGGGGGCACACTGCCCAAAAGCTCATCCCGGAAAACCTATCTCAATTTCAGGAATAACTTCTCACTGCTGTTTAAGAATCTTCCTTCCGGATTGCTGTGGAAAGTTATCCTGACACGATTGCTGCTCGACTGGGTGGCCGGAATGCGATTTCTGCTCACCAGCGGGTTCAGTGAGTTCTGGGCGGTAGTCCGGGCGCATTTGTATTTCTACAGGAATATCGGAAAACTCAGAACAAAGCGCCGCAGCCTTCGGCAGGGCAAAGTAAGTGGGGTGTATGGGAAGAACCTGGTTTGGCAACACTATGTGCGCAAGAAAGTGCGCTTTAGTGAGCTGGACGAAAACGATTTCTCCTGATCAACCGGTTTTGCATTCGTTCTGTTCCCTGCTGTCCCAAGCTGTCCGTAGGCTGTGCCTGCGGACACATTGTCATACCACAGATTCCCGCAGATTATCACAGATTAAGAAATAACCCTTAGGTTGTTTTCCGGCCTGAGGGCAAAACAGAGAGAGATTGTATTTTCTGTTCTTCTCCCAACGCCTCTCAAAAAAAGACGCCCGTCAGCAAAGGTGATATTAGTATCATTTTGCTGAGGTAATTTTGCGAGACTTGCGCATTTTAGGTGCAATCGCCTGCCTACCGGCAGGTAGGCGCGCCAGCAGGACTTCTTTTTTACCCACTGTCCGTAGCGTCCTCGCAGCGGTCTCCCGCTATTTAGTGCTGATGCTTCCAGGCAGATAATCAAAGGAAGATAAGTAGTCCACCAGAAAGCTTTTCAGAATCTCGTACTCCGTCAAAGCCACGATGGGAGGATAATGTGCTGTCAATTGGGCTTCATCCAGGAGGTAGTTTTCCATAGCCTGTATCTCTGCCAGCCTCCTGTGGGTGGCAAGGTATGCTTCCAGATTCTCTCTCTTAAAACGAAGATGATCGAGTACATCCGCTGAAGCAGATCGGCAAAAAGCAATCTTGATGTCTTCCTGGGCTTTCAATCCTGCCGCATTCAGGTTTCCTTCTGCATTCTTGTTAGGCTTCATCGGCTGTCTGCACTTCAGGGAGGGCTGCCTCAATCTCTGTCATTATTCCAAAGATATGATCCATCAAGGCGGTGTTTTTTTCTGCTTCATCACACCAGATTTGTTGCGGAACAGGGGGGGATTTCTGCAGAATCTCTGATGGAGACGGGTGTTGGGCCATCAGTGCGCTTCCCCAGCAGAATAGATACAGGAAGTACTTTTTTTTCATCGGGTTGTGGGTGTGGGAAAAATCAGGGATGGAGTTTCCATCTCGACTGTGTGAACTTTTTCAACTTCATTCGCGGAGCAAATACTCCAGGGCCAGGCGGTATCCGTCGAGGCCAAAACCACTGATCACACCGCGACTGGCCGCCCCGCTCAGGAGTGTTTGCCTGTACTCTTCGCGGGCGTGAATATTGGAAATGTGCACTTCAACCACAGGTACGGCAATAGCGCGGATGGCATCAGCGATGGCCACAGAAGTGTGGGCATAGGCTGCGGGGTTCAGAATAATGCCATCGCATTCTTCTGCAAAAAACTGAAGCAGGTTTACAAGCTCCCCTTCCACATTCGACTGGGCGTAGCTGATCTCTGCTTCAGGATACTGTTCGGCCAGCATATCCAGATAGCTCTCAAAAGGCTCACTTCCGTATATTTCCTTTTCTCTTGATCCCAGCAGGTTCAGGTTTGGACCATTGATGATGGCGAAATGCATAGGTTTTTTTTCAAAGGTAGTGTAAAGATCATCCGGAGCATTGGCGAAGGGGTCAAATAAAAAGCCTTATCTTTGCTGCGATCACACAATAGGGGTGCCCTAAATTCCGGGCTGAGATCAAACCCTCAATACCTGATCCGGGTAATGCCGGCGAAGGGAACGACAACGATCCGCCAATTTCCAGGACTCCTCTATTGATCGGTTTAACCTTTAAAACCTGTCAAGATGAAGAGACTATGTGTGAGCCTGATCCTGTTTACCCTGCTGCAAATGAGCCTGATGGCGCAGTTCAGCATACAGGGTCGTGTGCTTGATGCCCAAAACGGGGAGGGAATCCCAGGCCTTCACCTGAGGCTGAGCCAATCTTATCAATCAGTGATTACTGACGCCCGTGGCAATTTTCGCTTCCGATCCCTTCCATCCGGTAAGTATGTGCTGACATCCAGCCATATTGCCTACGAGACCTCCGAAACAAGCCTTGCTTTGGAAGGCGATACACAGCTTGTTATAACACTGCTCCCGGCCGTGATAGGCATACCTGCGGTGGAAGTGCAGGCTACCCGGCTGGAAGCCAAGACGCCTTTGACCTACCGTCAGATGGAGAGAGAGGATATTGTGAAGGAAAATGCAGCCCCTGATCTTCCCTACCTGCTGCGCCTCCAGCCTTCTGTTGTTGTTAGCTCGGATGCAGGACACGGCGTGGGTTATACCGGCATCAGGATCAGAGGAACGGATATCACCCGCATTAATGTAACCCTGAACGGTATCCCACTGAATGACCCCGAAAGCCAGGGGGTTTTCTGGGTGAATATGCCCGATCTGGCTGCCAGTGCTTCTGCCATTCTGGTGCAACGTGGCGTTGGAAGCTCAGCAAATGGTGCCGCTGCCTTCGGTGCCAGCATCAACATTCAGACCCTGGATATCCAGGCTGATCCTTATGCGGAATTGCAAAGCAGTGCCGGCTCGTTTCAGACCTTTAAAAACAGCCTGCGTTTTGGAACCGGACTGCTCAATGGGAAATATACCCTTGATGGCCGTCTGTCTGCCATCCATTCTGCAGGCTTCATCGACAGAGCTACCGCCGATCTGCGCTCCTTCTATCTGAGCGGGGCGTATTACGGAACCCAAAGTGTACTGAAAATCATCGTGATGAGTGGAAAGGAAAAGACCTATCAGGCCTGGGACGGGGTTCCTTCCCATATCCTCGATACCAACCGGCGCTGGAACGGAATTGGCGCCTATACCGATGCGGAAGGCTTACGAAAGTATTACGATAACGAAACGGATAACTATCAGCAGGATCATTACCAGCTGCATTATTCCCGGCAGCTGAGTCGCAAGCTGAGCCTGAATTCAGCTTTGTTTTACATCCGTGGACGCGGCTATTATGAGCAGTACAAAGAGGATCAGGATTTTGCAGATTACAGACTGGCTCCGGTGCGGATCGGGGATAGTCTCCTGGATCATTCCGACCTGGTCAGGCAGAAATGGCTCGACAATCATTTCTACGGCGGCAATGCCAGCCTGAGGTATCATTCCCGGCGATATAATATTGTCGTGGGAGGGGAATACAATATGTACGAAGGGGATCATTTTGGTGAGATCATCTGGGCCCGCAATATGCCGGGGGCAGATATCAATGAGCGTTGGTATTTTAATGACGGACTGAAAAAACAAGGCAGTGTTTTTGCCAGGGTGAATTATGAGCTCAATCCGCGCTGGCATCTCTTTGCAGATCTTCAATATCGCAGCATTTCCTATCGCATCCGTGGTATTCACGATGATCTTCGCGACCTGGGCCGGGAGGAGTATTTCCAATTCTTTAATCCCAAAGCAGGGGTCTATTATTCCCTGAACGCGGAGCAGTCGCTCTATGCCTCGGTCGCAGAAAGCCACAGGGAACCTACCCGCTCCGACTTCAGGGATGCCGATCCTGATCGCCTTCCCCGTCAGGAACGACTGATGAATTATGAGGTGGGATATGATTTAAAGAAGCGCCTCTTTGGTTTAAATGCCAATGTATTCTATATGGATTACAAGGATCAGCTGATCCTCACCGGCGCCATCAACGATGTGGGTGCCCCCATCTTTACCAATATTCCGGAGTCTTACCGTACAGGTTTGGAAATCGCCGCTTTTCTGCGTCCCCTGGACGCCCTGGAATGGGAAGCAACGCTGAGCCTGAGCAGCAATAAAGCCCTGAATTTTACAGCCTGGGTGGATGACTGGGAAACCTGGACTCAGGTGGAAGAATTCCTTGGAACCACCGACCTGGCCTTCTCTCCATCTGTTCTGGCATCCAGCCTTTTGCGTTACAGGCCTGCAAAACATCTCACTGCTGAATGGATCAGTCAGTACACCGGAAAACAATATATTGACAATACTTCCAATGAATCGAGACGCCTGGATCCCTACTGGATCAATGATGTGAGATTGACCTGGACCTTGCCCAGCGCACCCTTCCGGCAAGTGGAACTGAGTGTATGGCTGCGCAATATTCTCAACGAGGAATATGAGACGAACGGCTGGGTGTATCGCTATTATTATCAGTCGGAAGAGGGCCGGCGCAGCGAAGGGGTTTACGATGGCTATTTCCCGCAGGCGGGCAGGCATTTCCTTTTGTCGCTCAGAATCAGTATCTGAGCTTGCACTTTCAAATCCGGACTGATGTCTGTCTTCTTCCGCTCATCCCTGCCTTTAGAAACAAGCAATCCAAAAGCATAAAAAATAAATATTATGCTCCGGGTAAACTTTTTCCTTTCAACTTTGTCGAACGAGGATTGTTAGATACCCACAAATGCCGTTTTTATGCTAAGATTT
>Ga0334888_1001310_pt1 | contig 33153 bp, 29 predicted proteins | sample GraSluR1_MG_FD_207227 | JGI IMG/M metagenome (GOLD analysis project Ga0334888, IMG submission 207227) | Sludge microbial communities from methane-producing bioreactor in Wageningen University, Netherlands - Granular Sludge_3_08-R1 | ecosystem: Engineered > Bioreactor > Anaerobic > Unclassified ...
TAGATGCGCTTCCTGAAGTAGTCCGAAAGCGCGTAGACTGCGGGAACGCCGGCCAGCGCGACCATTCCGAGGTAAGGCGACAGCAGAAAGAGCGCTGCGAGAACCCCCGCGATCTTGAAGAGATCCGCCGCAGCGGCGACGACTCCGGAGACGAAGAGCGAGTTGATAGCGTCGATATCCGCCGTCAGGCGTGCCATGGTCTCGCCTGTCGGGGTGGTGTTGAAATATCTCACCGGAAGGCGCGTCAGCTTACGAAGCATTCCATTGCGGACATTCAGAAGCACACACTGCCCGAAAACCGTCGCGCCGTACTCGCGCAGAAAATCGGCGAGTCCGATGAGCGCGACGGCGCCAAGATAGCCGAAAGCCAGTTTCCAGAGCATGTCGGTGCGCGAGGACGCCACCTGGTCGACGATCTCCTTCAGCAGCATCGCGGGCAGCACGTTGAAGAAGGCACCGGCGGCGACCGCCGCCGGCAGAAGAACTCCGTACATTCTGTACTCCCGCCATGTCTTCCGGACCGCGCCCGTCAGAAAATCAAATCTTTTCATCGCCGTTTCCCTCCATAAATGCCTGCGCACTGTAGATTCCGCTGTAGAGTCCGCCCGCAGTCATCAACGTTTCATGGCTCCCCTGCTCGCCGATGCTCCCCTTCTCCATTACCACAACACCGTCAAGCAGCGGAAACACCGTCAGGCGATGGGTGAAGAGCAGAACAATCCTCTCGGAGCAGACCTCCCGCAGACCGCAAACGATGTCGCGCTCGGTCGCGATGTCCACGGCAGAAAAAGGATCGTCGAGAAGCAGAATGTCGCTTTTCGCATACAGAGCGCGCGCAAGAGCAATGCGCTGGCGCTGTCCGCCGGAGACCCGGACTCCTTTTTCGCCGACCGTTGTCCTTACTCCCTCTTCGAACCGGTCGATATCCCCCGAGAGAGCGGCGGCGCGCAGCGCCATGCAAAATCTCGCCTCGTCGTACTCCGCTCCGAGAAGAATGTTCTCCAAGATGCTCATGGAGAAGAGGTACTGCTCGTGACCGGTGGATGAGATCAGTACCGCCCGGCTCTCTCCGGACAGATCGCGCAGTTCCTTGCCGTCGAACCGGATGCTGCCGTCATATGGAAAGAGTCCGGAAAGCGCTCTGGCCAGAGAAGTCTTCCCTGATCCGACAGGACCCGTAATGCCGATTATTCTTCCCCGCTCTGTCGAAAAGGATATGTCCGACAGGATACGCGCTCCATCCGACGAGAGACCGAGCCTCTCCACGTTCAGGGAGCGGCACTGCTTCAGGGAGGCGCCGCCTCGCCCGCTCTCGCCGCTTCGCTCCATCTTCTCCCGGACGCGAACCCAGGCTGCGCGCGCCCCATGCCAGCGGTTGAACACCCTCGCGGCGACCTTTGTCCTGCCGGAAAACGCAACGAACATGACAAGATATGCGTTCAGCCCGCCCACCGTCATCTCCCCTTCCGCGACCCGAGCGCCCAGAAGACCGATAGCGGCGACGATTCCCATACCGGCGATAAGCGCGTATACGGGCAGTAGCACCTGCTGAAGCAGAATTTCCCTGATGGAAAATCTCGCCTTTTCCTCGAAAGCCTCCCCGATCCGGTCGGCCTCGGACGACTCCCTCCCGAAGAGGCGAAGCACGAAGACGCCGTCGAGATAGCGTTTGAGCCCCGTATTGACGCCTGAAGCCGCCCTCCTCGCCGCAAGCGAGCAGTCGTAGAGGGTGCGCCGCATGCCGTGGGCGAAGAGGAGCGCCGCAGGAATCATCACCGAGGCCGCGAGCGTGGTCCTCCAGTCGTAGATCATCAGAACCGCAAAGTAGGAGAACATCAGCAGCCAGGTGTCCCACCCCTCGTTCAGCGTGGTCATGACAGTGTCGACGACCAGCGTGATGTCGCCAAGAGTGCGACTCATCAGATCACCCGAAGTCTCGCGGGAAAGCTCCGGAACGCTCCTCCCGAGAATACGTTCGAGCAGCGTCTGGCGAAGGTCGCACGCGACCCGGTTGAACTGGTCTCGCATAAACCATCTTTTCACGAATCGAAGAAACTGGAACGACGCCGTCACTCCGACGAAATTGAGCGCGGAGAGAAGAAGAAGATCAGCGGAATCCCCTCCGGCCGCGTCGATCAGACGCCCCAGAAGGACGGGACCGAGCACGATTGTCGTGTTGTACAGAAACCCGGCTACCGACGAAACGATAAACTGGCGCTTGTACTTCAACAGAAAGGCGGGAAGCGTCTCTTTTTTTCGAGGCGGCCCATAGAGTTTCACAGAGTATCCCTCTTTTCCTGTTTCATTTGACGCGAAGCGTCCGGCGGTCTATAATTCATAGCAAAATAAATATAGTCTATCGATATCGAAACTCGATATCGATAGACTATCACAGAGGTGTGGCAAATGCAAGAGCAGATTTTGCGGAAGCTCTTTTTGAGCTTCATCCAAGTGCATATACTCCATCACGCGAAGCTCGAGCCGTTTTACGGCTCGTGGATGATCGAAGAATTAAAGCGGCACGGGTACGATATGAGCGCCGGCACGCTCTATCCGATTCTACACTCGCTGAAAAAAGGCGGTGCGCTCGATGTGGAGGAGCGCACCGTGGGAGGAAAGATCAGGAAGTACTATTCGATCACGCCCTTCGGCGAACAGGTGCTTGAAAGCGTGAAGTGGAGGATCCGCGAGCTTGTGGCGGAAGTTCAGCTTTAGCTTTCCCGCACGCGGACAGAAGCGTCACGACCGGGAACGACGGGGTGCCAAGTCCGGGCGCAGGCGCCGCAGCATCTTCTCCTGAAGGAATCACTCCATGTGCACGAAACGAAGCGGTTTTGACAGCGTCGAGCGGACGGGGCAGGTATCCAGGCAGCGCAGCAACACCTCCTTATCTTCTTCGCAAAGCATGTCCCCAAAAACGACCCTATATCCGAAGACCGGACCTTCCTGAGGCGTTCTGTCGAGCGTCACCTCGATCGAGACGTTCTTCAAGGAAATTCCCCGCTTCTCCGCGCACATCCGGAGCGTCATGTTCATACAGCTCGCAAGAGCGGCCTCAAGCAGCTCATGCGGGCGAAATCCCTGTCCGCCGCCCCCCTTGTCGGAAGTCGTATCGGAGAACGCGACCTGCCGGCCGTTCGTGAATCGAATCCGGTACTTCTCTTGTTGGCTCTCTGTTTTAATCATCCGGAAGACCTTCCTTTCGTTCATTCCTCCGGAAGATTATAGTGCAACTCTTTCGGAAGCGCACTTCCCTGAAGATGGATCCTCCGCACTCCCCCTTGGACGCATATTCGACACATCCCGAACCAGGAACATCCTCTCCCTGAAAAGGATGAGACAGCAAGAACCGCTAGATCCGCATCAAATTTGTGCAATAAACATAATTTTCATTGTTTGCTTCGAGGGCGCACGGAATGCACTACTTCCTCAAATACTGGAAACTCGGCCCCGGCCTGCCGACAAAACACGACCTCGTGAAGCCGTGTTTCTTGATGACGGCAAAAGCCTGGCGTGCCTCGTTCTCTTTATTGCCGAAGTCGAACATCCAGTGACTGCCGTCCACGATTTTCCAAGAGCCGCTGACTCTTTTCACCTCGATAGTGTCGGGATTGAAGGCGATGCAGTCCTCTCCGGGAAAACTTCCTGCGGGAGCCTGCCCTCCGACCAGCAGATAACTGAAGGAGGGGTTGGGGCGTCCGACAAAACACGACTGGTTCATCCGGTAGTGCTTGATGATCCGCAACGCCTGGCGTGCCTCGTTTTCATCGTTTCCGAAGTCGAACATGGCGTGGTTCCCGTCCACTATCTTCCATCGCCCGCCGTACTGCTTCACCTCCGCTGTATTGGGATTGAAACCGACGCAGTCCTCGCGCACGGCAGGAATCGGCGCCACTCCCGGAACATAGCCGACCCGCATCCAGCGGGAACCGCCGAAGCCTCCCGTCTTGTGCGTCACCTCCAGGACATTGTCGTTCTCCTTGATCCGGAGGTTCAGGATACCGCGGCTGGAGGACTGCCCCTTCGGAACGTCCACCCAACTGCCTTCAATACGATCCCCCTGGATTCTACCCTGGTAGATATTCGACCAGGCGGGATTGGCGGCGCTGAGTTCGCCGTACCAGTAGAGCGTATTGCCTACCTGCCGCAGATAGTACTGTCCCCCGTCGTCGCAGTTCCATTTTCCGGAAAGGTCGGCGGCGGCCGATATTCCAGGAAGAATCAACAGCACAAAACAGATCAGAAGTAATTTTTTCAACATCTTCCTCCTCCTCTCCAGCAACATCCTTGAAAGCAGCCTGCAAAATCACATAATGCATTCCACACATTCTTCATGGTTTCAAACGAGAAAGCGAAGGCTCCTGCTTGTTTCCGCTCCCCCCTGAGAAACCGACGGATTCAAAGATTTTTCCAACCCCTCCCCTCATGAAAACTTGAAGATATTTTAAGATATTATCAAAAATTCCGTCACTGTCAACGAAAAAGGCTTGCGTCCGTCGGATCTAAAAACAGATTCTCGAAGACTATATAAAGTCATGAAGCTCCTTGCCCGTGTTTCTCCTCGGCGGACAGAGCCAGAAGAAGGTGTTTTTGGTTCCCGGCTGGCTATGGAGCCCGATGCTGAAAAGGAGTACCATACCTTGTATCAAGATATTGGAAAGGGTGATCGTTCATGATCGCAGTGAAAAAAATTCCCAACCTGTTGGCGTATTTCGTATTCTTCGGTGTCTTTTTGCTCCTTCCGCTCCCGACACAAGCCTCGGAGAGGCTCAACGTCTACACCATCTGGTCCGAGCGGTACGCTACCGCAGTCTTCGAGGAGTTTACCCGCGAGACCGGGATCGGCGTTGATTTCCTTCGATTTTCTTCCGGAGAGGTTCTGGCGCGTCTGACAGCAGAGAAAAACAATCCGCAGGTGGACGTTTTCTTCGGAGGGATAGCCGATGCCTTTGTCGCAGGAAAAAAGGAGGGGATTTTCGAACCGTATGTCCCGAAGGGGGCCGATGCGATCCCGCTGCGCTTTCGCGACCCGGAGGGGTATTGGACGGGCGTCGCGATCAATCCGATCTGCTTCATGTTCAACAGGGAGTTCCTGGAGAAGCGCGCTCTCGATGCCCCGGTGTCATGGCAGGACCTCCTTGATCCCGCCTATAAAAACGCCCTGATCATGGCGGACGCGAGGACGTCGGGAACGGCGGTATCGAGGCTCTTCAGCCTCGTGATCGCGATGGGAGAGGACGAAGCGTTCACCTACCAGAAAAAGCTGGACGCGAACATGCAGCAGTACACCAAGAGCGGGGCGGGAGGCGCGCTCCCCATCGGGCGAGGACAGGCGGCAGGCGGCGTCTTCTTTCTCGTGGACGCCCTGGAGATGCTGCAGACGGGTTACGATATCGTCATAAGTTACCCGGAGGAAGGCGTCGTGTACGGCGTTGAGGCCATGGGAATGATACAAGGAGCGAAACGGCCTGAACTCGCGAAGAAATTTCTCGACTGGGCCGCCGGCCCTCGAATGCAGCAGATCTACGAACGGGAAAAAATCAACCTGATCCCCACCCACCCCGAGGTGGAGCTGCGGAATCCGGCGCTTGACATGACCGGAGTGAAATTGCTGGAGCTGGACATCGAATGGTCGGGCGATCAGCGCGGGCGGCTCGTGGAACGCTGGGTGAACGAGATCATCCGCTGAGGGATCCGTTCATACCGCCTCCGAAGGCGATTCCCATAGAATTTCCGACATCGGACGGCCTTCTTTTTTCTCTTCGTACATTCTGCGGTCGGCAACAAGCAGCAGTTCGTCGCTGGTACTCCCGTCGTCCGGGAAGACGGCCGTTCCTATGCTGACCCTCAGGCGAATGCATCGCCCGTCGAGAAGGCGTTCTTTCTCGATAGATTCCCTCAGCCTGATCTTCAGCATATCGACATCATCAAAACCTGTTTTGCAAGACATCAGCACAAGGAATTCGTCGCCGCCGAAACGGACTGCGAAATCCCCTTTGCGGATCGAGTTTCTGACGGCGTCGGCCATGAGGACGAGAACCTTGTCTCCGAAGGTGTGGCCGTAAAGATCGTTGAAACTCTTGAAACCGTTCACATCCATGAGAAACAGGGCGAAGCGACCTTGATCCGTGCGCCCGGTCCTCAGAAGGTAATCCAGCGTCTCATCGAAACTTCTGCGGTTGGCAAGGCCCGTCAGGTCGTCCCGGGCCGCCATTTGCGAGATTCTCCCGTTTTTCCGGAACATGACCGCCATGCTGATGCCGTAGGTCCATCCGAGCACCCACGGGATGTAGGCGAGAAACACGATTTTCGTAAATTCCGGAGCAGTCCTGCCAATCTCGCCGCTGAATGCAAGATACCACCGGCTTGCGAGAACAGAGGCGAAAAGGACGCTGGGCAACGCGACGATCAGATGGACAATCCGTTCGGCGCCGCATGTTCCGTGGAGCATTGCGAGTGCGATGAGGGCGAGCATGATCACAAAGGCGGCGTCGCTGAACAGAAGTCTCGACGCTGCGTTGTCACGACCGATGTATGAGAAAAAAACAAAAAGCATGATCAGAAAAGGAAGTACAGCTCTTCGAATAGGCTCCCCGCCGAAACCCCGAAAGCGCAGAATCCCTTCGAGAAGAAAGAGAAGCGCCGAGAGGGAGAAGGCCATGTTGAGGAACATGCCGTAATCGCCGAAGAAAGGAGTGAGAGGGAAGAGCCCTCCGGCAAGGATGCCTGCCGCGGCCCACAGGGCTGGACCGCGCTCCGACGTGTTCAGCAGCCATAGGGCCAGCATGGCGCCTCCGGAGAGGAAGGATACCACACTCATCACAACCTGGAGCGTCAACAGATCAAGGGACACGGGGTATTCCTCCGGACAATTGTGCAGTCCCCCTTTTCGAGTGACTCAGATCCGATTAGGCCTTGCCAATTGAAAAGACCTATATTCAACCTGGAGAGAAGTTTACTTGCAGACACCCCTTCGGTCTATAGGCCTAAATACCTGAATTCAAAAGTTTGGCCGGCCACGAACTGTGTGCTCATAAGAAAAGGGACCCGAAGGCCCCTTTGCATTCCCGGCAAGCTTCCGCGTTACTTTTTCTCCTCCCGGAGGGCCTCCCAAAGCCCGGCAAGGTACATCGCGCCGAGCGCCCGGTCGTAGAGCCCGTATCCCGGCTTGCCGGTCTCGCCCCAGATCATGCGGCCGTGGTCGGGGCGCATCGGGCCGGAAAAGCCGGTGTCCGAGTAGGCCTTCATAATCTCGTACATGTTCAGGCTTCCGGACTCCGTCGGATGTGCTGTCTCGTGGAAGGCGCCCTTGCCGGTGATCCTGACGTTCCGGACATGGGCGAAGTGAATGCGCCCCATGGCGCCGAACTTGCGGATCATGGCCGGAAGATCGTTGTCCGGGCGCGCGCCGAGCGAACCCGAGCAGAGGCTGAATCCGTTGTTGGGGCTGTCCACGAGCTTGACGAACCGGTCGTATGCCGCCTCGTCCCGGATAATGCGCGGCAGACCGAAGATCGACCAGGGCGGATCGTCGGGATGGATGGCCATCTTGACGTTCGACTCCTCCGCCGCCGGAACCGTCTTTTCGAGGAAATACTTCAAATTCTCCCAGAGCCCCTCCTCGCTCAGCTCCTGATAGCCGTCCAGAAGAGCCTGAAGTTCCTTGGCGTCGTACGAGGCGCTCCAGCCGGGAAGGTCCTTGGTTCCCTTGGAGAGATCCATTTTCAGCACCTCGACGTCGTCGTACGAAAGGGCATTGGAGCCGTCGGGCAGCGGAAAGGCCATGTTTGAGCGAGTCCAGTCGAAGACGGGCATGAAGTTGTAGCACAACACCGGAATTCCCGCCTTTCCCATGTTGCGGATCGATGCGCGGTACTTGTCGATGAGCGCGTCGCGGTCGGGTCGGCCCAGCTTGATGTTCTCGTGCACCGGGATGCTCTCGATCGCGGAGAGGATGAATCCCTTCCGCTCTACCGCCGCTTTCAGGTTCTGTATCTTCTCCAAGGGCCACGTCTCGCCCAGCGGAACGTCGTAGAGCGCGCTGACGATCCCCTTGAGCACCGGAACCTGGCGGATCTTGTCGAGTGTGACGGGATCGCTCTCCCCGTACCATCGGAATGACAGGATCAAGAAAACAACCTCCTTTGCTTCAGCTGTCGAAGAACGATTTCTAGAAGCCTATGCTCGTGCCGCCGTCCACCGGAAGAATCACCCCGGTGAGGTAGCGCGCGGCAGGAGAGGCCAGGAACACGACCGCGTTCGCAACGTCCTCGGGGAGCCCGAGTTCGTTCATGGGCGTGCGGGAGAGCACTTTTCGCTTCCTCTCGGGATCGCCCTCGAAGGCCTTCCGCGACATGGCGGTATCGATGAAGCCGGGAGCCACCGCGTTGACGGTGATGCCGCAGGGGGAGAATTCTGTCGCCAGCTGCTTCGTAAGGCCCGCGACGGCGGCTTTCGACGAGGTGTAGGCGCTCACGAACGGAATGCCGAAAAGCGACGTCATCGAGGCGATGTTGATGATCGCGCCGCGCTTTCGTTCGAGCATGTAGCGCCCGATCTCGCGCGTCAGCGAGAAGACGGCGATCAGGTTGACCTCCAGGATGTTGTGAAAAATCTCGTCGGTTGTCTCCAGGACGGTCTTCTTGATGTTCTGCCCGGCATTGTTCACGAGAATATCGACCGGGCCCCCCTCTTCCAGTTTCCGGGCGAATTCGACGTTTCCCGGAAGATCCGTCACATCGTGAATCATGTACGACGCCATCGGCCCCATGGAGTCGCATGCTTCCTTGAGAAGTTCCTCCCTGCGTCCTACAATCACCACCGAACCGCCGTTTTCGACGATTCCCTGCGAAATGGCGAGACCGATTCCGCTGCCGCCGCCCGTAACGAGCGCGCGTTTGCCCTCAAGAGAAAACTTGGATGTCATTCGAGGATATCTCCTTTCAATAATCACCGTTTCAGCGGTTGAACGAATTCTTGTCCAAAATAAGTTTCCGACAAACTATAGCCCTCCAGCCAGAGATATCATTGTTTTGACAACAAAAGCTTCTCATAAACAACCAAGGTGATAAACTAAATGAAAAAAACACAGGTTCTGTCAGAGCAAAAATCAACCCGCAACCACCGGCCGGAACGGTATTTCTGCATGAGACCGTCGAACGTGGAGCATCCGAATAAAACATAATATTCCGATCGTTCCGACTTTGGCTTAGGGTACATGTTATCCACTAGGAGCAGCTCTTTTTATTTTCCTGCCTTGCAGGGTAAGGGCGGACGGTCAGCAGGATAGCGACCGCCAGGAGGAGGATTCCGGCTAGAGCGGCAGGAGATTTGAGGAGGGCGAGAAGATACCCCTGCAGCCAGATCCATATTCCCGCCCCCTCCAAAAAACGGCTGGTCAGGAAAGCCAGCATGAAAAACTCCGCCGAGGTCCAGAGGAACAGAACTGCGCCCAAAGTGAAACAGCCCCGCCGAATCCACGCTCTCATGGGCACGTAGAGTACGGATTGGGGCACTGTTTTACGGGATCGAGCCAGCCGGTCAGCACGTGTCCTTTCGGGTGCCTGTACTGAACGAGCGCCCATTTTCCCTCTCCGCCGATTATCGAAACCTCTTCGTCGCCGAAGATATCGCCCACTGCGGGAGCATCGGGGTCAGGCCGCGTTCTGAGGGCAGTCACCGAGCCGGGGTCATAGTTGCGGAGACTGACGCCCACCAGCTCGCCGAAGATCCACCCCTTCCGGCCGTCGTGCAGAACTACCGAGAGCCACTTGTTCTTGTGTCCCGTCACCTTGACAGTAATGATCTCGGGATCGTCCGGCCGATACGGCAGCGTGGTGATGATCTTCCCCTTCGGAGCGTTCCGGACGTTCGTTCCCTTCGGATCGGGGTCGATGATATAGGCCCGGAAGTCGCACGTTCCCTCCTCCGGCAGGTAGAGCGTCCTGTCCCCCTTGAATGGTTCTTTTGAAGCGGCGGTTTCTTTGGCAACTTTCGGAGCGGACTCCTCAAGCCCTCCGGCCTTCAGATCCTCGTAGAGCCCCTCAAGCTTTTTGATACGCTCGGTGTTCATCAGCATGCGGCCGTGAAGCGGGAACCCTCTGTCCCCTTTCTTTCCGTAGAACCATGCCAGAAAGAGCACGTTCTTGTTCCGGAAATCCTCCCATGCGGCCAGGTTCGCCGAGGCGATCTTCTCCCCGTTCTCCCCGATATGTTTTCCCAGGCGGGCGGTTTCATTCTTGACCTTCATCGCGGCTGCAAGCTGTTCATCGGTCTGCTTGCCGGGATATCCGGCCGGGAACGAGGGTTTCCCGGTCTTGAGCGTATCCGCCCACCGCAGAAGCTCGATCGTCCTGGTTCGAACAACCTCCATTTCGGCGATGGCGTTCGCGACAAGCCACATCGTTCCTCCGTCGAGGTTGTTGTAGATCGTGCTGTAGACCTCCCCCAGCAGCGAGAATTCAGTGTCCCTCCAGGGAATCCATGCGCGCTGGGCCGTCCGCAGAGCTTCCTGCCCCTCCTTGGGAAGCATTCCCATCAGTTCCCGGTAGGCCCTGTTGAGCTCGGCGTCCCACTTCTTCGCCCCTTCCCGGGCGCACTTGATCGTGCCGTGCGTACTGGGATCGTCGCTCATGCACTTTTCAATCTCCGCGTCCAGAGGATGTCCGGCGGCTCCCCACGCGGCGCCGCACAGCAACAACAGGAACATTACGGACGCAACGGCATTTTTCATACGGCAACGCCACCTTTCTCAATCGTAGATGACCCGGCGATACGACAGTCCTGCGACTTTCGCTCTTCCGCCGGATCCTTCCGTTTCAACCGTTATCTCGTCCCGTTCGGCAATGAAGATCAGTGAATTTCCCTCTTTCAGCGAGACCTCTCCGAGGCGCGCAACCGCCTCATTGACCTCGATTCCGAGGAGGATGTCCGCAAACCCCATAAATCCAGCCGGAATTTCCACAGACTGGAGCGTCCCGTTCCAGTAGGTCGCGGTATGCCCGTGAAAAACGAGGGTGACGATATGCACCGTCGTGTTGAAGTCGGGAATGTGCATCTTCTTCTCGTTCCGTTTCATCGGCTCCCCGTACATCCTGACGGCAATTTCCGGCGACAGGCCGAAGTCCTCGCGGATCTTGAGCGCGTACCGCCGTACCGCCCCATCCGGCTCCTCCACCGCAAGGTACTTGCCGTACAGCCACCCCTCGCCGAATTTGTGAGAAATCACCCGGTACCACGGATATTCCTCGTTCGTCTTCGTTCTGCCCGTTACGAGCAGCTCTCCTCCGTCATAGTCGTGGACGAACCGGCCGACGATCTTCGAAGACGTCGACGGCCCCGCACGGAGGTTTACCCTTTCCCCGGCGACCATTCCCGCCTTCGGCCATTCGAAGCTTTCCACCGTCGGATTCGCCGCGAGCGGTCCGCAAAAGAGCACAAAAAGAATCAACGCCGCGCACCCTTTCAGCCGTCTCATAGTCCACCCTCCTATCTGCAGAAAGTGTATCTTACCATCCCCGTCCTCCGCCGCCGCCTCCGCCGCCCCCGGAAGAACCGCGGCCGCCGAGTCCGCTGCCGCGGCTTCCGGAAAAGGAGGATGATGACGAAGAGGATGATGATGAGCTTTTCCCCGGAGGCCTGTAGGACGAGGCGGAGCGTTCCAGGTTTTTAGAGAGTTCTTCGGCGAGCAGCGCGAACGCGCCTCCCCTGCCGGCCGAAAAACTGTTGCCGCCGCTCCACTCCGGCTTGTAGCTCACTTTCTCAAGCACCTCGCTGAAACTGTCGGCCCATGTTTTCGCGACCCCCAGGGCCAGCGCATACGGAAGAAGTTTCTCGAAGAGCGCCGGCGTCTCCTCGGGAGGATTCAGCATGCCGAGGCGATACCGTTCGGCTGTCCCCATATACATCGCGAGCCCTTCGATCTTCTCGGCCAGGCGAACGCCCTCCTCCGTGCGCACCGGCATGATCCGGGCGAAGAAGAGAAAAATCAGGATGGCGGCAATGAAAGCGCCCGCGACGACGGGGTCGGTGTAGAGCATGTTCCTCAACGTGTTCACGCCGAGGAACGCGAAGAAAAACGCCACGGAAAAACCCGTCCAGTACCCTTTCCTTTTTCTCCTCCTCCCTTTTACGATCTTGAGCAGCTCAAGTCCGACCAGCCAGGGAACGCTCGTCGAAAAGAAGAGCAGCAGAAAGACGATCAACGTGTCGAGAGCGTCCCCGGGCGCGAAAAGCGGGCTTCCGAGATAATCGACGATCCAGAACATCGGAAGGAAGAGCAAGAGCCCGAGGAGCGAGCAGCCGAGGTTCATCGTGGAATATTTCCGGTCTCTTCGCATGTACTCCGCATTGAGTACCTCCTGCGCTTCGTAAAAATTCCGCGCGGCTTTCGAGTTCACAGGAACTTCACCGGGAAAACGCCCGGAGAACAGCTTTGCCGCCATTTTTCCGAGGACGGGAGGGAGCTCATCTCCGGAGAGCTGCTTTTCCGTCCGGATTATCCACGTCGTCCCCTCCCTCTCCTCGAAACGGACGATTCCGTTCACTGCGAGCATCAGGATGTCGGAGGAGAGAATCTCCGGCGAGACGCCTCTCTCATGGTAGTAGCAGGCGAATCCCGGTTCGGCGCCCGGCGGCGGTTCGAAAAGCGGAATCACCGTTCCTCCCTCGGGATCCTTTCCCCTGGCCTTCCATGTCAGGTAGTAATAAAGAAAGACGATGAGCACGAAAAGAAGCATCACCGGGATTTTCATCGACGGCCTCCTTTTCATCAGTGTGGAGCGGAAACCGGGCGCTGCATCGCTACCAGCCCCGTCCGCCTCCGCCTCCACCTCCGCCTCCGGAGAACCCGCCTCCTCCGCTTCCTGAGGATCTCGTTCCCGAAGCGACGGCGCTGGAAATACCGGACGTGAAGGAAGCCATTCCGGCGGCGGTGACAAAGGTGTTCAGGTCCCCCCTGTACCATGACGGAGTGTAATGGGCGTCCGCGAGGATCCGTTCGAAGCGGTTCGCCCAAGTGGAGGCGACGTCCAGGGCGAATGCGTAGGGAAGCAGCATCTCGAAGAGCTGCGGTGTTTCGTTCGGAGGATTCATCATTTCGAGCCGGTGTTTCTCCGCTGCGGTCATGAACATGCGGAGTCCGTCGAGCTCTTCGTTCAGACGCGCGCCCTCCGTCGAGCGCACCCGCATCAGCGGTTTGAAGACCAGCAGGACGAGAACGCACAGGAAAGGCCCCGGAACGGAAAGGAGGTCCACTTCAAGACCACTTGAAGCGCCCGCCAAAACCGCTCCTGTTGTTACGAGGAGAAAAATGCCCGGGAAGAATATACGGACGAAAAACTTCGCCACCAGGCTCCCTTTGCCGGAGGGCAGCGGAAGAGCGAACGGCAGCAGGAAAAACGGGCCGGCCATCAGGGCGAGGATCGGCTCGAACCGGGCGTGCCCCGAAAGAGCCATGCCGATCAACGTGAGAACGGCGTATGCTTCGAAAAGGACGATGCCCAGCGACCATTTTCCGGTATTGGTTTTGAGCAGCGGCTTCGCTCTCTCCCGAAAACGTTTCGACAGCTGGTTGAACGAGGTCTGCACCACCGGCCGGTCGGCGCTCGAGAGATGAACTTCGCTCCTCGTCGTACCGAAAAGCTCGTCGACGAGCACTCTTTCGTCGACAGTCAGTTCGGCCTTCGAGAGTTTTTCCCTGTTCAGGTACAGACGGTATGATTTTCCGACGAGCTTTGAGAGAAGTTTCATACCCATTCCGCCCTGCGGGATCTCTTTGCCGGTTTTTTTCGCGGCTTCCGTGGCGAGGGAATGCTCCGCTACCGTCAGCACACCTTTCACGGCGACTCCGAGCACCATTGCGGCAAAAGACTGGTCGTCCATCCGCATCGTTCGCACGTACCGGGCGAAACCCGCCTCGACTCCTTTCGGCGGGGTAAACCTCGGGATGATCGTCTGTGAAGGAGGGTCTTTCCCCCAAAGCACCCAGAGCACCGTCATCAGGACGAGAAGAATGACCGGCATGGCGAGGTGCACCATCCGGAGAGGGGAAGCGGTCCATCGCTCCAGTGCCGGCGCAGGTCCGGCCGGGGGGGCGACGATTCCCTTCGGCCACGTATAGACGACCGTGAGCCCTTCGCCGGGCGGAACTCCGCCGATGGATTCAACGGAGCCGTCTCCGGGAAGCCTCGCGTTCCGCCCCTGCTCTCCCTTTTTACCGGTATAGAATTCAACGCCGGTGAATCCTTCGCCGAAATTCCTTCCGGGGAGCTTCATGCGGAAGGACGCGCTCTCTATAAGGAAGACCCAGTCGTTGCCGGTGACGTTCCAGTACAGTTCATCGTGTTCTTCGAAAAATCCGAGCTGCCCGGTGGTCCGGTAGGTTATCGTGAAGAGGTGCTCTCCGTGCGATAGAAAGATATCCGGATCTCCGAGCCGGATATCCAGCGATTCTCCTACTCTTTCCAAAACAGCGGGCGTCGGTTTCCCGTCGAGTTCAGCGGAAAGAAGTTCAAAACCGGCCCGCCTGCGAACTCCTTCCGTATCGGTGAAATCGGTGGGAATAGTGCGGATGATGCCGCGGCGGATATCTTTTCCCTCGGCAAAAACGCCGATACGTTCGACGACGACCAGGGACGCGTCCTCCTCCACCGCGGCCTCCACGTCGAATCGTGTGACGCGTTCGTACGCGAAAAGGGGAAATGCGCTCAACAAGAAGATGCCGGCCAGCAAGCAGAATGCGCACAACCATGGAATTCGTTTCATGGTTTCATTCCTCCTTCGGATTCGGAGAAAGAAGCTCCGGGGGCGGAACGCCCCCGGAGCTTCGGGTGTTGCACGTCGGAACTACGGCTTCGGCGCCGCCTCCGCCTCTTCCTCTTCAAGCTCGTCGAGGTCATCGTCTTCCATCTCGTCAAGGAATACGTCCCATTTCGCCGCGAGTTCGTCGATGGCGGCAAGCTGGCCGGCATCGGGTTCGGCTGTGAGCATCGAGAAATCGAGGCGCTCCGTTCCGCTCACGCTCATATTGATTCCCTGGAATGCCGCGGTTGCTTTCAAGCCTTCGAAAAGGAAGGGAAGCGCTTCCAGGAAATCGTCGTCGTCGGCCAGGAACATTGCGGCCAGGGGATTCGCCGGATCCAGCATCTCCAGGATAATCCGGCGGACCACTCCGGCGTCGATGTTGAAGAAGAAAGTGGCATTGTTCTCGCCGAGGAATCTTTCGACCTCGGGGTTCAGCTCAGGAGCCGCTTCAATGTTTTCCGCGTTGAGAATTCCCGCGAACGCAACGCCGTCCCGTATGCCGAGAAGGGCGCTTACCGGTTCTTTCAGGACGTACAGCGCCTGCCATCCCGGTATGGCGAGCGGTTCGAAAGGCATGCCGCTTTCGTTGACAATCGCTTCCACGAGAGGAAGAAGCAGCTCGACCCACTCCTTCTCGCCGGACGTATAAAGATATCCTCCGGGAATAGCGAGTCCTGAGTAATTCGCATCGCCACCCAGAACCATTCCAACAGATTGAAGGATCGAGATGAGCGCGTTTTCGGTGAGCCCCATCACTTTCAGCTGCTCAAGGAACCCGACGATCTCCTGAGCGTCGTAATCTCCTCCGTCGGCGGCCTCGCGGATCATGTCGAAATGCCTCTTCTCCAGGATCACCCGCCCCGCCATCGTGAGCCAGGGCTTGCCTCCTCCGGCGAGTACCAGTTCGTCCTTCGCAAGGGGAACGATCTCCTTTTCCGTCTTGTCGAGGCCGAAAGTCTTTGCGAAGTTCGTGAATATCGACAGGTCGAACCCTTTTTCCGACAGGCCGAAACCGATCTCGGCCATCAGGCTCCCCGCGGCTTCCTTCAGAACACCTTCGGACGCCGCCAGGATCTCCTCAGCCATCATTCCGTTGTCCTGGAAGTAGATGAAATTCCTCTGCGGAAGGTTCCGTGCCGGATTCATCCGTTTCGCCGGATCGGCGAGAGCGTCCCGGGCGGCCTTGATGTCCTCCTCTCCGAATCCGAAGAGGATCATGTCGTCCTCCACCGAAAGAAGGACCGCCGCGACACCGTCGGCCACCACTGCATAAAGATTGCCTTCGAACGGGGCGAGGATCAGCATGCCCGGCACAGGATTGTCGATCAGAAGGTCGAGGTCGCCCTCTTCTCCCTTCCCCTCCGCGAGCTTTTGAAGGAGTTCCTTCTTGGACTCGTTAAAGCGCGCCGCGGCCTGCAGCGAGAACCCCTTGTCAGTCATGCCGACCACGATAGACGCCGCTTCGACAGGGAACTTTTTCAGCCACTCTCCGAGCATCCCCATGTCCGGCTCCATCGCGGCCCCCAGCTGGAAGACCGTTGAGTCGACGATCGTCCGGAAAACCTCATCCGGACTCTCGATGTTCGCGACTCCGTAGATCGCGCCATCGGGCCATGCCGGAATCGCGTTCAGCGTGTCGGCGCTGACGGGAGCCGCCAGGAAGACGGCAAGAAACAACGCTAAAAGCCCCGCAAGAAATCTCTTTTTCATGACAATCCCTCCTCTTGTAGACAGGAGTCCGGCAAGGACTCTCTGCTTCGAAACAGCATCCCGCTTCATTTCGGGATACCTTATTACATTACTCCACGAATGGCGTTTTGTCACGTCAGTGCGAGCCTTGAAGCGATCTCGCTCCTTTTCCCGACGCCCAGTTTCTGGTATATCCTTCGGATATGCGTCTTCAGCGTGTTGTTTGTGATATCGCATCGATCGAGGATTTCGTCCCTCTTCATGCCCTCCACCAGGAACACCGTTATTTCCGTCTCTTTCTTCGTAAGGTTGAAGGGTTCGAGCCGCAGACGGATGCGAAGCTCGGCACGGGAGAGCTTCCTTCTGCGCCGGCTTTGCGACGCACTCTGTTCGGGAGACTTCTCAAAGCGCTTCTCCATCCGGATCAATCCCCCTCGAATACGAAATGGCCGCTTCGTCCGAAGGGAGCCGAAGCCCCCTTAGAGAAGCGTCACTTCTGTACCGATGCTTTTTTACCGAAGGGCTCGAGCTGTTCGGCCGGGAACTGCCCCTCCTTCACGGAAACCCTGTTCAGCTTGGGAAGATCCTTGAAGATCGAGACGTCGGCGATCCCCTTCGTGTCGATAAGAATCAGCCACTCCAGCCTCGGCAGGGCGGTGATGGCCTCGGCGTTCTTCACCTCGGTGTTGCGGACGAACAGGTTCTTGAGCTTTTTATGCCCGGCGAACACTCCCAGGTCGATGACCCCTTTCACGCCTTCGAGGTTCACCTCGACGAGTTCCGGGCACTTCGACAAGGGGGAGAAGTCGTGGATGTCCTCGCGCAGCATGGAGACGATCTTCAGCTTCGGCATGTGCTCCAGGTACTCGAGCGTATCGAGCTGGGAGATACCGGCGCGGAACTCCTCGAGCTTCGTCAGCTTCGCGAGCGGCGAATAGTCGTCGAACTTCGTCGCGTAGATCCAGATGTACCGGAGTTCCGTCAGGTTCTCGACGGGGCTCATGTCGGTGGCGCGGATACCGTACAGATCGAGCCTCTTCATCTTTGTCAGGCCGGAGATCGGGGAGAGGTCCTCGACTTTGGTCATGTAGAGGCTGAGATCCTCGAGTTCGGTAAGCTCGGCGAGCACGGAGATGTCCGATATCCCCTCCTGCCCCGCCCCTCCGTAGAGACGCAACGTCTTCAGCTTCGCCTTCCCCTTCAGCGGAGAGATGTCCTCGATCTGTTTGGGCTGCATGAAGAAAATGAGCGATTCCAGGTCGTTCATTCCGGTGAGGAAATCAAGGTCCGGATACTCGACCTGGCGTATCTCCAGCTCCTTCATCTTGACGAGGGCGCCGAGAGGGGCCAGCGTCTTCACGCCCTTGAGGTTGTCGAGCTTCAGGTAGGTCAGTCCCGAAAGCGACGACAACGGAGAAAGATCCGTGATCGTGTCGTTTCTCTCGATCAGAACGCCTGTGAGCACATCGGCGAGCGTCGCGACCTTCTTCAGGTCGTCATCCGAGATATCCTTGCCGAGGCGGAGCGGCTTCCCCTTCTTGATATCCGGGTCCTCCCGGACCGTCTGGAGGAATTCGTCCGTCACGCCGCCGGTGATCATTGGGCCGAACGTCGAGCTCTTGGCGTACTTCGGGTCGGCGGCGAAGCCGGTCGAGAAGAGCGCGAACACAAGCGCCATCGCAAGCAGGAGTACCGACAGTTTCATCTTCATGAGAAAGCCTCCTTCAATTTGTTCTTCACACCGTCACTGGAAAAAGACGGCTACGGCAACTCCGACGACCATGAGCGCGATTCCCAGGTAGAACACCATCTTCGCCGACCCCTGCATACCGGCGATCACCTCTTCCTCGGACTTCACCGAGACGATGAACGGCTTCCCTTTTTCCGACGGCCTGCCGATTCTGAGCGCCCCCGCCGAGTGGCGCGCCTCCCCGACAACGTAGAGCGGGTGCCCGGCCGGAATGAGTTTTTCCTTGTAGCGGAAGCCGAGCGTGCGGACTCCCGAGGGAGCGGAGAACCGGACACCGAAAAACGTGTAGGTTTTGTTGCTTTCGTACGGCTCGAAGCGGTCCTCCCCGTCCTTGAGGTGGAGCGTCGCGCCGTCCAGGTCGATTCCGACGCGTACATCGCCGTCGGTTACATAGAGCGGCGACGGGCTCTTCCTGGACGAGACGGTTTCGGAGCTTCGGGTCCTCCTGGTCTTGACCTTGCCGTCCTTGTCGGTGGACCGTTCCTCCTTCTCGAACTCGCGGGTGACGGTCGCTTCGTAGTAGGCGCAGGGCACGTTGCTGTACGGAGCCTTCACCTCTCCGTCGGTGTCCGCCTTTCCGTTGGTCTCGACCAGGTCGCGGAATCCGTCGGCCATTCCTTCGTCCGAAAGCGACTGCCAGGACTCCTTCAGTTCGGAGAGCGGGACTGCTTTCATAAATTTCAGCTCGGTTACCAGCCCCTCGGTCTTCTTTTTCTGGACGAACGAGAGATACGCCCCTCCGGCGGCGAGCAGACCGCCTATTCCAAGAGCCACGAAATTCATTGAACCTCCTCCTTTCTTGCCTTCCGTCCGATCGATGGAACCCCTACACGTACATCTCCTTCAGAATATCGTCGTACTGGTCCGCATAAGCCGCAACCGTCTGGAGCGCGCCGAGAAGCTCGCTCCTGTCGAGATGCGCCCCCGGAAGCGAGCAGGAGAGCATCACGGTATTGTCGAAGACGAGGGAGAAACTTCCCAGCGGAAGATCGGCGTTCAGGCGGAGGAAATCGGCGGCGGCCTTTTCCCTGTCGACATTTTCCGCGAGATAGGAGAAGACCTTCACCAGCACGTCCTCGCTGTGCCACGGAAGCACCGTCACCTGGATCGTCGCGCTTCCGAACGTGAAGGACACCAGGTCGTCCACCCGAACGAGATCGTCGTCTTCGAAAAGTTCACGAAGCCACACGTTCACTTTCCCGCGGACTTCTTCCAGAAGAGGACCGTTCACGCCATCCTTGAGAAGAGGAAACTTATGCACCGGCGCCACCCCCCTGACTCATCTTCTCCATCAGCTTCGCCATTTCGGCTTCCAGCTGCATATCCTTCTCCATCGCCTTGAACGCATCGTCAGCCGGGGCATCGCCGGACAGCTCGGAGAACGCCTGCGCCTCGGCCTCCATTCCCTCGATCTTCTTCTCCATTTTGTCGAACTTGGCAAACGCGCCCTGGCCGACGTTGCTCCCCAGGACAGTGGAAAATTCCTTCTGTGTTTTTGCCGCCTGGGCGCGGGCCACCAGTGTCGCCTGCTTCATCCTGGCCTCGTCGAGCTTTGTCTTCAGGGTATCGAGTTGCGCCCGAAGCTGCCCGGTCGTGGCCGAAGCCTGGGATACCATGGTTTCATACTGCTGCGCCTGCCCGTCGTAGACGATCTTCTTCGAGAGCGCCTGCTTCGCAAGCTCGGCATTTCCCGCCTTGAGCGCCATTCCGGCCTTCTCCTCCCACTGCTTCGCCTGGGAGAGCGCGTTCTCATGCTGCTTTCGGAGGCCGCGCTCGTTGGCCATGGCCTTCGCCAGGGCCGAGGTCGCCTTCACGAGGGCCTCCTCCATCTCGATGATCATCTGCTTGACCATCTTCTCCGGATCTTCCATCCGGTCCAGCATGTCGTTGACGTTCGCCTTGAAGATATCCGATACGCGCGCAAATATGCTCATGCTTCCCCTCCTTTTCAGTGATTGAACACCTGGTGTATCAGTTCAGCCCCGGAGTCAGTCCGAGGCTCTTCCTCCGCTTTTCGTGCTCTTCGCGGATCTTCCGGATCTCTTCGGACACTTTCCGTTCGAGCTCTTCGAATTCGCGCAGCTTCTTCTTCACGGCAAGCTGCTCCGGGTGTTTCTCCTCCTGTATCAGCCGGGCCTCCTCCGAAGCTTTCCGGTACTCCGCCGATCCGTCCGGATTCCTCGACATGACCAGCTGGAGTTCCCGCACTCTTGCTACTCCTCCCGCGGCCCTGGCATCCTCGAGCTGGAGCGCCCACCGCTTCTCCGGGGAGACCGAATCGCGCAATTCCCTGAGACGGCGGATCTCCTGCTTCGTCAGCTCTTCGTCACGCTCTATTTCCCTGCGCAGCTCCTCGGCGCTTTTCTCTTTCCGGGCCGCCGAGGCGAGCGCCGTTTTCAGGTCCACTTCAAGCGCGGTCGCCGGCTTCGCAAGGTCCTCGTACTTCTTGTCCCGGAACACGGGAACATCCTTGAAAAGTTTCCCTTCGAGAAGGGGCCCGTATGTCTCGTGAAATTTTTCCCGGACGGTCTCGAGATTCTGCCAGTGTTTCTTCACCAGGGGAACCCAGCCGGGAGGAGCGTCGCTCAACGCATCCTTCACGTTGGGGTGACGGGCTTTCATGTTCGACCAGTTCTCCAGGATCTTTTCGATGCGCTTGTCCATCTCCGGCTTGAGCGTCAGGTTTTCCTCAAGGCGTTCAATTGCCCGGAGCACGCTGCCGGAGACGTTCTCCGCCTCCGTGCGGATGGTCTTAACCTCATCAAGTCGCTTTTGGATCTCCGAGCTGGAGAGAGAACCTCCCTTCAGCTCCCGGTCAATGGTCTCCAGCCTGCCGCCGTATTCTTTAAGGCGCCCGGAATACCCCGCCTGCCGCCTCGGCGCGCACTCTATATCGAACTCTAGCTGGAAGATCTCGCGGTTGACCTTTCTCTGCCAGGCGACAACCTCACCGACGGTCTGCAGGTCGTGGATGAAGAGGGTCATGTCGTGCCCCCACTCCGAGGCCCGCGTCGCCTTCGATTCGTTCCGCTCTTTCTTGACGAGACTGTCGAATTCGATATGGCCGATCTTGCTGAAGACCGATATGAACCGTTCGTTCAGATCGTCCCAGACCGCCTCCACTTCCGACTTTTCCCTCTTGGTCGACTTCAGAAGGTTTTCCACCGAGTCCATTCCCTGTTTGACGAGCGTGTCGTAATACTCCATGATCGTCTCCGGAGTCCGTTCACTCCCCTGGGCCGCTGCCGGCAACGGACACAGAAAGAAGATCAGCGATAAGAGGGCGATGCTTCGCAGAGCCGGTAAATATACGACAAACCGACGTTTTTTCACGGCACATTCACCTCCTCGCCGTAAATACGAAAGATTTCCTAGTTCCTCTTCGCGAGCGCGGGCTCCTTGAACGCCGGAGAAAGTCCCAGAGCCTTCCGCCGCGCCTCATGAGACTTCAGGATTTCCTGCGCGGCTCTCCGCGCATCCTCCAGCCCTTTCACAAAATCCTTCATCGCGTCGTCCGCCTTGACCTGTTCAGGATGCTGCCGGTTCTTGAGCAGCCGCTGTTCGTCGTCGTACTTGCGATACTCCTCGCTGCCTGCTGCAACGCTCTTCTTCAGGCGCTCCAGCTCGAGAATCCGGTTAGAACCGCCGCCGGCCCTTTGTACGGCGAGCGCCAGGATTTTCGCCCTCTCCGGGCTGTATCGCTGGACGAGCATCATCAGCTGCGCCCGCTCACGCTGCGTCAGGATCTCGTCCTGGTCCAACGCTTTCCGGCGCTCGTCCAAATCCCTTTGCACGTCGTCGATTCCCGCGAGAAGGGTACGAAGCGCGTTTTCAACCTCCAGGACAACACCCGGCAGCTCGCTGTATTTCTTTCCGTCGAAAAGAGGCAATCCCTTGAAAATATCACCCGCGAGAAGAGGGCCGTACACCTCGACGAACTTTTTCCGCGTTTCGCCGTACGCTTCCCACTTCGCCTTGGGAAGAGGAGCCCAGCGTCCCACACCTTCCAGAATTTCGCGGCGCACCAGGGGGTAGAGATCCTTCGAGTTCTTCCAATACTCGGCGAGCACGGCGATTCTTTTCGCCTCGGCTTCCGGAACGACGTATCCCTCTCCCGGCTCCAGGTATTTGGTAGTGTTCACAAGGCTCAGGGAGGCATTCAGCGTCTTGTTCTTCATCACCATGACATTTCGGATAGACTGCGCCACCTCGTTCCGAAGAGTCGCCAGGGCGGCGGGCGTGGCGGACCTGTTCGCTCGAAGCTCCATTCCGCGCCGTATCCGGGCCAGTATATTCACAAGCGCCGAACTCGTCTCCCGCATCTCCTTGACGTAGACGTCCACACGGAGGGGGGCGTTCTCGATATCGAATTCCAGGGATTTGATGTGCCGGTTCACTTTCAGAGTCCAGGCAACGGCCTCGCCGACCGACTGGATTTCCTGCACGAATTCGAGAAGCTCCTTCGCATCGTTCCGGATGTCCACCGCGATGGCGGGAGTAATCCTCCCTCCTCCCGGAGGTCTGGCGCCGGAGGGTGGCGAGACTCTTTTCACAGCCTCCCTCTGGAGCGCGAGCTCCAGCCTGGGGAGCAATATTCGCAGCTGCCTCACAGGAGGCGAGAGAAAGTTCTGTTCTACAATCGAATTCCATGCCCCCGTCATATCGCCCGCTTCCGTCTTGGACGATTTCAGAAGGGCCTCCACCGCCGACACTCCGAGAAGCAGCTGTTCCTCTGCCGATGCGATGCGCTGCTCCACTTCAAGTGCGATCTGGTCGAACTGCTGCATCTCCCGGGGCGATTCATCCGCAGCGGGAACCCCTTCAGGAATAGACGCGATCAATACGACGACGGCAAGCAGCACACGTATCGGGAATAATCTCCTGCGCATCCGTTTTCACCTGTCCTCTCCGTCAGAAAGGCTGTTCGTAGTTGTCGATATACCATCTCCCCTTATCCCGCCGGATAAGGTAGTGCGGTTTCGGAGAGCCGTACTGCCGACCCCTCTCGTCCCACGCCTTGCTGACGACGGTAGCCTGCTCCACCAGTTGTCCCGAGATCTCCCGGACTTTCTCCTTCTGTTCCTCGTCGAGGAAGAAGTCCTCGACGCTTCCTGCCCCGGCGTCGAAGCCGCGAAGCACCTCGATCTTCGCCTCGTCCGTGGTGATATGGACGTAGAATTTGGCGAAGCGTTCGAGATGAAGATCCCAGTGATACCGGATCAGTGAGAGCGCGGTGCGGGTCTTTCTGCGGTTCGGATCGATGCAGTCGAGGAAGAGTTCGAAGTTCTTCTCCCTGACGGCCGCCGCAAAGATCTCGACGAGATTTTCGGGAGTCACATCATGGGGTACGTAGCGGACGGAGTAGAGCGGATCCTTGATCTCTTCCATGCGCTCCTCCCCGGAGAAGTGCCCTCCTTCCTCGAGGGACGGGTCGAAGAACGCGAAGGTGATGCCCGGAATATAGATTGCGATCGGGCTCACCACCCATCCCCACTGCGGCGCGATGGTCTTGACCTTCTCCGCCTGCGGAATGACCATCTCGATGCCGGTGATCTGCCCCAGCAGAGTCCACTTCCCCTCCTCCGGAAAATCACGGTTGATGAGCCGGCGATACCGCTTGACGGCCTCGTAGGGACCGAGCCAGTTCCGGTTCGAGATCTCGACGAAGTAGTAGCCGCGAACTCCCGTGCCGACGGAGACGAACTCCCGGCCAAGGTCGATGAACTGGTTCGCCGGATACTCGAAATCCTCCAATATGACGTAATGCCCTTTCAGGTCCTCGATGGAGACCTGAGCCCGGTCGGGGGCGGGAAAGGTTTTGGAGATCACGGAAGGACCCGCCAGGATCTCATCCGTGAACTCCTTCCACTCGGTGTCCGCAATCCCGCCGAAGATCTTCTTCAGCTTCTGTTCGTTCTCCCGGAATACAAGCATGTCGGGAGTGATCTCCATGAAGTCTCCCTTGCTCTTCATAAGGGCCAGCCTGGCCCTCTGAAACAGATCCTCTACGGCCGGATCTTCGGGATACTTCTCCTTGAGCTCCCGTATCCGCTTGAGGGCTTCGTTGTCCTCGTAGCCGAGACGAAAGGCCTGCCCCCGGAAACGGTTCACCCTGTCCTCGAACTTCTTGAGAAAAAACTCCGCTCGCGTCACCTCGTTCTTCGGAGCCGGGGTCGCGCATTCGGCTCCCGAAGGAATCATCGAAAAGAGCAGCCAGAAAAAGAAAAGAAACACCATCTGTTTTTTCCACCGACAAGACATCCCGCATCATCTCCTCTCGGTTCCTATAATGAGGCATTCTAGCACTAAAAGCGGATTCGTCACCCGCACCCGGCTACCGGAAAGGGGTGGGAAATCCCACCCCGGGCGAGGGTGACTCTTCCCACCCTTTTCGTCGAAGCGCGGGGTGACCGGCGTCACCCTTTTCAGTCAAGAATCTCTTTGAGCTCGAGTCGATTCGCGGAGCCTGTTTTTCGATAGATATTCCTGAGATGATACTTCAAAGTATTCTTTGAAATATAGAGTATGGAACAAATATTCCTGTCCTTCAAGCCCTGCAGCAGCAACAGGGCGATTTCCGTCTCCTGGCGGGTGAGGTTGAACTCCAGAAGGCGCATGCGGAGATGCATTTCCGACTCTTTTTCCTGCCCGTTCTCATCATCCGGCGAAGCGGACGCTCCTCCCTTCTCATCCTCGCAGCCGGAACTCGGATCCGGATCCCGATACTTTCCCTTCATATCCTCATCTCCCCCCCACTGGAGAGGAATTTCCCGGCCGTCCCAGACGACGAGCATCAGGAGCAGAAGGCAGACCCCCGGAAGGACAAGAACGAGAATGTCCGGCCGGCCCGCGGCGAAGGGCGCCCCGTTCCGGAGAAGGAGATGCAGGTGTGATACGGCCCCGGCAACGATGATGAGGAAAATACCGCAGTGAACAACCGTGTTCCTTCTCTCCCCGGACCTGGAGGCGAAGTAGATGAGCAGGAGCCAGGCATACAAGTCGAGAAATGCGAGACCGGTTTCCATCAGGAACCGGGAGACGGCCTGGAAAGGGGAGAAGAGCAGGAGAAACAGGGAGCACACGATGAGCGGAAAGGCTCCCTTGTAAAATGTCCGCAGTTCGGCGCTCGGGTAGAACCGGAAGATCACGGCCGCACTGAGCGCCGATATCGTCCGTATCCAGTCCGAAACCTGCCCGGCCCTGGGAATGGAAGGAGGAAACAGTTCGGGGATCATGCTCAGGAGAAATCCGTTCGCCGCATAGAGACAGAAGAAGAAGAGCGAGAGGCGCCAGAGAGGAAAATCCGCCGAAGGAATGCTGCGGATATGATCCTCCGGAAATCCGTCTTCCGAGAGAAAGAGAAGAAGGAAAACGAGGAGAGGCGTGCCGAGAATGATCAGCAAGATGTTCGAAAAGGCGGCAAGCCGCATCATAAAGGTGGCGACCAGAGGAGCGAGACCGAAGACAAGGGCGACATCATCGGGGATCAGCCTGCTCAGGAAAACGCCCCATCGCCCTATGAACAAGGCGGCGCCGATGGCCGAGAGAATCAGTCCGGAAAGCGCGGCGCCGACGGAGAGCGCAGGAGGAAGAAACGCGGAGATCCGCGTGAGCAGAGGAAGCATGATCATTAAAATTGCCGGAGGAATCGCTATTCGGGGTCCGAACCGGTCGGACACGGGGAAGAAAGCCGCGGCGAGATAGGTAAGAGAGTGAACGGCGAGAAACAGAACAACAACATTTGCTCCTTCATACCCCCTTGCAGCAAGGCGCTGCAAGAAACCGTACTGAAGAAAAACGGACTCCATCCACGCGTAAAGAAGACCCAGAGCTGCTGCGGCTGCGAGCGTCCTGTAAATTCTCACCGGAAGCCTCCTTCCGGAAATGCGTTGCCTTTTTATTATGATATCACATCGCGTTTTTTTAGGGGAAGCACGGAACATCTTTTCTCTTTTCATCTGAATATGATATGCTTTCTCTATAAGAAAAACGTCATTATTCTTGAAGGAGGATGTATTTTAATGCCTGTAAAAAACGCTATGACAGCGGAATTTCTCCGGTCCGCCTACGGCGGCGAGAGCATGGCCCACATGCGCTATCTCGGATGGGCCGAAAAGGCGGATAAAGAAGGATTCCCCAATATCGGCCGTCTTTTCAGAGCCGTGGCCTACGCCGAGCAGGTGCACGCGACGAACCACTTCGTCGTGCTGAACGGAGATGTCTCCGACTCCTGCCTCACCGCGGGCGCCATCTTCGGAATGAAGGATACCGCGGAGAACCTCGTAGGCGGCATCATGGGTGAAGAGCATGAGGTCGAGCAGATGTACCCCGTCTATTACGAGGCCGCCAAGTTCCAGGGCGAGAAGGACGCGATGCGCACCTTCAACTATGCCCTCCAGGCGGAGAAACAGCATGCGGAGCTGTATCACCGGGCCAGGGAGTGCGCACTCGCGAAGAAGGACATCGAGTTCGAAGCCGTGTATGTCTGTCCCGTATGCGGACACACAGTCACGGACGAAGTCCCGGACAAATGCCCGGTGTGCGGCGTGGCGAAGGAGAAATACGCGCGCTTTTAAAAAATTTTTCAGACGACGTTCATGGTGCGGGGAGGAGCGGATGCTCTTCCCCGTCATGCTCTTCCCTGACAAAAAGGAGGTGCAGCATGGGCTTTCTCGATATCATCGGTCCCGTCATGATAGGTCCGTCGTCGAGCCATACGGCCGGAGCCGCCCGCCTCGGAAGGCTGGCCAAGGCGTGTTGGGGGAACGAACCATTCGAAGAGGTTACGGTCTTTCTGCGAGGGAGCTTCGCCTTCACCGGCAGGGGGCACGGTACCGACAAAGCCGTCATCGCGGGGCTGATGGGAATGCTGCCCGATGACGAAGGGATACGGACTGCGCTGGACGAGGCGAAAAAGAAACACTTTCCCTACAGGCTGGAGACGGAGCATGTCGACGGAGCGCACCCCAATTCGGCCCGCTTCGCTTTCCGTGGAAAGGATGGGCATACTCTCGAGGTGGTGGGAGCCTCCATCGGAGGCGGCGCTGTCGAACTTCAGGAGGTCGACGGCTTCTCGGTCGCCATCTCCGGGGACCTTCCGACCCTGATCACCTTCCACAAGGATACTCACGGCGTCGTCGCGGCGGTGGCCGCCCTTCTCGCGAACAGGAAGATCAACATAGCCTCCATGACGCTCCACCGGAAGGCCAGGGGCGGCATGGCCTCGCTTGTGACCGAGATGGACATGGACGGTCCGCCGGACGAAGCGCTTCGTTCAGCGGTGGCGGCGGCGCACCCCGCCATTCTTCGAGTAGCGCCGATTTACAGCGGAAGCGGGAGACAGCCATGAGATCGCTTACGGAAATCCTCGAAGCCTGCACCTCTTCCGGCGAATCCTTCGCCCGCCGGGCACTCGCTCTTTCAGCCATGGAATCCGGATGCACCGAGGACTCGATCCGCAAAGGGATGATATCCCGACTGAAGGACATGGAACTCTCCGTTCAGAAGGCGCTCTCCGGATCATGGCGGGGCGTTCTTGTCCCGCAAGAGGCGCACCTTTTCAAGGAGTACGGCTCCTCCGGAGGGGCTTTTTCGAGCCCGTTCGTGCTGACGGCGGCCCGGATCTCGCTGGCGGTCTCCACGTACAACGCGGCGATGGGACGGATCGTTGCGGCTCCCACCGCCGGCAGCTGCGGCATTCTGCCCGGGCTGCTCTTCTCGTACCGGGAGCACTTCGGCGGAGACGACGAAACCCTCCTCTCCGGGCTCATCGCAGCCGCGGCGGTGGGTGAGGTGACCGCCGCGAGGGCGACGCTCGCCGGAGCCTCCGGCGGATGCCAGGCCGAGTGCGGAGCGGCGATGGCCATGGGAGCGGCGGCGCTGGTACAGATGAGGAAGGGGTCACCGGAGGCACTGGGACAAGCCGTGGCCCTGGCCTACAAGTCAATATTGGGGCTCGTATGCGATCCCGTCGGCGGCCTCGTGGAATCCCCCTGCATCAAGAGAAACGGCATGCTCGTCTCCCTGGGAGCCCTGGCTGCGGATATGGCGCTCGCCGGGGTCAAGTCGATCATTCCACCCGACGAGGTGATCGATGCAATTGGGCAGGTGGGACGGGCGCTTCCGGAATCGCTGCGCGAGACGGCGGGAGGGGGGCTCGCGGTAACCCCTACGGCGCGCAAACTTGTAAAGGACCTCCTCGAAGAGCAGCCTGAGTAAGCGAAGAAGGAGGACCGCCGCAAAAAGACCGGCAGGTCCTCTTTTCATTCGTGAAAAGGCTTTTCCGCAGCCGGCCCCTCGATCTTCGATAGTCCAAGCCCCTGATTGTCCAAGGCATTATTAAAAAAAGACTACCGATCGGGACGGATGCGGATTCTTGATTAAAAAAATCTACCCCCCCGCGACGAGCGGCATGATCTTGATATCGTCACCCTCCTGCGGCACATAGTCCTTCTTCTTCCGCGAACCGCCGACAAGCAGGACATACCCGGCATGCGGCTCCATGCCTGCATCAAGGAGAATCTGTTCCACCGATTTGTCTCCCGGCAGGATCTCCCACGGATCGGAAGGCTGATACTTCCTGAAGATGCCGAGAAGGTGCAGTCTGGCCGCCACGTCTACTTCCCCAGCGCCATGAAGGAGAGCATAAGACCGCCGCATCCGTTGGCGGAATTCCCTTCAAAGCCGTATTCGCCGAAGGTGAAGACTCCGATGAAGGGGATATCCCCGACGGCGTTCTTCATCGCTGTCACGGTCTCGTCCATCCGGTCGCCGATGCCGCCGCGGCGTCCGCCGCAGTGAACGGCGAGAAGCGCGCCGGGCTCCTCTCCGAGAGACTCAGCGGCTTCACGCGCCGTGCTCTCCACCGATGCGACCAGTTCGTCGGTGCTCGCTTCCATCAGCTCGACCGCCACTCCCTCGGCCAGGTTGTTGCCGATGTTCGCGCTTCCGTCGGGATTCCCCGCCATAGGATGCCGGATCCAGACATGTCCCCCCGCGTAGTCAGTGATGCCGATAGGATGATGGATCGTGGCTCCAAGAAGGTTGAACCCCTGGAGGTCGGCGGGTGTGCTTCCCAGCCATCCGGCAAGAACCTCGAGAGCCGGTTTCCCGTCGATCTCCCTCAGGACGCGGTTGTTCTCCACTTTCGTAATGATACCGCGTTTTCCCGTGCCCCTGTAGGCGCCCGTGTACTTGTTTCCGAACGCTTTGTTCCAGAAGAAGGCCACCGCGACGCCGTCCTTCACAACGCCGTTTCCGTAGACGAGCCATTTCCCCGAAAGATCGTTGTCGGCGGCGCTTCCGCCGAAGAATGGAACCCGACCGACCACGGACTGAATTCCCTCGAGGTAGAACTCCTCCTCTCCCGGAGGCGCCACCATGTAGAAGAACTCCGGCGCGGTCTCCATTCCCGCAGCTTCAAGAGCGGCCAGCGCTGCCTCTTCACCGGCCGAGACGGCGCAGCACCCCTTTTCGGCGGCGCCCACCGAGACGATCATCTCCGGATCGGAGAGGGTCATCAGGGCGCAGTACCCTTCGATCCCGGTGATAAATCCACCGGGCGTCAGCACGCCCGTATACGAGGTGCACCCTATGATGGGAATATCTCCGAGCGTTTCCCGGACGCCTTTCAGCAACTCCTCCGAATCGTAATCCACGCTTCCGTAGAGCAGGGCGATCTGCGCCCCGTCGACCTTCGCGGTCTGCGCGGCCTCTTTTCCCGCGGTCTGCGCGCAACCGGACGTACTCGATCCAACCTTTGCCTGCAACATAGTCTTCTTTCCCTCCTCGATCAGTGATGGAGAACAGGCTGAACAGGCAAGACGCCGCTCAGCCGATATACTTCACGTACTCGCCCAGTCCGAGTTCCTCCAGGCGCTCTTTCGTCGGAATGCCGTTCGAGTCCCATCCGCGCAGTGCATAGTAGTCGTCGAGAATTTTGTCGTGCGGTGTCGGCGTCTTTCCCGCCCTCGGCCCGATCATCGCGGGAACGGTCATCTTCAGGGGGAGCGAGTCATCCTTCCTGCTCAGACCGTCGCGGACATTGATGAGCCGCTGGAGCTGCCAGGCACGTTCACCGTATTTAACGAATTCCGGAACGGGGACGTCTTTCCCCGTAAGATACTTGAAAGCCGTATTCATCTCGGTGAGCGTGAGTCCGGCGCCGCCCATCATGAACTTGCAGAGCGTCATGCAGTTGTGGAGCATGCTCACATCCTGGTGGAGCACGGCGGTCTTCGCCGCGAAATCGGGGTCCTGACGGTCATACGGCGCCTCCTGTCCCAACTCGGGGAAGAAGAGGCCCAGCGCGCTTGCCTGGGGGTGTCCCCGCTCATGGCAGGCGCCCCTTGTTCCGACGGCGTAGTTCACGCCAAGGCCGTAGACGGCGCGGGGGTCGTGAGCCGGGTAATCCAGGTTCTTCACCTCGACGATGATCTTCCCGGCCTCCTTTCCGATCTTCTTTGCGGCGCCGCGAACCCCGCCTCTGAACCATTCGCCGATTCCCGACATGGAGGCGATCTGCTGCGTCAGTTCAACGAGGGCTTCGGGATCACCCCACTTTATAGGAAGACCGTCCGTCTCCTCCGGCGTGATCCAGCCGTACTCCCAGCACTCCATGAGAAAGCCGATCCATGCGCCGCAGGAGACGGTGTCGATGCCCATGCGGTTTGCGATATCATTGGCCACGGCGACGGCGCTCAGATCCTCCATGAGGAGGTTCGTACCCATCATGCCGATCGTCTCGTACTCCGGTCCGTTACCGTCGAGCACCGTCCCGTCCGGAAATTCGAAGTGAATATGCCGGTGGCAGAATACAGGGCAGTTGATGCACGGCAGCGGTTTTACGTTCAGGTACTCGGTATAGCGGGGAGCTCCCATCAGGTAGGCTCCGTGCTTGTTCTCGTCGCCCCGCCAGTACTTTATGGGAACGTCTCCGATCTCCTCCAGCGGAACCATGACGATTGGGGTCCCGTGCTTACGAAATCCTTCTCCCTGTTCGTGGAGAAGCTTGAAGATCTCCTTGGAGTACTCCGAGGCCTTCTCCTTGTCGAAGACGGGAACTTCCTTCGTTCCCCAGGCGGCGACGGCTTTCAGGTTCTTCGATCCCATGACCGCACCTGCGCCACCTCTTCCCGCGAAGCTGTGCCCGTCGCAGGTGATGCAGGCGATCGGGTTGCAGATCTCGCCGGAGGGACCGATGTTGAGCGCATTTATGCGCTTGTCGCCCAGGTCCTTCTTGATCAGCTCGCCGGTCTCCACGGTGTCCTTCCCCCAGATAAAGGACGCGTCACGGAACTCGACGGAGTAGTCGCGGAGCACTACATAGACAGGGCTGTTCGCCTTTCCTTCAAAAACCACGGCATCGTAGCCGCACTTCTTGAAATACGGCGCCCAGTGGCCTGTACCGGCCGACTCGAGATACGTCCCGGTAAGAGGTCCCTTGGTGATCACGCTCCACTTGCCGTTTCCGGGAAAGTTCACTCCCTGGAACGGGCCGACGGAGAAGATCAGTTTGTTCTCCGGCGATAGCGGATCCACGTTGGCCGGAGTCTCCTCCAGCAAAATCTTGGCTCCCAGACCGGAGCCTCCCAGCAGCAGATCGAAGACTTCCTCAGGAATATCCTCGATTCTGTGCGTCCGATGTGTCAGGTCGACCCGAAGCAGTTTTCCCCAATACCCGTACATTGCTTCACCTCCTGAAAATCGGTACTTGATGCTGCAAATTCGATTTGTTGAAGATTTCAACCAACAACCCATAGTCTAGCGTTCAGCAAAGAACTTTGCAACTATTGTCCTTGAGATGCGGTCAAGAAAATGCCCCCGAAAAATCGGGGGCATTCAGAACTACGAAGCAGATATCACCGGTGAAGCAAAAACGTCTTGCTCTTTCTAGTCGCAGGGGGCGGTGGTGGCGCCTGCGGAAGACTCCTGCTTCTTCCCGGCCTCGACTGCTTCCTTCAGAACTTCGAGAATCTCTTCAACCACATTATCCTCTGTTTCAGGCGTCTCTTCCGCAGCAGATTTCTCCTCAGCTACAGGTTCTTCAACGACGGGTTCCTCAACAGCGGGTTCCTCAACGGCGACTTCCTCAGCCGGAACTTCCGGTGCTTCTTCCGTCACGGGCTCCTCAGCAGCCTCTTCTTCGACTGCGGGCTCTTCTACTGCGGGTTCCTCCGCTGTTGGCTCTTCCGTCAACGCTTCGGCAGCGACTTCCTCCGCCGCAGGCTCTTCAACGGCCTCCTTCAGCTCTTCGACCGCCGCCTCCACCGTTTCGACAATCTCCGCGGCGACTTCTTCGGCGGCCTCCTCGGCTTCGGATACCTGTTCGACAACCGCTTCCGTTACCGCCTCGGCCGCAACTTCGGGAACAACGACCTCCGCCGTCTCTTCTTCAGTCTCGGCAGGTTCTTCGGCGACAGGCTCTTCCGCCGTTACGGGCTCTTCAACGACGGGCTCCTCAACGGCGGGTTCCTCTGTTACAGGTTCTTCATGCTGTATATACACCCCGATCAGAGTGACCATACTATCCTTCGCCACCGTCACCGTCAGGTCCTCCGGCTTGTCCCAGTCGGCGACTTCCGTGAACGACACGACGTACTCGCCGACGACGAGGTTCTGCACAACTTCGCCGCTGCCGTAGCTCCCTTCGCCGTTCACGCTCCATGTCGCCCCGGCGGGACCTTCAACCGTCGCCGAGAGAGAACCCTTATGTTGAGAGTAGGCTCCCGTCACCGCAGCAAGCGCGTCCTTCGTCACGACCGCCGTCTGATCGGCGGGCTTGTCCCAGTCGGCGACTTCGGAGAACGACACGACGTACTCGCCGACGACGAGGTTCTGCACGACTTCCCCGCTGCCGTGGCTCCCTTCGCCGTTCACGCTCCATGTCGCCCCGGCGGGACCTTCAACCGTCG
>Ga0334888_1001322_pt1 | contig 32936 bp, 22 predicted proteins | sample GraSluR1_MG_FD_207227 | JGI IMG/M metagenome (GOLD analysis project Ga0334888, IMG submission 207227) | Sludge microbial communities from methane-producing bioreactor in Wageningen University, Netherlands - Granular Sludge_3_08-R1 | ecosystem: Engineered > Bioreactor > Anaerobic > Unclassified ...
ATCCTTCCTTGCCGGCGGACCGACGCAACGCCCGACCGACCGCCTCATCCTCAAGGCCGCTTTCCCGACTCCCGGTCCGCATGGCGGACCCTACAGCTTTTCCCGACTCCCGGTCCGCATGGCGGACCCTACAGCTTTTCCCGACTCCCGGTCCGCACGGCGGACCCTACTTCATCCTTGTGGGACCGGCTTTCCAGCCGGTCTTTCCCTGTGGGACCGGCTTTCCAGCCGGTCTCGCCAGGGCGCGCCCTACAATCTGCAATCGGTCCGCGATCGCCAAATCCATCACCATCTGCGGAGCACACCTTCAGGGTTGCCACCCGGTCTTACCGGCGACGTGGCCGGGCGCCGCCTCGTGTGCCGCTGCCGGACGTATTATCCTCCATGACGCCTTGGAGAACACCCTTGATTTCGTCCGGGCTCATGTTCTTCGGACGAATGATGACGGCCGTCCGGCCGCCCACCGGCCCCTGCTTCTCGAGGGTCCGGATGAGGTTCTCCACCTCTTCAAACCGGGACCGCGCACCGGCCAGCAGGATGCTGTTCGTCCGCCGGTCCGCGCTGAGCACCACGCGGTCGGCCTGGGCCTTGCCGCGGCTGGAACTCATGCTTTCCTTGACCTTGGCGTCGGCGTCCAGCAATTCCTGCAACATGCTTGCCAGCTCTGTTACATCCACACCGGGCTGAAGCGGCACAACCTTGATGCCCGTCTCCAGGCTCGCGTCCTCCGTGTCGAGCGTGTCGACCATCGTCCGGATCAATGACATGTCCGTCGGGTTCGCCCGAACGATAAGCTGGTCTGACGGATCGTCCGCGACGATCACAGGGACCATCTGGGTGGCCGTCGCCCCCCGGCCGCCCCGGCCTCGCGCGGTGTCGACGAACATCTGGGTGAGGATGGGCTCGATCAGGGACGGCGTAGCGTACTTTAATTTCATGAATTCCGGGCGGTTACCGCCGTCCAGAATCTCCACGTCAATCTCCGCGATGACCGCCGCGACGCGGTCGAGCTGGTCCTTGCCGCCGGAGACCACAAGCGAGTTCGTAGCACTGGAAACGCTGATTCTCACGTCTCCGCTGAGGCCGCCGGCGGCACCGCCGCGGCGTCCGCCAGTACTGCTGCCGGGCTTTTGGAGGTACGTTTCCAGGATGCCCTGCATCTCCGTCGCGTCCATGAACTTCAGCGCGAAAGTCCGGATTTCGCCCGGGCCGCGCTCCGGCGTGTCCAACTGCTCCAGGACGGCCATGATCTCCTCGAACTCGGTGTCCCTCGCCTTGATCAGAAGAGTGTCCGTGCCGGGGGTATGGGTGATGGAGATGCCGCCGCGTTGGGGCATCCAGGACCGCCGCCCGCCCCCGCCCCCCTCGGAAAAGACTTCCGTAAGGGTCTGGGCGATGTTGTCCGCATCGCCGTGCTTGATCTGCACGATGCGGACCTGCTGGGCCACGTCGCTCTTAGTATCCACCTGCTTGACCAGCTCCTCGATCCGCTTCATGTTCTCGGGCGAGGCGGTCACGAAGATGCTGCTGGAGCCCCAGTCCGGCACGGCTGTCACCTGGTCCCGGGCTGTCCGGCCGCCCCGGAAGGACTGGGTGATCATCTCGGCCACGTCCCAGACCATCCCGTAGGTCAGCTTGAAGGCTCGGAACTGCCGGTCCTTCTCCAGGTCGGGCTCGACGTCGAGTGATTCGATGAGAGGAGACAGTTCCGTCATCTCCTTGTCGCTGGCGAAGACCACCAGGGCATTCGTACCGGGGTCGGCGGAGATGCGCATCTGCTCGCCGCGGCGGGTGCTGACCCGCTGAAACGCCGCGCTGAGCGTGCGGGCGAGGTCTTCGGCGTTGGCGTGCTCGATCTTGACGACGCGCGTGGCCCGGACCTGGCTGCCCTCCACGTCGACTTCCTTGATGAGCGAGGCCACCTCCGCATGACGCTTGGCCGAGGCGGACACGACCACCGACTGCGTGCCGTGCTCCACCACCGCGGTCACCTGGTCTCGCGGGCTGGCCCGGTACTGGCTGTACTGGGCGTTGATGGCGTTGACGATGCCGCTCGGATCGGCGAACTGCACCGGATAGACCTGGACCGTCCGCTCGGCATCGCCGGTGGGCTTCACGTCCAGGTTTTCCACCATGGCCTGCACCTGCATGAGTTCCGCCTCCGTGGCGAACACCAGCAAGGAGTTGGTCCGCGTTTCCGCGAGGATCTGCATGGTGGTATCACCCTGCCGGGCCCGCTGGGTCGCCCGGAACAGGGTCTGGAGCTTCTGGGCGACCTCATCGGCGTTGGCTTCCTTCAGCGGGATGAGGTGCGTGGTGCGGCTGGTGCCCTCCACGTCAATCTTTCCCAGCAGTTCCTTGATCTTCGCCTGGTTCTGCGGAGAGGCCGTTGCCACCAGGGCGCTGGTCCCCCACGTGTAGCCGAACGACACCTCATCTTCCGCCCGCTGCCCGCGGGTGCGTGGGAAGGCGGCGTTCAGGGCGTTGATGGTGGAGCCGGGATCGGCGTACTTCAGGTCGTAGACCTCCACGATGCGCCCGGTCAGGTTCGTCGGCTCCTGGTCCAGTTGAACGATGATCTGCTCGACCTCCTCGATCTCGGCCGGCGCACCGGACATGATCAGCAGGTTCATCGCGTCGTCCGGCGTGACGGTAACCGGCAGTTGACCCGTCCGAGTTCGACCGCCCTTCGCCCCGAGCACCTGGTTCACCGTATTGGCCACGTCCGACGCTCGCGCCTTGTGCATCGTGTAGAAGTGTGTGACCTTGCCCTGCCCCTTGTCGACGTCCAGCTCCTTGAGGAGGCCTTCGATCCTGGCATGGTTGTCCAGGCTGGCCGTCACGGCCAACTGGGTCGAAGAGACGACAGCCGGCATAACTTGGTCCTTCTCAGGAAGGCGTGTGCCTGACACGCGGAACAGCGTGTTGATCGCGTTCGCCGCGGCACTTGCGTCGATCCACTCAAGCGTATAAGACCGCAGGGTCCGTTCCGTTTGCATCTTGGCCGGCACGTCCAGGGTCGCCACCAGCGTTTTGACCTGCTCCAACTCCGCCTCGGTGGAGAACACCAGCAGGGAGTTCGTCCGCGAATCGGACATGATCTGCATGGTGGTATCGCCCTGGCGTGTGCGTGTGGTCTGCCGGAAAAGCTGCTGGAGTCTCTGCGCGACCTCGTCCGCGTTGGCCTCCGTCAACTCGATCGTGTGCGTGGTGCGGCGGGTGCCCTCGACGTCGATCTTCTCGAGCAGTTCCTTGATTTTGGTCTGGTTCTGCGGGGAGGCCGTCGCGACGAGCGCACTGGTGCCCCAGGTGTAGCCGAACGCCACCTCGTCCTCCAGCCGCTGCCCGCGGGTGCGCGGGAAGGCGGCGTTCAGAGCGTTGATGGTGGAGCCGGGGTCGGCATACTTCAGGTCGTAGACCTCCACGATCCGCCCGGTCAGGTTGGTCGGCTCCTGGTCCAGTTGGACGATGATCTGCTGGACCTCCTCGATCTCCGCCGGCGTGCCGGAGAGGACCAGGAGGTTCATCGCGTCATCGGGCACAACCGTCACCGGCAGTTGGCCGGTGCGGGTGCGACCCCGCACGCCGATGATCTGGTTGACGGTGTTCGCCACGTCGGAGGCCCGGGCGTTCTTCATGGTGTAGAACTGCTGCACCTTGCCCTGGCCCTTGTCCACGTCCAGTTCTTTCAGCAGGTTCGCGATCACCTCGTGGTTGTCCGCACTGGCCGTCACCACCATCTGAGTGGTGGAGACCACGGCGGTGCTGACCTGGTCGATTTCGGCCATCCGCACGCCGGAGACGCGGAACATGGTGTTGATGGCGTTGGCCGCGGCGCCGGCGTCGAGCCATTCGAGCGAGTACGTGCGCGACTCCCGCGCGGTGAGCATCCCGGCGCCTTCCTTGTCCAGTTCGGCAACCATCGTCTTGATCTGATCGACGTTGGCCTGGCTGGCCAGGACGACGATCTGCTTGCTGGAGACGCGCGGCGTCACCGAGACCGTGAGTTCGGCCGGGTTGACGTTCTGCACCTGGGCGTCGCGGTAGGCTTTCTGCCGGTTCGCGAACTCCTGGGATATCTGCGCGGCCGCGTCGTCCGCGTTCAGGTACGCGAGCTGGATGGTCTCGGTGATCAGCGGAATCGTCGGCGTGCCGGCGAACTCGTCCAGCTTGTCGATGACCTGGCCCTTGATCTCCTCCTGCTGCTTGCGGGTGCCGCGGACGAGCACGGTATTCGTGGCGAGGTTCGCCTCGGCCCGCGGCGGGTCGAGCCCGTCCAGCGTCCTTCCCCCGAAGAGGTTGTTGATGTTCCGCGCCACGTCCGCCGCCTGGGCCCGGGCCAGGTGATACACGACCGTCTCGATCGCCACGGGCTGGGCGTCCGGGACGTCAATCGTCTTGAGCACCTCCTCCACCAGGCGGAACGTCGACGTGCCGCCCATCACGATGATGGAGTTCGTCCGGGCGTCCGCCGTGGCGCTGAATACGTCCATCTTGGACAGCGCCTGCCGGCTCCCCCCGGCAAGACCGCGTACCATGGCCTGCATCTGATCCAACACGAGCGTTGCGCGGGCGTAGTTGAGCTTGTAGATCCTCATGTCGATGAGCGTCATCGGCTTGTCGAGGATCTCCACCATCGACTCGATCTGCGGCATCAGCTCATCCGGCGCCTTGACGAACAGTTGCATGGTGTCGTCGTCACCGACGATGTTCATCACCGCGTCGCGGCCGGTCTGGCCCAGGGCGGTCTTAAGCTTCTCCGCCAGCACGGTGGGCGTGGCCTCCTTGACGAGGATGACCTTGGGCTTGCTCTCCTCCAGGGCCTTGGTCTCTCGATGCGCTGCGCGAGCTCCTCACGCAGCTCCACGGGGGCCGCAATAAACAGGGTGTTGGTTTCCGATTCGGCGGTGATGACGACCCTTTTCGCGCCGCCGGCGCTGCTCCTGGAGGTGTAGGCCGTCCCGAGCGCCTTGGAGACGCGGGTGGCGTCCAGGATGCTCGGCAGCGGGAACTCCATGACCTGGGCGTCGATCTGCTGGTCGAGCGTTTCGATCAGCTCTTCAATCCGGGGAAAGTCGATGCTCAGGGCGCTGATAACCAGGGCGTTGCCGTCCTCGTCTACAATGACGGTTGGTTCATTCAATCCGGACGGATCGAAGCCGCTGGTCGCCTGCCGGCGGCCCGTCGTTCCGGCCTTGAAGAGCCGCTCGAGCTGCGGAGCGATCTTCTTGGCGTCCGCATACTTCAGAACGCGGGTCCGCAACTCTCGCTGGGGCACATCCTGGGCTTCCAGCTTCGCCACCAGCTCTTCCACCAGCTTGATGGCCGGTGGGGGGCCCATCACCATCAGCGTGTTCGTGGCCGGGTTGCTGGTGAGGTTGATGTCCTCCGCCACGTTGATGCCGGCCTCTTCGGCGCCGGCCATCTCGATGATTTGCTCACCCATCTGGGCGGCCGCCGCGGCAGCGGCCGCCGCAGTGGCCCCGCCGCGCGGCGTGGGTCGCGTGCCCCCCGTCCGGCCCCGGCCGATGCCCAGCAGCGACTTGAGCAGCGCCTCCACCTCGCCGGCGTTGAGCTTCTTGAGCTCAATGATTTTGAAATCCTCCTGCTTCTCGCTCTTGCGGTCGATGGTGGCCAGCAACTTCACGATGCTGGGGAAATCCTGCGTGGCGGCGCGGATCACCAGCGTCCGCGTCCGCGGATCGGGCACCACCCGGATGTTGCCGGCCATCGCCGCCATCTGCTGCTGGAGCATCTGCTGCTGTTGCTGCGCCTGTTGCTGCGCCTGCTGTTCCGGGGTCGGTTGGCCGGGTTCGCCGGGCCGTCGACCGCCCCTTTCCCCTTCCGGCTGGCCCGGCTGACCGGGCTGACCGGGCTGGCCCGGCTGGCCGCCGGGCTGCTGACCCCGCTGCGTGCGCGGCGTGGGAATTCGCTGCTGAGGGATATTGAACATCGCCTCCAGAAGCTGCGCGGCGACTCGCACGTCCACGTACTTCATCCGGTACACGCGAATGTCCGGCGGCAGCGGGACGTCGCCCAGATCGGTCCCGAGTTTGTCCAGCATGTCGCGGATGTCCGTCAGGTCCCGGCCAAGCCCTTCCAGGATGAGGACGCCGGTCTGATTGTCGTACCGAATCTTGACCGGCACCCGCTCCGGCTCCGTGGTTTCCGCTTCGGCATTCGTCGCGTCTTCCATGGGGACGTCCGGGCCGACCATCGCGCGACGTACGTCGTCGACTGTCGCTTGCGGCGAATCGTCAGCCGGCTGGGTGGTCGGCGGCTTCTTCTCTTCGTCGGTGTCGGTCAGGGCTGCCGTCGCGGCCACCAGTACATCGAGGTCGGCAACCAGGCCGGCCGGCAGCACGCAAGGGAGCGTCTGGCTTTCCTCAATGCCGGACGTGTCCGCCGGACTCAGCGGCGTCACCTGCTCAACCAGGCTCTCGTAGTCAATGGCATTCGGGTCCGCGGCGTCCACATCAATTGGAACCCCCGGAAACCGGCTTTGCAGAATCAGGGCAATCTCCCTGGCGGACAGGCCCACGCGGGGAATCGGCACCGCCAGGGTCTTCAACGCGGTCTGTTCCCTGGACGGCTTGTCGATGTACTCCCGGATCCACTCCTCCACCTGCGGGAACGTGCCGGGATCACCGCGCAAGGTGAGGAGTTTGGTGAATGAGATGTAATCGACCTTGGGACCCTTACCTTCCTCGTAGAACTGGTCGATCATGCCCTCCAGTTGAAACACCGCGTCATACGGATCGGCCCACATTAGCTCGATCATCTTGGTGGGAAGATGGTCAGAGCTCGTTGACCCAACCTGCGGCTCTTCCTCCTCCGTTCCTTCGTACAGCGCATGCAGCGAGTCAATCTGCGCGATCTTGGCCGGGCTGGCCATGACGACCATGGTGCCGCCCCAGGTGTCCGTCACGAGGGCGATGTCCTTGCCCTTGCGCGGACCGCCCACAGGCGCGAACCAGTCGTCGGTCTTGGGCTTCGGAGGCAGACCCCCGGAGTCCACCAAAGTGAACACGATGTCGGCGAAGTCTTCCGGGGCACAATTCCGCAACGTGTACACTTTCGTCGACGCCCCCGTGTCCGCTTCCGCATCCAGCAGCCGAATCCAGCCCTCCACCTCGTTCACCTGCTCGGCGTGGCCGGCCAGTACCAGGGCGTTGCCGCCCGGAGCGGGCAACACGGTCACGTCCTGACCGGATGGGCCCGCCGGCGAAGCGGCCGGCGTGGGCGTCGGAGGCGAGCCAGGGGCCCCGCCCCTGCGAGCGCCGCCTCGATCCGGCCGGCGGATCGCGGCCGTCCGCGTGCCGCCGCTGAGCATGGCGTTGATGGTGTTGGCCATCTCCGTCGCGTCGGCCTTCTCCAGTTTCACCGTGCGGATGACCCGCGGGCCGTCACCCACGCGATCCAGCTCGGCGATCATCATTTCCGCCTCGGCCATGAGCACGCCCGGGGCAACCACCAACAGCCGGCCCTTGGTCGCGTCGGGCTCAACCAGCAGGCTCGCCTGGGCCGGGCCCTTGCCGCCGGGCGCCGCCGCCTTGAGCGCCCCCGAGGCGACGGCCTCGGCGTACTTCATGTCCAGAAAGCTCCGGAGCAGTTGGGCGGTCTGGTTCGCGTCGGCATTTTCCAGCTCGAAGAAGCGTACCTGGGTCGCGTCGCCCGCCTGCGGCACGTCCAGCTCTTCCAGCAGGCCGGCAATCTTGCCCATGGTCTCCGTCGGGGCGATCACCAGAAGGCTGTTCCCAATCTCGGCGATTTTGACGTCGCTGCCGGAAACGCTGACCGCCACCGGCGCCTGAGGCTGATTGCCTGGCCGTCGCGGCGGGCGGCGGACCGGTGCCTGCGGCCCAGCCTGATCCAGGATCAGGGCCTGAATCACGCCACGGGCCTCGGCCGGCGCGATGTACCTCAGCCTGAACGTGCGCTGCTCCAGGGATGCGTCGATGTCATACCGGGCGACCAGCTCCTCCAGCCGCGTCATCTGGGCCGGCGAAGCGCCCGCGACGAGCACCGCATCGGCGTCGGCCGCCAGCTTGACGGCCTCGGCCAGCCCCATCTGGGTCAGAATCTGCTGGAGGGTCTCCACGATCTGCTGAGGCTCCGCGTGCGCCACGGGAACCCGCTGCCACTCGATCGGGATTTCCGCGTCGGCATCAAGGTCCTGGATGAGCGGCCAGTAGCGATCGTTCCACTCGTCGTCCGAACAGAGGACGTAGAGCATGTTGGTGCTGTCATCGCCCTGGAACTTCTCTCCGGTTTGCGCGGCGGCGGTTGGGCGACGCGGGGCTTGCCTGCCTCTGCGGGGCGCGGCGGCCGCCGGGGCCGTCGGGGCTGCCCCCGCGTCCAGGGCCTTGAGCATGTTGGCCACCACGGACGGCCTGGCGTGCCGCAGCCGGGCCTTGTGCAGGGTTTCCTCATCCTGGGCCACGTCCAGTTCCCTCAGGATGGTGACCGCCCGTTCGATGTCGGCGGCGGTGCCACCGGCGATGATGACGGACGTGCCCGACGGGTCGGCCACGAAGCGAAGCCCGCTTCCGTCGCCGTGGATGATGTCAAACAGGGTCTGGGCCTCGGTGACCCGCTTTTCCAGGTCTGTCGTGTTTTCCATTTCCACTCGCCGGTAGGGGTCCGGCTGCACCACGTCGAACTGGGCGACGAGGTCATGCACCTGCTGCACCTGCTCGTCGTCACCGACGACGATGAGCTGGTTCTGGTCCGGGCGAGGGATGATGGTCAGGTTGTCAGCGTTTACGTTCGCCGGAGGCGCGGCCGCTCTGGGCTGGCGGGGCGGGCGGCGCTGCGGCGCCGCGGGCGCACCCGGGGCGCCGGTGAGGATCGGGTTGGCGATGGAGAGGAAGTCCTCCACGGCAATGTGCTGAAGCTGAATGACGACGGGGGCGAAATCGCGGGACTCGCGAATGTCGATCAGGGCCAGGAACTCGCGGATTTCCTGGATCTTCTCGGGCACGGCCCGGAACAGGATACGCCGGTTCGCGTCGTCGGCGTACGCGTCGATGGGCCAGGCGTCCGCCGCCGTGGGCTGAGGGGCGCCGCGCCGGACCTGGGGGCGGTTCACCGCGGCATCGCTGAAGCCGCTGACCATCTGCTTGAGGGTGTTCAACGCCTGCGTGGCCGGCACGTACCGGACCTCCAGGATTTCCAGCCGGGTCGGGTTGGGCGTCTGCCCGCCTTCGGCGAACTTCTTCACCAGTTCAATGAACTTGTTCACGTCGCGGGCCAGCGCGAAGATGGTGATGGAGTTCGTCTGCTGGAACTGAGACGTCAGGACGTAGTCCGGCAGGAAATCCCGAAAGGGCGTGAGGTCGTCGATGGTGCCGCTCTCCGGCGTGTAGAGCACCATCACCAGTTCCATCTCGTCGAGATTGGCCTCGCGGTACAGCGACTCCTTGACGTAGATCCGGCCCTGCGGAAGAAACCGCTTCATGTCCGATACCCGTCGAACCGCGAAGCCGTCCTTCTCCTTCTGGATGTAGTACTGCTGCGGGTGAGCGAACAGAAGGTTGCGGACCCGACTCAGCACCCTCTCGTAGTCCAGGACTTCCGTGGTCACGAAATTGACGGGGCCGCCCGGGGGCCGCTCGCCGAGGACGGCCACGCCCGTGGCCCGCTGGAACCCGTCGATCAGGTCGGCGTACGTGCCGTCCTTGATGCTGAACTCGTACTTCCGCTCCTCCGGCGGCTTGCCCAGGTTGTCCGGGCTGACGATCACGCTGTCGGACACCGGGGCGGAGCGCTCGGCGGGCGGACCCATGTAGTCCTGCGGCTCCGGGTTGCGAGGCGCACTCCGCGGGGTTGTGCGCCGCTGCACGCCCGTCGAAGAAGTGTTCGACTTGCGAATGTTGCTGGAGGGCGGGTCGGCGCTCGGACCGGCCGGGGCCAGTTGCGCCCAGACCAGGCAGGCCGCCCAGGCCCAGATCGCGGCAGCCCGTGCCGCCCCGTATGTCGCCGTCTTGTGCGTACTGCTGCGAATCATCGTTCTGTCCTCGCTGTCCGGCGGGATCTCCACTGGCGTCCCGCCTCAAGGTCTCGGGGCCGGATCGGTCTCGGCGATCACGCCGACGCCGATCGCACAACACCCTCCCCGCGCGCCGTTGGTCCGGCCGTTCCCATCGGACGGGCGGACGGGGAACCCACGCCCTCGTCCGCGCCGGTGACGGCCGGCGCCGTCTCCACCGCCGGTCCGTCCGGTCCGTTTGTATTCATCTCGTCCATGCCGTTCGTGTCCGGATCCATCGGGTACTCTTCGTCCTCCGGCGTTTCCGCCGGCTGCGGTTCAAGTCCCCGGTCGGGTTCGTCGTCCGCGCCCTCGCCGGCATCGTGTCTCGACGGCACCAGGGGTCCGACCGGGTCTTCCAGGGCCTTCAGATTGGCGACGCCGACCAGAACTTCGGGATAGGCAGTCGCGGTTTCCACCGGCACGCAGTCTGCCAATCGCTCGCCGGTGGGGTAGAAGTATTCTTCTCCGTCCTCTGTACGCGTCACGGCGCCCAGGGGATGCACCCAGATGATGGTGCCGCCGTCAAGGTCGTCCCCAATGCCCTTCTGTTCACGCAGCGTGCTGTTTACGCGGCTGCCGATGGTCACGTCGCTCCCCCCGTACCTCCAGACCATCGTGATGAACTTCTCATCGCGGAGCGGGTCAAAATTCCGCTGACGCTCAGGGGGTCCCGGGGCTTCCACGTCCACCACGACGACGGGGGGCGGTGGCGGCACCGGTTGCGGAACCGGCGGCCAGAACGGCGGTTCGGCCATGGCCAGCAGGTCCGGATCGTTGTGCTTGATGATCGCATCGGGAGGCTCGCCCGGTTTGATCGGACCGGCCGCCTTCATCCGGGGCAGCACGGCGACCTCCAGGTCGGCGTCGATCTTGACTTTGTCCTCCCGAAGCCGGCGGCTGGCCGGCAGGAGCTTGAGGCTGGTGCACTGCGCCACACTGGGCAGCTCGTGCAGGTTCCGCACAAACCGCAGGGCATCGGGCCACGTGCCCTCGGCGGATATCGAGAACCGGATCGTAACGATTCCGGTCCGGGGATCGGGGGTGGATCTCGGTGCGACGCGAGGCCGGTCGAGGTTGGAGGCGCCAATCAACTCGTCGAGGCGCGGCTTGATCTGATGCTCCACGACGCCGGGGTCGGTCGAGCCGGTTCGGTCGACGTATTCCGCGTACCGGGCCTGGTCATCCTGGAACTGGGTTTGAATCTTCTCGAGGTCTTCCAGCTTCTGGCGGGCGTCGGCGATCCGCGTCGTGTAGTCAAACGCGCGGCGCAGGCCCGGCGCCGCGCGAGAGACGACGATCACGCCCGTCACCACCGCAAACCCGATCAGGAGTTTCTTCTCGCTTGCCTTCATCGTCCGTCCGTCTTCTCAGCCGCGGTCGCCTCGCGTGGGCGGCGTGCCGCCGTTCCTCCGGGCCAAATCCGGCCGCCCCCGCGTGCCCACCACGGTAATGTCCAGCTTGCCCGACACAGGGTGCGTTCCGTGTGCCGCGGTGCTGGTGGCCCCGAGCTTCACCTCGTAGTGGCGGCCCGGTGCGCCTTGCACCCGGAACTCCTGCAAACGATTCACCAGCTCCGTCAGGACCTGCGGCACCGTCGCCTTCACCCGAAGGGTGATCAACTGATCCTTCTGCTGCATGGCGATGTCATCCAGCACCAGTTGGTCGGTGCCTGGCAAGCACGCCAGAATGTCGTGCAGCTCGTCAATCCAGATGATCTGTCTTTCCTCCAGGTCGCGAACCGCCCCGACCAGGCTGCTCAACTGGTCCATCTCTCTCCGGTTTGAGCGCGCTTCCTCGATCTGCCTCTCCAGCTCCGCCAGTTGACGCTTCTGCGGCGTGACGGTCTGGAAATACAGAACGCCGGCCGCCGCAAGGAACAGCGCCGCCACGGCGGCCACGATCGGCAGCTTGCGAAGACGTTGCTCCGTCTTCGTCACCACCTTCTTGGGATGCAGAAAATCAATGTGGTCTTCCGGCCGGGACGTCTGGGCCTCGATCAGCCCCAGCACCGCCGCGAAGCCGCAGGCCTCCCGACCCCGATCGCCGTCCCAGCCGAAGTGAACGGCCGGGCTGAACAGCTCGGCGGTCATGTCGAAACGGTCGCGCAGGGCCTCGGCCAGCCGCTCTTCCAGACCGGTATCGCCTCCGATCACCACGTGGTTGATCGTCACGCCCGGCTCTTCCGAGCGGTACGCCTCGACGGACCGTACCACTTCCATCACCAGGGCGTTCAACGCCGCGGACCGTTCGTCACCGCGAGCCGGCGGCGGGCTGCCCGACAGGCGAAGGGACAGTCCCTCATCCGGCGTCGACGGCGGCTCTGTCCGCGATGCCCCGCGGGCGTGCGGTTCGGACTCCCTCGGCACCGCCACGGAAGCCGCCCGCGTGAACGTGAGTTGGCCGCCGGAAATCACGTCGATTTCCGTGAACGTGCTGCCCACGTCCACGAACAGCACCCGCTCGTGGCGACCGGCGTCCAGCACGGCATTGACGGCCAGGCGGTTTGCGTGGGGCCGCAGGCCGGCCCGCATCAGCTTCAGACCCGCCGCCTTCAGGATGGCCCGGTACGAATCGAGCACGTCCAGCCGCACGGCCGCGACCACGGCGCTGAGCGTGCCGCGCTCGCCATCGGGCACGGGGGCCGCGTAGTCGACGGCCGCCTGGGACGCCGGGAACGCCAGCTCTCGCTCAAACTGCATGGCGACGACCCCGGGCAGATCTTCCGGCGCTGCCGGCGGCAGGCCGCGGAGTCGCTTGACCGTCACGCGGTCCCGCGGCAGGCCGATCAGCACGTCGCGGGTCCGGATGCGCTCGCGGTCCAGAAACTCGCGAAGCAGACCGCCAAAGGCCTGCGGATCGGCCGGCCTGACGTCCGGCGGGATGGCAAGGGACTGGACGCGGAGGATGCGGCTGCGGCCTTTCCGGACGGCCGCATGCACCACGCGTACGTCGTGATCGTCCCAGTCCAGGGCGAGGAACTGTTTTTCAACGAGCGCTGGCAACACCCAGTTGCCCTCCTTTCCGTTCATCCTCCAGCCGCAACGGGTATCCGACACCCAGCGGCGTGAGGTCACGGTAGTAGATGATCTGGGCCACCGGCCCCCGCATCTGCAGGGCGGCCTGGATTCGTGAGACGGTGCCCACGTGCGTCGCGAACCCGACGGATTCCACCTCGAACTGGAACCCGCGGGTGGTGACGAACGGAATCACCTCGGCCATCGTCTCCTCGTCCACGACGTTGTGGATGAGGAGCCAGGCCGGCGTGCGCTTGGCGGTGGAGTCCAGCGCAGCCCGCTGCGTCACGATGTCGTCCACCATCTGGGCCGTGAGGTGCGGAACGCAGCGCAGCACCTCCGCCGGCGCGGTGTTCACGTCGATCAGCCCGACCTGCTCCGGCTCAATCCAGAGCGAGAGGCGGTCCAGAATGCGGTGGAAATCCTCCAGGCCAAACGGGCTCGGAAGCCACTGGCCGCCGCCCTGGGGCACGGGCTTGAGCAGGTCAACCAAGCTGTACATGGTGGTCATCCGCACCCGCGTTCCGCCGCGCCGGGTGTTCCTACCGCGGTTGCCGGCGGGCTGGGAAGTCGACGGCTCGCCGCCGGTCCCGTTCGAATTCGCCTCGTCGGAGTAATCCGCGGCCAGGGCGGCGGCGATGAAGTCCAGCTCCTCTTCCGAGAAGTACTCCGCCATATCTTCGCGAATCCCATCGATCCCCTGTCCGATGTAGAACCGCGGCTTGTTGTCGTTGGCCGTGTTGTAATCACGCGAGTAGACCGTCATGTACGGATAGAGACCGCGGTTCAACTCGCCGTCGCCGTCGTCCAGCGGGAACGACAGGTCGCCGTCGTTCTCGTTCGCCGACAGCAGCCCGTTCCGGTCGTAGTCTTCGCCGTACAGAATCTGGCCGGTGAAGCCGCGGACCATGAGAAGCTCCTCGACCGTGTCAAACGGAGCGTTCTTCGGCCGGTACGGCGGATCCAGCGTGGCGTAGTAGGCGGACTCGGCCCCGTGCTCACCCGGGATGTCGTCCTCGTCCCGCCAGTCCATCAGGGCGTCCACCAGCTCCTCGACCGGCGCCTCCGGAAAAATCTGTGTGATCAGGGTCCGGAGCTGGTCGCGGCTGGCGACATTGATGTTCAGTCTGGCCGCCTCGTTCGTCAGTCCGTAGCGAACATTCTGGTCATCCGCCGGATCATCCGCGACAATGCTGAAGAGGAACGCGGGCCGCCGGTCGTTCTCCACCTCGGTGGAATCGGGCAGGCCCAGCTCCGTGGGCTCCAGATCGCCCCGCCAGACGAGGGCGCGGCGCAGCTCGTCCGGATTGCTGTACCACGCGTCCGTCTCCAGACGGCGTTCCCGGAGCAGCAGCATGACCCGCTGGATGCCCGCATCCGCCGCCTGGCGGGCCTGGAACCGGTGAAACGCGCCTTGGGTCACCGCCAGATCGGCGTTCATCTCAAAGGAGAAACTCGCCGCCAGCAGCGCGACAAGCACCAGCACCAGAAGCACCACCGGCAGCACGAAACTCCGGCGCACCCGCCCCGCGGGCGGTTGCGTTCGGCAGAAATGGAGGTTCGCACGTGGGCTCATGATACCGACCTACCGGGCGCTCTCCGCCTCCTCAAACGACGACGCCTCCCGCGTGATCCTCGATCCGAAGAACGGATCGGCCTGCAGCATCCGCACCATCACCACGTACCGATCCTCGTACAGCTCGCGGAGCTGGTAGCCTTCCAGGTTCGCCTCGTCGTCCACGATCTGCAGGCCGCGGTACTCCTCCGGCAGCACCGCCGTATACCCCACCGTGATCCGCACCATCTGCGGCAGCGTGTTTCCCCCCTGAATCTCCCACGTGTCCCACCAGGTCGCTCCGTCGTAATACCGGAACTCGATGAACTTGATCTCCGGGGCGTACAACTCCTCCTTGATCGCCGCGTACTCGTCGGTGCCCTCGTCGCCCTCGATGATCACCGCCTGGTTGAACGTCTGCGTCTCGCGCCGCACCAGACCCAGCGGCCGCGGGTTGCCCTCTTCGTCCAGGTTCTCCTCGTCCCACGCGATGTAGTAGCGCACCTCCCGCAGGTCGAACTGCCCGGCCAGCGGCTGATCCGTGATCTGCCGCCGCCGCATCAGTTCCTTGCTCGGCAGGGTCAGCGTGTAGACCGAGATCGCGTTCTTCATGCCGATCAGACCGGTGCCGTACCCCGTCGTGTAGCCGGTGGCCGTTCGCACCTCCTCGGCGATTCGGTCCAGCACGACGCGGGCCAGTTGCAGGTCGCGAGTCCGCTGAAGGCCGTCGTCACGGGCGACCAGCGACGACGAGTAGAACGAGTAGAGCGTGCTCAGCAGAACGACGAGCAGGCCCGTGGCGATGATCATCTCGATCAACGTAAAGGCGGACCGGGTTGTCCGGGTTCCACGTCTCACTGCGCCTGAATCTCCTCGCGGCGGGTCCCTCGATCGCCGCCTCGATTGCCCTGCCCCCGGCGTCGGCCGCCGCCGTCCGCCGGCTCAATGGCGTCGGCGGGCGGTCGTCCTCCGCGACGGGGCGGGCCCGCGCTCGGGTCCCCACCGGAGCCGTCCCGCGCGTCACCGTCCCGAACACCACGTCCGTCCTCCCCGCCGCGGCGCGGCGGTCCGGGCTGCGGGGGTCCGCCGACACCGTCCGGACCCGGCTGACCCCGACTGCCGGGCGCGTCCGACGGCGCGCCGGCGCCGTCATCCTCGTCGTCGAAGTCGGCCTCCTCGCCAGCACCGTCCATAAGCTGCCGAAGGTCGTCCGGCAGCATGGGCAACACGTCCTCCAGCCTCATGCCGAAGGCCTGGAGCAGCGCCGGCAATACCTCGATCAGCTCTTCCAGCGTCAGATCCCGAAACAGGGCCGGATCCAGATCGTAGGGATTGAGCCCTTCCTGGCCCACGCCGGATAGCTGCTCCGCAAGATTCTCCGCGTCTTCCGCCTTCATGCCGAAGTCGCGGGTCAGGTCGATGCGCGCGGGGGTGGCCCGCAGCAGATGAACGGTCTGGAGGACCTCCGCGTTGTCGTAGTCCATCTCCTCGTCCACATTCCAGCGGCGCCCGTCGTACAGAATCTGCAACCGGATCGCCGTGAGCAGAGGGACGCCCGACGGCTCCATGGTCATCCGCCATCCGAACCGGGGAAACAGCTCGCCCCAGTCGCCTTCCACGATGTCATCCGGAACGACCAGGCCCGTGTCGAGCTCCGCAATCTTCGATTCCGCCAGCAGCAGCGCGGTGTAGTCCCGCTCCATGAGCTGGGAGGCCTGCCGGCCGGTGTGGATCTGCGACCCGAGCACCGACAGACCCAGGATCAGCACGCCCAGCGCCACGAGGACCTCCATGAGAACGAAAGTCCGGCGGCGGCAGCGCCGATCGACGGGCCGAAGGGGATGGGTCGGGTGCGATCTCATCTCTTGCGCACCAGGCTTTCCTGAATCTCGATGACGTCGTTCTCCGTCAGCACGCGCTCGTTCAGAAAGTCGCGACGAAAGACCGGCGGCCAGTTGTTCTCCTCGAGCATGTCCAGCTCCTCGTCCTGGAGCGGCCGCTGCAGCCAGGCCAAACCGCTGACGCCGTCCAGAATCACCTCGATCACCGGGTACTCCAGCGGGTCGATCTCATCGGCCCGCTCCCCGGCCGACGGCGGGGCGCTGGTCAGGACGAACGTGGCCCATTCCGTGGAGCCGTCCGGCTCGAAGTAGAGCGGCGGGTACCGCTCGTCCGCCTCGCCCAGCAGGTCTTCCACCAGCATCTCGTGCCGCTCGGTGTCGTTCTTCCGCAGCGACTCAACCGTGGGCTTGCCCAGCCGGATCTCGAGGCAGCGCACGCCTTTGCGCAGCACGTCCGACTGGGCCCACGACGCCAGCACGGGAACGAACGTGCCCGGCTCACTCAACGGCTCGGGTTCCCATTCCACCACGGGCTGACGCGGGTCGTAGACGATGTTCGCGTCGCGAGGCTCGGCCGATTCGCCCTCTTCCAGAAAGCGGACGCGGTACCGCCGGCCGTCCATGACCGCGTACCCGCGGGTCAGGCGAAGCAGCGACCGCATCTGGTTGGCCGAGTCCGGCAGCCGGGACCGCTCGATGTCCTGGATCATCGGAGGCAGCACCAGCGCGGAGAGGATTGCCAGCAGCCCGGTGACCAGCAGCATCTCCATCAGCGTGAAGCCGTCCCGGATGTCGTGGATCGTACGTCTCATGGCCACCTGCCACACTGCCGTCCCCCGGCTCTCTGCGCCCCATGCGGAGGCGAGGGAGAACCCGGATCGGACCCCTCAGGATCGCCGCGGACCCGCCGGCTTCGGCCTCACGCGAGCGAGCCGGCTACTTGTCTCGCCAGTTCTTGATGTCGTCGTCGGTACCGTCCTTGCCGTCCGGTCCCACGCTCCAGAGGTCATATGACTTCTCGTTGACATCGCCGGGACTCTTGTACCGGTACTCGCGCTTCCACGGGTCGCGCAGGTCCTCCGGACTGCCTTCCAGGTACGGGCCCTTCCAGATCTCGCGCTCGCGTTCCTCATCGATGCTGCGGGGCTTCTCGAACAGGGCCGCCAGCCCCTCGTCCGTCTCCGGGAAACTGCCCACGTCCATCCGGTACCGCCCCAGGGCCGTGGCAATGATCCCGTTGCCCCCGATCGCCGCTCGGGCGATGTCGATTTTGGCCTGGTCACCCGCCGTGATCAGGCTGGGGACCACAAACGCCGCCAGCAGCGCCAGGATGCCGACCACCAGCAGAATCTCCATCAGGGTGAAACCTCGGTTTCGTCGCACGCGTCTCATGCCACCATCTCCTTGCTCTGTTCCTGCGTCACGATCCATTCGCTTCATCGCGAGTACCGCCCTACTTGCCCAGGCCCGCCGCACTCATGGTCAGGATCGGGAGCAGCAGCGCCACCGCAATACACAACACAATCACCGCCATCACCAGCAGCAACAGCGGCTCAATCAACCGCACGCCCAGGTCAATCTGCCGGGCCGTGCGCGTCTCGTTCGCATCTGCAATCTGGATGAGCACGTTCTCCAGGTTGTTGCTCTCTTCCGCGACCGCCATCATGTCGATGACGTCCACGGGAAACAGTCCGCTCTTGCCGAGCTGGGCCGCCAGGCCCTCGCCCTTGCGAACGGCCTCGCCCGCCCGCTCCACCTGCTCGGCCAGGATGGCGTTGCCCGCCGAGTCCTTGGAGATGCTGATCGCCTGCAGAATGGGCACCCCGTTGTGAAGCATGGTGCCCAGAATTCGGCAGAACCGGCAGACGGCGACCAGCGTGACGATCTTGCCCAGCACCGGGGCCCGAAGCTGAAACTTCGCCCACACCGCTTTGCCCCAGCTCGTCTGGACGAGCGAGTACACGCCGAAGAAGAGGGCCGCAGAGCCGCCGAGGATCAGCCAGGGATGCCCGCGCAGCACATCCGTGGCCCCGAACACGATGTGAGTCATGAAGTTGTACGACTGCGGGGGGATGTACCCCCGGAGCTGCGGCACAACGACCGTCAGCAGAAACGTGACCACGGTCGTGCCGACCAACAGCAGCACCGCCGGATAAATGAGCGATCCGACCAGCTTGTTCCGAAGCTCGTCCTGGCGCTCCGCGAACATGGACAGACGCGTCAGCACGTCCTCCAGGAACCCGCCGCGCTCTCCCGCCCGCACCATCGCCGCGTGCAGCGACTTGAACACCTGCGGATGCTGCTCCATCGCGTCCGCCAGCGTCCGACCGCCCGACACGTCCTCGCGAACCTCCTTGAGAATCTCCGTCAGAACCGGGTGGGCATTCTGCCGCGTCAGCACGTCCAGGGCCCGCAGCATCGGCACGCCCGCCCGCAGCAGGTCGGCCAACTGGCTGTAGAACACCGTGATGTACCGCAGCTTCACCCGACGACGCGAACCGGTCAGCTTCGACTTGCTGACCGCCGTTCCCTCCTCCACCTGGATGGGGAACAGCGCCTGCTCGTCCAGCATGCGCAGCGCAACCTGGTGGTTCTCCGCGGTCACCACCCCGGTTACCGCCTGCCCGGCTTCGTTCACCGCTTTGTACGTGAAGCTTGGCATCCGTTCTCTACCCCGGATTCCCCGGACCCCGATTCGGGCACGTGCAGACTGTGTGTCGCATTGGAGCGAGTCGGTGTGTTCCCACCCAAGCCACAAGATGTTGTATGGCCGTCGGACCATCCATGGTCATGGCCGCCGCACTGGCTGAGTTATCGGTCGAAGCACGCACCATTACCCTATCCAAACTAACCACTTACGTCAACCTGCCACCCCCCGGGCTTCCCATCCGCGCGGAAGGGGCCGCACGCCGGTGTTTTCTACACGCCCCAACGGGGAAAATTGCAGACGGCGGAAGGTCGGGGACCCCCAAAAACAAAGGCCCGGACGGAGCGGGTGGACCACCCCGACCGGGCCGGATAGGCCGTTTCTCGCGATGCGAGCCGAATGGATCGTGCGGGCCTACTTGCCCAGCGCGACCGACTGGGCCGGCTCATGCTGAATGGCCGCCACCAACGCCTCGCGGTTTGTCGCCCAGCACTCCTCGGCAGGCGCCGGACGCGGTAATTCCAGCGTGATCGTCGGGATCCCCAGCTCACGGCCCGCCCAGGTGCCGAAGCTGCCCGGCGTGGGGTAGCCGATCGACGGCTTGACCGGGTAGCCGTTGTGGGTCGCCATCAGGGCGGCGACGGCCTCGCCCGGGCCGTCGAAGTTGTTGCACTGCCGGTTTCGCGAAATCGAATGGATCGAGATGATCAGGCCGGGCTCCAGGTGCCGCACCAGATCGAGCACGATCTGCGATTCCGGTTCACTGAGCGACGCCGGGCCGCCGTGGGAGCCGTCCCGGGGATCGCTGGGCACCCAGTTTCCCGTGGGGAAATTGCGGTTCAGATCCACGCCCCGGACGTTCTTTCTCGTGTCTCGGACGTAGCCGTCCGGATTGACGTTCGGGACCACCACCACGCACCGACCGGCCAGGAGAGTCGGCGAGCCGTTGAGCATCGAGACCAGCTCCTCCGCCACGTACACACTCGCCTGCTCGTTCCCGTGGAACCCGCCCAGAACCAGCACCGGCGCGGGCCCGTGGCCGAACGTGAAGGATTCGATCGGACGCCCCTCGACGGAGTAGCCCAGCAGCGCCCGCACCGCCGGCAGGGGCGGTGTCTGTCCGGTGTAGGCGGCCGGCCGTGCCTGGATGCAGCCCACCAGGGCCGCGGTACTCACGATCATGGCTATGCGTCTGATCATCTTCTCGCTTCCTCCCCCCGTTATCGGTCGTTCGCCGGTCCCCTTCCCAACCAAATCGAGATGCGCCGTGCCGATCCGAAACCGGTCGGCCGGAAGCACCCGAACCACTTGTGGCTACGGCGATTGGCGATGGAAGCGGCGGTCACCCGGTGGCGTCGATCGGATCCACCGGTCGGGTGGTCGTCCGACGCGTTCGGGCCGGCGTGCGCGATGCGGCGGCGGTCGCCTTGCGGGCCCGAGCCTGCACGGTGTTTTGCGTCGACTCAAAGAAGCTGCCGAGGCTGCGAATCCGCTCGTACCGCTTCTTGAGGATGGTTTCGATCTTGTATCGCTTCAAATCACGAAGCGTGTCCGTGATGTGCGACTCGAGATTGGCGGCGGCAGCGGCCGGGTCCCGGTGGGCCCCGCCGAACGGCTCCGGAATGATCTGATCCACCAGACCGAGCCGCTTGAGTTCCTTGGCCGTCAGCTTCAATGACTCGGCCGCCCTTTTGCGCTGCTCGCCGGTGCGCCAGAGAATGGCCGCGCATCCCTCCGGGGAAATGACGGAATAGAACGAGTGCTCGAGCATGGCCACACTGTCCCCCACGCCGATTCCCAGGGCGCCGCCGCTGCCCCCCTCCCCGATCACCGCACAGACGATCGGCGTGCGCAACCGGGACATTTCCATCAGATTCACGGCGATGGCGTACGAGATTCCGCGCTCTTCCGAGCCCACGCCCGGGTAGGCGCCCGGCGTGTCAATCAGGCAGACCACCGGGACCCCGTACTTGGCCGCCAGCCTCATCTTGAGCAGGGCCTTGCGATACCCTTCCGGATGGGCGCAGCCGAAGTTGCACGCGATGCGTTCCTTGGTGTCCTTGCCTTTGTTGTGTCCGACAAGCATCACCTTGTGCGGCCCGATCCGCCCGAACCCGGTGATGATCGCCCGGTCGTCCCCGAAGCATCGATCACCGGCCAGTTCACAGAAGTCGCGGACCATCAGGCGGAGGTAATCCGTCAACAGCGGGCGTTGCGGGTGCCGGGCGACCAGAACGGTCTCCCAGGGAGTCAAGTGGGAGTACATGCGCTTGGTCATGGACCGAAGCCGGGACGTCATTTCCTCGATGTCCTTGGAGACATCGCGGTCCGATTCCTTTTCCCGGCGGCGCAGCTCCTCAATTTCGGACTGAATGCGCAGGAGCGGCTTCTCAAACTCCAGATAGCTGGACGCCCCCAGGCCGGCGGCGCCCGCCGTTGTCGTATTGGCTTGGTTACTCATGTGTCGCTCTCAGAACTCCGTTCGGGCCGGCCCGTTGCGGGCCGTTGCCGGAACCACCTGCCCCGCGCCATGTGCCAGAGTCTATCCGCAGGTGTTCCAGAAATAAAGGAGGATTCGCGGGCGACCGCCATAAGCTCTTGTCTCATGGCCCATTATACGGAAGACTCCCCACTTGTAACCAACCGCCGCTGCGAAGGTTGCGGCCGTTTCTGGGCGCCAATGGAGAAGTAGGCCTAAGTATCGGTCGTCAAACGGCTTATGGGGATCAAGCGCATGGATGCGAATCAGGCGTCTCCATACCCGTGCGGGTGCGATCGATGCCACGCCCAGGCGGTTTCGATGATCTCCCGAATGTCCGTGTGCCGGGGCTGCCACTCCAGTTCGGCCATCAGTTTGCCGGGGTCTGCATAGAGCTCCGGCGGATCGCCCGGCCGGCGGGGCGCGGGCTTGGCGGGGATGGGGTGTCCAGTAACCTCTCGCGCCGCCTCGAGGACCTGTTTGACGGAGGTGCCCACTCCGGTCCCCACGTTATAGGCGCGAAATTCTCCCGGCTCCTGCGTCTCGATGGCCCGGACGTGGGCGTCGACCAGATCGTCCACGTGAACGTAGTCACGGATGCAGGAACCATCCCGGGTGGGATAGTCCACGCCGAAGATCTGGGCGTTCTCCCGCTGTTCGAGGGCAACCTGGAGAATCACCGGGATCAGATGGATTTCCGGATCGTGGTCTTCCCCAAGACTCCCGTCGGCGGCCGCGCCGCAGGCGTTGAAATACCGCAGGCACGTCACGCCGAGCTTCCATGCCCTGGCGGAATCCCGCATGGCCCACTCCATCGCCAGCTTGGTGTTTCCGTAGGGGTTGATGGGGGCCTGGGGCATGGACTCTGTGATGGGAACCGCGGCCGGTATGCCGTAGCACGCGCAGGTGGAACTGAACACCAGGCGCAGAACCTGGTACTTCTGCATGAGGTCCAGCAGCGTGATCGTGTGGACCACGTTGTTGCGGTAGTACTTCAGCGGTTCGGCGACGGATTCGCCCACGTTCAGGTATGCGGCGAAGTGAAGCACGCCGTCAAAGCCGGCGTCGCGGATGAGGGTCTCGAGCGCCCGGGCATCGGCAAGGTCGCCCAGCACGAACGTGGCCCGCGGATCGACCGCCGCCGCGTGGCCGGCGCCCAGGTTGTCCCAGACGACGACTTCGTGGCCGCGATCGCACAGACCCCGTACGCAGAAGCTCCCCACGTACCCCGCGCCGCCGGTTACCAACAACTTCATGGATGCATGCCTTTCCGCATGAGGTTCGGTCATCCGCCGACCACGTCGTCCAGGCGGGAGAGGCTCGCGATGCCCGCCCAGAGCACGTAGACGCGCTGCCGATTGGGGTTGATGCCGTCGCGGCTGGCGTCCAGCACGTACAGCTCCTTGGAGGCGTGCCCGTCGCGGCAGTCGTGGACGTCGGCGCCGGCAAGCCAGACGCCGGATTCGGTCGCCTCCACCAGGGTCCCCAGATACACGATGGGGCCGAACGTATCAAGCACGACACGCTGGTCCACCAACGGCTGCACATCCTGCGGAACGGGACCCATGGAGCGCTTCCACCTTCCTTGAACACCCTGCCAGGCACGGATATAGTATGGGCACTGCCTTCGGAGCGTCAACGGCGTTGCCGTGCTCTGCAACCCTGGAGGACAAGCCATGGCATGGAGAGCCCTACCGAACACCTGGCGACTTTCCGTCGCCGTGCTGCTGCTGAGTCTGTTTGCCGCCGCGGCTCTTGTGCCGGCCGCGGATGTCGAGGCGGAGTATCAGCGGCGAGTGCAGGCCCTGGCCGCGGACGACGTGGACGGGCACCTCCAACTGGCCCTCTGGTGCAGGGACCAGGAGGCGTGGACGCTGCTTCGCAACGAATGCACGCACATTCTGCGCCTGGTTCCCGAACACCAGCAGGCCAGGCTCCTGCTGCAACTGGCCCGGACCAAGCTGGGCCAGAAGGAGGAAACGCCGTCGGCCGATCCAACCGCTCCCACCGACGGCGCCGGCGCCGCCACGGACTTCGCCCGCGTCGTCACCGACGAGGAGATCCAGACGATGCGCCGGATCGAACTGGGCCTCGGCCGGCCCGACCGGGTGCAGGTCCGGTTCCTCACGGTTCCGGATGTCGCCAAGACCGCCGACACCGCCTTCGCCGACGAGTTCTTTGCCGCGAATCGGCAGGAACGGGCCGCATTCATGAAGCGTATCCCTGCGGAACGGGCGTGGTTCATTCTGTCACAGCCGGGCCGTGAGCACGCCCGGCGCTACGGACCGTACATCCAGATCAACAGTGATCCGGAAGTCTTCGCCGAGTTTGAGCGAGGCGTGCTCCCGGTCATCCAGGCCGGTTGCGCCTCCGCGCAGTGCCATGGCGGGGAGAACGCCCGGGGCTTCCGCCTGTTCACGGGCCGGCGGCTGTCCAAGAACCAGGTGTACACCAACTATCTGATCCTCAACAGCTACGCGCAGGACGGGCGGAAAGGCCCGGAGAAGCTGATCGATCGAGCCATGGGACACCATTCGCTGCTGCTGTTCTACGGCCTGAAAAACCCCATGGTAAACGAGTTGACGCCGGGCGTGCATCCCGTTCCCATCGATCCGGTGTACCGCAGCGACCGAGACCCGAAGTACGAGCGGATCCTCCGCTGGATCAACATGCTCAGCGTGGTTCCTCCCGAGTACGGGATCGACGTATCCCCGGCGCCACCCGCGCCCCCGGCCCCCAAGTAGCGAGCAGCCCGGATACCCGTGGGCATCGTACAGTGGGCATTGCTGATTGCGGTCGCACTGGCCGGCCTCACCGGGGCCGCCAGCGTGCATCATCAGCGCCGGTTTCGCCGGGACATGGCCCGGCTGGCCCGGCGCCTGAAGCTGCACTACACTCCGGAGGATCGGCTGGATCTGCTGGCCCGCTTCGACGAGCTCCCGCTGGTGCGGCAAGGGCACAACCGGCGAACCGGGCACGTGATCACCGGGGCCACGCCGTACGGGTCGGTTACGTGTTTCCGTCTGGCGTACGAGATCGGCTCCGGGGGCCTCCGCGAAGTCCGGCAATGGATGCTGGCCGTTCTGGAAACGGAGTGTGACCTGCCTTTTCTCGTGCTCACGCCCGCGGACGACCGGGACGGGGCGACGGACGTGTGGTCGGACCTCGTCTCAGAAGACGCAACGGAGTGGACGCAGCAGGGCCCGACGCGGGTCTGGAGGCACGTCCTTGATGACACGGCTACTGCGGCATGGCCGTCCGGATGCGCGCCGGTTGAGCGCACGCTCGCCGTTCTGGCCGACAAGCCGACCGCGTTCGGCTTGGTCTTGCAGGGCTCTCGGATCGCAGCCTGCTCGCCAACGCCGGGGGCGGCCGGCATCGCGGAGGCGGCCATGGATGTCGTGATCGAGTATGCCCGACGCGTGCGCGATCACCTTGATTCCGTCGGTTCCGACGCGGATGCAGCAACGGAGTAATGGAGCAGCACGTGGTATTGAGCCATAACAGCGCAGCGGTTGAATCGGGACCGGCGGATGCGGGCGTGCCGGACGCCCGGGGGCGGTTCGGGGCGTTTGGCGGGCAATACGTGCCGGAAACGCTCATGGCGGCCGTGCATCGCCTGGAGGAGGCCTATGCGGAAGCCCGGCAGGACCGCGCGTTCTGGCGTGAACTGGACCACTACCTGCAAACGTACGCCGGACGTCCGAGCCCGCTGTACTTCGCCGCCCGCCTCACGGAACGGCTGGGCGGCGCGAAGATTTACCTGAAGCGCGAAGACCTCAACCACACCGGCGCCCACAAGATCAACAACACGCTGGGCCAGGCCCTCCTCACGCGCCGCATGGGAAAGAAGCGAATCATCGCGGAAACCGGGGCCGGCCAGCACGGCGTGGCCACCGCCACCGCCGCCGCGTGCTTCGGCCTGGAGTGCGTGGTGTACATGGGTGCGGAAGACGTGCGACGGCAGAAACTCAACGTCTTCCGCATGGAGCTGCTGGGCACGCACGTGGTCCCGGTGGAGACCGGCCAGAAAACGCTCAAGGACGCCATCAACGAGGCCATGCGCGACTGGATGGCCACCTCCGACAACACGCATTACGTCATCGGAAGCGTCATGGGGCCACACCCGTTCCCGATGATCGTGCGGGATTTCCAGTCCGTCATCGGCCGGGAAACCCGGGCGCAGGTGATGGCCGCGGAAGGACGACTGCCGGACTACCTCGTGGCCTGCGTGGGCGGCGGCAGCAACGCGGCCGGGATGTTCGCCCCGTTTGCGAAGGACGAATCGGTTCGGATGGTCGGGGTGGAGGCGGGGGGTGAAGGCGTGGGGACCGGGTTGCACGCGGCCACCCTGGCAGCGGGTCAGCCGGGCGTACTGCACGGCATGTTCACGTACGTGCTGCAGGACGAGGACGGCCAGACCCTGCCCGTGCACTCGTGCTCGGCCGGGCTGGACTATCCCGGAGTCGGGCCGGAGCATTCGTACTGGAAAGACAGCGGCCGAGCCGAGTACGTCGCCGCCGACGACGGCGAGGCCCTGCGGGCCTTCACCCTGCTCAGCGAAACGGAAGGCATCATTCCGGCCCTGGAGCCGGCCCACGCCATCGCCCACGTGGTGAAGCTGGCCCCGACGCTGCCCAGGGACCGGATCATCGTCATCAACCTCTCCGGGCGGGGAGACAAGGATGTTGTGGAGGCGGCTCGCCTGCTGGGCCGGCAGATCGGATAGCGAGAGGACGGACCGCGCCCGCTTGTGCGGAAAGGCCCCGTTACGAAGCGTGTGTGCCGGTTTCCATCTGTGATCGGGGACGTTGAGAAACGCACCGTTGCGTGGTAGAGTCTTTCGCCATGCGAGTGACTTCTCTGCGAGCAATCCTGTGGGTCTGTGCGCCGTGCCCGGCGTTACTGTTGCTCCTGCTCGCCCCCGGCTGCAGCGGGCACCGAAAGCCTCAGAAGCACCCCAGCCTCATCACCGAGTCGGACGCAGCGGCCTTCCTCCAGCAGGCGATGGAAGCGCCGAACGCGGACGACCGGCGGGAGGCGATCGTCCAGCTTCGTCGCACGAAATACATCTCGCAGGACACGGTGGTCCGCGGCCTGTGCGGCGTGGCCGAGACGGACACCAGCAACGTCGTGCGGCGGACGGCCATCGGCGGGCTGGCCCAGTCGGGCCGGGCCGAGGCCCTGCCGACGCTCGTGGCGATCCTGACCCAGGAAGAGGAACACGACCCGCGCGCGCGGCCCGCCACCGGCACGGTGCGAAGCGAGGCCGCCGGCGCGCTGTTGTACCTGATCCACGACGGCGTGAACGTCTCCCGGCACGCAACCGCCATCCGCCCCGCGGCAATACAGGCCCTGGCGTCCGATCCGTCGCGTGAGACGCGGATGCGGGCCGCTGAGTTGCTGGGACACCTGCCGGACCGGGAAACGCTGGACACCCTCGTGTCGGGCCTGGAACAAAGCGACTTCGGCGTCGTACTGGAATGCGAGCGGTCACTCATGCGAATGACCGGCCACTCGCACAACCACGATCCGCTCGCGTGGCGCGCCTGGCTGGCCGAGGCGTCCGATCCCTTCGCCGACGCCGGTCGGCTGGACGCGCAACTGGAACGGAGGGAGCCGAACTGGTTAGAGCGAACCTGGGATTCCACGCGCCGTTCGCTCGCGTCGTACCGACCCAAGGGACAGTAATCGAGCCCCGCTGTGCGAGCCATCACCTTTGACACGAAACCACGTTTCGTCGGCGACCACCCGGACCCCCGACCGGCGTCCGGCGAGTGCCTGCTGAAGGTCCACGCCGCGGGTATCTGCTCGACGGACCTGGAAATTCTCCGCGGGTACATGGGCTTCGCGGGCGTGCTGGGGCACGAGTTCGTGGGCACGGTCGTGGAAGGTCCGGCCCGATGGAAGGGCTCTCGAGCGGCCTGCGAGATCAACTGCGTCTGCGGCCGGTGCGACATGTGCCGGACCGGACTGCCCACCCACTGCCGCAACCGAACGACCATCGGCATCGCCGGGCGCGACGGCTGCTTTGCCGACCTCATCGCCGTGCCCGAGCGGAACCTGCATCTCCTGTCCGACGCCGTCTCGGATGAAGAAGCCGTCTTCGTGGAACCCCTGGCCGCCGCCTACCAGATCATCAAGCAGTGCCCGGTGGATGCGCGGATGACCGTGGCGGTCGTCGGGAGCGGGCGACTGGGGTTGCTGGCGGCCCAGGTGCTGGCCGGCACCGGCTGCCGGCTTCAGGTGGTCGGCCGCAACCCGCACACGCTGGAGTTCTGCGAAAAGCGGCAGATCCAGTCGGTGTCCGTGCAAGATCTGGTCCCCCGCAACGATCACGACCTCGTGGTCGAATGCACCGGCGCCCCGGAGGGCATGAAGATTGCGCTGGCCCTGATCCGCCCGCGCGGCACCATCGTGCTCAAGAGCACCTATGCCGACACCGGGTCGCTGAACCTGGCCCCGGCCGTCGTCAACGAGGTGAGCATCGTGGGCAGCCGTTGCGGCCCGTTCCCGGAAGCGATCAACGCCCTGGCCCGCAAGGAAATCGAGGTCGGCCTGATGGTCGCCCGGTCGTACAGGATCGAAAAAGGACTGGAGGCCCTGGAGGCCGCTGCCGATCCCAGGAATATCAAGGTGCTGCTGCGCATCAATCCACGATGAGCAAGCAGGCTGTCGGCTGTAGGCGCGGGCATGTGAACGGAGTCGCATACGAATCATGGATGATACACGCGGGTGGCGAATCGAGGAGGTTGGGGGGAGCTCGCTCGCAAGATCGGCGATGCTGGCCCAGGCGCCGGCGCTGATTCACGGATTCACCCTGGCCGGCTTCAATATGTCCTTGAAATCCGGTCCCGACCCGGCGGGCACGCCCAGACGGCGTCAGCAACTCTGCCAGGCCCTCGGTCTGGACTTCGCGAAACTCACCGGGGCGGTCCAGGTGCATGGGGCCGAGATCATCCCCGTTGATGAAACACTGGCCGGCGCCGGGCGAGACGGCACCGTCCCGCCCGTTCCGCACGTGGATGGATTCGTCACCGACACCCGGGAGATCACCCTGATGGGCATGTCCGCCGACTGCCCGATTCTCCTGGCGTACGATCCCGCCCGGCCAGCCATCGGCGTCGTGCATGCGGGCTGGCGGGGGACCATCGCGTGCATCGCCCTGCGGCTGGTGGGGGTCATGGAGCGATGCTTCGGCTCCAAGGCCGCGGATCTGCGCGTGGCCATCGCGCCGTGCGCGGGCCGGGAGGAGTTTGAGGTGAAGGAAGACGTGGTCCGCCTGGCCGCCGCACGCTGGGACGGGTACCAGAGGTTCTTCCCGCAGCGAGACGGACGAACGTTCTTTGACCTGCGGAGCACGAACGTCGGGCAGCTCACCGCCGCCGGCGTCCGTCCGGAACACATCGACGTGGCCGAGATGTGCACGATCTGCGACGAGCGTTTCCACTCCTTCCGCCGCGACGGCGCCGCCACCGGCCACGCCGCCCTCCTCGCCGCCCTGGTGTAAGCGAAGCCCCTGGAAGGGTCCCTGCCGTCCGGCCTTCTTCAGATGGCGGTAACCCACCAGTCGGTGGTGTTCCAGCAGGGCGGGTCTGCACGACAGCCGCTGGCGCGGAGAATCACCCCGCACGCCCGCGCCGACGCGAAAGACCGCCGTGCCTCCCCGGCAATCCGCGGAGGTTGAGTCACCGCATCCAGATCGTGCCGCGGGAGTCGGTGCCGCCGTCGCTGCGCACGTTGGCCCGCAGAATGTACCGGGCGTTCGGGTCGTGGTCCTCCACGGTCAGGGTGTACTCGATGTCTCTGGATCTCCGACCGGCCGATCCGGGATGCGCGTCTCGGCTGATCTCCTTGTCGTTCTCGAACAGGGCCGCCCATTCGATGTCCAGCCGGCAATCGCCGCTTTCGTACAGGAACTCGAAGGCGTACGTGCGTGCCTCACGGATGACCGGCGTGACGTCCCACTCCAGGATCGTGAACTGCTCGGACACCTGCTCGGGCTTCCAGGTGCCGACAGGCATCACCGTGTCCAGCGGGCGGTAGTTCACACCGCGGGCGGTAAGCCGGGCGGCATGGGCCTGCAGGCGTGACTGGAAGTCCATCCAATCCCGCCCTTCGGCCGGGCTCCAGCCGATTTCCGCGATGGCACAGGCGCGAGGATACGCTTGGTATTGCAGGCGCGGATAGTTCGCGATGTGCTCCGCCCAGAGGTTGGCCTGTACGCCGAGAATGTGCTTCGTGAACTGCGGCTCCAGCCCGGCCGGAATCGGCTCGAAGGTGTACACCTTGTGCAGCGGCAGATACGGGCCGACGAACCGGAACTCGCCGTGGAGCGCCTGATGGTAGTCGAAGTAGCAGTGCGTGGTCGGCGACATCACCACGTCGTGGCCGGCGCGGGCGGATTCCAGGCCGCCGCCGATCCAGTCCATCAGCATCGCGTTCGGCGCGATGCCGCCCTGCCGGATCTCGCTCCAGCCCATCAGCCGCTTGCCCTTGGCGTTGAGATGCTTCTCGATGCGGCGAACGAAGTAGCTTTGCAGTTCGTCCTCGTTCTTGAGGTCCTCGGCCTTCATCCGGGCCTGGCAGTGCGGGCAGACTCGCCAGGCATCCTTGTTGCACTCGTCGCCGCCGATATGCACGACGTCGCCGGGGAACAGCGGAATCACTTCGTCCAGAATGTCCTGGAGGATCTCGAACGTGCTCTCCTTGCCGGGACAGTACGACCCCTTGTGTTGCACCATTTCCTGTCCATCGGCCGTGCTCGGCGGGTCGTCACAGGCCAGTTCCGGGTACGCCCGCAAGGATGCCACGCAGTGCCCGGGCATCTCGATCTCCGGCACCACCGTGATGAACCGGTCGGCCGCGTATTGCACGATCTCCTTCACGTCTGCCTGGGTGAAGAACCCGCCGTACCGCCCCTTCTCGTCGTACGCGGTGCTGCTCTTGGGGTCCAGGTCCCAGCCGATGCCGTCGCGCCACGCGCCGATCTCCGTGAGCTTCGGATACTTCCGAATCTCTATCCGCCAGCCCTGGTCGTCGTTGATGTGCCAGTGGAGCGTGCTCATCTTGTGCAGCGCCATCACGTCGATGAAGTCGAGCAGCTCCTGCTTCGTGAAAAAGTGCCGGCTGGTGTCCACCATCAGACCGCGCCATCCGAATCGCGGCTTGTCCTCAATCCGCACGCACGGAACGGCCCAGGGCGGCGCCGCGCCGTCAACCTTCGCTTGAGCCAGCACGGCCGGCGGCAGCAACTGGAGCACCGTCTGCACGCCTCGGAACAGCCCTTTCGCCCCCGTCGCCCGCAGCACGACGCCGGCCGGCGTGACCTCCAGCACGTACCCCTCGTCCCCCAATTCCGGCCGGGCCGCCTGGGTGGTCAGCAGAACACCGGCCGGCACAGGGTCGTCCGAGCCCACCTCGATGACTTTCCACTCCAACCCCGTGCTCCGGCCAAGCGTATCCGCCAGATACCGGCCCACCCGCAGCCCGTCGGCCAGGCCCTTTTCGACCGCGATGGGCATCTCCTGGGTCATGGTGAACGACCCCGGCCGGGCCTCCAGGTGAACCGGCCGCGGGAGGATGTACACCCCCGGCGTTTGGAGCGATTCGCCCCGGGCGGTCAGCCCGCACGCCGCGCCAATCAGAATCGTCAACACGAATGCACTTGCGGTCCTCATGGGTCTGCACCTCCTGTTAGACTGTCGCAACGTGCGGAGCATAACGGCTTCCGCCCACAACCGCCAACCTGTGTCACGGCTCCGCCTGTGGCGGATTGAGCCGGTCGGGGAGCCCCGTCCGCTCCTCCGGCACGTCGCCCTCCGCCCCCATCCGGGGGCGAGATAGGGGTGGGGAGCGCGCCTTCATCCACGGGTTTCGCCCTGATTGTCATCGGGACTCCACCCGCGGCTACCCGCCCCGACCCCGCCGGGGTCGGATTCAATTCGCATCGCGATGAATTCGCACGCTCACCGAACGGAGCATCCGACGAGATTCCTGACCCGAATGGTTTCGAGGGCAGGCCGTCCTGTGCCTTGACCCAGATGGGTGACTGGCGCCTGCCCGCGGAGGCACGAGAGCCAACGTCGTGAAGACCGGTGCGCGTACCGCGCGGTGCCGGCGGAGGTCGGTGCAATCCGGCGTTCGTCCGAAGAAGGAAGAATCGCCTACGGGAGTTTCTTCGACTTGACGAGCGGGGAGCGAATGGGTGACACCTCTTCCTTCTGACCTGCCTTCTTTGACAAGTCTATTTGTCGAGGTTGTTGAGGTATTGCTCGATTCCCTCCGCCATGCCGGCGTCTGGCGTGACGATCAGCACGCGGTTGAGCGATTCCGGTGCGCCGGCGGACAGTTCCCGCACAATCACGGCCAGTGCGGCGTCGAAGTTGAACTTTCCGCCGCCCGTGGCCAGCACCGGCAGTGCCAGAGAAGTCGCCGGCGGCGACATCTCGCGAACCCTCTCCAGCGCGCTCCGGATGCACGCCGCGATGATCTCCTCGGAGGAGTCGTGGAACGCGTCGATCGCCACGCAGTGAATCACGGCCCGGAACGGCAGCGCGCCTGCTCCCGTGCGCACGGCCGATCCGGCCGGCAGGTATCGCGGGCCGGCCTCTCCGCGAATCGCCCGGATGGCGGCGTGCGCCTCCGCCTGCACCGTCGCCCCCCCCCCGCGGGCATTCACTGCACCGCCCGTCCGGATGGTCAGATTAAGATGCGGGTTGGTTGACGTGCAGATGATCTCAGCCGGTGCGTCGCAGATGTCTCCCTGGAAAACGTCGATCTCCATGGCACTCCATCGTACACGCGGACCGGATGACGACGCAAGGCGCCGATCAGCCTGGAACACTCGCGAAAGATCGAGATGTGAGCAAATCAGATAGGATTGGTCCGCGGCGCGGACCGTACAGAGAAGAGCGTGCCGCTCTCCGCGCCTTCACCTTCGCCGCCAACAAAAGGATGATTTTTGTGGGCACGCCGGGCGTTTGACCCCACATATTGCGGACAGTCGCCCGTTTCGATCGATGGTGCCATCATCCTGTCATCAGCGTCCCCGGCTGCGCCTCGCCGACCATCCTTCCCATACGACTCGCCCCGCTCTTCCGCCCAGCCGTCCGCAGGGCGCGTCCCGGCGCGCCGGCGCCGCCCATCCCCCTCCGCCCAGTCACAAACCGCTCCCGCGAAGTGTAGCACAAGCCCCCGCACGCCCAAACCCCGCCCCCGCCCCCAAGGACCGCATCCCCAGGCTTGCCGTTTCGCGGCACATCCGGACTCGACGTACGCCCTCTCGCCGACGCCCTCCCCACCTCCTCGTCTGCGTCTCACGGAATCGTCGCTGGCCACCGCCGGCGTCATTACTCTTCGTGCCGG
>Ga0334888_1001329_pt1 | contig 32709 bp, 25 predicted proteins | sample GraSluR1_MG_FD_207227 | JGI IMG/M metagenome (GOLD analysis project Ga0334888, IMG submission 207227) | Sludge microbial communities from methane-producing bioreactor in Wageningen University, Netherlands - Granular Sludge_3_08-R1 | ecosystem: Engineered > Bioreactor > Anaerobic > Unclassified ...
ACAATCGGGCCCAGTTTGAAGAGAAAAAATAAGACAAAATAAGGAGCTAAATAAAGAAATGGAGATTCTACAATTTTCGGCAGAATATTCTTCTTTTTAGATAAGGATTGATTGTTCATTTTTCTTCCCTATACTTTTTGTAAATATCTCTCCTCCTATATAGGAAGAACGAAAACTAAAATTTTGCTTGATTATTCTTATCTTATCATTATTGGGGGGCTGAAGAATATCCATTTCAACCCCCCAATAATCCATTTTAACTTAAATCAAAGAACTCGCACTTAAAAAATAGCATTTATTTCGCTCACTGCTAAATCCAGAGCTTCCTTGGGATCTGCTTCATCCAACATTACCGCTAATATAGCATTGAGAACCGGTGACATGGTATTGTCAGCTCCAAAGCTGGCAGTTTGAACGACTAAAGGTTCAAAGTGGATATTGTTAGCTTGTTCTATAAATACTTTGTAGTACTTATAATCGGGGAGATTTTTATAAGCTTCACTTTGAATAACCGACAAAGATGCCGGTATTTGGCCTGAATTTCCCCAATCAACGCTGTGAGTTACGATATAACTTAACAGCTTAATAGTCGCTTCGATTTTGGCTTGATCAGCACGTTTTGGAAGAGTCAAAGTATGTGACCCAGCCCATACTGCCGGTTTTTCGAAAACTTGAGGGAATGGTGCAACAACTATATTTAGGTCTTTTTGCTCTTTGACTCCTGGAACCCACCATGGTCCTTCCATAAGATTAGCAACTTTCCCGCTCAGAAAGTCTTTGTCGATATCACTTTCGTGTGGAGGAACGACTTGATATTTATAACTCAAATCATGCATAAATTGGAGCGCTTTTACACCCTGATCGCTATTAAAAACTGCTTGGTTTTGTTCTTCGTTCAAGAAAGCTCCACCTTCTTGCTGGAATAACCAGCCATACCAATAACGCATGGTATGAGAATGGTTGACACCAATGGCTAAGCCGAAAACGTCATCTTTGGTTGTTTTCTGCATCGAATCTATAAAAGAATCCATAGTATTCCAGGTTATGTTGGGATCGATACCAGCAGCAGTGTACATATCGGCATTTTTATAAACCGCCATTGGATGGTAATCGAGTGGAATCCCATATTGTTCCCCATTGTAAAATTGACCTTCCCAAACATTCAACGGGAAATCATCAGCTTTAATATTATTGGCAACAGCAATATCTTCAACATTCATTAACATTCCACGGGTTGCAAATTGAGATATATCTGAAACATGCATAGCTAAAAGATCTGGAGAAGCGTTGGTTCCGTAAGTCGTACTAAATTTCGTAAATACTTCCGTCCAAGGAGCAGTAAAAAATTCCACTTTAATATCCGGATTTTCTGCCATAAAGTTATTCACAATTTTTTCCATGCCAAATTTATCCGGGCCGGTCCATCCGCCCCAAAAACGAATGGTTACTGGATCGGCTGCTATAGCCACACTTCCTAACAGAAAAACTACCAAAATTCCAAGTAAAAGTATTTTCATTAAAGACTTCATAACTTTTTCCTCCCTTTTTGATTTTTATAAAAATGTAATTATGAAATGTACTTAAATTAAAAAACACCTCCTCTTTCTTGGTATTTACTGAAGAATGACGGGGCTTTTTAGAATGTCCAACCAATTTTCAACAACTGTCACAATTGCATCTCTGGATTTTTCCATGATGGTTCTGGCTTCAACATAGGAATTTATTCCTTCATGAGCTATGGTATCAACCAGAGTCCGTCTTATATCAGTTCCCACGTTAACTTTTGCCACTCCCTCTTCAATGCAACGATGCACATCTTCAACCGGAATTCCCGATCCTCCGTGAAGAACCAGTGGTATATGGGTTACTTCTGATATTCGCTTCAATGTATCAAAATGTATTTTTGGTTTTTCAACATAAACACCATGGGCCGATCCAATTGATGGAGCTAAAGTGTGAATTCCCGTCCTTAAAACAAAATCCCGAGCTGCTTCTGGATCGGTGATCTTGAGTTGAATGTCCTTTTGAGCAGCTGATTCGAAAAACTCGTGAGTTCCTAAAATCACCCCCAATTCACCTTCAACCGGTACTCCAAACCATTGGGCAATTTTTACTACTGATCGAGTTTTCTCGACATTTTCTTCATAAGGAAGTTGAGAACCGTCAAACATAATTGAAGAGTAACCATACCGTAAGCATTTTTCTGCCAATTCAACCTGAGTACAATGATCTAAATGAAGGATAAAGGGAATATCAAATTTCTTAGAATAGATTTTCATCAAAGATACGGCAAACTCGGGGGGAAAATACTGAATGTCCACTTCCCCGGTGGCAATAATAACTGGAGATTTTTTCTTTGAAGCTGCTATGGTAACCGCATGGAACATTTCAATATTAAAAACATTAAAAGACCCTAAGGCAACCTTTTTTTGTTTTGCTTTTAATATTAACTCCAAGGGTGAAAAATAAAGCATATTTTCTCCTTTATATTGAATTAGTTTTGTCTGATTAAATAAGGTTGATTATCTTTTTTACTGCTGACTCATCAGTTATCAATCCATTCAAATACCCACCACGCAAGGCTCCTAAGATTGCTTCAGCTTTATGTTCTCCACCAGCAATTGCCAGGGTTAGTGGAACATTAGCTAATTGACCTAAACTAATGCCTATTATTCTTGGGTTTGATTCAAAATCACATTGCTGGCCGTGTTTATCGAAAAACCGGGAAAGAATGTCTCCGACTGCATTGGAACGAAGTATTTCTCTTCGGTCTTCATCGGGTAAATATTTAATATGCAGTAATGGTGGATGGGATGGTTTTCTCGATTTGATTGAACCAATACCAAAAATAGCGATATCTATTTCCTGCCATTTTTTAATCACTGATTGAATCCCACTATCCGTGAAAAGGGTTTCCTTGATTTTCTGCGATTCAACCAATGCTGGAGCATGAAGGGAGTGACTTATGCCGCCTAGTTTTCTTTGTAATTCTCTTATTAATTCATTCACCTGAAAATACTGCTCAGCTTCACCCAAACCTCCAATCATCGGAATCCAAGAAGGCTGCAAAAAGGTGAGATTCTCATCAGAAAATTCATTGATAAAGGCATAAATACTCTTACCCCACCCTATTCCAATTTTTTTATTCGGTCCAATATAATTCATAAAAACTCGTAGTGCTCTTTTGGCTAAATTTTTATACAAAAGAGGGCTTTCAGGATCGCTATTTGGAACAATTTCTAAAATTTTAAGTGGAAATAAAGAAATCAGTTTTTTACTCAGGTCTTGGTAGGTCGATTCTGAAGGGTCAATAACTCGAATTTGAACAATGCCCAATTCATGACCTTCTTGTATAAGCCGCACAATCTTTGTCCGCGACATTTGCAACAATTCGGCAATTTCTTGTTGAGTCATTTTTTGTTCATAATACATTCTGCAAATCTGAATAATGAGGGATTGATTACCCAAATCCATACTTCAACACCCTTTATTAAACTGAATTTAGTTTCAGAACCTTCAAAAACTTTATATAAAATTATACATTTGTTCTTAACATTTGTCTATATTAGACAAATGTTCATTATTCTGGGGGTCAGGTCTTGATTCTTGAATTTTAACCTGTAATGGCATTGAAAAATTGAGAAATAGGCAGCCGAAAAAGAAGAATGAATGAGGTATCCAGGACTTCTGAATACAAAGTCTCAAGATGACGCTAGAATCCCTTCTCCTTTGATGAGAGAAGGCGAGGATGAGGATGGCAGACCGGGATGAGATCCTCACGCCCTCGAAATGCGAGGGCTCAGGATGACGGATTAAAGAATTCATTTGATGGTATTTTCAGGAAAGACCCTATACCATTTATTTTTTAACCAAACGAAAATGAAAAATATTTATTCAAGAATCGATAATCCCAGCCCCTCTTTTTTTTAGCAAAGAGAGAGGGAAAAAGAGGAGAAATTCTCTCCCACCAGGGGAGAGGCAAAAGAAGTAAAGCACTCTCCCCCACCGAAAGAAAGGATGCACCTCCCCTATTTACTCAGACTATGGATGTAAAATCCGCTAAATAAGGAGATGACCCCAAACAACAAAGCATAAACTCCCACATAAGATACAATAAGAAGGACTCCCAGCAGAGGACGAGACATGACAATAATACCAAATAAAATTGAAACGATACCATTGAGAATAATTAACCATTTTCCAGTATTAGGAAGCACTTGATAAAACTGAATAACATTGATAATTTGAAAAATACCAATAAATAACATCCAAAATCCAATGAGAAGCGTAATAACCAATGCTGACATCCCAGGCATTGAGAAGACTATAATACCAATTATAATACTCATGATCCCTTCCAGAATGAGCGGCCATCCTCCTTTGGTTCTTATCGCTTGGATGACCGCCATTATTCCACCAATAATTGCTACTAAACTAATTAAACGAAGAAAAGCCACCACGCTAATTGCTGGCCAAACTAAAATCATCAAACCAATTATTATCGCTATAATCCCTCTCCAAACCAAAGAACTCCAGTTACCAGTAAATACTTTTTGTTCAAATAGCATCACTATAACCTCCTTGACTTTCCTCTTTTGATAGAATGAACTCATTAAATATGATATCGGAATTTTTATTAAAAAATTTAATATTAAACAGTAGCTTTTAATGTTTGAAAAAAATATTGAGCATTGTCGAGCATGAAGTGGTTGTTATTAAAAAAAGCATAGATTTTATCCGGTTTTAAAGAACAACATTGGTTGGCAACTTCTTCCAATTCATGAGGAAGATAGTTATGGTTGTACCATCCAGTTCTTCCGTGAAAACGAATGTAGATAATCTGGTTAGAGAGAATAATTTGATTCTGAAAATCAGGACTGTCCACGCTTACAAAAACGACTGGAATTTGCTCCAGCTCTTTGATCCATTTTTTTTGGAACCACTCAGGATTTCTCATTTCGACTGCTATTCGACCCTGAAATGAGTGAGGAAGAAATGAAAAAAAATGAACTAAAGCATCAAATTGTTTTGGGGTGAACGAGGGGGGAAACTGGAAAAAGTAAAAATCAATAAGACTTTCAAGAGGTTTAAAAAGCCGGATAAAGGCCTCAAATACTGGATAAGATTCTTGATTTAAACGATGAATATGAGTAATTCGACGGGAAACCTTAATGGAAAAACGAATACCTCTTCCTTTTTGTGCCCAGGATTTTACTTGGTTTGGAAAAGGGAAACGATAAAAACTGGCATTGAGTTCAACTGCGTTTAATTGACTATTATTTACATACCAGGTAAAATTTTTTTCCTTATTCCAAGAATAATACCATCCGCTGGTCCCAACATAGAACTCCAAGTAAAAAAATCCCCTCCTGACTTTTTCCTATAAACACTCAAACACCTGTACCAAGGATTGATAAGCTTGAATAAAAACCGGGTAAAGCCGGTCGTAGGTTTTGACGTCTTCGGGAAAAGGGTGATAACAATCGTGGATTTCTATTAATCTTTCGGCAATTTCAAACCCAGGAAAAATGCCTACCCCAACTCCTCCCGCGATTGCTGCACCTAAAGAAGTCGCTTCTTCAAGATGCTTCGGTCGCAATATCTCCATATTAAACATACTGGATAAAACCTGAGCCCAAAATGCTCCTCGAGCTCCTCCACCAATAACTCGCATATTTTCAATCTCTACACCTTGTTCTCGGAAAGCATCAAGGATTATTCGAAGATTGAAACTCACTCCCTCAAGGACTGCCCTGATCATATGGGGTTTTCGGTGACGTGCGGTTAAACCGATAAATGCACCTCGAGCATGGGGGTTCCACCAGGGGGCACGTTCCCCAAGAAGATAGGGTAGGAACAGAAGATTTTCGGCTCCGGCCGGAATTTTGCTTGCTTCTAAATTCATTAAATCATAAGGACTAAGACCAAGCTCACGAGTAAGGGCTTTTTCTCTTTCACAAATGGCGTCCCGACACCACTGATAAGAACCACCCGCCGCCTGCATGGTACCAGTTGGCATAAATAAGCCTTTGGATAGATGATGGAAAGTAAAGTTCCTTTTATCCTGATCATAAAAAGGGCTCTTGCTTGCCAAGGCAATCCAGGAAGAAGAACCCAAGTAATTATAGGCTTGACCCTCTCTCACCACTCCAGCACCCGCCGCTGCACAGGGACCATCCCCGCCACCAATGACTACTGGTGTACCAGGAACTAAACCGGTGTCTCTGGCTGCTTCTGGTGTTATCGCTCCTACCACATCCGAGGAAGAATAGAGTGGTGGGAGTTTAGCTGGATCGATTTGAACAGCGTCTAAAATTTCATCAGACCAGGACTCCTTTACCAAATCAAACAAATTGGTACCAGAAGCATCCGAGTAATCACTGGCAAAACTTCCCGTTAACCGATATACAATATAATCCTTTGCCATAAGAAAATACTTGGTATTTTTATAGACATCTGGAAAGTTATTTTTTAACCAGAGGATTTTCGCCATGGAATAATTCGGACTTAATCGGTGTCCGGTAATTTGATAAATTTGGTCTTCATCAATTCTTTCTTTAACCCAATTGACCTCTTTGACTCCTCGTCGATCAGCCCAAATTAAAATTCTATGCAGGGGCTTCCCGTCGGCACCAATCGGCAAAGCACCCATCTGTTGTCCGGAAAAACTCACTACCGCTATCTCATCGGAATCAAAACCACTTTTTTCAATAAGTCTTCGAGTCGAGATGGTTACTGCTTGCCAATAATCTTCCGGATTTTGTTCAACTGATAGAGAATCAGGGAAATACGTTTCATAACCAAAAAAATCACTGGCAATCAAACAACCATTTTCATCAAACAAAGTCGCCTTATTCCCGGTTGTTCCTAGGTCATGAGCTAAGATCAGTTTCGCCATGGTCTTCTTCCTCCTTAAGATTTTTTACCATTAAACGCAGAGTGACGATCCTTTTTCCTTTCATTCTTTCAACCTTAATCTGATAATGGTCAATATCAACTATTTCACCCAATTCCGGTATTTTTCCTAAATACTCCATGACCAAGCCACCGATTGATTCAAATTCCTCGCTTTCGGGGATTTGGAGATAAAGAAGTTCGTTTAAGTCAACAATCGGTGTCGAAGCATCCACTAAATATTCGTTTTCGCTAACCTGACGATAAGGCGGGGCTTCTTGATCATGTTCATCGCGAATTTCACCAACCAGTTCTTCAAGAAGATCCTCGATGGTTACCAGTCCAGCTGTCCCCCCATATTCATCCAAAACAATTGCCATATGGATTCTTTTTTGCTGTAGCTCTCTCAAGAGTTCGATAATCTTTTTGGTAGCTGGGATAAAATGAACCGGTCGCATAAACTGTCGAACTTTTATATCATCATTTCCTAATTTTTCTAAGGAAGGAAGAACATCTTTAATATGAACAAATCCTAAAATATTATCTAAATCATCTCGAAAAACCGGTATTCTTGAGAAATGAGAATTCATTGATAAATCAAGAAATTCCTTTAGCGTCGAGTTGTCTTCGATGCATACCATATCGGTCCGAGGAGTCATGACTTCATAAGCCATGGTATCTCCAAACTCAAATACTTCATTGATTAAAACCTTTTCTTCAATTGGAACGGTTCGTTGTTCTGTGATAAATATCCGGAGCTCTTCATCAGTATGAGTTGAATGGTCAATATGGGTAATTCCAAACAGACGGGAAATAAAATCGGTTGATGCCGAAAGTATAAGTGCCATCGGCTTAAAGGCAATGAGTAAATACTCTAAGGGTTTCGCCAACCGAATCGATAAGGCTTCTGGATTGCTCATGGCTATCCGTTTGGGAACCAGTTCTCCAAATACCAGGGTCAAGTAGGAGATGACCAGCGTAACAGCAATCAATGCTATCTCTTCGCCAAAACGACCCAGTATTGGTAACCCGGTAGCTTCTAATTTTCTCCCAAGATTGTGCGACAGCGAAACCGCACCGGTTGCACTGGCAAAAAATCCAGCCATTGTCACGCCAATTTGAATGGTGGCTAAAAATTGACTCGGATTTTTTAACAATCGATTTACTGTCTCGACTTGTTTTGATTTGTCGCTTTCCAGGAGTTTTAACTTGCTCCGTCGCAAAGATATAACAGCTATTTCTGAAGCTGCAAAAAATGCATTAATAAATATTAAAAAGAATATAAGGAGTAATGTTGTTGCATAATTCATTTATTCTCCTTTTTGCTCCTTTCTTCAATAGACAGAAATCTTAAAATATTTTTGAGAGGCGGTGTAAAAATCCACCTCTTTACAAAAAAGGAAAAAATCCTGAATTTCTCTCTGGCTTTTTCCTTCCATTAATTTCTTAACCATGATATAAGAATCGCTATAAAAATCCAGGGCTTTAATTTTAGAGGGGTCTTCATCATTCATTTTACCGTTTAACTCTTGTAGCGAGGCAGGAAAAAGGAAATAAGCAAAACCTTCTTCAAACCACTGAGGAAGAAAAAGGCCATTTTGGCGAATAACAGCATGGAAAAACTCGTGAGATAGAACATTCTCTAATATACCCTTTTTGAGTAAATGGTGGGGATTCCGAAGATGAATCTCGCCTTCTCGATATACTGCAGCTGACCAACTGGGAAAGGCATGGCTACGGAAAGTGAAACCATCAGGATGAAGAATGATTCGTATGTTTATTTCTGTATTTAAACCCGTATAAAAATGGACGGTATCAGCTGCCCTTTCCAGGCATCGTTCCATCTCGAATTGTGGGTATTGTAATTGACCAGAAAGAGCTATATAGGTCGTACTCAAACACCAAACCGGTGTTGATATGATAATAAGTAAAAATATCACTGTAGCAAGCGCCAAATGGCGCTTGCTACAGTGATATTCATCTTCCACTGGTAAACTCATGCTCTTTAGAGTACCCCCGCACTTCCGGGAAATACATTAAATAGGCTTGGGTAGGTCGTACATAAAATGAGCCTGCATCCCGGACCCTTAGATAGTATCTTATCATATTTTCCCCTTCTTCAATACGGGAAACGAAAAGGACCGGAAGCTGGTCATAAATTTTCTTATTAACATAAATTGGGAAATCAGAATTATTATGGGCTCGGTCATCTTGAAGTTGGTAAACATAATCATTCCGAATCAATTCAAAGCCTGCTGCCATACCATCTTCTATAACCAAATTATCGAATTGATGGGGGCTTTCAATAAGTATCTCGCATACCAATTCATCCCCGGGTTGTAGTGATGAAATCGCTTCTTTGGTAAATATAAAATTACCCTCTTCGTTTTTTATTGGTTTGAGTTTCCAATAGTTTTTACTCACTTTGATTTGAGATGAAGGAGGCAAGCCGGAAGTAAAACCTCTTATTTTAACCGTCATGAGGTAAACCCCTTCTCCGAACAATTCGAGTTGGTTTTCTCCAGAAAGTAACTTTTCTCCATTCAAATCAATTTTTTTACTAAAGCTATCCGACTCGAATTGACCTTCTGTGGTTTTTTCCGAGTTCAGCATGATTTGATAACGGGTTTTAGAAACCATGGATTCTTCTTGAAATAGCAGAGCCAGTTTCATAAAGTAAGCTTTTTCTATGGTATTGATATACCACTCGGATTGTATATTGCGCAGCAACCAAAGGAAGGACTTTTCAGCAATGGATCTATTCTCCTTATTCAATGCCAGGGTTGCCCAACAGGTTGCTAAGAATCGATCATCTTCCCAAGGTTTTTCCGGATTGGAATAACCATAAAATACCGCATCTCCAATTGGTTGCGCTCTTTTTATCAGTTCTTTCAGTAAGCTTTGCTGGGCTTTTCCTTGCGCAACCAAGCTTAGCCAAGCAAGCTCTTTTACATCCATCCTTTCTAACCTTTTATCTATTTCAAAAGAAGTCAGGTCGGTAATTTTCTCTCCGACCTGACTTAATACATAATAGCTCATGGCTTTCTCCCAAGGAACCAGGTCCTTGTTGATGCTCATTAAATAGGATTTTGCCTGGAGAATGGAATTTTCGGAAACCAAATATCCCTTTTCCCGAGCCGTAATTAAAGCCAGAAGGGCATGGGATGTATTAAAAACATTACTGTCATCCAAGTTCCACCAGCCCCAACCTCCATCATAGTGTTGCAAAGCATAGAGCTGATAAATTCCTTCCTGGATTTCCCGAGGTACGGTTTTGGTCCATTCTAAATTATCGGGAAGGGGCAAAGAAAGGAGAGAGATAATTCTACTAGAAGTTTGTTCAGTACAACCATAGGGATAATAGTACATATCTTCCATGATCTGATAAAAAACTCCATTGAGATTTCGATACAATATACATTCTACTTGGGGCGGGTGATTAAACATCTCCGGTTGATAAGTGAAATTGAGTCGACCTTTTTCGTCGGAGACAAAAGTTGTAAAAAATTGTTCAATTTCAACACCGCGAGGTTTAACCTTTTGAGTGACTTCAATGGCATCTCCTGCCAAATCACCGCGAGCATACATTCTGACATATGGTAAACCAGCTTCAATTGCTTGAAATTGTACTGGAATGACTAAATTTTGATTGGCATCAATCTCCACCTCAGGGGGATAGGTTCCAATTTTTATTTCAGAACCAGTTTGAGCTTCAAGCCGAACCTTTTGCTTTGGATATTCGTTCCAAAGAGTCATTTGGGTTTGGATCGTATCTCCCTGTGAAAGAAATGGAGGCAATTCTACTCGGAAAGCAAAAGGACTGGATGTTCTAAAGTTAATAACTGATTCTCCAAATTCATCCGCGGTGTTGGCTCTGACTTCAACTCTCCAACTGGCTAGATTGTCAGGGCAGGTAAATTCAATTTCAGCTTCTCCTTGTTGATTGGTTTTTATACTTGGCATCCAAAGCAGAGTGTCGGGGAAGTATTTTCGCACGGTTGGTTCCCCCGCTCCGCCTCGACCATTTCCCTTAAATTGTGGACGAACATTTTGAACTGTTTCTCCCTGACCATAAAAATATTCGTACCATGATGACTGAGTATAAACTCTATTATATAAATTTTGATAATAATGCTCATAGATCTTTTCCCACCATTGCCAGGATATATCAAAAATTGCTTGATCCACAATGGCTAATGAAAAGTCGCATTTTCTGGGAAGGGAATCGCTCCCTAAAATTGTTACTTTGAGTTTCCCTTTTTCTTGAGGAAGGTAAACTTCTTTTTCGGTTGAAATTTTTACCAGGAGCTCTTTCTCCGGAATTACTGGAATTTGAATACTTTCGTTGTAATAATTACCATTATAAAAGGCCGACAAAGTTACATAACAACCCAATATATAGTCTTTGGTTATCGGTATCGAAACCTGATAGGGTCCTTTAACCGTAGATTTCACTTCAATCTGGTGAATTTTTTCTCCCTCAATGGTTAATAAATGAGGAAATTCTTCGGTAACCGGTGGAACAACAAGTACATTTGCAGTTTCACCGACTTTATATTCTTTTTTGTCGAGATGAAGTTCTATTCCGGTAGTAGGAAGATAAAACCCAGATCCGGTGACATAAAAAGTATCAGAAGCGGTTATGGTATTCCCTTTCTCATCACGGGTTTCGCATTCCAAACGGTAGTATCCGGGTTTCTCCATAGCAAAATCAATATCGGCCTTTCCATTGACAACTTCAAAGGAAAAAAGCTTTGCCGATGTTTCATTCCAATCTTTCTTTTCTTTATCCCAAGTCAAGAGATATATTGTTGCGTAAACTTTTCCAACGTCCACCTTTTTTTCTTCAGCATCAAAAGCTTCAACAGCATATTGGAGATTTTGGTTCATTCCAACGAAATAGCGATTCGACTTAAGAACCAGAGCAAAATCCCCCATCAAAACTTTTACTTGTGCTGTTTTTTGTACTCCTCGATAAGCAGCATCAAATACTCCGACTTGCGCCTCATACCAGTAGGCGTTCCCCTCTACTTCAGGAATAAAAGTTATTTCCGCTTCTCCATTTTCGTCAAGAGTTCCAGTATTTTCTTCAACCATCTCACTCTGAAAGCCATATCTCCAGTAATACATTGGATAGCGAAGGATTTGATATCGAAAAGTTCCAGGAGTGAGTGATTGCCCTGAATAATAATTGGCTTGAATTTTAACGGTCACTTTTTCCCGATTAGCGTAAGTTTCTTTTTCGGTTTTTACTTCAGCTTCAAATGATGGTTTTTCATAGTTTTCAATGGATACCATCCGATAGAAATCGCTGTTTTTCCAGGATAGTTTAATCAAATAATCTCCCTCATCAAGAGACATCGGAAGGTCAAACCAGGATGATAGATTTCCATACTCATCAGAAACTAGTTCTGTACTGGAATAGATATTATCTCGATAATCGGTAAGAACCGCTTTCACTTTCTCTCCAGGAGGAGGCGCAAAGTAACTGGTTGCTAATTTTTCTCGTAATAGAGACTTAAAATAAACTCGTTGACCCGGCTTGTAGAGCGGCCTTTCAGTATAAATAAAAACATCAAGTTTAGAGCTGCTATCAAAATAATAAGGATAAATGTTCATAAAAGCATATTCATTGTCCATTTGAGCCATTATGGTCATTTCTTTTTGTTTCAGTTCGGTTTTTGACCAAAGACCTTCAGAATTGGTTTCTCCTTCGCTGACCACTTGATTATTTTCTAACAACCTCATCCGAACCTTCTCTAAAATTTGACCACTTTTTCGATCTTGAACAAACACTACCATCTGGTTTTGATCAACTTTGGATATTAAAGATAAACGGGTAACGGAAAAAATGACCCGAGCTTCCTTGCCACCACCAGCAGCAGTGAGGAGGTAAACGCCTTCTTGAAGTGGATTGAGGGTAATGGTTTGATAGGCATAAAAATCATCTTTTGAATAGCGGATTTCTTGTAACCAACTTTTCAGCAATGAAGAATTACGGTGATAATCATCACTGGTGATTTCAATCGGGCGAGCGGGAATTGAACCTTCAATTCCTAAAATATCCTTTAAACTTTGTTTAAGACTGGGAGAAAGTACTTTGGAGGCAATCCCTCGCAGTGATTGGAAAAAACTAAACTTTAAATTTTGCCATTTTTCTTGCTCATTCAGCGGTCTCTTCGGTCTCCAGGTATCGATTGAGAAAAAATATTCCTTATTACTCTCTAAGATATAGTTTTCCGGTTCATCAATACGAAACAATGACATTTGAAGACTTTTGATCTCACTCACATTGACCCTTGCTTCAATTGATTCACCCGGATAGATGTGAGCCGGGACGCTCAGCGAGATATAAGGAGAAGCAAACGAACTCCCCGATAAAAAAATAAATACGATTACAAATACCAAACTTATCCAGGATAAGAGTTTCAAGAATCTCCCTCCTTCAGGTTTATCTTTTAATCATACCAACTAAGTTTATAATATTTATCACTCTAATATTTTAAACCGATAGAATCCTAAAAAAAATGGATTATCAATAACCGGCCACCATCTTCGATCCGGGTGTTTTTTCAGGTCGTCCAAGAATATTTCTTGAATATAACCCTCTTGATCCTCAATGGCTCCGGTATGATAAATAACTTTCCCTTTACCCTCATAAATCATAACATGATAAGGAAAATTGAAAAAGCCCGGTTGATAAAAAAAAATAAGATCTCCCCTTTCGGCCACCTGAATATCCCTCCCCAAAAAAACCACATTATGGGATAAAAGGTATTGTGCCGAAGCAAAAACTGAAAAGTCGTTATCGATGGTTTCGTAGCAAAAAGGACCTGGTTTGATGCGAAAAAGATTCGTTCCCAATAAAGGAACTCGAGGGTAATTGAAAGATTGAATATCAAAAAGGCCCTCCAATTCTCCTTGGAAACCCTGAAACCAAGCCTTATCATGTTTTTTCATTGCTTCTCGATAAGCAAAACGAACTAAGCCCGAACAATCTTTTTCTTTCCATAATTCACTTTCTTGGGCTATTTGAGAACGAGCAATATTGACAAACAAATCACGAAAAAGCTGACGGTCGGATTCAATTTTTAATTCTGCTACATCGGGAAAGCCGTCTTTATCTAAATCTTCTAAATAGGGGTTGACCTCAACGGTAAGATACTTGATCACCGGAAAGGACCGGATCATTAACTCAGTTTTTCCCTCAAGCAGCTTCGGAGAAAGCTGCACTTGATCGGATACCTGGTCAACATTTATCAAATCACTATCAACCATTTTAACCTGAAACCTTTGTATCCAGGGAGAGAAACCCCAAAAATTTTTAATTTCGATAGGAACAGTCTTTTTTTCGCCTAATACTTGGAGACTTATTTGTTCTGGACTCTCAACTTTCCAAGGAAGGGCGAAGGAACTGATTAAAAAAAGAAGCAAAAAAACCAAAAGCCATGAAAAGCGTTTTAGATTCATTCTCCACCCAAAAACCGTAACGCAAGAAGGGAATAGATTCGTGAGGCAGCAACAATTTGGGTAATTGAAACAAACTCATTGGCAGTATGAGCTTCCTCAATTCGTCCTGGTCCAAAAATGACGGTTGGTATATCAACCTGATCCAAAAAAGCTGCTTCACAGGAAGCTGGAAAGGGAGCAAAAATTGGCATTTCCCCAGGAATATCTGAAATTGAACGGCTGAGTATGTCAATCCCTGGAACATCACGAGGAATCTTAACTGGCGGAAGATGGGGGATCGACTGTTCAATTTCAAAAGTTGGTGGGAGGTCATGGATTTCAAACACTTTTTTAACTGAATCACAAATAAGAGATTCTATATCATGAAGGGACAAACCGGGAACGGTTCTGACATCGACTTCAAAATAACACAGATCCGGAACGACGTTTGGTGATGTCCCACCTTGGATTTTTCCAACACTGAGAGCCGGCTTGCCAATATCCTCATCTTCATATTGGTCGAACTCATTTTGCTTTTCTTTAATAAATTGCAGAATCTCTGAGGCTATATAAATAGCGTTTATTCCTCGATGAGCGATTCCAGCATGGCAAGATTTTCCTTTGATGGTTACTCGAAAAGCGGCAACTCCCCGATGTCCTAAGCTAATATTCAAGCCGGTTGGTTCACCAACCACTGCAAAATCAATTGGTTCCCAATTTTTTTGCCAGATCTCTATCCATTTCTTTATTCCAAGATTATCTTGTTCTTCATCAACAACAAAAACCAATTTTAATTTTCCAAACAGATTGGGAGTAAAAAGGGAAACAATTTTTGCTGTATACATCATGGCAGCAAGCGATCCCTTCATATCACAGGACCCTCGGCCATAAAGGTAATTATCAATCACTTGGCCACCCAAGGGTGGCATAGTCCAACCAGTTCCAACCGGAACCGTATCTAAATGTCCGTTTAGCAAAAGGCAAGGACCTTCTCCCCTCCCTCCATCAATTTCAGCAATTATATTGGCTCGACCTTCTTCGACTTCTTGCCATTCCACTCGAATTTGGTGATCGATAAGATAATTGGCGATATAACGAGCTAGATCCGATTCCCCTCGGGTTCGAGAAACACTGGAAATACGAACTAAATTTTGGGCTAAGTGAATGGGTTCAAAAAGATCAAACTCGTTATCCAATAGTGTTTTTAAAACGGGCATTACTGGTTTTTCTCCTTCAAAACAAGTCTTTACCTTAAATCAGGGATTTGCTGATAAATTTCGGCTTCCTCGTTTTTGGAGTTCAATGTGTTCTTGGCAGAGAGGACACTCATCGGGCGAATAGGTCATAACTTCCATTTGCAATAGTGGGTGAAAGGGGTATTTGAATTGAATTTTACCTCCGCTTCGATCAACCAATATCCCCACTCCAATAATCTTTGCTCCGGTTTCTTCTACTACATCAATCACTTCTTGAGCAGAAGAACCGGTGGTAACCACATCTTCTACAACGAGAACTGAATTATTTTTTTCAAGAACAAAATCCCGCCGAAACTTCATCTTTCCATTTTCTCTTTCAGTAAAAGCCATTCGTATCCCTAATTGTCGTGCGACTTCATAAGCAAGAATAATGCCTCCAATAGCTGGACCCACAACAACATCTGGTGATGCTCCTGAAAAGCGTTCGATGAGTTCCCCAGCCAATAATTCAACGTATTTTGGCCGTTGCAGTAATTTGAATTTTTCTATATAAAAGGGGCTATGTAAACCGGAGGTGAGAAGAAAATGACCTTCCATAAAAGCTCCAGCCTCGCGAAATAACTGAAGGATTTCTTGCTCTCTCATCGCCAAACCTCCCTCACTTTCCCAATTAAATCATTTATGCCAAAGATATTTTTTTGAATCAGGTAAGCTTCGATACCATCTATGATTTGAACGGCAGCCGAAGGATCGACGAGATTTACCGATCCCAAGGCTACTGCTTGAGCCCCAATAAGGAGATATTCAAGGGCATCTTCCGCCTTCATTATACCACCCATTCCGATGATCGGAAGTCGGGTTTTTTGTATAACATCATAGACCAATTTAAGCGCCAACGGTTTAATCGCCGGACCGGATAATCCTGCTGTTTTTCTGGAAAAAATAAAGCTCTGATTTTCAACATCAACAGCTAATGCTGGGTAGGTATTGGTAATACTCAATATATCTACACCTTCTTTTTCCATAAAAAGAAGGACATTATCCAGGTCATCGGTATTGGGTCCTAATTTAAAAATGAGGGGTTTTTGAATTTTCTGCCGCAAGTTCTGAATGAGTTGGCATAAGATTTGACTATTACAAGAAAAGCTTTCTCCACCCTGCTCGATATTGGGACAAGAAACATTCACCTCAATAGCATCAATTCGTTCTAATCCATTCATCTTTTTGGCAATATCAGAATATTCTTCAATGGTTTTTCCCCAAATATTAGCAATAATCCTGGTTTGAAAATTTTCTAAGAAAGGAAGGTCTTCCCGAAGAAAGCGGTCGAATCCCTTGTTTTCTAAACCAATTGAGTTCATGATTCCTGCATAAGTTTCATGAATTCGAGGTGGTGGATTCCCCACCCAAGGAGTTGAGCTTATTCCTTTGAGAGTTAAAGCTCCAATACGATCCAGGTCTAAATAAGGAGCAATTTCTCGCCCATACCCAGCTGTTCCTGAAGCCAAAATTACTGGATTGGATAGGGTTAAATTTCCTAAATGGACTTGGAGATTCATAGTTCAATTTCTCCTAATCGAAATACCGGACCATCTTTACAAACATGAAAATACCCAGGAAGCCCTTTCTTTTTCACTGCACAACTTAGACAAACACCGTATCCGCATCCCATACGTGATTCGAGAGAAACTTCAATTTGATTAGGGATAATGTCTTCCATTTTGCTTAAAGCCTGAAACATCCCCTGTGGTCCACAAGCATAAATTTTTTGAGCAGGTTTTGATTGAGAATGATGATGGAGCCAATCCTCAAAAGCATCCAAAACTGTTCCACAATAATAATTAGATAATTGCTCTTGACAACTTAATACCATAGGGATAGAGAGCTCGGAGAGATAATCAATAAGGACTTTTTCTTCCTGATTACGAATGCCGAAGAAAAACTGAAAGGGAATTTTTTTGGAAGTAAAAATTTGGGCTAAAAAATAAAGAGGAACTAATCCCCGACCTCCACCGATTAAAAGAGCTTCTTTGGGGTTTAGCGAAAAACCATTTCCCAGAGGCCCAAGCAGATCGACCTGGTCTCCAATCTCAAGTTGAGATAAAATTTTGGTCCCTCGGCCAACAATATCAAAAAGCAAACCAAAGTAGTTTTCTTGACAAGATAAAATTCCCAGCGGTCTTTTTAAAAAAGGATCATAGGTTGAACCAGCAGAAATCATTACGAATTGTCCCGGACAAGCAAGGCGAGCAATATCGTTTTCTTCTAACCACAATTCTACAAATGATGTTCCAAGGAATTTTTTCTTGACAATTTTGGCTTTTTTCATCGAATAAATTCCCAAAATCTTTCTTGATAATATACTGCTTTTTCTCGAGCTTTTTTCTCAAATCCCTCCCCGGATACATTGTTCAAATCTTCCCGATAAGCAAAAATCACATTGCGAGACACGTTAATAATTGCACCCAAACCATCGTCACGAAAAGCATTGGCCAACGATTTTATATCACCTTTTTGAGTTCCTACTCCAGGAATTAAAAACAGCAACGAAGGAAAATTGGTTCGAAGATATTTCAGGTCATCAGGATAAGTTGCTCCAACGACGATCCCAATAGAACTGAATCCTGATTCACCGATCATTTTTTCTCCCAAGGTTTCAACCATCTTAGCCACCTTAATATAGACTTTATCCGGACCATCAACGTCCTGTAGGGTGGGTGCGCTTTTATTCGAGGTTCGACACAACACGAAAATACCCCTGTCTGCTTTATCTGCCTCTCCTATGAAAGGAATCAAGCCATCTTCTCCCAAATAGGGATTTATCGTTAAAGCATCTACCTTCCAAAAAGATTCTAATTGGCCACCGGGAAAGGAAACCGATGAGAGATATCCCTGTGCATAGGCGAGTGCAGTACTACTGATATCATTGCGCTTTCCATCTAAAATGACGATATATCCCAAATTTTGGGCATATTCGATGGTTGACTTGAGCGCCAACATCCCTGGAATTCCCAACATCTCATAAAAAGCCATCTGAATTTTTATCATACCCACTGCGTCATGAAGTGCGTCCAATATTTTTTGATTAGTTAGAGTGACTGCACGAGCTAAGGCTTCCCAGGTTTTTCCTTTTTCTTTTAATTCTTGCTCGAGGATAAACCGGGGAAGATATTCGATATGGGGATCTAATCCAACCACCAAGGGACCAAACTCTTGAATACAGCGGCTAATTCGATCAGCAAAATTCATACCCTTCGGTTCTCCTTTACTATCTTTCTTAGACTCTAAGCTTCCAATTTCGAATGTCGCATCAATATTTTACCATTTACTATCGTTGTCACCGGCCATCCTTTTAATTGCCATCCATCAAAAGGACAATTTTTTCCTTTTGAAACAAATTCATTCACCTTTACCTCATGGTGGGTTTCTGGGTCAATGATGGCTATATCCGCATCCATACCAATTTCTAAACTTCCTTTTTTGGTTAATCCTAAAAATTGAGCCGGATTGAAGCTGAGTAGTTTCCAAAAATCAAGCCAGCTTATTGATTGATCATCAATCAACGCCTTCACATAAAGTGGGACTGTAATTTCCAAGTTGGAAATACCAAATGCAGCTTCATTAAAATCGCCCTCTTTGGCCTCATTGGTATGTGGAGCATGATCGGATGCTAAAATCCCAATAACTCCTCGCTGAATTCCTTCTTTCAGGGCAACGATATCAGTTTGATCCCGGAGAGGTGGCTTCACTTTGGCTCGACTTCCATATTGGATAATACTTTGATCATCAAGTAGCAGATGATGGGGAGTAACATCGGCGGTCACTTTGGCTCCTTGGTTTTGAAACCATTCAATTAGTTTGACACTCAATGCTGTTGACAAATGGGTAAAGTGAACCGTGGCTCCAGTAGAATGGGCTAGGACTAAATCTCTGGCTATCATTGAATCTTCCGCAACTTTTGGTAAAGACCGGTATCCCATTTTCACTGCCATACTTCCCTCGTTGACTTGACCTTCTCCAGCTATGTCAATATCTTCTTCATGGAGAATAATAGGTAAATGAAAATATCGTGAGTAAGTCATAAGCAGATAAAGCAACCGGCTGTCTTTAACGCATTTTCCATCATCGCTTAATGCTTTTGCCCCGGCATTCATCAGCAGCCCCAGATCGGTCATGGCCTTTCCTTCTAATCCCAAACTGATTGTGGCAGCCGAAAAAACATTGACCAAACCAACCTCACGAGCTCGACTGAGAAGGTAGGAAATCAATAAGGGTGAATCAATGGGAGGACGAGTATTGGGCATACATAAAACGGAGGTAAACCCACCTTTTACCGCTGCTCGAGAACCAGAAAAAAGATCTTCTTTTTTTTCTTCCCCAGGTTCGCGAAAATGAACGTGAAGATTAATAAAACCCGGACCTACCAAATATCCGCTAGCATTGATCCTTTCAGCTTTTCCATCATTGATCCCCGGTTCAATCTGAACGATCACTCCATCATCGATTAATACATCGGCTTCTATGGTTCGATTGCTTTGGGGAAGAATTAAAGTGCCATTTTTTATCAATACCTTATTCATCCGTTTGCCCCCCCAAGATAAGAGTTTCTAAAACCGCCATACGGATGGCTAATCCACAACTTACCTGCTCTTCAATCAGGGAATTCTCCTTTTCAACCAAAGATGAATCGATTTCCAACCCTCGATTGACCGGCCCAGGATGCATAATTTTTTTCCAACGGCCATCAGGACCCTTCGGTTTTTCTTTCAGACCAAAGAAACTGGCATACTCCTTGGCACTGGGGAAAAATCCCGCTTCCTGACGTTCTTTTTGGATGCGAAGTAAATAAACCACGTCGGCTTGTCGGATCGCTTCTTCTACCGGATAAACAACTTGGCCTTCCAATACTTCAATACCCTTTGGGATGAGGGTTGGCGGACCGGAAAAAATGACCTGACTTCCTAATTTTTTGAGTCCTATACTCAACGAACGGGCAACTCGGCTATGGAGAATGTCTCCAATAATGGCTACGGTATTTCGGGTAAAATCTATTCCATCTCTTTTCATGGTGAGCAAATCAAGAAGGGCTTGAGTAGGATGTTCCCTCATGCCATCACCAGCATTGATTATATGAAAAGGAAGAAACTGGGATATATAAAGGGGAATCCCACTGGATCGATGGCGAATAACCAAAGCATCCACTTTCATCCGCGCTAGAGTTCGCACTGTATCACGGAAGCTCTCACCCTTATTTAAACTGCTCAATTCATTGGTAAAGTTTACCACCTCCATCCCCAAAAGTTTTCCAGCCATTTCGAAAGATACCCGAGTTCGAGTGCTCGCTTCAAAAAATAGGTTAATAAGATAATAGCCTGATAATCGCGTTAACTTTTTTGGAGATTGTTCTAACCACTCGCGGTATTGATTTCCTTTCTCAAGAAGAAATCTAATTTCTTCACCGCTCAATTGATCAATACCCAATAAGTGTTTATGTTTCCATTTCACTCCCCATTGACCCCCTTCTTTCCTTTTAATATCAAGATGAGTGACGAGCGAGCAATGAGGAGTGAAAAAGCGTCGTCATCCGGATCGGTATCTTTCCGTATAAGGACTTCATCTTTTCGTCTTTTTGCTCCTCTCACTCTAACCACTGCTTCCCTCCCATGTACTAAGGGAGAGGTGAGCTTCAAAAGGTCTATCCTGAAAATATAACATCGTTTTACGTTACCGTCATCCTAAGCGGTGTTTACCCAAGTGAGGATCTCATCTGACACCACCGTCGTCATCCTGAGCCCTTGCTTTTTAAGGGCGTGAGGATCTCATCATTTTATTATTTTAAAAAATACTAAATGAGATTGCCACGTCGCATAAAACGCTCCTCGCAATGACGGAGCAGGAAAAAATTCAAATCCCACTAACCCCCTTTGCTAAAGGGGGAAACGATTCCTGGGTAAGTATTTTCACCCTCATCTGGTGTTGCTAGGCAGCATGAAGGTCTATCCTTCTATTGTGGGGTTGCAATACGTTTTAATAACTCTTTTAAAAGTGGCCATAGACAATGATTTTTGGTAAAAAAAAGTCCATCTTTCCTGAAACCAGGAAAAGATGGACTTCCCAAATTGATTTTTATTATTGGCTTTCTTTTTCTCTAACATTCCACAACCCCGAATAAGGATACTCATTTCAATGTTTCATGTCAATTATTTTTCCAGAGAATTTTTATCAATTATCTTCTCTTGCCAGGGTTAAAATTGAATGCTAATCTTAAATTGACTAATACCTTTTGGGAGGAGGATCGCAATGTCTTCTTTTATTGGAATCGACTTAGGGACTCAAAGTGTTAAAGTAGTTTTGTATGATGAGGCAGGGCATCTTCTTTCCCTGGCACAGCGGGATTATCCTCTCTTAACCCCACAAATAGGATTTGCCGAACAAGATCCCGAAGAATGGTGGAAACAAACCTTTTCAGCATTACAGGAAGTCCTTTATTCAGTTTCAAATCGAGAAATCAAGGCGATAAGTTTTTCAGGCCAAATGCACGGTTTAGTTATGTTGGATAACAATTATAAATCCGTTTGTCCAGCTATCATCTGGGCAGATCAAAGAAGCGAAAAGGAAGTACACTTCATACGAGAAAAATTAAGGTCCCGTTTAGCCCCTATTGCCGGAAGCGATATTGCTACTGGTTTTATGGGTGCTTCTTTGTTTTGGGTCAAAAACAATCGTCCTGATCTTTACAATAAAACTCGTTGGGTTATGTTGCCAAAGGACTATATTAAAATCAAATTAGGACTCCCGCCATCATCGGATGTCGCCGATGCTGCCTCTACCCTTCTCTTTGATATCAACCAGAGAAACTGGTCGGAAGAAATCATTAAAGAACTTGATTTAAAGTCATCCTTATTCCCTCCCATTTACGAATCAGCCCAAATTATCGGACAAGTATCATCATTAGTTCAAAAAGAACTGGAAATCACGGGAGATGCTTTCGTAATAGCCGGAGCCGGCGATCAACATTGTGCAGCATTGGGAAATGGGATTATCAACGAAGGAGAAGTCCTCATCACAATCGGCACTGGTGGGCAGGTTTTTACTACTATCCAAAAACCTATTGTTGACAGCTTATTAAGAATTCATACCTTTTGCCACGCAGTACCTCAAACCTGGCATTTATTGGGAGCGTCGCTTTGTGCTGGACTCTCTTTAAGCTGGTTTAAAAAATCAGTTCTTGACAATAATCATCACACCTTCGATTATTCAACACTGGATGAAGAAGCTGCTTGGGGAATAGCTGGAACCAATGGCTTGATATTTCTCCCTTATTTAATTGGTGAAAGAACCCCTCACCGCGATTCATTGGCTCGTGGTGCTTTTATCAATCTCCACCTTACCCATCAGCGAGGAGATATGGTTCGAGCTATTATGGAGGGAGTAAGTATGGCAATCAAAGACTCAGTCAGTATTTTTGAAGAACTGGGTATTCAGGGGAAGAAATTCATCTTTGCTGGCGGAGGTGCTAAAAGCCGATTGTGGAGATCGATTCTTTCTTCTTTCCTTGAACATCCCCTTCAAACCACCAAAGTCAAGGAGGAAGCCGCTACTGGTGCAGCCATATTGGCTATGGTAGGGAGTGGTCATTTTAACAGCTTTAACGAAGCGGTTGAGCAAATGATCCGCTATGATTCACCGGTCAATCCTCAAGATCAATGGTTTCCGGTTTATCGAGAGAGATATCAAACCTATCGTTCTTTATACCCTGCACTCAAGCCCTTCTTTCCTCAATAGATACTTATGTCACCTCTTGCCATAGATGAAAATGAAAATCCAAGATTTGACATGTCATGGCATGTCGTTACATTAATTAAAGAATGGGCACAATACATTGTGCCCCTACAATTTTATATTCTTTGGTAAGGACTTTATTTATCAAGTCCATAAATTGGCTTTCAAGGAAGTATTTTTAAATATTCCACATTATTTAATGACTTTTTGGTTCAAATTCAGGAACGAAAACTATAGGACATACTTTCAATACGACGGAAAAGATCCTCAGTAATATCGATATGAAAAACCTCAGCAATCACTTGGGTCCACCCATGTATAAAGTATATCCATCCATCTTCAACCGTCAGATTTTTCTTTTCCTTTTGATGGAGCGCCTGGTGCATAAAGAGGAGATCGCCTCGATAATTAATCTCCCATACTAAGCTATTTTGAGGAAATTCGCATTGATTAGAAAGCGGTGATCCTGGTCGATCTTTTCCTAAGCCAGTTGCATTGACGATGAGAGAAAAGGGTTTCATATCTTTTAAAATGGTATCGTTGATAGCTACATCCGGACAATGATGGTATTCAATAGGTGCCTTCGGACAGAGCTTTTTCATAATTTCTTTCATCGATTCCAATCGCGGGGTACTTCGATTGGCGACGTACATTTTTGATGGGACATTTAATCCTTTATTTTGATCAAATAGATAGGCGGCCATCGCTCGGGCACTTCCTCCAGCACCCATGATGAACACCTCACCACCGTGGTCATGCCAAAAATTTTTCGGCACAAAAGCTTCTAATGCTAAGCCACTCGATATCGGATCTTTGGCATGTCCTGCTAATCGACCATCTTTTTTAGAAATTGAGGAAAGCTCTCCAAAGGCCTGAGAATAGGGGTCAAGAAAATCAAATAAATCCTTGCAGGCATTATACAAATCAATTTTATGGGTGGTTACCAATGCTCCTAAAGAAAGAGGGTCGTCTTTTATAAAGGAAACTGCTTTACGGTAATCACCTTCCGGTGCATGAATGGTAATATCAATTCCTTTTAGAACGGTTCCATCTAAACCCAACTCTTTTGCCCACAAGGGGAAAAGCTTCATGATGGAAGACTTTTCAGTGGTAACACCGATAAAATACATGGTGGGTTGTGTAGCCTTATCAGGTAATTTCAATCCAATTCCCCCTTATTTATTTTTACGTTTTGGGTTGTCGATAACTGTAACCTTCCCATCAATTTCAACGACCAATTTCGGATAACCTTGTTCTTCAATAGTGGCGTAATCATGACCAGCATCGGCAGGGAAAATACAATAAAAGACTAACGGCTCGTTTCCAACATTCATGGTCCGATGAGACCAATTGGGGGGGATGTAGGAAGCTGAACCAGGAAACATTTCTAAAACTTCACAATCACCATCGGTAGATTCCATGATCAACCTCCCCTGCCCTCGTAAACAAAAGTATATTTCGGCAGTGCTGAGTTTCTCATGATAATGTCCTTTGGTTAGGAAATATTCATTCCCGATTTTTCCCGGATAAATAATGGTCGTGCAGTGGCCTAAGTGCCCCTGCTCTTCGGGTACATCAGCATAAATCACTTCATAAACCAGTGGATCGCCCTTTTGGATTAATTCTTCAGCGGCTTGAGTATCATAAAACATGTTTTTTACGTCACTGACTTTGCGAATAATTCGTTTACCAGGGTCTAGCGTCCCCGATTCAAAATTGATTACGACATTATAAGGTTTCATAAGAATCCTTCCTTTCAGAACTGAGTATATATGATAAGATAACGGATTCTATAATCATTTCATAATAACTCTCGATATTTTTCAAAAACTTCATTCATTTTGTCCATGGTTTCCAAATAATAAGGGATAAATTTTTCATAGACTTTTGATAATTTTTCGTCTGGATAATGAACTTTTTTCTTTTCAACCGAATTGAGAGAAGTTTTTTGCAAATCTTGAAATACACCGACTGCATGACCAGCGATTAAAGCTGCACCCCATACTGCATATTCTTGGCGATTTAATTCAACATAGGGTACTTTTAAAATACTCGCTTTAATCCTATTCCAAAGAGGAGACTTTGCTCCTCCCCCAATCACCCGAACTTCTTTAAAAGTAAGGTTGGGTATCAATTCTCGAATGACTTTTAAGTAAAAAGCATATTCAAAAGCTATGCCCTCCAATATCGCTCGGTATAGATTTTCACGCCGGTGATCCCAGCTAAAACCAGCAAAAACTCCTCGTAGCCAGGGTTGGGTGGGAAAATTTCTTCCTCGTAAGTGGGGAATAAATATAACTCCCGAAGGTTTTGGTGCATTTTGTTCTATTTCCTGAGCCATTAATTGGAAAGCATCACGGGAATCAGCCCATTCCCGAAAGAGCTCTTTTTTTGCCCATTCTAAATCCATTCCACCGCCGTTAATATAAGCCATAACATAATAAAAATCTTTTAAAACAGATTGGGCTAACATGAGGGCTTTATATTTTACATCAGGATTGTATTCATCGACAAACAAGCTAAAGCATGATGCAGTCCCGGCAACATCAAAAGCAATTCCTGGTTCAGATACTCCAGCTCCTAAGGCATTTGCTGCTTGATCACCACAACCAGCTATCAGAGGAATCCCAGCTAACAACCCCATTTCTTTTGCCCATGGTTGTTGCAACTTACCAATTTGCAGACAAGGATCAACTATTCGAGGGAATTTATCCTCTTCAACATCAAATATCTGAAGGATTTCTTTGTCCCAACGAAGATTGCGAAGGTCTCCAAAACAGGTAAAGTGCAAATTGGTATAATCTAAATAAGTTTCTTCACCAGATAACCCAGCTAACTTTTGCGTTATCCAACTGGAAGGAACGGTGAATTTTTTAATCTTTCGATAAATTTCTGGTCTTTCATGTTTCCACCATAAAATTTTTGGACCGTGATTGATACTTGGTCCCATGCCACTCTGACGAATAACTAATTGTTCTGCTTCCTTTTTCATCATTTCAGCATAATCTGCCGAACGAAAATCTAACCAAGAATCATAGGGGGTCGCTGCTTCACCCCGATCATCAACTCCCATAATTCCTGCCATTTGACCATCAAGTGCTATTGCTGCAACTTGGTTCGGAGAAATACCACTCTTCTCCATAACTTTCTTGACCGATTGTATAACCGATTGAAACATTTCATCAGGATCCTGGGTAACACTCCGATCATCGCCATAAATTATATTGGAATCAACCTTCTCAACAACTATCAATTCACCCTTATCATTAAAAAGAGCTGTTTTTGTAGCCGTTGTTCCCAAGTCACAACCAATCAAATAAGTCATTTTTCACCACTCCCCGTCAAAATTTATCGGTTTTTGTTGTTTTATTGATCGGTGGGCATATTCCACCACTTGCACCGCCCGAAAACCATCTACCACCGATGGTTCCGGCTTTTCATCCTTCTGTATACATCGAATAAACGATTTCATTTCTTCCAAATAACCTTCTTTAAAACGGTTTCTCCAAGCATCATGGGTGTCACAAATGGCTTTTTTATCCAAAGTCATTAATACCGGACCATTCCCTTCGGTGGTTCCAATTCTTATCATGCCCTTGTTACCTAATATTTCCATCCTTCCATCGTAAGCGTATCCAACCGGACAACCACCATCAATTGATCCTAATGGACCATCCTGGAAAGTAACAGTCACAATATAATGGTCATAAAAATCAGGAAATTTCTCGCTGGCTTGGGGTGATTTAAAATTTTTTGCTTCCATGTAAATTCTTTCCGGTTTTTTTCCGGTAAACCATAAAACCGAATCAATATCGTGAGCAGAAACTTCGGCCAACATTCCACCACTCTTTGATCGATCCCAAATCCAGGCCGGAGGAAGCCCTGGTCCTCGACCGGTCGATTTAATCACCACCAAATCTCCAATAATTCCATCTTGAACCATTTGATAGGCTTTTCGTATGGCCGGATCGTATCGCCTCATAAAACCGATTTGAAATTTTATCCCAGTTTTATTAACGACCTCTTTAATCTTTTTGGCTTCTTCAAGGTTTTGTGCCAAAGGTTTTTCAGAAAAAACATGCTTCCCTGCTGCAGTAGCTTTTTCAACGATTTCTCGATGAGTAAAAGTCAACGACCCAATACATACTGCATCGATATTTTCTTTTTTTAATATATCATCGAGGCTGGTTGAGTATTTTTTTACTCCAACTTCTTCTGCCGATTGTCTTGCCCTACTTTCATCAATATCAACTATTGCTACCAATTCAGCTTCTGGAATATAGTTCGTTAAATTCCGACCATGAACCATTCCTGCCCTTCCGGCTCCAACCAAAACAAATCTGACTTTATCCAAGTTTCATACCTCTCTTTCTTCAATGATTTTTCTTGATTATTTTCTATTCTGTAACTCCGTGATTATCTTTTTTTTTACATCCGGAGTCCTTGCTCTTTGAGAGCCCAAGGTTTTCATCCATCCGCTCCGCCATTCTGAGGAGCGTATTGTGCGAAGTGAGAATCTCATCTTTTTTAATTTTCTTGACACATTCTATAACCCTCGAGCTTGATAAATCCTGGCCCATTCCGCTACTACATGATACTCCTCCGTAGGAGGAGAATTCTTTATTCGTCATTACTAAGAACTTAGTGACATGGCAATCCCTTATGCTCAATCGTTATTATTTTCTTCTTTTGGATAAAAGTATATATAGAGGGATTCGATTGGTTACCAATAAATTCAAATCCCCCCCTACCCCCTTTGCTAAAGGGGAAGATTGATCTCTGAATAAGTATTTAAATATTTTCATTGTCTTCTCATGCTACCATAGTGGTATGAGGTTCTATCCTGAAAACCTACGGGCATGATAAATCAAGCCCCTACCAAAGAATTTAAAAAATGTAGGTGCGCAATTTATTGCGCCCGATCTTCATTTAATGTAGCAGTATGCTATGGTATGTCGAATCTTAGGTTTTCATCCTCCTCTGGTACTGCTATGTAGCATGAAGGTCTATCCTATTATATTTTTCCTTTTATAAGGAAAAATTATTTAGAAAATACTTCGACTTTAATTTTTCCTTTATCACCCCGAAAACGGGATTGAAAGTAATCCATAATGGTATTTTCTGGAGTATAAGTGATGTTTTTCATGAATATTACCGGAGCTCCTTCGGGAATTTCCAGAACTTTCGAATCAAGGTCATCAGCTACTGTTGCTTCTAAAGTTATCTCGGCTCGAAAGGCCCGAAGGTGGTATTTTTCAAAGAGAGTTCGGTAGAGCGACTTATCGGTAAGGTCTTCATGAATAAGATCAGGGCAGAGAGATAAGGGAATAAAGTTAGAAACTTTGACAATTGGCTCCCCTTCAACATAGCGCATCCTTTGAATGCAGATAATAGGATCATTTTCAGCAATGGTTAAAATTTTCCCAATATTAGGAAGGTCATTTCTCACTTCAATGTTCAAAACTTTGGTGTGAACTTGATAACCTTTCTCTGCCATGTCGTCATAAAAAGTTGAAAACTGTTGAATGAAACCGTAATTAAACTTGGGGCGGGAAACAAAGGTCCCCCTTCCTTTTTCGCGATTGAGGAGACCTTCATAAGCTAATTCTTTTATAGCCTGGCGGACGGTAGGCCGGCTGATTTGATACCTCTCTGACAATTCCCTTTCCGAAGGAATAATGTCTCCTGGTTTTAAAACACCGGTTTCAATATCTTTACGAATCATTTCTATTAATTGATAATAGAGAGGTATGGGGGTTTTACGATTTAAGGTTGACACTTTATATTACTCCTCCATGAGGGATGAAATAGGTTAAGTGGTTAATACCACTTAACATGATATTATAGTGCTTTCCCATAGTCAAGAATGATCACCTTTAAGTTTCTTTCCATTTGCCTTTTCTATATATAGAAATAAAGAAAATATGATCTATCCTCATTATATTTCAATCATCTTGCCGCTTTCAGCCGACTTGATTTTCATGAAATAAATCTCCCTATCCACAAAAACTTATTTATAATTTTTCTTTATTTTAAGACAACACCTCAATATCCAACCCGATTACTGAGGCGATTACTTCTAAGTCAATTTTATGATGTCCGATTAATATACAATTATGATGAGAATAAAGTTTATTCATCAAAAAGTGACCATCGGGAACTCGAATCAAAGCACCATTTCGACAATCGGAACCAGGAAATTGAACATACTTCTCCAAATGTCCTTCTACTACCAATAAAGAAGAAAGCGACGAATCAATTTTTGCAAGGGTTACCTTCCCTTCGGGAAATCTCCCATCAATGGCAGTTGCATCTTCATGAACAATTTCAAGAACTCTTGGTTTTAATTTCCATTGATTAGAAAAAGAACGTGGAATTAATCCAAAATATCCACAATGAGCGACTAAGAGATGATCATCGGGGTTTTGAATCTCAGGGAAAGAATCAATCTTTTCGTGTTTTAAGGCAGCCATTCCCATCAAAAATGGATAAACATTACTCATCATGATTGGGGTTTCTAGTATATTATAAAGGATGTGTTGGGTGAGTAAGGATAAGGTATCGGCTTCACAAGCCCACATGATTCCCTTTTCTTGAAACAACAAATCCCACGCCAAACAGGGAGTGGTGTTAAAATAATAAGATTCATTTAAGCAGTTCGTCCCAATTCCTTTGATCGTCGCATCCCAGTCAATTTCTTTTTTAACAGCAAGATAGAGTTTGAGTGCATTTCCAAGAGCCCGACCCGTTACATTATCAATAGGTATAATCAAATTATTTTGAATCTTGGCAACTTCTTCTTCAGGTATTTTCTTAACTTCTTCTGCTAATTGTTTAAGGCTTTTTCGTATTATTCCAATACCAAATTTTCGGTTGATTTGCTCAGTACATTCCTTCTCCCACCAATAAAAACGCTTAAATATACTGGCTTGCATGCCCTTTCCGGGATTTTCCTGAAAAATAAGAAATTTGGTCGTTTTCATTTCTCTTTTTAGGGCTAAGCATTTGAGGATTTTTTTGGACATTTCAATATTATAAGGAGCAAATACTTCAAGGCCTTTCATTTTTAAATAACTCACCACTTCCCAGTCCCACATAGAAACTGTACCAAACTCCGAGGTTATAACTAAAATCGGGAGTTTAATATTATAGAAATCATCAATTTTCCAATAGGCTTCTCCTAATATTTGTGGGAAAATCACTGCATCAGCTTCGGGAAGTTTTTCTCCCAGCGGAATAGGATTTAACAAATCAATCTCCTCTTTAAAGAGTGTTTTCAAATTGCTCGTTTGCTGATAAAACTTCTCATCGGGGCTTGATTTAAGATAAAGAGGAACTAATTTTGCTTTCAAATCTGTAAACCCTCCCTTTCTTTTGAGGCAAAATATATACAATTTAATTTTTTAATTTTTGAAAAATTATTGATAAATATTCTGTCGAAAGGTTTGGAAAAACTACTTTTAGTTTCTTTTTCAATAATTTTAATTATTTTACCAATTCATGACAAAAAAGAGTATATTATGACCCTTATTGTTGAATTAAACAACATATGCAGGTGGAAAATAAATAAAAGTAAACTTTTCTATTGGTTTCGGTTAAAATTTATTAAATTGAATAAAGGTGGTGGTTGAATGAAGCTCCAAAATTTCCAAATAAAGGACAACTTAGTTATTCAAAAATTTCTCGAAATACGGAAAAAAAGCAACTGGAAAAATCGTTTGAATTTATCCTGGAGTAATTGGGGATTTGGCATTGAATCTTTTGAAACCTCTTGTGCCCGATTGGCAAAGCATAATATCCACTATGTTGAATTACACGGAAACAAGTATGGACCTGATTTAGGCTATAAAGCCAAAGAAATACGTCCAATTTTAGATGATTACGGGATCAAAGTTGGAGGAATCTGTGGTATGGTTTCTCCTGATTCAGAGCTTTCCAGCAACAAACCTCATATTACTCAGAGATCAATCGACTACTTTCACCGGCATATAGAATTTTGCGCCGAAATGGGCGGAAAATATATTCTATTCGCGCCTGGAGCAGTTGGTCGACCTCAAAAGTACGATGATAGTGAATTTTACCGAGCGGGTGATGCCATCCGTATTCTAGCTGATGATTTTCAAAAGCATGGAATCCGAGCTGCAATAGAGCCAGTTCGAGCTGCGGAGGTGAGTTTTTGCCACACTTTCAAAGAGGCGAAAGCTCTCATCGATTACATTAACCATCCTGGTGTTCAACATATTGGAGGCGACCTTTATCACATGTTAGTTGGCGAGGATCATATCGGAACCACCATCATTGAATACGGTAACTATCTAACCAACCTCCACACCGCTGATACTCAAAGAGGAGCACTGGGAAAAGGTTTCCTTGATGTTGATATTTTTATTATGGCTCTCTACTGTATTGGATATAACAATGAATCCTGCTTTGTTACTCCTGAACCGTTAGGACCCGGTGGAGACCCCTATCCTGCTATGTGGGGAAAACCAGATCCGAAGAGTTTAGATGAGTTGGTTGGGCAAACTGCCGATTACTTCTATGAAAGAGAAGAAATTATCCTATCGGCAACCGATGAAGAGTTATTACGATAAAAATTTAAAAAAGAGACGGTAGAGATACTATTCCGTCTCTTTTTTAACCCAATTTTTTTAAGCGGTATGAATAGCCTGAAACATTGCTTCAATATTTTCTGGCGGGACATTGGCCATTATGTTGTGGATCTGTTGAAATACAAAACCGCCCCCGGGTGCAAGAATTCTCACTCTTTCTCGAACATCTTCAGCTATTTGTTGAGGAGTGCCAACTCCTAAAACATCTCGTGTATTACATCCCCCTCCCCAAAAAACCATATCCTTTCCAAATTCCCTTTTTAGTCGCTCGGCTTCCATGTCCTTACAAGTGGTTTGTACCGGATTAATAATGTCTAATCCTGCTTCAATAAAACTCGGCATAAGAGGATAAACTCCACCACAACAATGAAGCATAACCTTTACCTTGGCTAACTTTTTCGCCTGGTTCCAAAGAATACTATGACGAGGTTTAAGAAAGGTATCATACATCTTTTTAGAAATTTGGGGACCGGTTTGCATCCCTAAATCATCCCCAAATTGGATAACATCAATATATTCACCAACGGCTGAAAGGTACTTTTCTAAGTTGTTTAAATGGTATTCAACCAATTGATCTAAAAAGTGATGGGTTTTTTCTGGCTCCGATGCTAACATCATAAACCAATTGTCTGCACGGAAAAGAAACTGAGGGATTTCATGAAGGTTTCCACCAAAAAGACCAACGATTGCTCGATCAGTCGTTTCGCGAAGTTTCTTGGCTCCTTCTTTCAATTTCTGCAAACCTTCTGAATCATATCCCAAAGGAGCAGGTGGAT
>Ga0334888_1001334_pt1 | contig 32571 bp, 27 predicted proteins | sample GraSluR1_MG_FD_207227 | JGI IMG/M metagenome (GOLD analysis project Ga0334888, IMG submission 207227) | Sludge microbial communities from methane-producing bioreactor in Wageningen University, Netherlands - Granular Sludge_3_08-R1 | ecosystem: Engineered > Bioreactor > Anaerobic > Unclassified ...
CGTCTGTTTCGTATGGGTCATACAAATCATCGTCTGTCATTTCAATATCGAACAAGTCGGGGAACAGCAAACCTTCATTGAATTCAAGGTTTTCAATGGCTGCTTCGAGAAATTCAACCATATCGGCAAATTCTTCTTCCTGTTCTGCCACTTCAAGCAGGTACTCCAGTGCGGCGCGCACATTTTCTCCGCCAATTTGGGAAAGCGACCATACGATCGTACGTTGCAAGACTTCGTCCAACTGAGTGCTTTTTTCGAGTAAAAGCAACAGGGGGTCACGGGCTTCGTCCAGCTCCAGTTCTCCGGCCGCAATGATCGCAGCCAGTTGGACGTCTGATTCGGGATGATCCAGGTTTTCGAGAACCATATCTGCCCAACGTTTGTCGGCAGAGCGTCCCATCGCAAACATGGCGCTTGCTACCCAGGCGGGGTCTCGGGAAGCAGAGGCCTTGCGGATTTCATCCTGGGCTGCCTTGTGACAGGAGAAGCTGATGGCCTCCAGGGCATGCTGGCGGACTAGCTTGTCATCTTCACCGCGAATCGTGTCCAGCAGGGCGTTCTCGGTTTGGGCATACGCTTCGGTGGAGATTTCTTCAACTTCGCCCAGATAAACGTATTTACCCAGGCCAGTAGCCGCAGCGGCGCGTACATCTTTGGACGGGTCTTGCTGCATTAACTGAATGAGGGTGGGGATCAACTTTTTGTTTTCAAATTCCCACAACAAAGCGATTGCGTTTGCCCGAACTTCAGCGTCGGGGTCGTCCAGCGCCATCAGGGCAATACCGTCAAAACAAACCAGCAAGTCTTCATCGGCGATCCATTTCAAATTTTGCAGGATGTATCTGCGGCGGACAGGATTGATCTGCGGCCAGTTTTCGTTCAAAGCCGCCAGATCGTTTTCTGCCAGGTCTGAAAAACGGTTCAAGATGATGTCCCCTTCCGGGGTGTCATCATCAAGCAAGGTCTCAATAAATTTCTGAATGGAGATTCTTTCAGTTTCAGTCATGTAACTCACCTTATCAGGGGATGACGATCGGATTGATAACATCTTGAGCGGTTACGAAAACCATCAACCCGATTAATATCGCAAAACCAATTGCGTTCAAAGCGTTTTCAAATTCAAGCGGAACCCGTTTGCGGGTGATAATTTCGGGCAGGAGCAGGAGGATGCGCCCGCCGTCCAGGGCGGGGAAGGGCAGCAGGTTGCCGATTGCCAGCGCGATGGAGAGAATGCCCATCAGCAAAATCGTGTTGATAGCGGGCAGTTCCGTGGTGGGCTGGTTAGGGATTGTTTCTGCCTGGGCAGCCTGGGTTTCGATGTCTTTTTCGCGGGCATCCAGGAACAGCCGCCCCATGCTGATCGGGCCGACCAGCCGGGCTTCTTCTTTACTGATCTCGCCTCTTGAGAGCATACCGGGCAATTTGAAGATCATGGTGCCTTGTTCATAGGTCATTTGCAGGGCGGCGGGGATGGCTTGAAAGAAGGGCAGTTTTTCATGAGGATTGCTCATCACGATACCAATCAGATGGCGTTGGTATTCTTCATTGTAGGCTGGCGTCATGCTGGTGACGCCTAATTCCGCGTCCCGCTCGTAGGTGATTTCTATGGGATTGCCTTCAGCTTCAGCAACCACGTTTTGCATGGTCTCGCTGCTGTCAATGATGGTGTCGTTGACCTTGCGGAGAATGTCATTGGCTTGTAATCCAGCGGCGGCGGCCGGGCTGCCTGCTGTGACGCTGGAAACGATCACAATGCTGGGGTCGGGGGTGCCTACCCTGGCGATGGTAATCGTGAAGAAAAGAATGCCGGCGATCAGGTTCATCATCGGGCCGGCAGCCAGGATGCTGAATCGCGTCCAGATGCTGGCGTTGGACATGCCGCCAGGGGCGTCCGTATCGGTCTCACCGACAATGCGGCAGAACCCGCCAAAGGGAATCGCGTTGAGGGTAAAGTCAGTGCCTTTCCAGGTAAACAGCTTGAATAGTTTAGGGGGAAAGCCAAAGCCAAATTCTTCGACTTCAATATGCTGTAATTTAGCAGCTACAAAATGCCCGAATTCATGGATGAAGACCAGGAACCCAAAGGCTAAAATGAATTGTACGAGTAACATTAAGTGTCCTTTTCTGTTTCATCTGCGCTGCGGCTTGTTCTGGCAGGCGAGATGGAAATAAGTAAAACTTACAGGGCGTTTGCCCGAGCATGATCTTATTATACCGTTTCGCGGCATCAAATGCGGATGATTTGTATAGGAAAAATGTAAAAAAGCGATGAGGGGATCAGTCAATCCGGGTTTAGTGATTCGGTGATCCGGAAAGAAGATGGGCGCGGCCTCCTGCGTGGGCAGTGAGTACCTGTTGTACGCCCGGCATTGCAGCCAGGCGCTGCTGCACTTCCGCTGCTTTTTCCCGGGGGCAAAGAACATGTACATTCGGGCCGGCGTCAATGGTGTAACACACCGGCAGCCCCTGGCTGCGCCAGGCCTCCACCGCTTGCATGATCCCCAACGTGGCCGGCTGCCAGTAGAATAGCGGGGGGGTGGAGGTCATCATCACGGCGTGCATCAGGTTGCTGTCCAGTTCCACCACCTCGGCCAGGGCGTCAAAGTCGCGCCCCAGGATGGCCTGGCGGCAGAGGGTCAGGCGTTCTTCCGCCTGTGCCAGCCGGGCGTTTTGCAGGGGGCTGGAACCGGCGAGGGTATGCCCGGCGGTGGAACCGACCGTTTTGTGACCGGCAGCGACCACGGCGACGCAGTCTGCCAGCAGCCAGTGATCTGCCGGGGCGATGGAAGCGGCATAGGAGGTGGCGTCCCCATCCCCGGCCAGCCATTCCACAAAGCCGCCCGGTACCGAGCGGCAGGCCGAGCCTGAACCGTGCCGTGCCAGGCGGGAGAGGGCGGCCTCGTCCAGCGACAGGCCATACGCGGCGCTGGCCGCCAGGCTGAGGGCGGCAAATGCTGCGGCCGAGGAAGCGATGCCTGCGCCCATGGGGAAGTTGTTCTCGCTGGAAACATGCGCATAGCCATCAATGCCAGCCATGCCGCGCACGACGTCCAGAAAAGCCGAGACGCGCTCCAGCGGCGGGCCGTGGAGGGCTTGCCCGTTGAGGGTCAGGCTGTCTGCTGGGAGGGCCGCATCCACGGTGACCGTGGTGCGCGTTTCCAGCCCGGCCAGGTTCATCGAGATGGAGCCGTTGGCCGGCAGGCGCAGGGCCTGGTTGCGGTTGCCCCAATATTTAATGAAGGCGATGTTAGGGTGGGCGATGGCGGTGATTGGGTTGTTTATCATGAAGGCAATTATAACCGAGGCAGGGGAAAGAAAGCTGATTTTTTTGTGCGAAGGATTGTTTGTGAGCATCATTTGCATTCAAATTCCGATTTGAGCACGCATTTTACCATTCTTTAGTAAAATTAGCCTTACGATGATTACTTATGAAGCACTTGAAGCATTTAATTATTACCGTTATGCGGATCCTCCATCTGTCCAGCGCGGTGTACGTTATTATCAGCAAGGTCGGGTGTATGAGATTGAGTACAACGAGGATTTTGCTGTATGTATGGTGCGGGGCAGCGGCGATAATGAATATGAGGTTGTTGTCTCGCAGCGAGGCAAAAAAGAACTCGGATTTTCCTGCACCTGCCCGTACGCAGATCAAGGCTATTTTTGCAAGCATATGATGGCGTCCTTTCTGGCGCTCAGAGAGTATCTTCGCAGCGAAGTGGTGCAGGAAGACTGGAAATATCAACTGGGTCTGGCGCTGCAAAAGGCCCCGCGCCGGACTACAGGATCAAAAGCGCATCGCTATGTAGCCGTGTTTCTTTTGCAGAAGGACGAATACTACTCCGGGGTTTCCTTTAAGATTTCGGCTGCAATTGTCAAGGCTGCCCAGTGGGGCAGATTAAATCACATTGGCGATGATTCTGCTGCCATAAACCAGGCACTGGATGAGGGGCGGGGCTGGGTCAAATATCTGGACCAGCCTTACCAAAATGTTAATCCCGCGGGGTGTATGAACCTTGCGCCGGAAGGGGTTGCCTTTTTTAATTTTATCGTGCAACATGGCCGGTATTATGGATATTCCGAATTTTCTGATTACCTGCCGATCATTGCCCAAATGGACATCCCGGTTTTCCTTCATACCGGCCGCAATAAGGTCTATGAGCGCGTATATATTCTGAATGAGCCGCAGGAGATCAAAGCGGCCTTGATGCGGGATGGTGAAGTAATCTCCCTGCAGGCAGGAGTGCAGTTTAACGGACAGCTTTTTACCTCCGCTAAAAAGAATCTGGACATTGTTTCGGAAAAACCACCCTGGGCGCTGCTGGTTGACAAACTTGTCCCAGTGGCCAACCCTGAGAGTCTGGACCTGCTGCGTATTTTCCCGCTCCATATACCGGCGGAGCAGGAAGATATTTTTCGCGAAAAGTATTTTCTTCAGATTGCCGAACGCATCCCGATCGAAGGGGACGTGGTCCATTGGGAAGATGTGCAGGAGGAGGCTATCCCGCGTCTGTATTTGCATAATGATGCCGGGACGCTGCGCGCTGACCTGCGCTTTGGTTATGGGGAATATGAGACTGAGCCAGACCGCAGCAATGAGTCCGTTTCAACGCTGGACAACCCTGGTTCGTGGACGCTTACCCGCGTTCACCGTCAGCAGGAGCGGGAGGCTGATTTTTATCAGTTATTGACGGACGCTAAATATGGTCTCAAAAGGGCGAACAAGTCTTTTGCTTATGGCACTTTCGAGATACGTGCCCGCACGCATCCCTTTGATTTTCTGATGCATTCTATTCCCGCATTGACAGAAGCCGGGTTTGAAATTTATGGTGACAAAGACGCCCTGGGCAAGGTTAGTCCGCATACCCCCAGTATCAGCTTGAATATCACCAGCGGAATTGACTGGTTTGAACTGGATGCGGTGGTTCTGTATGGGGATCAGCAAGTGGATTTGCGAGAAATCCGCAGGGTGCTTAAAAAAGGCGACCGCTACATCAAACTGGCGGACGGTTCGATTGGACAAATTCCCGATCAGTGGCTGGAGCGGTACAAGTACCTGTTTGAGATGGCCGAAGAGACGGATGGCGGTTTGCGGGTCAGCGATTTGCAGCTTTCGCTGGTGGATGAATTGCTGGCAGATGCTGCGCAAGCGAACGTGGTTACTGAATTTTACGAGAAGCGCGAACGGCTGAAAGGGTTTGAGGATATTCAGCCCCAGCCTGTGCCGCAAGGGTTTACCGGTGAACTGCGTCCCTATCAGAAATCAGGCCTTGACTGGCTGCATTTTCTGAAGGAGTACGGCTTCGGCGGTATTCTGGCAGATGACATGGGGCTGGGAAAAACGATTCAGGTGTTGGCGTTTTTGCAATCACTGCGGGAGCAGGATGGACCACAGAATGCGGTTTTATTGGTGGTTCCCAAAAGTTTGCTGGCTAACTGGCAGCGGGAATCGGCTGTTTTCACCCCGGATTTGCGCATTCTGGAATATATGGGCATTTCCCGTGACAAGGATGTGGAAACTTTTAAGGCGTATGACATTATCCTGACCACCTATGGCACGATGCTGCGTGATATTAAAACCTTGCGAGGGTACCGCTTCAGTTACGCCATTCTGGATGAATCACAGGCGATCAAAAATCCGCTGGCGCAAAGTGCCAAAGCGGCACGGCTGATCAATGCCGAACGGCGTTTGTGTATGACGGGCACCCCGGTGGAGAATAATACCTTTGAGTTATGGTCGCAGTTTGCCTTTCTTAATCCTGGCTTGCTGGGCAGCATGACCTATTTCAAATCGGAATTTGCCAACCCGATTGAAAGCAGACAGGATGAAGAAACGGCCAGCCTGCTCAAGCGGATGGTCTATCCATTCATCCTGCGCCGGACGAAAAAGCAGGTAGCGCCTGAGCTGCCGCCGCGCACCGAGCGCATTATCTATACCGAGCTGGAGCCGGCGCAGCGCAAGTTGTATGACCGCACCCGCGAATATTACCGCGCTCAACTGCTGGGGATGATTGAAGAAAGCGGTATGGATCAAGCCCGCATGAAGATTTTGGAAGGCTTGCTGCGTATGCGCCAGATTTGCATCCATCCGGCGCTGGTTGAACCGACCTACAAAAAAGACTCCGCAAAATTTGTGATCCTGCTGGAAACATTGGAAACGCTACAATCCGAGGGACACAAGGCGCTCATCTTCTCTCAATTTGTGCAGACACTAAAATTGCTCGAAGTCGAGATGAAGAAGAGGGGCTTTACGTATACCTATCTGGACGGCAAGACGAAAGACCGGCAGGGGCGGGTGGACCAGTTTCAGGATGATCCTTCGATTTCATTCTTTCTGATCAGTTTGAAAGCGGGCGGCGTGGGGTTGAACCTGACTGCCGCCGATTATGTGATCCACCTGGACCCGTGGTGGAATCCGGCGGTTGAAATGCAGGCTGCAGACCGGGCCCATCGTATCGGTCAAGACAAGCCGGTTTTCATCTACAAATTCATTGCCAAAGAGACGGTGGAAGAGAAGATCCTGGAATTACAAAACCGTAAGAAGGACCTGGTGGAGCAGTTGATTTCCTCTGAAGGCAGTTTCTTTAAGTCGCTGACCGGCGACGATGTGAAAGTATTGTTCAGTTAATTTTATGGCGACAGGGATGAATTGGCCTGCTATTCGTAAAATATTAAAAGATGTTCCCAATGAAGCGCTGGTCGATTTGATCAAAGGGCTGTATGCCCTTTCACCGCAAAACAAGGCTTTCATCCGGGCGCAGATTTCGCCGGGCTGGCAAGATACGGAGTTGCTGGAGAAGTCCCGCAAGCAGGTGGTGCGAGCGATTTATGCCGAGAATGTCAGGTTTCCCCACATGCCGCGTTTTGGTGAATCGCGTAAGGTTATCAATACCTATCGAAAGGCTACTGGCGATATCGCAGGCACGCTTGATCTGATGCTGCTGCATGTGGAACGCGGCACTCAATTTACCAATGATTTTGGGGATATCGATGAGCCGTTTTATACTGCGCTTGAAACCATGCTGGGGGATATTGTTACCTTATTGTTGGAAGCCCCTCATGGGGAAGCGCTTTATGAACAGTACCACAAGCGTCTCGGTGCGTTGAAAAGATTGTCCAGCAGAGTGGGCTGGGGATATGACGATGCAGTCAGCGAAATGCTTTGCGATCTGGAATCTCATTTGGGGGATGCGTAACGCCGATTTTTTAATTTCCCGCCAGTTTGAAACCGAGTGAACTGGTTTTGGCGCAATACATGGCCTGGTCGGCGGCCTTGAGCAGCGTTTCGGGATCCTCACCATGCAGGGGGAAAATACTGACGCCAATGGAAGCGGTGACGGTATGTGATTCCGGGTCAACGTCATGACAAATTACATCCCATATTTTTTGCGCAATGGTCAGTGCATCTTCAATGTGTCCGAGATGGTTCAACACGATCACAAATTCATCCCCGCCAAATCGGGCGACGGTATCGGAGAGCCGCACGTTTTTGGTCAAGACCTGGGCAAGTTGGATCAAATATTCATCTCCCTTGTCGTGTCCAACCGTGTCGTTGATTTGTTTGAAGCCATTCAGGTCGATGAAAAGCAGAGCAAATAGCCGGTTATACGCGCGGGCGGAAAAGATGGACTGTTTGATCTGGTCCATGAGGAGGAAGCGGTTGGCCAGGGAGGTGAGCGGGTCATGGGTTGCCCGGAATTGAGACTCGATTTCAGCGTTTTTGAGTTCGTTGACTTCACGGGTGATGCCGAGCAAGCCAATCACTTCGCCTTCATCATTGCGCAGGGGCATTTTTGTCGTGGAGGTCCAGTTTACTTTTCCATTCGGGTTAATCCAGCTTTCAATGACCCCCATCTGGGGGATCCCGGTTTCCATGATTTGCAGATCGTCCTTGATCGTTCTGCGGCCGAGTTCTTCCCCGAATAGTTCCACATCTGTTTTGCCGTATATCCCGGCGGGATCGTTATAGCCCAGGTCTATCGCCATTTTTTTGCTGACTCGCCATACACGGCACTGGCGGTCTTTGATATAGATGCTGTCCGCCGTACTTTCCATGAGTGCATTCAAAATCCAGGAGTCTTTAATTTGCATGGTTAGGGTATGAGTGAAACAGATGCGGTTGAACCTTATAAGGATTTATTTTGGTAATATTCAGGTTGTGAAATTCTATTATAACGGATATCGGAAGCAAGCACGGGTGGTATGGTGTGAGAGGCTGATCATTCCGCAGGGAAGCAAGTCGCTGTCACTGACAATTAGAAATGCGCCCAAACTATAAGGCATCAAAATCCTTCCAATTATTTCAACCCCATAGCAGAATCCCTGCGGGATACGTTGCCACTGATGGCCGGAAACCTCCCGCAGGGTGGAGTTTGGGACGGGTTCTCTTAATTGTACAGAAATACTTGACTCGGTTGGCAGAGAATCATTACAATAGGAACGGTCAGACGACTGTCGATTGAGGAGAGAATGGTGATCAAACGCCGACAACCTATTACGGAACAGGTGATCTCTTTGCTGCGCGGCCGCATCCGCAGCCGGGAGTATGGGGATGGCCGCCTGCCGTCGGAGAGCGAACTGGCCCTTGAAATGGAAGTCAGCCGCGCGACCATTCGCACCGCGCTTTCCCGTCTGGAAGCTGAGGGGCTGGTCAACCGCAGGCAGGGGGATGGCACCTATGTGAATCAACGCATCCGCGATGTGAAAAATCATATTGATGAGAATATCGTCTTAGAGGAGTGGACCTTGCCCTTGAGCGTTGACCAGGTGATCTGGAGTCAGGGCGCAGACCCGGCAGTAATGCGCCGCCGCCGCCCGCAGGTGATTCGGATCGCCGAAGATGCGGTCGCACAGGAAGCGGAGCTGGTTCACCCTGTATTGTTGTACCGCCGCATTCCGGTCACCGGATTTGCACATGACCGCCTGACGCTGGCGGGAGGCAGCGCATTGAAGGGCGAAGTGATCGGCAAATATCTGGCAGCAGCGGATGAAGTGATTGTCACGATTTTCACGATTGGCGGGGCGCTGGATGAACGTATGGCGGAAACGATGCAAGCCTGCCTGCCTACCGCACTGGCTCTGGATGCGATGGGCACAGCAGCAGTAGATGAGCTTGGCCGCCAGGCGCGGTCACTGTTTCAGGATATTGCCCAGGCGGAGAAGATGAACCTGTCGATGTGTTTCAGCCCTGGCATGCTCGGCTGGCCGCTTGAGGAAGGGCAGCCGCAGATTTTCGGTCTGCTGGACGCGGGCCGGATCGGAGTATCGGTGGCGGAAACCGGGCACATGACCCCGCGCAAGACGGTTTCGGCTGTTTTCGGCCTTGGCAGCCGGCTATCTGATGAAGCGGTGTCCCCCTGCGAGTTTTGCGCAGTACGTGAAACTTGCACATATCGAGGAAGGCATGAAGAATTTGAAAAAATATCGCGTTGATCTTGAACCGATTGGCAGCCGTACCGAGATAACAGGGGAACAGACTCTGCTGGATGCTGCCCGGCAAGCCGGGGTGCATTTGGCTGCGGTGTGCGGCGGGGCAGGCGTGTGCGGCAAATGCCGCGTGAGCATCATCACTGGCGAGGTTTCCCCACCTACTGTGCAGGAAGAGGATTTTCTCACATCCGCTGAGTTGGCAGACGGTTATCGCCTGGCCTGCATGGTCAACCCGCTCTCGGACGTCAAACTGCATGTGCCGCCTGAGTCCCTGACCACCACCCAGCGGTTGCAGGTGGAGGGGCAGGAAACACAGATCGCTTTACATCCGGCCGTGATTGGCCTGGATCTGGAAATGGAAGAGCCGGATTGGTTTGACCTGCGTTCCGATCAGGTGCGTGTGCAGGATGCCTGCCGACAGGCTGGTTATCCGCCGGTTCGTGGGGGCTTGCCGGTACTGGCCTGCCTCTCTGACCGGGTGCGTGAGCTGGACTGGCAGTTCCGCCTGGCCCTGCATGACGGCGAGATGGTCGCGATTCTTCCGCCAGGGGAAACCCTGGCCGGGCTGGCAGTGGATATGGGCACGACCAAAATCGCTGCTTACCTGGTCAATCTGGAAACAGGGGAGACGATTGCCAAAGCGGGGGCGATGAATCCGCAAGTGGCGTATGGGGAGGATGTGGTCAGCCGGATTGCATTTGTCAATCAAAGTACTGGTAACAAAACCACGATGCAAAGCGTATTGGTGGAAACCTTGAATGGGCTGCTGGTGTCCTTATGTGCTGAAGGCGGTCTGCTGCCAGAGCAGGTAGTGGATGCGGTCATGGTTGGCAATACGGCCATTCACCACCTTTTCCTCGGGCTGCCGGTCCGGCAGCTGGGTGTGTCACCATTCGTGCCCGCCGTGGGCCAGGCCATGCAGGTGCCGGCGGCTTCACTGGGGTTGAAGATGGCTCCTGGCGCAAAGGTCTATCTGCCGCCAAATATCGCCGGATATGTGGGGGCAGATCATGTCGCTGTGCAGCTGGTCACCCGTCTGCTGGATGAGAAGCGCACCGTAATTGCCTGTGATATTGGTACCAATACCGAGATCAGCATCATCCATAAAGGCAAAGTGTGGAGCTGTTCCTGTGCTTCCGGGCCGGCTTTTGAAGGGGCGCATATCAGCGCCGGGATGCGCGCTGCGCCGGGGGCGATTGAGCGGGTGAAGATCCTTGATCATGAAGTGTTGATTGAAACCATTGAAGATCAACCGCCGGTGGGCATCTGCGGATCGGGAATCCTTGATGTGATCTCGGAGATGCTTTCGTCAGGGATTTTAAAAACCAGTGGCGCGCTGGACCGCACTCACCCTCTCGTGCGAAACGAGACCCGTACAGGTGATGTGCTCCTGGCCCCGGCGGATAGCAGCGGTCATGGACGGGAGATCGTGGTCACTCGCACGGACGTCAACGAAATTCAGCTTGCCAAAGGCGCGATCCGCACCGGGATTAACGTGCTGATGGAAAAGGCCGGCGTGGGGAAGGAAGAAGTGGATGCCTTTATCCTGGCGGGCGCATTCGGGACGTATATCGACGTGGATAGCGGGATCAATATCGGCATGTTCCCTGCGCTGGCGCGGCGAAAATTCAGCCAGATCGGGAATGCCGCCGGGATTGGGGCGAAGCAGATGCTGGTTTCAACCGAAATGCGGGCGATGGCTGAGGCCATCGCCGAAAAAGTGACCTATGTTGAATTGACGACCGTGCCCGGTTTTGATATCAAGTTCTCGGATGCGATGTTTTTTACCCTTCCAGAAGGGTTCTGACCGGAGAGTTTATCAACCACCGAAAAACAGAGGAGGTTTTATGAGTACCCTGCTTGTAAGAAACGCTGAAGTGGTGATCACGATGGATGACAAACGCCGTCAAATCCGCAATGGCGGTATTTTCGTGCGCAATAACCTGATTGAAAAAGTGGGCCCAATGGAAGAATTGCCTGCTGAAGCTGATCAAGTGATCGATGCCAGCGGGATGGCTGTACTGCCAGGGCTGATCAACACCCACCACCATTTTTATCAGACCCTGACCCGTGCAGTGCCCGGCGCAGAAAACCACAAACTCTTTGACTGGCTGGTGCGTCTTTACCCCATCTGGGGCGAGATGGGCGCGGAGGAAGTGTACACCAGCACCAAGACGGCGATGGCAGAATTGATCCTGTCTGGCTGCACGACTGCCAGCGATCATCTTTACCTGTATCCCCATGATGCCACCTTCGACGACCAGGTACGCGCTGCGGAAGAGATGGGGATGCGCTTCCATCCTACACAGGGCTCCATGTCCCTCGGCCGCAGCAAGGGCGGTTTGCCGCCGGATCATGTAGTCAAAGATGAGGACGTCATTCTGAAGGAAAGCCAGCAGATCATTGAGCAATACCATGACGCCAGCCAGTATTCCATGCTGCGGGTGACCCTGGCGCCTTGTTCGCCATTCTCGGTGACCCCGGACCTGATGCGCGAATCCGCAAAACTGGCGCGTACCTATGACAGGGTGCAGCTGCACACTCATGTTGCTGAAACGATCGATGAAGAATCCTTTACCATGCGCGACTTCAATCTGCGCCCGGCGGCTTTGATGGAATCGCTGGGATGGGTTGGCCCGGATGTGTGGTGGGCGCACAGTATTCACGTTAACGACGATGAGATCAAGATGATGGCTGAAACCGGTACTGGTGTGGCGCATTGCCCGTCTTCCAATATGCGTTTGGGTTCCGGCATCTGCCGGGTGCGTGAATTGCTGGACGCTGGGGTGAAGGTCAGCCTGGCGGTGGATGGCTCGGCCAGTAATGATTCATCCAATATGTTTGAGGAGGCGCGTCACATGCTCCTCCTTCAACGGGTGAAATATGGCGCAGAGGCCTTTACCGTGCAGGATGCGCTGGGTGTTGCCATTCTCGGCGGGGCGAAGGTGCTAGGACGCGATGACATCGGCGTGCTGGAGCCTGGTTATGCTGCGGATTTCATTGGCGTAGATCTTAACACGCTCAGCCTGTCCGGCGGCGCAGTGCATGATCCGCTTTCCTCCCTGCTGCTTTGCTCCGTCAATAAGGTGGACTTTTCGGTGATCAATGGTAAGGTGTTGGTCGAAGGGGGTGAATTCAAGACATTTGATCTGGAAGCACATGTTGCTCATCACAATGAGCTGGCGCGCAAGATGGTTGCCAAACACCCCGAACCGGAACGGTATAAACTGGTGTAGTCAGGGCGTACGTATCATTTTTTCCACCTCCCCCAAATTCAGTTTTGGGGGAGGTGGTGTGTTAATAACACAGATTAGTAATCAACAAAAAACGCCAAAACGGTCCCTTACCCTACGGGTACGATGTGGGGAGGTTGGATTTCTAAACAGGTTGATGCCAAACCTTGCCAGACATGCCATGAATCAGTCAACAAGGTTTCCCTTTTCAAGGTTAATACGAAAACAATCTTAGGGGGATTGCGCCTGCTTGATGCCTATGGGTTTAAATCCTGTCCATATGGACGATACAAATATTCGTCCATCGTCCGATGTCGTTCGCAGTGTACAACGGTAAAGTTAAATCGAAGTTCTCTGACAGGAAATGGAATGGATTTTAAGGAGATGGTTATGTCTTTGAATTTTTCAGATCCCTCCGTCCAGGTTTCAAGCGATCCAGAAAGGTCGCGTTACCGGGATGATGTGGTGACTTATAAAACTGCATATCTGCTCTATCAGAAAGCGGAAAGAAAAGCCAAACTGCGGAAGCTGTTTTGCATGCTGACCGGGCGTTGTTATACGCTGCGTAATTTTTCGCAGGCGGTCGGTCATTGCTGCGTAAACATCCAGGCCAGCCTGGGAATTCAGGCAGTCGAGTTGCATAAAATTCGGGGCAGCGAAAGCTGTTACCAGGATTTTGATGCGGATTTTAATCCGCTGGCTGTGAAGGACAGGAAACGATGGATATACATTGCCGAGCAATATTTGCGGGGATATGGTTTGGCAGAGGTAGATTTGTTGAAAATTGGTGGAGAATATTTTGTGAGAGACGGACACCAACGTATTTCCGTGATGCGTGCGTTGGGCTACCGCTTTGTGGATGCAAATGTAACCGTCTGGTCACCAACAGAAACTTATTGAAAGGATTGCACCGTTTATTGAGGAAATGTAACAACTCAGTCATGTCACTGCGAAGAGGCAGGCATTGTATCTTGCTGGGCAGCAGTGTAGATAAGGCCGCGCGGCCGCGAAGCGTCCTCGACAGGCGGGGAGACTGCCACGTCGCAGAAGCATGCTTCTCGCAGTGACATCCCTTGGGGGAGACTTCATATTTACGAGGAAACAATATAAAAAATTGCGCTGATCAAGTGATTAGGGTAAACTTGTATCAGTTGTTTGTTTATTGCCCTACTCAATGAAGGAAGATACATGCCTGAATATTCCAATCAGGAATGGCTTGAAGCCCTCCGCTCAGCGGATCATAATGAAGCACTTGCTGAACTGCGCGAATATTTGAAACGCAGTTTGCGGTATGCCTTGTCCAGCAGGGTAGATCCAAACCGGCTGGATGCCTTGATCGAGGATTCTGCTCAGGACGCCTTGCTGCGCATTCTGGATAAAATGGACACGTTTCGCGGAGAGAGCCGCTTCACCACCTGGGCATCCAAGGTGGCAATCCGGTTGGCACTGACTGAACTGCGCCGTAAACGCTGGGAGAATGTGGCCCTTGAAGATCTTGTACCGGAAGATACCGGGATCGACTATACCCCCGCTGTACTCACAGATACCGAAACATCGCCGGAACAACAGACGTATCAGCGCGAAGTGATGAGTCTGGTTGAGCGCTTGATCATGACCGAGCTGACACCGCGTCAGCGGCAGGTGATGATCGCCATCCTGAAAGGCGGTATGCCGATTGGGGAAGCAGCGGAACGCCTGGGGACTAATCCGAACGCATTGTATAAAATGCTGCATGACGCCAGGCAGCGCATGAAAAATAGTCTGGAGGAAGAAGGTTATTCGGCTGATGAAATTCTGGAAGCGTTTTCAAAGGGGTAAGAAAGCTGGCAGGTTGCACGTCAAGGAAATGAAGGATGGAGAAATGCGACTGGAACCTCAATTTTTGAAGCAAGTGGTCAAAGGCATCGCACTCACGCATAGTGAAGAATGGAATTGCGATGAATGTTTTGATCAGTTGGATTGTTTTGCCGAAATGGTGCTGGCTGGCAAGCCGGCTGCTGAAGCGATGCCGCTGGTACAAGACCATCTTGATCTGTGTGGGCCGTGCAGGGAGGAATTTGAAGCGCTGCTGGATGCTTTACAGCAGTTAAACGCTGAATAGACTGGAATCAATTGGCATGGTAAAAGCTGTCCGTATTCGGACAGCTTTTTTATTGCCCCCCGGCCCCCGGCAAGCGGGGGGAGATGGCTGGTGGGTGACAGGTTGTTTTGATTTAATAGAAAATTAATAGATATATTATAAATACAGGATATGATGTAAGGGTATACTTGTGGAAAAGTTTAATCCCTTATCGGTATGTGGAGGAGATGTATGCGTAAAAAACGATGGATCAGTATCATCCTGTTTGCTGTAGTGGTTGCCGCCTGTGCGCCGCAAGCAGCTGCGGAAGTTTCTCAGGTGGAAGAAGCTGCCATAGCAGAACCCGCAATGGCGGAACCTGGTACAGAGCTGGCTGAATTCAATATTCCCGGAGAATTTGAGATCAAGCTTTATCAGGGGCAGAATGTGTATGGCAGCGACGTGGTGTCGATTTCCTCCATTTTTGCCGAGGGTAAGCCGGTGGTGATCAATTTCTATGCCGGGATGTGTCCTACCTGCATTGTGGAGCTTCCCCGATTGCAGGCGGCCTGTGACCAATATGGTGACCAGGTCAATTTTGTGCTGGTTGATATTGGCCCCTTTGTCGGGCTGGGTACTGAGCGAGACGGCGCCAATATGCTGGAGGCGGTGAAGGCTGATATCCCAGGCGGGATGCCGCTGAGTGTGGAAGTGATCCGTGATTATGGTATTCTCGGCACCCCGTCGGTTCTATTTTTCTTTCCCGATGGTACTTTGCATCTTCAATATGCTGGATTGATACAGCAAGAACAGATTAACGAAGCGATCACTGCGATTTTGCAGTAGTCATTGAGCCTGGCGAGGATATGATGAACCCTGACGCATTCCATTTCAATGTTGGTTTGCCAGAAGAAAAGAAATCGGGCTGGAAGATGGCTCTGGGTGTGATCATCCCCATGCTGGTCGTGGTTGGATTGCTTTTCCTTCTGGTCAGCTATCGCGGCGGGATCGAAGCGGGAATCGCCAACCTGGCGCGTTTGCTGCCTTTTGGGTATGCCTTCGGAGCCGGGATGGTCGCCAGCGTTAATCCATGCGGGGTGCTGCTTTTGCCGTCCTTTGCGTTTTCGCAGTGGGGGGAAGACGAGGAAGGGAAGCGTTCCCGCCAATTATTGAAAAGCCTGCTGCGGGCCGGATTGGTCACGCTGGGCTTCGTGGTCATTTTCCTGGTGGTTGGTCTGCTGCTTTCCGTGGGCGGACGCTGGTTGGCGGGGGCGTTCAAGGTGTTAGGGCTGTTGATCGGCATTGCCATGGTCATCTTGGGGCTGGTTCTGCTGCTCACCCATAAAGAATTGGGCATCCCTGCCCTGCGCCGGCTGCGGATTGAATCCAAGCCGACCCACTGGAATGCCTTTCTGTTTGGGATCGTGTATGCGGTCAGTTCATTGAGCTGCGCACTACCTATCTTTTTGGTGGTGGTGGGCACCTCGCTGGCCGGGGAGAATCTGCTCAGTTCAGCGGGGCAGTTTGTGGGGTATGCCCTCGGCATGGGCGTGGTGGTGGTCGCGGTTGTCCTCGGGGCGGCCTTCTTCCGCCAGGCGATGCTGCGCTGGTTGAACCATGCGGCCGGGTATGTGCAGCGTTTCAGCGCCCTGTTTGTGCTTGGGGCGGGGGCGTATTTGATTTATTACTGGCTGGTGGAGAGTCAGTTGTTTTAGGAAGTAATTAAGTTGACAGGGACGGTGCAAAGCACCGTCCCTGCAAAAAGCGGTTACCCCCTCTTTCTGCTTTTTTTAACAGGCATCCGGGATGCGCATCCCTTGCCTGATATCCTTTGGATTTATCCCTGGATATGTGCCTCGAGGAACCACAACGCTTTATCCAGAACCCGCACGATCTCGACATACAGGTCTGAGGTTGCCATGTCTCCCCATTTTTCGGTTTTGTCAACATTTTCGCGGCAGGTGTTGGTCAGGCTGGCATAGCGTTCGGCCAGGGCTTTGACGGTTTCCATGCCGCCGTGGATGTCGGGAAATTCTTTCAGGGTGGAGCTGTTGGCAGCCATGCGGGCTGTACCCGTGGCAAAACCGCCCAGCGCGGTCACCCGTTCTGCAACTTCATCCACATAGGGGAAAATCATCTCCGCAATGCGGTCATAGAATTCATGCAATTGAATGAAATTGGGGCCTTTCACGTTCCAGTGAGCCTGTTTGGTCTGGCTGTACAGATCAAAAACTTCGGCCAGGGTCTGGTTGAGTACATTGATGATTTTCACGCGCGCATCTTGCGGGATATCCATACTTGTGTCAAATAATTTCAGGTCTTTTTTTGTTGTTGCCATATTGGTATTCCTTTCTCTACAATTTTGTTAAGCTTGCTTTTATAGGATACTATCTGGCGGGTGAGTTTGAAATGGGGGAATGCCCTAATTTAACTAGGGATTTTACCTATGCGGTGGCAGAAACCGGGGAATGTATGCGTCTGTTGTTTTCCGGCAGAAATCACGGGAAGAATATTAAACCTGGATATTTACAGAAATTCCGGATTGCTGCATGCTTTGCAATCGCCCTACATTGGTTACAATTTTCGAGGAAGTTTTCTAAACCAGCTTTTGTTGTAATAGAAGTTTAAAAACTCTCTCCCCCGTTTGCAGAGGGAGAGAAATATTTTCAGGGTAATTTTTCTTACACTGTTTCAATCACTACGCCGCCTGTTGGGCTGCGTTCCCGTTTGGACTGGGCCATTATCCTGCGGCGGTGTTCCATGCGGGTGTTCAGCAGCACGAAGCTGAAGACGGCTACCAGGCCGATCACGCCGGCGATTTTCCACAGGGAAACCGGGTTGTAGTTGTCCATGATGATCCCTGCGCCCAGCGGGCCGACGGCATGCGGGATGATCCAGCAGAAATCGTTCATCGCGATGTAGCGTCCGCGCATGTCTTCCGGGGCAAACTGCGCCACCAGGGCCTGTGACACCGGGCTGACCATCATTTCACCAACGGTGATGATGACCATTGCCAGGATGAAAAAGCCAAATGCGGAGATGAAGCCGAACAGGGCGAAGCCGATGGCGTATAGAAGTGTTCCCGCGGCCATGACGATCATTGGCCGGTATTTGGTAACCTTGCGGGTTACCCAGAACTGGAACAGCACCACCATTCCGGCGTTCATGCTCAAAAGCGTGCCATATGCGCTGGGGGCCATGCCCATGACGCTGTTCAAATACACCGGCAGGCTTGAATTCATCTGAATGTAAACGATGACCATCAGCATCTGCGCGCCAATGAAGGCCAGGAACAAGCCGTCCTTGAGGACAATGCGGTAGCCGGAAATGGTTTGTATGAGGCTCTGTTTTTCCGCCTCAGGCGCGGCTTCGGGTTTTGTTTCGGGCAGTTTCACCAGAACGATGATCGCCATGATGGTGCTGGTGATCGCGTCCAGAATGAACAGCGCAGTGAAGGATCGGGTGGCGATCAGGCCGCCGATCAAGGGGCCGATGGTGATGGCCAGGTTGGCAACCACGCGCATGATGCCGAAGCCTTCGGCGCGTTTCTCTTCCGGCAGCAGGTCGGCAACCATGGCGTGATGCGCCGGGAATCCGGTGTCGGCCAGCAGACCGACGGTGCCGCTCACCAGCCACAGAAGGGCCAGTGTGTCGACCAGGCCAAACAGCAGCATGGTGATCGCACTGAAGACCAGACCAAAGATCATGATTTTCTTGCGGCCAAATTTATCCGCCATGGCACCGCCCAGGATGCCGCCGATCATTCCGGTTACCGAGAAGAGAGCGAATAACTGTCCGACCTGGGTCATGCCGACGTTGAATCGCTGGGTGATATATACTGCAAAGAACGGGAAAACCAGTCCGCCGCCCAGACGATCAATAAAAGCGGCGCCGATCAGGATCCAGAAATTTCGCGGATATTCGTTGTAGGTATGTTTAATCTTTGCTAACATTTTTCTCTTCCTCAAGCTATTGCTTCCAAAGGGCGAAGCATTTGTAGGGTGCGTTCGTAGTTGAACGCACCAAAACTTACCTTTGGTTTTGAATGGTTCTAAAGTGGAGCCTGTTGATTGGTGCGTTGCCGCATCCGCGGCCAACGCACCCTACGCGTGATTGACTTCTCGCCAGACAGGATGTCAATCTTACCACCGGGCATAAAACCTTTCAAACCATTTGGGGCTGCATCATTGATTGTTGGCATGGAAGTTTCCTTTCTGCAGCATCAGTGCAAAATGATGATGATGATACTCAAAAGGGTCTTACCGCTATTCCTGCTGCGTGCCTTTCCGTACAGGTGGCCAGCGGATTGTTGACCGGGAGCTTAGGCTGCGGGGACAGCCTGCATATTCCAGTGGGTGAGCGTTTTCATCATGTGCAGCAGGGTCTCTGGCGGGGCGCTCTTGTTGACGAAACCGTTGGCGCCAAATCCGAGGGCGAGCCGCTGATTCTCCGGCCGGCTGGACAGGGCGATGATGGTCGCCTCCGGCAGGATGACGCGCAGGGCGTACAGGGTGCTGCCGGCCAGGCCGGGGAGTTCCCAGTCCATGATCAATACGTTGGGGCGCAGCGACTTTAGCTGGGTGAGCATATCAATGGCATCACTGGCTTCACCGATGATCGAGAGCCCATTCTGGCGTTCCAGAGTCACGCGCAGGGCAAGACGCACTTTCGGCTGGTCGTCGGCAATCAGTACTTTCAAGTTTTCCAACATCGCTGCCTCCTTTCTGTGTAGTTGATCGCAGGATCATTGGACATTCTTGTACATTACTATGTTAACCAAAAAGCTCCCCGGGCACATCGTGCAGGTGGGGAACTTTGGTCTAGGCCAGGTGGGGGATATTTAGGGATTGGCAGTTTATCTCAGGAAGGACGGGTAAAGCTTGTCCTTTTGGGCGAAGCGTGCTTTGCCCCTATGAAGTGTGTGTGTTTTATTCCAGCAGTTTGTGTTTCAACGCGATCGATACCGCCTCCGAGCGGTTGGCGGCATTGAGCTTGCCGAGGATGTTGCTGACGTGGGCCTTGACCGTTGAGCGGCTGACCACCAGGCGTTCGGCGATGTCGGGGTTGGTGAGTCCTGCTACCATCAGGGCCAGCACTTCCAGTTCACGGCGGGTCAGGTCGGCCACAGGGGCATCCAGCGGGGTTTCGCTGGTGGGGCGGGCCAGGGCTTCCATTGCTTCGCGGGTGAGGGTCGAGAAACCGGCATGAGCAGACTGGATGGCTTTGGTCAGTTCTTCGGCCGAGACATTTTTCAGCAGGTAACTGATCGCGCCGGCGCCGAGGGCTTTGCGGATCAGGTCTTCTTCCTGGAAGCTGGTGAGGACGATGATGCGAATGCAGGGATATTTTTCCGTGATAATGCGTGTAGCCATAACGCCGTCCATGCCGGGCATTTTCAGGTCCATCAGCACCACGTCTGGCTGCAAGGCCTGGCAGAGCCGCAGGGCTTCTTCTCCGCTGCTGCCTTCGCCGACCAGTTCCAGTTCAGGACGCACTTTAAGGAAGGTGGACAGGCCGCGGCGTACCATGGCGTGGTCGTCAATGATGAGGACTTTTATGGTTTGTGCTGGGTTCATAAGGTGTTGACCTCGGGTTGGAGAAAAAGGTTTTATCGCAGCGTTTAATTTTTCGAATTTTTATTGCCGTATCTTGTGCTTGTCAGATTGCCATTTGAACACGACTATAGAAGGGGCATGAATTGGCAGATCGATTGGGCGGACGCCGCGCATATGCTAAGGCAAACTTCCTTTGGAAAGGTCGGCGCACTTCGCATTTTACCTGCCCAGTCCCGGCGCCCGTAAGATTTAATGGCTTGCGAACCGACCCTTTTCACATCGTACCCGAATAGGTAAGGTTGATCTCGCGCGAACCTTGAAAAGGGGGACATTGCTAACCAATTTATGAACCTTTGCACACATTTTGCCATCCAATTTATAGAAATCCAACCTTTCCACGGGGAGCATTTATTTTCTTTTTCTTAGCGTATGTCTATGGGACGCCATCCAAGACAGCATTTGATCTTGTCCGCCGTTACACTTCCTGGGTGCTTTTCGGCTGCCAGATGACGGTAACACGGGTCCCTTTACCGGGCTGGCTTTTGATGTTGATCTGGCCGCCGATGGATTCAACCCGCTCACGCATGATGCGCAAGCCGAGGTGGTCAGCGGGCACGGTGGCCGGGTCAAAGCCGCGGCCATTGTCAATGATTTCCAGTTTCAGGCTGCGGGCGCACTGTTCTGTTGCGTTTTCAGAGCAGAACAAGTTTATCATGACATGGGCGGCCTGGGCATGTTTGATGATGTTGTTCAGCGCTTCCTGTGCTACCCGATACATGACGATCTTTACCTCCGGCGGCAGTTGGCAAAGCCCTTCAATGGTAACCGTGACCGGTACGCCGAGCTGGCCCATACTGGCTTCGGCAAGCTGATGGAGCAGGTTGTCCAGTTGGGCTTCTTCCAGGGACTTAGGGCGCAGTTCCAACAGCAGGGTACGCATCTCGGCCAGAGCGCCGCGGTTGAGCTGGCGGATCTCGTCCAGCAGGTTTTTCCCTTCTGCCGGGTCCTGCCGCCAGACGTCTGGCAGGACATCGGCGATCAGGCTGGCGGAGAAGAGGGTTTGGGTGACGGCGTCGTGCAGGTCACGGGCCAGTCGGTTGCGCTCGGTGACGGCGGCGTTGATCTCGGCCTGCTGGTAGAGCAGGGCATTTTCAACAGCAATCGCCAGCCGGTCGGCAATGGACTGGTAGAGGGGGAAGCTGTCTGGATTGAGTTGACTGCCTTCCTGGCTGATGATTCCCAGGGCGCCGATCACTTCGCCGCGGGTGCGCAGGGGGACAAGGACGGCTGGCGCGGTGAGAGAGGACAGGGTCATCATCTCGCCCGTATTAACTACCGATTCGCCAGCCAGGTTGAGTTTCAACAGTTCATCCGGTGCGGCATGGCTGTCAGGGCTGTACGAGCGCACCTCAAGCTGGTTGGTGATGGCATCGCGCAGCATCACGGCTACCCGGCTGGCCTGGATGAGATGCACCAGGCGTTCCAGCACCGTTTTGAGCATGGGCTCCATGCTGAGCGAACTGTTGGTGGCGGCGGCGAAGTCGAGCAGGATCTGGAGTTCCCTGGTGCGTTCCTGCACACGCTGCTCCAGGGTCTGGTAGGCGTTTTGCAGTTCTTCCTGCGAACGTTTTTGCTGGAGGGCATTGACGAATAACTCGCCGACGATCTTCAGCAGGTGAATGCTCTCATCCGTCCAGGATTTTTGAGCCTTGACCGAGTCGAACCCGAGGAAACCAATGGCCTTTTCCTGATAAAACATGGGCACGAGCAGCATGGACTGGGTGCCGTGGTCGGCGGTCTTCTGGCGGTCTGCCCCGGCCTCCGGTGGGAGTAAATCGAGCTGTGGCAAATGGACAATCTCACCGCGCTGGATGCAGCCCGTCAGGTAAGGCAGGCTGTCCAGCGATTGGCGGTGCAGGCGAGCGGCAAGCGAAGCGATGCCCGAAGCGCACCACTCGTGGCGGATTTGCAGGGTGTTGTCTTCCTGTGAAAAGAGACCGATATAGCAGCGGTCCACCTGGTTGAAGGAGCCGATGGTCTTCAGCGCATCAGAGATACCGGCGTCGATTTCACCGGTCTTGAGGTTGATGAACTGGGTGGAGAGGGTGGTGACGAGATTCTCGAAGGCAAGCTGTTCGCGCAGGCGTTCTTCGGCGTTCTTCTGCTCGGTGATGTCGATCACCAGACCGTTGAAATGGGTCAGCCTACCCTCTTCGTCATGCACGGGGGTGGTCAGCATGCGCACCCAGCCCCAGGCGTTTTTCTGCGGGTTGAAGATGCGCAGGGATTCGTCGAAAGCCGTGCCGCCCTCAAAGGATTGGTGGTTGGCGTCCAGCACACGCTGGATGTCTTCCGGGTGGACGTACTGGAACCATGAGCCGTAGTCCTGCGGGTCACTGACGCCGATCACATCCTGGATGGACGGACTGACCATGACCACGTGCCCGCCATAGGGGTGTGCGGCATCCACCGCAATGCGGTAAATGGCGAAATTTCTGGATTTTTCGAGCAGCGAGCGCAGGTCGTGCAGGGTGGTGTCTTTGGGGTTCATGGTTTGGACGGGTGATTGGATCGTTGGGTGTGGTTGCTATTATATCGTATGGTAGTTGTGAAACGGGGAGGTGACTGGTGCAGAAATTATCTTCTCACAATTTTGTCGAATCGGCTGTCCATGCAGGCACTGATGTCGGTAGTAACAAATTTTCCGTTGAGATACAGGCTGAAAATTGTGGCGGGGGAGGGGGACTGTTGCGCCTGGGTTTTGGATTCAAATTTGATGATCTTCAAGGGCAGGTTTCGTTTTTGGGCGGTTTCCACCAACGATTCGGTGACATGATATTCTGCATACGGGCAGCGGTTAGAATAATATACCACCAGTCCCTCTTGATCGGGGCATGTTCCGCTTCTGACAGAATCATTGAACCGGGGGCGATCCTTCCCGGCAGCGAAATCCAGCTTGAGAAGACTGAATCCAGATTCGGTACTGTCGCATTCTTCGAAGCCCTGCTTCAAAAACCATTTTGTGTCACTCATGAAATGGAATTTCTTTGTCCCAACGACGGTGACCAAACCAGCCTTATTTTGTGCTTTGGCGGCATCGATAGCTTCCTGCAACAGTGCTTTCCCGTGCCCGGTGCCTTTGTATTTTCCTGAGACCCAAAAACAGTGGATCATCAGGTAGTTGGGCGCAGTGACTGGTATCCAGGCTTCTTCTGCCGGGCCGTATTCAATGAACACTTTTGCCCTTTCGTCCAGATGCCTGAAGACAAAGCCATGCTCAAATTCATTGGCAAGCCAGTTCTTTTTTTGTTGATAGCTGTCCGCACATTTCTTGTCAGAAAATGCACAGCAGATATGTTCGGACCCAATATTGTCTTTGGTCAGGGTGATGTATGCCATCTTGATTCTCCTTCCAATTAATAAGTGACCTGCATTTGGATTTTATGCGTTTGTCAAGATAGTATACAGTATTGTGAAAAAATCCGGTGTGGCGCATGCTTTGAAGGCGGGTTTGTGAGAAAAAATTACATTTGAGCAGTATCAGAAATTGGTCTGAGATTCTTCTTGTGAGGAATGGCAAAACCCTGTATGCTATTGAAAGGAGTATATGTCTATTTCGTTCATTTTTGATACAGGAGGTTGTCATGGGTTTGAAAAGACTTGCAAGTTTTGAAAGGATGGTTACACCGGTCATTATCAGGGTTCTGTTCTGGATCGGGGTGGTGATCAGCATTCTGTCTGGTTTGGGCGTTGTCATCGGCGGCATCATCACTGCCATTGATGAAGGATTTGTTTATTTTCTTGTCGCCCTGGTGGGTGGCCCGGTGGTTATTTTCCTGGGTATTCTCAGTGTGCGTATTTATGCGGAATTGTTGATCCTTGCGTTTCGGATCAATGAGACGCTGACGGATATCAAAGTGTTACTGGAGAAGCAAGCGTAACAACCGGCGGTTCCTGGGTTCGAGGTAACGCCCATTATTTCATCATACCCCGCCGAGCTAGAACGCATGCATGACATCAACGAGCGTATTTCGGTGGAGAATCTGGTGCTGGGGTCGCGGGTGGTGGCGGAGGTGGTGGAGAGGGTAGAATCCCTTGGAAAGGTTGGAGTAATGAATAGTTTGATAGCAAAAGCTGAATGCGATTTTTTTCGCAGGCAGTTATTTCACGCTTTTCAAGTTTATCTGATGTATGATATTCATTTGTAAATATTCATCTTGGACAAAAGGAATCGATAATTTTGAATAACGAATATTCAGATTTTGGTTTTCTATTTAGAGCTGGTGCGACGGAGGATTTGATTCAAAAATTAGTGCATGTAGTTGGAAAATCACTTCCATCTGCGTATTCGGATTTCCTCCGCTATTCAAATGGAGCTGATGGAATCTTTATAAATATGTTTGAAATAGATTTGGTAATAAAGTACTTTGCGGATGAAAACATGAATTACTTCATGCCTGGTTTTTTAGTATTTGGTTCTAATGGAGGAGAGAGGTTTATGGGTATAACCTGAATGCATATCCCTTTGAAATTGTTATGATGCCATTCATCGGTGGCGAGTGGGATATCGCGGTTCATTGCCGTATTGATTTTCTTGAGTTTCTCAAAAAAGCAAGTTCCGGGTTCAGTTTTCTTGAAGGCAAGATGTTTGAGTTTGATGATTAGCCACATAGCGGTATATTTACAATAGTGGTGGCGGACAGGTCAGTCCCAATACCCTTCGGGTATGATGAGGGGATGCTTCGCTAAGATCTGTACCTACGAAAAAACAGACCCGTTTTGCGTGGTTTTGCAAAACGGGTCTGGCTGTGTCCTAAAGCTTTCTCTTCCCAATCGCTTTCAATACCGCCTCATAGCTCGCTTCCAGCTCGACTGGCGGATTGGCGTACTGGGATTCGATCCCCTCAAGGCGCATGTTATGGTAATCGACCTTGAAGTTGGAGAATTTGAGGCCGTGGGCGGTGGAGATGACGACCACGCGCTCGTGGGACTGGATCACGCCCTTGTCGAGGAGTTTGATCAGGGCGCCGAGGGCCACGCCGGTGTGCGGGCAGCAGTACAGCCCGGTGCGGTCGGCGCGGGCGGCGGCATTGGCCAGTTCTTCTTCGCTGACCTGCTCGACCACGCCGTCAAAGGAGCGCAGGATGCGCACGGCGCGTTCGTAGCTGACCGGGTTGCCGATCTGGATGGCGGAGGCGAGGGTCTTCTTTGCGGCTACGGGTTTGTATTCCGTATAGTCGGTGAGGAAGCTCAGGTAGAGCGGGTTGGCCTGGTCCGACTGGGCGCAGGCGATGCGCGGCAGTTTGTCGATCAGGCCGAGTTCTTTCATCAGCAGGAAGCCCTTGCCCAGGGCCGAGACGTTGCCCAGGTTGCCGGTGGGCAGGACGATCCAATCCGGCACTTCCCAGTTGTGCTGCTGCACGATCTCGATGCCGACCGTCTTTTGTCCCTCAATCCGCAGGGAATTCATTGAATTGGCCAGGTAAATGGTGGGGTCCTCGGCGAGTTCCTGGACGATCTTCATGCAGCCGTCAAAGTCCGTGTCGAGCGAGAGCACCAGCGCGCCGTTGGCGATGGGCTGGATGAGCTGGGCGGTGGAGACTTTGCCCCGCGGGAGGAGGATCACGGCGGGGATCTCGGAGGCGGCGGCGTAGGCTGCCAGGGCGGCGGAAGTGTCACCGGTTGAGGCGCAGGCGATGGCTTTGATGTCTTTACCGTCTGCCCGCATCTGCTTGACCGCCGAGACGAGCACGGTCATGCCGAGGTCCTTGAAGGAGCCGGTGTGGCTGTTGCCGCACAGCTTGACCCACAGGTCAGGTACGCCGATCTGGGCCCCCAGCAGGTGGGCGTTATAGATGTTGGAATTGCCTTCATACATGGAGACAATATTGTCATTGTCGAGCTGCGGGCAGACCCATTCTTTCTTGCCCCACACACCGCTGCCGTAGGGGAAGCGGCGGGTGTGTTCGCGCAGGTCAAACAGTTCTTTCCATTCTTCCGCGCTGTGGCCCTCTTTCAGGGCATCCACATCATGCTCGACTTCCAGCAGGCCGCCGCAGTCTTCACAGCGATAGATGACGTCATAGATCGAATAGCGTTTGCCGCAGCGAATACATTCATACCAGCAATTGAAACTCATCGGTCACGCTCCCAGGATATGTGTTTCGGTTTCATGGATGGGACGCATGCCTTCAGCGGCTTGTGCGGCCGAGGGGAGGGAAGCCTCATCCGGTTTGTCAGAGATTCCAAACAGCAGAGCGCCCTGCGCTTTCCAACCCATGGCAGCGTGATAGACTTCCTGCGTCATTACGATTTCTTTCTGGATCATTATTTCCGGCAGGGTATCGTCGGGCAGCTGCCCCAGGCGGGCCAGGGTGGCCAGATACTCGCTGTGCCGGAAGGCTTTGAAGGGGGTCGGGTCGCCCTGGGTGTAGCTTTCGTGGAAGCTGTCGTGCATCCCGTGCAGGTTGGCGGGGAAGCTGGCTTTGGCAGCCTCGGCCTTGCTGACGAACTGCGGGAAGCTGGTGACCTGCTTGCCGTAATACCATTCCAGCAGTTGGTCGAGGTTGATCCAGCCGCCGCTCAGGGTCAGGCAGATGTAGACCAGATAATCCTGGTTGTCGACGGTCAGCGGGTGGAATTCCGGCTGGTTGAGGGTATCATACCTTTTCTGGAAGGCAGCCTGGTCATAGCCTGGTCCGAGGATGTCTTCGGCGGTCAGGCGGGCGGCGTCCAGACGGGCTTCGTCGATGCGGCCATCGTTGCGCCCGCGGGCACCCAGGGCGGTCTTGTCCATGTCGATCAACACGGCGGTGGTTTCATCCGCGGTGAAGGCGTGCTTTGTCAGGGATTGGTTAAAGCGCTTCAAGGCTGTCCAACGGGAGGCGGTATAGATGCTGCCGACGGGCAGATCTTCCTTCGCATAGCTTAATGGGCCGATCTTCTCCGAGCCGATGAAGGCCATGCCGGGCCAGCCGCTGACTGCGGCGATATTGCTGAAGGCGGTGCCGTCGTTCATACGGGTGTCGCCGACGTAGATCAAGCGTGCCAGCGGGGGTGCGCCGCGCTGTTCCTGGGCTGCGTTCAACACAGCGTGGATCACGCGGGCATAATCCATGGTCGTTTTGCGCGGGGTGATGGCGGGGTCAATGCTCAGCGGTGCGCGTAGTTCCGGCAGACCGGGCAGGCCGGCGCTGCACGGGATCAGGTTGCGATAGAGGACGCGGTCATCGAGGAAGTCGCTGATCGCACCTCGTCCATAGGTTTTCATGAGATGTAGCCTCCTGAGACGAGCAGTTCGGCGTTGAGGACAGAGCCGCCGGCGGCACCTCGGATGGCGTTGTGGGTGACACTCACCAGACGCAGGTCCAGCAGGGGGCAGGGGCGCACGCGGCCCACGGTGCAAACCATGCCGTTCTGGGCGTCACGGTCGCGGCGGGGCTGCGGACGATCCGGCTGCATGGTGACGACCACCGGGCGCTCCGGTGCGGAGGGCAGGTTCCAGGCCACTTCCGGCCCGCGGTAGTTTTGCAGGGTGGCGATGGCTTCCTCAACCGATGGTTTGTTCCTGAAGCTCATCGAGAGGCACACGGTGTGACCGTGCAGCACAGGGGCGCGGTTGGCCTGGGCCGAAACGACGATGTCGGCGGGGATGCGGGTTGTGCCGTCCATCTTGCCCAGCAAAAGCAGGCTTTCACTTTCCATCTTTTCTTCTTCGCCCTTGATGTAGGGGATCATATTGTCATTGATGTCCAGGAAGGATACGCCCGGATAGCCCGCGCCGGAGATGGCCTGGAAGGAAGTTACAAAGACTTTGTCGACTTCGTAGGCATCGTGCAGGGGCTTGATCGCCATGACCATGCCGGTGGTGGTGCAGTTGGGGCTGGTGACGATGAGACCCTTCCAGCTTTGCACTATGCGCTGGTGTTCCAGCATGGCGATATGGTCGCCGTTGACTTCAGGGATAATGACCGGTACGCCGGGCGCCTGGCGAAAGGCGGAAGCATTGGAGCACACGGCAAAGCCCTTTTCGGCGAAACCGGGTTCGACTTCGCGGGCCACGCCGGTGGGCAGGGCCGAGAAAGCCACCCGTCCGGGGATGTCATCCTCCAGACCGAGCACGGTCATGTCGATCACGTTTTCCGGCGGGTCACCGGCGATGACCCAGTTGGCCGCGTCGCCGTATTTGCGTCCGGCGCTGCGTTTGGAGCCCACCACCGCGGCAATCTCGAACCAGGGGTGGTCGGCGAGCATTTGTACGAAACGTTGTCCAACGATGCCTGTGGCACCTAACACTGCAACGGGTATTTTATTCATGATTTTTTCACCTGTAGCCCATAGGTGGGCGTGAAAGATTTATAGCGTTGATATTCTTGTTTCCTGCTTTTGCCTCTTGTCTCATCGTCCCCGAAGGGGGAAGAGGGGAAGGGGGGATTACCCCGCCAGAGAATTGAGTACCTGGACAAGAGGACGGATGATAATCCTTACACCCAGTCTACGCCCCGTTTTCCTTCTCCACCACTTCGGCGTGGATGGCCTGTATGGCGCGGACAGCATCTGCTTTGTCAATGACCAGCGAAACGCTGTATTCCGAGGAACCCTGGGCAATCGCGATCACGTTGATGTTGGCGCTCCCCAGCGCACCGAAAATCCGGGCGGAAACGCCAGGCGTCTCGCGCATGCCAGCGCCGATCACGGTCAGGATTTCCACGTTTTCCTGTGCCCAGATGCGGTCAATGTCACGCCGCATTAATTCCAGGGCCATTTCTTCTTCGACGGAGCTTAATACACCGGCCACACTTTCGGTGGGGATGATGAAGCAGATCGACTGCTCGGACGAGGACTGGGAGATCATCAGCACGGATGCCCCTTCCCGCGCCACTGCGGAGAAGGTGCGGGCGGCGATGCCAGGTACGCCCAGCATCCCGGCGCCTTCCACGTTGACAATGCTCAAGCTGCGGATGGTGGTGATAGCGGTAATCATGCCCGCTTTGGTATGGGACTCTTTGGTGATGCGCGTCCCGGGGGAGGTGGGATTAAAAGTGTTCTTGACCCACAAGGGAATGCCGCGCTCGATGATCGGGCGGATGGTCTTGGGGTGCAGCACTTTCGCACCAAAATATGCCATTTCGCCGACCTCTTTATAGGAAAGTTCCGGCACGACGCGCGCAGCAGGTACGATGCGCGGGTCAGCTGTCATCACGCCGTCCACATCCGTGTAGGTCCACACTTCGTCGGCGTCCAGGCAGTCGCCCAGGATGGCGGAAGTATAGTCGCTGCCACCGCGTCCGAGGGTGGTGGTAATCCCGTCTATGGTAGCGCCGATGAAACCGGTCACTACGGGGGTCAGGTCTTTTTTTAGCAGCGGGAGCAGGTTTTCCTGAATGCGGGCACGGGTTAATTCCATATTGGGAACTGCGTTCATGAAATGATCATCCGTAACAATCAGTTGGGTGGCATCCACGGGGATGCTGGGGGTACCCAATGAAGCCAATAATGCGGAGAATATGCGTGCATTCATGCGTTCGCCCAGGGAAGCAATCGAATCAGTACCGCGGGCGGTCACTTCGCCCATCACCAGAATACTGTGGCAGAAGGTGCGTAAATCCTGGATGAATGTGCTGACCTCGTTTTCCAGGGCAGTACGCGCTTCGCCTTGTGGCAGGAGGGCGCGGATGGTCTCCTGATGACGGAAGTGGATGTCATCAATGGTGGTTGTGATTCTTTTTTCGTCCCCCCGGGAGGCGGCTTTGGCAGCGGTCAACAGGGCGTTGGTCACCCCGCTCATTGCCGAGACGACCACCACGACATGATCCCAATGATTGGTTTGATCTTCAATAATGGCCGCTGCCTGTTGCAGGGCGTCAGTGCTGCCGACGGACGTGCCGCCGAATTTTGCGATAAGGGTGCTCATAAAATCAACCTCAATTGTTCATCTGTGCTGTCAGATGCAGGATATCGCTGAAAACGCCGGCAGCGGTGACCGGAACACCGGCGCCCGGCCCGGCAATGACCAGCGGGTTTTGTCCATAACGGTGGGTGGTAAAGGCAATGTAATTGTCCGGGCCTTGCAAGGCACCCAGGGCGCTGTTCTTTGCCACCATTTCCAGGCCAACTACTGCCCCCGCGGCGGAGATGCGCGCCACGTAGCGCGGCACCTTTCCCTCTGCCAGGGCGGTCTGCAAACGCTGGTTGAACGCGTCATCCAGGGTGTGCATGTTGGTTAGAAAGTCTTCCAATGTTCCTTCAGCGAGCGCATCGCTGTACAGTTTCTCGATGGGCAGATCGGCAATTTCCAGGGCGATACCGGCTGTGCGGGCGAGGATGACAGCTTTGCGGGCCACATCCAGACCGCTGAGGTCCTGACGCGGGTCGGGTTCGGTATAGCCTAGTTCTTTGGCCTCGGTCACGACGGCGCTGTAGGCAGCGCCCTGTTCCAGCCGGGTGCACAGAAATCCGAGTGTGCCGCTCAGACAGCCTTTAATGGTGGTGACGGTATCCCCCGTTGCGAGCAGGTCACGCAGGGTGGACATCACCGGCAGTCCGGCGCCCACGGTTGATTCGCAGCGCAGGTTGGGGCTGGTGAAGAGGTCTTCGGCTTCTGCCCAGGCACCCGCGAGGGGATTCTTGTTCGCCAGCACCACACCGCAGCCTTTTGCGAGGGCTTGTTTGAGCAGGGGCGTGGTTGTGGTTGAAGCACTGGTGTCAACGAGGATGCTGCCGCTTTGCAGGAACGCGCTCAGGTTTGAGGCGGACAGGCTCTCGGGCAAGTCAGCCAGAGAATTCCCGGCCGCCTTGGTAGTTATGGCAGTTTGAATTTGCGTGGTGGTCAATCCATCCGCAGCACCGATCATGCCGCGGCTGTCTGCCAGGGCGGTGAATTTGAGGTCATGCGGTGAAGCCAGCACCTGGCTGACCAGTTCCCGGCCGACTTTTCCCAGGCCGAGGAGGATGATGTTGGTGTGCTTGTTCAGTGCCATAATTGTTCCTTCTTGCCCCCCTTGCTGGTTTTCCCTGTAGGGAAAGGGGAGATTCGTGCCTTACAGATCAATATAAACGGATAACAAAGGGAGAAACAAAAACCTTTTGTTGTTTTTTGCCCTGGTAACGGACAGGTTAGAAACCTGTCCCTACCAAACCTGCGCAAGGAAACGCAACCATATTATCGTAGTGGCGAGGCACGGTGTTCAGTGTTTTGCTGAATCCCTTGCCGATGCCTGCTAAAACCATTGAGTCAGCAGGACAAAGTTATCCAATTCCTGTTAAACTGATTAAATGATATAGCTGTGAGTCTGGTATGAATCGCCAGACTCACAGAAATCTTCCTGATGGCGGTCGCTGTCAGCTCTTGAGGAGGCTGCGCAGACGTTGGTGCAGGATACCGCCATTAAGATAATATTCTACTTCAATTGGCGTATCCATGCGAGAGATTGCGGTAAATTCCTTTGCCGTTCCAGTTTCGTCCACGGTCTGCACAGTGATTTTCATGCCGGGTGACAGGTCTTCGTCAAGGCCGAGGAGGTTAAAGGTTTCACGGCCAGTCAGGCCGAGGCTGGCGGCGTTCTGTCCGGGCAGGTATTCCAGCGGGAGGATGCCCATGCCAATCAGGTTGGAGCGGTGGATGCGCTCGAAAGATTCAGCGATGACAGCCTTCACGCCCAGCAGGAGGGGGCCTTTGGCGGCCCAGTCACGGCTGGAGCCGGTGCCGTATTCCTTGCCTGCAAGAATGATGAGCGGTACGTTTTCTTCTTTGTACTGCATGGCGGCGTCAAAGATGCGCATCTTTGCGCCGTCCGGCAGGTGACTGGTCCAGCTTCCTTCAACGCCTGGCACGAGTTGATTTTTGAGGCGGATGTTACCAAATGTACCGCGTACCATCACGCGGTCATTGCCGCGGCGCGAACCCAGCGAGTTGAAGTCTTTTGTTACCACGCCGCGCCCGCTCAGGTAGTCTGCGGCGGCGCTGTCCAGAGGGATCGCCCCGGCAGGTGAGATATGGTCGGTCGTGATTGAATCACCTAGCACGGCCAGCGCCCGCGCGCTGCAAATATCCGCTACGGAACGAGCGTTAGCGGTCAGGCCGTCAAAATAGGGGGGCTCCTGAATATAGGTTGAATCAGCCTGCCAGTTGTAAAGTTCGCTGTCGCTGCTGGTGATGGCGTTCCACTCCGGACTGCTGTTTTGTACGTCGGCATACGTGCGCTGGAACAGGGCCGGGGTGATGTCGCGTTCGATCACGGCCGATACTTCATTTGACGTAGGCCAGATATCTTTTAGATAAACAGCCTTTCCACCTCCA
>Ga0334888_1001351_pt1 | contig 32311 bp, 45 predicted proteins | sample GraSluR1_MG_FD_207227 | JGI IMG/M metagenome (GOLD analysis project Ga0334888, IMG submission 207227) | Sludge microbial communities from methane-producing bioreactor in Wageningen University, Netherlands - Granular Sludge_3_08-R1 | ecosystem: Engineered > Bioreactor > Anaerobic > Unclassified ...
ATAACCCTGTTGCTGTTGCGTATCCAAAGGTGCTTATCAAATAATCTGTGTACAGTTCCAAGTTTTCTTTGTCCATGCCTTAAGATTACCCGATTTTTGCCTCTTTTGCGTAACATCAGTTAATTATAAATTGTACATTCTACATTGTCTTCTCAGTCTTGCCATTTTCACCAAATTTAGGGTATGCTTAATAAAATCGTCCATCCATTGATGTTCCCGCCAACACAGGAATATTCATCACCATCCATTAAGGAGGCCTTTGTGATAAACGACACGCTCAGAGAAGCCAAAACACGTATGAGAGGCGCTATTCAATCCTTTGAAGATGATCTGTCAGCCATTCGCACAGGACGCGCCTCACCGGCACTGGTGGAACGCCTCTCGGTTGAATACTACGGAGCGCCCACCCCGCTGCGGCAATTAGCCAGTATCAGCGTACCGGAACCACGCCAATTAATGATCAAACCATTTGACGCCAGCAGCCTGAAAGACATTGAACGCGCTATCCTCGCCTCCGAGCTGGGACTGACCCCCAACAATGACGGCAAAGTCATCCGCCTCAACCTGCCAATCCTCACCGAAGACCGCCGCCGCGACCTGGCGCGCGTTGTCAGTCATCGCAACGAAGAGGCCCGCGTCGCCGTGCGCAATGTGCGCCGTGACCTGATCAAGGACCTGCGTGAATTCGAAAAAGAAAAACTGATTTCCGAAGACGATCTCAAACACGGGGAAGACGAACTGCAAAAACTCACCGACGAAATGATCAAGGAACTCGACAAAATCGGCGAAAACAAGGAAAAGGAGATCATGGAGGTCTAACCCCATCCCCTCTCATGAGCGAAAACCCCGAAACCATACCGGAAAATATTCCCCGCCATGTCGGCATCATTATGGACGGCAACGGGCGCTGGGCCGCTGAACGCGGCCTCCCGCGCCTGGCCGGCCATCGTGCCGGCACTGAAAACCTGCGCGACATCATCCGCGCCTCGGTCGAATTTGGTATCAAATACCTCACCATCTATGCCTTCTCCACCGAGAACTGGAACCGCCCCCGCACTGAAGTGCAAGGGCTGATGCACCTGCTGGCCGATGCCATCGAAAAAGAATTTGCCGAGCTGAATGAACAGGGCGTGCGCATCCGTCACCTGGGCCACATGGACGGCGTGCCCGCCAACCTGGCAAAGAAGATCGATGCTGCGGTGGAGGCCACCAAAAATAACGACCGGCTGCACCTGAACGTGGCTTTCAACTACGGCGGGCGTGACGAAGTCGTGCGCGCCATTCAAGCCATGATCCGCGACGGCCTCCAGCCCGACGAGATCACTGAAGAGCGCATCAACCAGTATCTCTATACCAAAGACATCCCTGATCCTGACCTGATCATCCGCACCTCTGGCGAGCTGCGCACCTCAAACTTTCTCATCTGGCAGGCTGCCTACGCCGAATGGTACATCACCCCCGTCTACTGGCCGGCTTTTGGCAAAGAAGAACTGCGCAAAGCCCTGCTTGACTACACAGGCCGTGAACGCCGCTTCGGCAAAACCTCCGCCCAGATCCAAGGCAGTTAACGCTTGCTCAAAAGAATAGCCTCCGTCGTTGTCGCCCTCCCCATTGTACTTGCGCTGATCATCATCGGCGGATGGCCGTTCTATATTGGCATCGCGGCAGTCATTGGCATTGGTGCCAAAGAATTTTCCAATCTTTTCCACAGCAGCAACAAGTATGACCCATCCAACCTGTTGATCATCAGCGGGGCGGTATTATTGATTTTCAGCCGGGCAATCTGGGGGTTCGCCGGTTCAGAATCACTGCTCACCCTGCTCATCCTGGCCGCCATGACCATCCACATCATCCACCGCGAACGCGGCAATGAACATGCCGTGATTGACTTTTGCATCACCACCGCCGCCATCTTTTATGTTGGCTGGCTGGGCGCTTACATCATTTCGCTGCGCGCCCTGCCATCCGGTGAATGGTGGCTGATCCTCAGCCTGGGCGCCGTGTGGCTGGCAGACGCGGGCGCCTTCTTCATCGGCACAAAATTCGGCAGGCACCCTCTGGCTCCCGCCGTCAGCCCCAAAAAGACCTGGGAAGGCTATCTTGGCGGCGCCATCACTGCCACCCTCCTCACCCCCCTGGGGGCCTATATACTGCAAAGCTTTGCCCCGGATATCAAAATCATCAACGGCCTCGTCCTGGGCATCGTCCTGGGCACCCTCGCCCCCATCGGCGATCTGGGCATCAGCATGATCAAACGCTACTTCAAAGCGAAAGATTCAGGCAATCTCCTTCCCGGCCACGGCGGCGCCCTCGACCGGCTGGACAGCATCCTGTGGGCCGTCGCCCTCGGCTACCAGCTCATCACCTGGTTTTTCTAAAAATTAAAGATTCAGCTTGACGGAGTGCCTAACTTCTGATAAACTCTCTCATCGTTGTGCAGGCACCAAAAATAATTACAGCCTTGTCATCTATCAGGTGGTTTGGTATAATTTAGCCCGCTCGACTGAACAAGCACCTTACAAAATAATTCGCCGATGTAGCTCAGTTGGCAGAGCAATTCTCTTGTAAAGAATAGGTCATGGGTTCGAGCCCCATCATCGGCTCAAGTTGCGAATTGGCAAATGAGATCGTTCCTGAACCATCTCATTTGCGAGTTGAGGACAACTCGAAAAAATATAGCGGGCGGTTACCCAAGTGGACAAAGGGACCTGACTGTAAATCAGCTGGCAGACGCCTTCGGAGGTTCGAATCCTTCACCGCCCACTGGCCTTCGGGCCAAAAAATACCCCTCTTTACGCAGGTGATGAGGCCGGGAACAAAATGCCCTCATAGCTCAGTAGGTAGAGCACGTTCTTGGTAAGAACGGGGTCATCGGTTCAAATCCGATTGAGGGCTCTGTTACCGACGATATCTTAACCTGTCTTTGTTAATTTGGCAAGGAGAAATAACAATGGCAAAGCAGAAGTTTGACCGAAACAAACCGCATCTGAATGTGGGTACGATGGGACATATTGACCACGGGAAAACCACCCTCACGGCCGCCATCACCAAATATTGCGGCATGTTGGGATTTGGCGATTTTCATGCATACGATCAGATCGATAATGCGCCGGAAGAAAAAGCCCGCGGGATTACGATCAACATTTCACATGTTGAATACGAAACCGAAAACCGGCATTATGCCCATGTGGATATGCCCGGTCACCGTGACTATATCAAGAACATGATCACCGGTGCTGCCCAGGTGGACGGTGCCATTCTGGTTGTAGCTGCCCCGGATGGCCCCATGCCCCAAACCAAAGAGCACGTACTTCTGGCCCGCCAGGTGGAAGTGCCCAACATCGTCGTGTATCTGAACAAGATTGACCAGATGAACGATCCCGAATTGCTGGAACTGGTCGAGATGGAACTGCGCGAAATGTTGACCGAGTACCATTTCCCCGGCGATGAAATTCCGATCGTACGCGGCTCCGCTTTGGAAGCCCTGGAAAGTGAATCGACCGATGTGAATGCCCCGGAATACGAAAGCATCAAGGAACTGCTGCGGGTAGTGGACGAATACATTCCTACCCCCGAGCGCGAAGTAGACAAGCCCTTCATGATGCCGGTGGAAGACGTATTCTCGATCAAAGGCCGCGGTACCGTTGTCACCGGTCGTATTGATCGCGGCGAAATTCGCACGGGCGATGCGGTAGAAATCGTGGGTCTGCGCGAAAAGCCGATGAACTCGGTGTGCACCGGCGTGGAAATGTTCCACAAGACCCTCGATTACGGGATGGCAGGCGATAACGTCGGTTTGTTGCTGCGCGGTATCACGCGCGAAGATGTGGAGCGCGGCATGGTAATTTCCAAACCCAACAGCATCACCCCCCACACGAAGTTCATGGGCGAAGTGTATGTGTTGAAGCGCGACGAAGGCGGCCGTCACAAACCGTTCTTCACCGGCTACCGCCCGCAGTTCTTCATCCGCACCATGGATGTAACCGGCGTAATTGAATTGCCCGAAGGCGTGGAGATGGTCATGCCGGGTGACAACATCAACCTGAAAGCAGAACTGATTGTTCCTGTGGCCCTCGAACAAGGCTCCAAATTCGCGATCCGCGAAGGCGGCCTGACCGTTGGCGCGGGCGTGATCACCCAGATTTTGGAATAAGGTGAAATAACCTATGGCAAAACAACGGATTCGAATTCGCCTGAAGGCGTATGACCATCGTGTCCTGGATCAGTCCGCCAAGCGGATTGTTGACACGGCAGAGCGCAGCGGCGCTCAGGTGGTTGGCCCTGTGCCGCTGCCCACAAAGATCGAGCGATTTACTGTGCGCCGATCCACATTCATTGATAAAGATTCTCACGAGCATTTTGAGATTCGCACACACAATCGATTGATTGATGTGATGGATCCCGATTCAAAGACGATTGATATGCTGATGCGGTTGAATTTGCCCGCCGGCGTGGATATTGAAATCAAGATGTAGGGTTTTGCGCAACAACTCCGGGGAGGAGATTCGGTGAATTTTCTCCCCGGAGCTGGCAGAATCAGAAAACCTGTGGTATCATAATCAGGTTTGGCTGATGAAGCCAAATCAGGTGGTATAAGAGCGGTTCAGCAGGCGCACGAAAAAAAACATGGTGCAGCCCCTGGATCACTGACTGTACTGCTGAGGGATGATGCAGCCCAGCCCAGGTTGACAGTCCCTTGAAGTCTAACTACTAAGGAGAAAATCGAGATGTTGAAAGGGCTTATTGGCAAGAAAATCGGAATGACCCAGATTTTCGATGAAGATGGTACGGCTGTTCCCATCACACTCATTGAAGCTGGGCCTTGCTATGTTACCCAGGTGCGCACACAGGAACGTGATGGTTACGCTGCTGTGCAAATGGGTTTCAGCGAAGTTAAGCCAAAACGCTTAACTGGTGGAACGCTCGGACATTTGAAGAAGAACGAGCTGCCGCCCCTGCGTTTCTTGCGCGAATTTCGTGTTAAAGACGCAGATGTTGCCGAAGGCGATGTGCTGAAAGCAGATGTGTTTGCCGTTGGCGAGCGCGTTGATGTGGTTGGCACAAGCAAAGGCCGTGGTTTCGCGGGAGCGATGAAGCGGCACGGCTTCGGCGGTGGGCCAATGACCCATGGTCAGTCAGACCGCCAGCGTTCTCCGGGTTCGCGCGGTGCAGGGACGACTCCGGGTCGTGTGTTTAAGGGCGCTCGGGGTCCCGGCCACATGGGTAATGTTCGTGTGACTTCCCAGCATCTGAAGGTTGCACTGGTTGATGCAGAACGCAATCTGGTCGGTGTCCGTGGCGCAGTTCCTGGTCCGCGTGGCAGCATGGTGTTGATCAAGGAGACGCGGAAACAGTAGCAGACTGGTTCTGAAACTGGTTTCCCGACTTGCATAAAGGGAGCAAAGTACGATGTTAGTAGATGTTGTCAACATGCAGGGCAAGAAGGTCAGCACGGTAGAACTGCCGGCGGATATCTTTGAAGCCCCAATTTCTGTGGATCTGATGCATCAGGCCTTCGTGCGCCAATTGGCAAACGCAAGACTGGGCACCCACAAGACGAAAACTCGCAGCGAGGTAGCTGGCGGTGGCAGAAAACCGTGGCGCCAAAAAGGCACTGGCCGTGCGCGACAGGGTTCTATCCGGTCGGCACAGTGGGCGGGTGGTGGCAAAATTCATACACCACGGCCTCGCGATTATACGAAAGCGATGCCGCGCAAGATGCGCCGTGCCGCGCTGCGCTCCGGTTTGTCCTCAAAGGCAGCCGATATGAGCATTGTTATGGTAGAAGATCTGGTATTGGAAGAAGCAAAAACACGCTTGATGGCACAGGCATTGAACACGCTCGTGCAGGAAAGCAGCGTATTGTTGATCCTTCCTGAAAAAGAGGCTTACGATGGCGTGATTCGCGCTGCCCGCAACCTGCCTGACGCCAAAATTCTTCTCGCCAGCTATTTGAACATCCGGGATTTGCTTCAGTACGATAAGCTGATCATGCCTTTGTCGGCGCTGGATGTGATTACAGAGAATTTTGGATAGGAGGAACGAATGTCCACGATATATGATATTCTCCGCCGTCCGTTGGTGACTGAGAAAACCAATTACCAGCAAACAAAATTGCATCAATATGCATTTGAGGTGGACGCTCACGCCACCAAGACGATGGTCAAAGACGCAGTGGAAAAGATCTTTGATGTTACGGTGTTGCGGGTGAATGTGACCAATGTGCCTGCCAAGCGCTCTCGTCGTGCGCGAAGCCGCCGGATGGCTGTACGCAAGAGCGGTTACAAGAAAGCGATTGTTACCCTCTCACCAGAAGATCGCATTCCGTTCTTCGAAGGAGTTGAGTAAATGGCAGTAAAGTTTTATAAACCGACGACCCCTGGTCAGCGCGACATGACCAGCTATACTTTTGAAGAGATTACCAAGACCAAGCCTGAGCGGTCTTTGATCATCATCAAAAAGAAACATTCTGGTCGCAATGTGTATGGTCGCATTACGGTGCGCCACCGTGGCGGTGGACACCGGCGTTATATTCGTATTGTTGATTTCAAGCGCAGCAAGCGTGGCATTCCTGCCACGGTGAAAGCAATTGAATATGATCCGAACCGCACCGCCCGCCTGGCCTTGCTGATGTATGCAGATGGCGAAAAACGCTATATTCTGGCTCCGGTTGGCTTGAAGGTTGGCGATAAAGTGGCTGCTGGCCCCGATGTGGATATCCGCCCGGGCAACAGTCTGCCGATTTCCCGCATTCCTGTGGGAACAACCATTCACAATATTGAGCTGCAGGAGGGCCGCGGCGGCCAGATGGTGCGTTCAGCCGGTACTTCTGCGCAATTATTGGCGAAAGAGGGCGATTATGCTCAGGTGCGTCTGCCATCTGGTGAAGTTCGCCTGGTGCGCCAGGTGTGCTATGCCACTGTGGGACAGGTTGGCAATATTGATCACGCCAACATCAAACTTGGTAATGCGGGCCGCAAGCGCCACATGGGCATCCGCCCGGCAGTGCGCGGTACGGCGATGAGTCCGCGAGACCATCCGCATGGTGGTGGTGAAGGACGTTCACCGATTGGTATGCCCGGTCCGAAATCCCCGTGGGGTAAACCCACGCTGGGTTACAAGACCCGTCGTAATAAGTCAACCGATAAATATATCGTTCGCCGTCGCAAGACGGGCGGCCGGTAGTCGGTAGTAGCGAGAGAAGGACGAAGAAATGTCACGATCGCTGAAGAAGGGGCCGTATGTATCCCCTAAGCTGTTGAAGAAGATAGAGGCGATGAACGCCCGTAGTGAAAAGAAAGTGATCCGCTCCTGGAGCAGGGACAGCACCATCTTCCCGCAAATGGTGGGACATACAATTGCTATTCACGACGGCCGCCGCCATGTTCCGATCTATATTACGGAAAATATGGTTGGTCATCGTTTGGGTGAATTCGCACCCACCCGGAATTTCCGGGGTCATGTTGCTGAAAGATCGACGAGGAGGTAGCAGATCATGGCACAAGATATTCGTGCAAAGTTGAGTCACTGCGGCGTTTCCGCCCAGAAGGCTCGCCTGGTGATCGACATGGTGCGTGGGAAATCTGCGGATGAGGCAGTCAACATCCTCCGGTTTGCCACCCAGGGTGCTGCTACCCATGTGCACAAATTGCTGAATTCAGCAATTGCGAATGGTGAGGAGAATTTTGGTCTGAATCGCGAAGATCTGTATGTTTACCAGATCACGGCAGATGAAGCCCCCACCCGAAAATGGCGGCGTTTTGGTGCCCGCGGGCGTTTCAAGCCGATTTTACGCCGTTCGTCACATATCACGATCGTTTTACGCGAGCGGGAAGGATAGGAGTCATAAATGGGTCGTAAAGTTCATCCTGTAGGTTTCCGACTGGGTATCAACAAGCCCTGGTTGGGCAGATGGTACGCAGAAGGTGATAATTATGTTGAGCAGTTGCATCAGGATATTGCCATTCGAGACCTGGTGAGAAGCCAATCTGACCGTGCTGGCGTAAGCCAGATTGAAGTGGAGCGTTTTGCCGGTAAGGTGAAAGTGGTTGTTCATACAGCCAAGCCTGGTATTTTGATTGGCCGCAAGGGCGAGAATGTCAAGAAAGTTCGCAAGGAACTGGAAACTTTGACCGGAAAGCGCATTGATCTGGAGATCAAAGAGATCAAAAATCCTGATCTGGATGCCTTTTTGGTGGCAGAAAATATTGCTGGTCAGCTCCAGCGCCGGATTAGTTATCGGCGGGCGATGAAACGCTCCATCCAGCAGGCACTGCGCCAGGGCGCAGAAGGCTGCAAGGTGATGGTGGCTGGCCGTGTCGGTGGTGCTGAAATGGCACGTACCGTCTGGCTGCGTGAAGGCCGCGTGCCGCTGCAGACTCTGCGTGCGGACATTGATTTTGCCAAAACTGAAGCGTTGACCACCTATGGAGCGATTGGTATCAAGGTCTGGATTTATAAAGGTGAAGTTCTGCCGCAGGCTGAAGAACAGGTACAGTCCACCACCGGTGTGTACGTCAGTGAGTAGTTCTGCCCTGTCATGGCGACAGTGTAGATGATATGAGGTTTTTATTATGTTGATGCCAAAACGAGTAAAGTATCGAAAGCAGATGCGTGGCCGCATGCGCGGCAAAGCATTGCGTGGCGCGGAAGTGTCGTTTGGCGATTACGGTCTTCAGGCGTTGGAGCCGGGCTGGGTTTCGGCTCGTCAGATTGAAGCAGCCCGCCGGGCAATGGTGCGCGTGATGCGCCGCCGCGGCAAGTTGTGGATCCGTATTTTTCCTGACAAACCATATACCCACCGTGCTGCTGAAACCCGGATGGGTAAAGGTAAAGGCGCTGTTGAATACTGGGTTGCCGTAGTGAAGCCAGGCCGGATTATGATGGAAATTTCTGGTTTGCCAGAAGATGTTGCGAAGGAAGCATTGCACCAGGCTTCCTATAAATATTCCATCAGGACCAAGATCGTTTCTCGTGTTGATCTGCAAGGAGATTATTCATGAAAATGGAAGAGATTCGACTCTTGTCTTCGGAAGAGCTTATTGCGAAATTGGCCGATACCCGTCACGAGTTGATGAATCTGCGATTCCAGACGGTGACGGGCCAGTTGACGGATACCAGTCGTCTCAAGGTTACCCGCCGCCAGATCGCCCGTATGGAGACAGTATTACGCGAGCGCGAGTTGGAAATTCGCCAGGAAGGTGAGAAATAATGAACGGACGACGACGTTTGACTGGTGTCGTTACCAGCGACAAGATGATGAAGACCGCTGTGGTGGAAATCACACGTACATTCCGTCATCCGCTGTACCGAAAAGTGGTTCATGATAGTAAACAAGTGAAGGCGCATGATGAGCTTTCCTGCATGATTGGTGACGAGGTGCGGATTGTTGAAGCCCGCCCGATGTCTGCCACCAAGCGCTGGGTTGTTGAAGAAATCCTGCGCCGCCATGTAGAGGCTCAGGAGGCCGGTGAGGGAGAGTAGTCATGATTCAAAAAGAATCACGAATGAAGGTAGCTGACAACACCGGTGCAAAAGAATTGCTGGTCATCCATGTGATGGGCGGCTCCAGGCGCCGTTATGGGCGGGTTGGCGATGTATGTGTCTGCACGGTGAAATCAGCTACGCCACAAGGCTCGATCAAGAAGAGCGAAATTGTTAAGGCTGTGATTGTGCGAACTGCGAAAGAATGGCGCCGTTCAGATGGCTCTACCATCCGGTTCGATGATAATGCGGCCGTGATCCTGGATGCAGATGGACAAAATCCAAGAGGCACTCGTATTTTTGGCCCGGTTGCGCGCGAACTTCGTGAAAAAGGGTATATGAAGATCGTGTCTCTGGCTCCGGAAGTATTGTAGACAGCCAGGGAATTGAGGAGAGTTATAAAATGAAACTCAAGATTCGCAAGGGAGATACGGTAGAGGTGATCAGCGGCCGTTCGGAAGACAAAGGCAAGCGCGGAGAGGTTATCCGTGTGCTGGCGGAAGAAGGTCGCGTGGTCGTTCAGGGCGTGAACCTGCGCACCAAGCATCAGGGCCAGGTTCAGTCTCAGGGTCGCACCGTGAATCCCGGCATCGTGAAACTGGAAATGCCAATTGATATTTCCAACGTTATGCTGGTTTGCCAGAAATGTGGCAAGGCAACGCGGGTCAGCCTGTCTCGAGAAGATGGAAAGGTGCTGCGGGTTTGCAAAAAGTGCGATGCACTGATTGACTAGCCCCGGCGGAAGATAGGTAGACAATGAATAGAATGAAAGAGATGTACCAGAAAGAAGTTGTGCCGTCCTTGATGAAGACGCTGGACCTGAGCAATGTGATGCAGGCTCCGCGGATTGAAAAGGTAGTGTTGAATATCGGCCTGGGTGAGACAAAAGACAACCCGAAAGCATTGGAAGCTGCTACCAGTGATCTGGAAACGATCACGGGTCAGAAACCGATTGTGACCAAGGCAAAAAAGAGCATCGCCAACTTTAAGTTGCGCGAAGGCAGTGAGATTGGTGCGAAGGTGACGCTGCGTGGTGATCGTATGTGGTCCTTCATGGATCGTTTGATGAACATCGTGCTGCCCCGTGTGCGGGACTTCCGTGGCATTTCTCCGAATGCATTTGATGGACGTGGGAACTATACCCTGGGTTTGCGGGAACAATTGATCTTCCCGGAGGTCCAATACGATTCGATTGATAAGGTTCGGGGTATGGAAGTTACGATTGTGACGACCGCGCAAACGGATGAGCAGGCACGAGCACTGTTGCAGTTGCTTGGCATGCCTTTCAGGAAGGATTAATATGGCAAAGAAATGCATGACCTATCGTGAAGAACGACGAGAGTACCCTAACCAGGTACGTAATCGATGCAAACGGTGTGCTCGTCCGCGGGGGTATATTCGCCGCTTTGGACTGTGCCGGATTTGCTTCCGCGAGTTAGCTTTAAAGGGTGAAATCCCTGGCGTTAGAAAAGCGTCCTGGTAGACCGGAGGGTTTGAGAATGAGCGTTAATGATCCGATTGCTGATATGTTAACTCGTATTCGCAATGGCCTGATGGCCGAAAAGGCGATGGTAGCCATGCCTACATCGAAAATCAAGGTTGAGATTGCCCGAATTCTGAAAGAAGAAGGGTTTGTCAAAAGCTATGATGTAGTGGATGGTGATCGCCCCTCGCAAAAAGTATTGCGTGTACGTTTGAAGTATGTTGGTGAGCGCCGTGAGCGCCAACCGGTCATCACTGGCCTTGAGCGAGTGAGCCGGCCTGGCCGCCGCATGTACTCACATAAGACGGAAATCCCCTGGGTGCTTTCCGGGATGGGGATTGCTATCCTTACCACTCCCAAGGGTGTGATGACCGGCCAGCGAGCGCGACAGCTCGGCGTGGGCGGTGAGATCATCTGTAAAGTTTGGTGATCGACGGGAGCCAGGAGGTAGAATCGTGTCTCGTATAGGTCGTTTGCCGGTAGATATTCCGGCTGGCGTGGAAGTGAGCATCTCGGATAACGAGGTGCAGGTCAAGGGCCAAAATGGCGTCGTAATGAAGCGCCAGTTCCTGCCAGAAGTCATCATCCGCAAAGATGGCGACCAGGTGATTGTGGAACGCCACGATGACGAAGCTTTTTCACGCGCTATTCATGGAACAACCCGGGCTGTCATCCAGAACATGGTGACCGGTGTCAGCACTGGTTTCAAGCGTGAACTGGAAGTCCAGGGTGTGGGGTACCGCGCCGAAATGAATGGCAAAGTATTGGTAATTAATGTTGGCTATTCCCACCCTGTGGAAATAGATCCGCCCGAAGGGATCAGCTTTGATGCGAATCCCAAGACCCGCGAAATCACTGTCAGCGGTTATGACAAAGAGGCAGTCGGTCAGATGGCGGCAGATATTCGGAAGATTCGCCCGCCGGAACCCTATAAAGGGAAAGGCATTCGTTACAAGGGTGAATACGTTCGCCGTAAAGCCGGTAAAGCCGGCAAGACAGCGTAAGGGTAAGAGATTATGGCAAGAAAGACTCGTAGTGAAGCCAGACAGCGACGCCATGCACGTGTTCGTAAACATGTGAACGGCACCCCGGAACGCCCGCGGCTGTGCGTGTTCCGCAGTCTGGAAGAAATTTATGCCCAGGTAATTGATGATGAAGCCGGTCAGACTTTGGCGGCTGCATCTTCAGTTGATCGTGAACTTCGTGGCAATGTTGGCGGGAAGACAAAAACCGAGCAAGCCGCACTGGTTGGCAAGCTGGTTGCTGAACGCGCCCTGAACAAGGGTGTCACAGAAGTGGTCTTTGATCGCGGTGGTTATAAATTCATTGGCCGTGTAAAAACGCTGGCTGATAGTGCCCGCGAAGCCGGCCTCAAGTTCTAGTGCGTGATAAAGGACCTGAATATGGATAATAGAAGAAGCCGATTTAAAGAGCAGACGGTTGAAGATCAGTATGATGAGCGCGTTATTGAGATTGCGCGTGTTGCCAAGGTTGTAAAAGGCGGACGCCGCTTTCAATTCCGGGCTACTGTAGTCGTCGGCGATAATAATGGAAATGTCGGTATGGGTGTTGGCAAGGCAAATGCTGTGCCGGACGCCATGCGCAAAGCAACAGAGCGCGCTCGCAAGAGCATGGTCCCGGTCTCCAAGACCGGAACGACCATTCCCCACGAAGTATTGGGGCGGGTAGCTGGTGCCAGAGTGCTGCTGAAACCTGCTTCACCCGGTACCGGTGTGATCGCCGGCTCCAGTGTGCGTGCAGTGTTGGAAGCCGTTGGTATCCGCGACGTCCTGACCAAGTCGATGGGCAGCGCCAATGTGCTGAATGTGGTCAAGGCAACTTTTGCTGCCTTGGACCAATTGAAAACACCAGAAGAGGAAGCAGCCCGACGCGGAAAACCCGTGAAAGATCTGAAGCCTTACTGGGATCGGAGGGAGAATGCCTAAGAAAAACACTCCCAAACAGTTGAGCATTACGCTGGTAAAAAGCCCGATTGGGTATTCGATTCGTCAAAAACGGACCGTGCGCGCGCTGGGCTTGCGCAAGATCAACCAGACCGTGGTGCATAATGAATCCGATGTAATTCGAGGCATGATTGCGAAAATCAGTCATCTGGTTCGCGTGGAAGAGTAGGTATTGGTATGAAATTGCATGAACTTACCCCCAATGAAGGGGCCACCAAGAAAAAGACCCGTGTGGGTCGTGGTTATGGCTCCGGCAAAGGCAAAACAAGCGGCCGCGGACAAAAGGGCCAGAACGCTCGTTCCGGTTCCGGCGGCAAGCTGTATCGTCAGGGCGGCAACTTGCCGTTCTTCCGCCGATTGCCGTTTATGCGTGGTGAAGGCTTCACTCCGATCAATCGGGTTGAATACAATGAAGTCAATGTGTCAATGCTGACAGACCGTTTTTCAGCAGATGATGAAGTCACGCCGGAAACGTTGGCAAAAGCCAATTTGTTGAGCAAACCCAAGAAACCTGTTGTTATCCTGGGTCACGGAGAGATTTCAGTCCCGTTGAAGGTAAAAGCTCATCGTGTCACCAAAGGCGCCCTCGCCAAAATTGAGGCAGCTGGCGGCACGGTTGAAATCATTGCTTAATCGGCTGAAAAGGAGGAGACCCTCGTATGAAGCGTTCTAGTTGGCGCTATCTGTGGAAGTCAGTTGATATTCGTAACAAACTGCTGATCACACTGGGTTTGCTGGTCATTTATCGCTTTGCAGCGAATATTCCCGTTCCGGGGATTAACCGTGCTTTTTTGGCAACGCTCGCTGGAAACACGGGCGCTGCTGGCAACCTGTTCAACCTGCTGGATCTGCTTTCCGGCGGTACGGTGTCACGGTTTTCCATCCTGGCGATGGGTGTCTATCCGTATATTACCGCGCAAATTATCTTGCAGCTGCTGGTGCCGATTATTCCGGCGCTGGAGCGCAAGATGCGCGAAAATCCGCGGGAAGCGCAAAAATGGCAGGAAAAATGGACGGTTATTCTCACGATCCCGATGGCGCTGCTGTCGGCGATCGGCCAGATCAATATCTTTAATTCTATGGGCGGTGGTTCCATCCTGAACAACTTTGGTTTTCAGGCCGAGACCTTGCTCCCCACGATCGCTGTGTTGTCCAGCATGATTGCCGGTACGATGTTTGCGATCTGGATTGGGCAGTTGATTTCTGAGTATGGTATCCCCAATCAGGGGCTATCGCTGATCATTTTCGCCGGTATCGTTTCTCGTATTCCGCAGAACTTGCTGTCGATTTTGAGCGACCAGCAAAATGGCTGGTGGCTGTTCCTGTTGACGTTGTTGATCCTGGGATTGACGATCTTCGCGATTGTGTATGTGCAGCAGGGCCGCCGGCATGTGCCGGTGCTCTTCCCTGGCCGTCGTGTGGGCAACCGCATGTCGATGCCGGTGCGCAGCAGTCTGCCTTTGATGGTCAATATGGCCGGGATGATTCCGCTTATTTTTGCCCAGTCGATCATGACTTTCCCTGCAATTGTGGCGAGTTATTTTCAGGGGCCGAATGTTAGTGAAGGTGTCAAGAACTTCGCTTTGGGCGTGCAGAATATATTCGGCGCAGGCAATATCTGGTATTCGTTAATTTACTTCGTCATGGTGGTTGGTTTCACGTTCTTTTATACGGACGTGCTTTTCCAGCAGCAGGCTTATGGCGATAACCTCAAACGCCAGGGTGCGCAGATTCCGGGGGTTTCCCGCGGCGGTGCCACCCAACGCTATCTTAACAAGGTGCAGCGCCGGATTACACTGCCGGGGGCCTTATTCCTGGGTCTGATTGCTGTGCTGCCTTATGTTTTGAGCCTGGCTTTGCCGGGTGCCACCTCCAGCGTTTTCCTGGTGTCTTCATCCGGTTTGCTGATTGTGGTCGGCGTAGTGCGTGATACGTTCAATATTATCGAGACCGAAATGAAGCTGCATGGTATCGATGAGAAATTGATCAAAGGCTAGTGAGTAGTATGTATATTGTATTGCTTGGACCTCCCGGGGCTGGTAAAGGTACGCAAGCCTCGTTAATCTCAGAGAAAACGGGTTTGGTTCATATTTCTTCGGGCGATATTTTCCGGGAGAATTTGAAAAATGACACGCCCCTGGGATTGGAAGCAAAAGGCTATATGGAACGAGGTGAGCTGGTGCCGGACGATTTGACAATCGCGATGGTGAAAGACCGGCTCAGCAAGTCTGATTGTAAGCAAGGCGCTTTGCTGGATGGTTTTCCGCGTACGCCGGCGCAGGCGGCAGCTTTGTCTGCGATGCTGGCGGAGTGGGACAAGGCAGTGGATCTTGTACCGTACATCTCGGTTCCTGAAGAGGAATTGATTGAACGGTTGAGCGGCCGCTGGACCAGCCAAACCGGACGGGTGTATCATGTGAAGTACAATCCGCCGAAAATTGCAGGGCGTTGTGATGTGGATGGTTCTCCCCTGTTCCAGCGGGAGGATGATAAGCCTGAAACTGTCAAGAACCGGATCAAAGTCTATTTTCAACAGACGGCGCCGTTAATCGACTACTACAAAGAGCAAGGGTTGCTGGTAGAAATCGATGGAACGCAGTCGATCGAAGAAGTAGGTGCAGATTTATTGGCAGCCATCGAACAGGTTAAGTAATAGAGGTAGTGATGTCCTGGGAACGGCAGATTAACATCAAAAGCGGACATGAGTTGGAAATCATGCGCGCGGCAGGAAAGATCAATGCAGAAGCTTTAGCCGCTGCTGCAGCCATCATCCGGCCGGGCGTTACGACAGCCGACTTGAACGCCGCTGCCGAGGAAGTCCTCCGCAAACATGGCGTGTATTCGCCTTTCAAGGATTATCCGGGCCCGTATCCTTATCCGGCCAGCACCACGGTGAGTGTGAACGAAGAGTTGGTGCATGGCATTCCTGACGCGAAGCGCAAGCTGCGCGAGGGAGATATTGTGTCGGTGGATTGCGGAACGGTGTATGAAGGATTTGTGGCGGATTCAGCCTTTTCTGCTGGCGTTGGCGAAGTTTCACTGGCGGCACAGAAACTGCTTGAAGTGACGGAACGGTCGCTTTACACTGGCATCTCAAAGATGAAAGCAGGTAATACTGTGGGAGATGTTGGCGCTGCGGTGCAAAACACAGCAGAAGCAGCAGGGTATTACGTAACGCGTGAGTACACCGGGCACGGCGTAGGCCGTCAGATGCATGAAGGCCCACAGGTACCCAATTATGGCACGCCGGGCCGCGGGATGAAACTGCGCGTCGGGATGACCATTGCTTTGGAGCCAATGATTTTGGTAGGAACCTCGGCGACAAAAGTGCTGCGAGACCAATGGACGGTGATTTCTGCGGACAAGTCGTTGACGGCACATTTTGAACACTCGGTGGCGATTACCAGGAATGGCCCCATGATTTTGACCCTGCTGGAAAATGGCAGGGGGCCGGCCCAGATTGGACCAGGACTGGTCTGATTGCTGGACAATTAAGCCAGGTTCCAGTATAATTGGAGCTTTGGTCGAAAAAAGTAATTTTTGTAAGGAGATTAGCATGAAAGTTTCAGCGTCCATCAAAAAGCGCTGTTCCAAATGCAAAATCGTGAAACGGCAAGGCAGGTTGTATGTGATCTGCCAAAATCCTAATCATAAGCAGCGACAGGGATAATAAATATGGCACGTATTGAAGGTATCGATCTTCCGCGTAACAAGCGCATTGATGTTGCCTTGACCTACATTTATGGTATTGGGTCACACAGGGCAGAGCAGATTATGGAAAGCGCACAAGTCTCACCTGCAACCCGGGTGAAGGACTTGACGGAAACAGAAATTGGCGCCATGCGCGAAATGATTTCCAAGTCTTACACGGTTGAAGGTGATTTGCGCCGTGAAGTTCAAATGAATATTAAACGTCTGGTTGAGATTGGTTGTTATCGTGGACTGCGCCACCGCCGCAATTTGCCGGTGCGTGGACAGCGCACAAAGACCAACGCGCGCACCCGTAAAGGCCCCAAGAAGACTGTGGCCGGTCGTGGCCGCCGCCGCGGTTCCGCGAAGAAGTAGTCTTTTTCAGTGGCACGGTTTGGCTGGTTTCGGGTACCTTCCTTCACCCGCGGCTGACTGGCCCGGTACGGCCTACTGTTAGAGAAAACGAAGAGTAGCTGAAAAGCTTATAGCGAGGTATTATGGCACAAAATGTACGATCATCGCGTCGTGGCAGTTCCCGCAAGGTGAAACGTTCTCTGTCATTGGCACACGTTCATATTTACGTGACATTCAACAATACCATTGTGACGGTGACAGACCCGCAGGGCAATACTGTTTGCTGGGCAAGTTCCGGTTCCGCTGGTTTCAAAGGCTCCCGCAAGAGCACGCCGTTTGCAGCTCGTTTGGCTGCTGAACAGGCGATGAAAACAGCCCAAACAATGGGTGTTCAGGAAGTAGATGTGATCGTGAAAGGGCCTGGTCCCGGCCGCGAATCAGCCATCAGGGCGATTCAGGGTTTGGGGATCAAAGTCCGCTCAATTTCGGATGCAACGCCGGTAGCGCATAATGGCTGCCGCCCCCCGAAGAAACGCCGCGTATAGTGGAGAAGGAAGTATATGGCTAGATATATTGGGCCGGTGTGTAAACTATGCCGGCGAGAAGGTGAAAAATTGTTTTTGAAGGGCGAGCGCTGCTACACGGCCAAATGTGCTTTTGACCGCCGCGCTTATGCTCCCGGTGAACATGGTCCTGCAAGTCAAATGCGCCGCCGTGGAAGTCAGTCTGACTATTCCAAACAGTTACGCGCAAAGCAGAAAGCCCGCCGCATTTACGGTGTGCTGGAACGTCAGTTCCGCCGCTATTTTGCTGTAGCGGTGAAGCGCCCCGGTCTGACCGGGTTTACCTTGCTTCAGACCCTGGAAAGTCGTCTGGATAATGTGGTTTACCGCCTGGGTTATGCGGCCAGCCGCAATGAAGCCCGTCAGTTGGTGTCTCATGGTCATTTTATGGTCAACGGGCGCCGGACAGACGTGCCTTCCATGCTGATTAAACCCGGCGATGAACTGGCTGTTCGCGAAGGCTCGCGTACGAATCTTTATTTCAAAGCCATGCGTGATTTGGCCGAGAAACGTCAGTGCATTGCCTGGTTGGAACGCGATTTGAACAACTTGTCTGGAAAGATGCATCGCTTGCCCGAACGGGGCGAGATTGATGGCAATTTGGATGAACAGTTGATCGTTGAGTACTATTCCCGGTAATTCTAGTGTTTCCTGTGCGCGGTTGTACTGATGGTGCACGGGAGAAGGAATGAAACGTGACTGCTCTAAGTAATATGGTGACCCCAAAGGTCGAACGAGAAGCTGAAGCCCGTAATTACGGCAAGTTTGTAATTGGCCCTTTGGAAAGTGGGTATGGCATCACCCTGGGCAATGCCCTGCGGCGTGTCATGCTTTCCTCGCTGGAGGGAGTGGCAGTAACATCTGTGAGGATCTCGGATGTGCTGCATGAGTTCAGTGATATTCCTGGCGTCCGCGAGGACGTAGTTCAGGTCATCCTGCAGATCAAGCAGCTTCGTATGCTTCTGCATGATGTTGATAGTGCATATCTTCATCTGGAAGTTTCCGGTGAAGGCGTGATCACGGCAGCGGATATTCAGGTGCCGGGCGAGGTTGAGATTGTCAACCCTGACCTGTATTTGTTCACCGTTGATGACCCCAAAGCCCACATTGAATTTGATATGACAGTGGAACGCGGCCGGGGTTATTCACCCGCCAATGAGCGTGTCGGCCGGCTTCCGATTGGCGATTTGCCGATCGATGCTATTTTTGGGCCGGTAAAGCGCGTCAATTGGTCAGTGGCATCTGCCCGTGTGGGCCAAAGTACCAATTATGACCGTTTGATCCTTGAGGTCTGGACGGATGGTACCCGCACCCCGGAAAATTCATTGTCAACGACTTCGATGATTTTGATCGAACACCTGCGCTACATCTCCGGCATCACCGAAGAAATGCTGATGGTTGTCCCCGAAGTTGAGGAAACCGGAAGCCATCTGACCAGTGAGGCCGCGGAAACGCCAATTGAAAACCTGGATCTTTCGGTTCGTGTGTTTAATTCACTCAAGCGGACTGGTATTACGACAGTCGGCAATGTGCTGGAGTTGTTGGAAAAAGGTGATGATGCCGTTATGTCCATTCGCAACTTTGGTGAAAAGAGCCTGGATGAATTGCGCGAGAAGATGAAGGAGAAGGGATTCCTTCTGGATGAGGAAGATTCTGAAACGGAGAATGAGTAAAGATGCGGCATCGAGTTTATGGTAAGCGACTTTCTCGCAGCAAAGATCAGCGCACAGCGTTGCGGCGGACGATGATCCGCCAGCTCTTCAATAATGAGCGCATTCAGACCACCAAAGCCAAGGCAATCTCCATTCGTGGTGAAGCCGAACGCTTAATCACTTTGGCTCGTAACAGTGCCGACGGCAGCGATGTGGACAAGATGAATGCCCGCCGTTTGGCAGCCAAGAAGCTGGGTGGAGCGCCTGAAGAGGTTAAAAAGCTGTTTGAGGAAATTGGTCCGCGTTATGCCGACCGCAATGGCGGCTATACACGCATGTTCAAGCTGGGACCGCGGCAGGGAGATTCCGCCGATATGGTCGTTCTTGAACTGGTTGAAGAGTAAACCGTCCGGGGTTTAACCGGATTGGATGGCACGTTACCAAGTTATTTTAGCTTACGACGGCACAGATTTCCTGGGCTTTCAGCGCCAGGAACCGGAAACGCGTACCGTTCAGAGAGAAACCGAAGCAGCCCTGCGCTGTTTGGGCTGGCAGGATCGAACGATCCTGGCTTCCGGCCGGACAGACACCGGGGTGCATGCTTCGGGGCAAGTGATTGCCTTTGATCTGGACTGGAAACATCCGGTTGCGGCGCTGGAACGCGCACTGAACGCCAACCTGCCAGATGACATCGCCGTGAGCAGGGTGAGGGAAACGTCAGCGGATTTTCATCCGCGTTACGACGCCCGGTTTCGCACGTATACGTATACGATTTACAGCGAGCCGTACCGCAACCCGCTCCGCGATCGATATGCGTGGCACGTCTGGCCGCCCGTTGAATTGAGCCTCTTGCAACAGGCAGCGGCATTATTGCCCGGCACACATGATTTTGTGATGATGGGCACGCCGCCGCCGAAGAAGGATGGCAGTACGGTGCGGACGATTTACCAGGCAGCGTGGCAGCAGATACAGGCCGGCGGTATGCGGTTTGAGATTACAGCCAATGCTTTTCTTTATCATATGGTCAGGCGGCTGGTTTTTTTGACCGTGATGGTGGCTGGTGGCAAACTAAGTCTGGAAGGACTTTCAGAAGGTTTGCAAGCCGTTCAGCCGCAAATCCCTGGTCTGGCTCCGCCGCAGGGATTGGTGTTGAAGTCGGTGCGGTTCAAGGATGAAATGGACGTCACAAGCGAAGCGTAACTTGAAGATTGTACAGAAGGTCAGTAAGGCCTTGACTGTGAGTGGAGAAGATCGATGACAATGGAAAAAACCTATGTCATTAAGGGTAAAACAACCCCCAACTGGATCCTGGTAGACGCCAAGGATCAGAGTTTGGGACGGCTGTCCACCCAGATTGCAGCATATATTCTGGGTAAACATAAGCCGACATTTACTCCTGGTGTGGATATGGGCGATGAGGTTGTGGTGATCAATGCATCACAACTTCGATTTGACCCCAGACGAATGGAATCAAAGATGTATTACTGGCATACCGGATACCCGGGCGGGTTGAAGGAAATGACTTTGAAGACGATGCTGGAAAAGTACCCTGAGCGCGTCATCCGCAAAGCTGTGTGGGGGATGATCCCGCATACCAAGCTCGGTCGCAGTTTGATCAAGCGCTTACGGGTTTATCCTGGGAGTGAGCACCCCCACGAAGCTCAAAACCCCCAGAAAATGGCATAAGGATTCATAGGAGAGATTATGGCTCAATATTATGAGGGTGTTGGTCGACGCAAGGAAAGTACTGCGCGCGTTCGGGTGAGTGAGGGCGCAGGCCTGTTCACCGTGAATGGCAAAGATATGGAGAATTATTTCACCCGTCTGGGTGACGCAAAAGCCATTCTGGATGTGTTGGAGGCCTATGGGCGTAACCGCTCGGCTTTTGACATTACCGTTTTGGTGAAGGGCGGCGGCGTGACAGGACAGACAGACGCAGTGCAGCTGGGCCTGGCTCGCGGTTTGGTGAAGTATGACCCCGAATGTGTTCCAGTTTTGCGCAAGGGTGGCTTTATGACCCGTGACCCGCGCGTGAAGGAACGCAAGAAGCCTGGTTTGAAGCGCGCCCGCAAGGCCCCGACTTACACCAAGCGTTAAATCGCTGTTTGTGCTGGTTTGCATGGGGTGTTTCTTCCCTATGGGACGGCATGAAAAAGCTAAAAACAAAATGGGGCTGTCTCAATTTTCATTGGGGCAGCTCTTTTGTTGTTAGCATGTTGGCCGGCAGGGACTGGCGAGGCCGGCCTCGCCAGTACGATACCGGGATGAATCGTCACTTTGGAATAGATTGCGAGAACCAATGCAAAAATCGAAGAATGTACGTATTGCTGAAATTCTGGATGTGTTGAAGGTGTGTTTGGAGACACCCCTTACAATCTTATCTGCCGACGCTTGCGCGGGCAAGCATGTGCCGCCGTTTTCTTTAGCCTCACCAGCTTTGATTTTGGGGATAACGCAGCCGCAACAATTGGCACACATTCAGTCCTTGCTGGACGGGTTTTATGAGGATGGCCATGAATTGACGATCCTCTCCGGGTTTGACCAGCCGGAGAGGATCGTAGAGACGGTGCGCGTCAGGTCGCTCAATGCGTATAGCCATAATGGTGAAGCGGCTCTGTATGTGCCTGCGGTCAGCAAAGATGCTTCTTTTGATGCTTTTCAGGAAGTGGTTGCCCGGCTGCGCGCGCCGGATGGCTGTCCGTGGGACCGTAAGCAGACTCATGCGTCTCTGCGCAGCGATTTACTTTCCGAGGTGTATGAAGTCCTGGATGCTCTGGACAGCAATGATACTCCCTCCTTGTCCGAAGAGCTGGGGGATTTGCTGCTGCAAATTGTGATGCAAGCGCAGATTGCCCGCGAGGCGCACGAATTTTCGATGGTGGAGGTGGTGCAGGGCATCAACCGCAAGCTGGTGCGCCGCCACCCGCACGTCTTTGGCAAGGTGCAGGTTGAGGATGCTGAGAATGTGCTGGTCATGTGGGAAGAGATCAAGGCGGGTGAACGGGAGCAGAACGGTGAAGCACAGGAGAATGGCATGCTCGATGGGATCCCCTTGTCTTATCCCGCCCTGGCGCAGGCGTATGAATACCAGGACAGGGTATCGCGGGTAGGCTTTGACTGGGACGCGCTTGACGGCGTGTGGGACAAGGTGTTTGAAGAGTTGAAAGAATTGCAGGAGGCGCAGGGTCAGCAGGAACAGAGTGCCGAACTGGGCGACTTGTTTTTTGCGTTGGTCAATCTGGCGCGCTGGCTGAAGGTGGATGCCGAGAGTGCGCTGCGGGAGACCAATCAACGCTTTCGGCGGCGTTTCCGCTTTGTGGAGGCGGGCGCCCGCAAGGAGGGCCGCACGCTGCAGGAGATGACCCTGGCCGAGATGGATGCCTATTGGGATGAGGCCAAGCGGTTGGAGAAAGACGCGGAGTAAAAAGAAACCCCGCCCTGCTTCTCGCAGGGCGGTTGTTGTTGTGCGTTTTTACGCGAACGGATGCGTAGCGTGCGGGGAGGGGTTGGGTTAGTTTGACAGCGGCGCAAAGCGGCAGGTGAAGTGACGCATCAACTCAGGGGCATACGTGATGCGGTAGCCGCCGATCTGCTCCCGCTTTTCCATCAAACGGATAAAGGTATCGGCGACATAGTCAAGGTGGCTCTGGGTGTATACCCGCCGGGGCAAAGCCAGGCGCACCAATTCCAGCTTGGGGTAGATGATTTCACCGGTATCGGGATCGGGGTATGCAAACGCAACGGAACCCAGTTCTACCCCGCGGATGCCGCCTTCCAGATAGAGGGCGGCTGCCAGCGCCTGGTCAGGGAACTGTTCATGTTTCAGGTGGGGAAGAAACTGACCGGCATCGACATAGACGGCATGACCGCCGGGAGGCTGGATGATGGGCACACCGGCATCCAGCAGACGATTGGCAAGATATGCGGTTTGCTGCAGGCGGTACGCCAGATAGGATTCCTCAAGACCTTCGCGGAGGCCGACAGCCATGGCGTCCAGATCCCGTCCAGCCAGGCCGCCATAGGTCACAAATCCTTCCCGCATGATGAGTTCATTACTGGCCTGTTGGAAGAGATCATCATCATTCATCGCCAGAAATCCGCCGATATTGACGAGGGCATCTTTTTTAGCGCTCATCCATGCGCCGTCTGCCAGGCTGAAGATTTCATGGGCGATTTCGAGGGTGGTTTTATTGGCATAGCCCTCCTCGCGCTGCTGGATGAAGTAGGCATTTTCCGCGTAGCGGCAGGCATCAATGAAAAAGGGAATCCCAAATTCCTTGTAGGCGGCGGCAACTTCCCGCAGGTTTGCCATGGAAACGGGCTGGCCGCCGCCGGCATTGTTGGTGATGGTGATGGCGCCAAAGGGGATGTTTTCGACACCTACGCGCTGGATGAGGACACGCAGTTTCTCAATATCCATATTCCCTTTGAAGGGGTGCAGGGAAGTGGGTTCCAGACCTTCATCAATGACCAGATTGGCGGGTCGTCCTCCGCGGGCGCGGATGTTGCCTTCGGTAGTGTCGAAATGCATGTTGGAGGGGATGTACATTCCCGGGCGGATGAGGATTGAAGCTATGATGTTTTCTGCTGCGCGGCCCTGGTGGGTAGGCAGAAAATGTTTGAAACCAAAGATATCCTGCATGACCGCGGCCAGCCGCTGGTAAGATCGTGCGCCGGCGTATGATTCGTCGCCTTCCATGATGGCAGCCCATTGGTGGTGGCTCATCGCGCCGGTTCCCGAATCGGTGAGCAGATCAATGAAGACATCTTGTGCGCGCAGGGCAAACAGGTTGTAGCCGGCTTCCAGCATGGCTTTTTTTCGTTTTTCTGCCGAGATAAGCTGGATAGGTTCTACCATTTTTATACGGAAGGGTTCAACAGGGTGGGATTGCATTTTTTTCTCCAATTTCATGCGGTGTGCGGATAAAAGTTTGATGGCGTGATTATATCATTCGTTTTCGATTGATCTGTTTTTAGCGTCCCTTCATTTGGGAGCACTCAAAAGATGTAGAAATTATCGTTCGACCACTGCTTCGGCTTACCCATCCGGGTATGATAGCGACCCTAAAGGGCACACACCTGCCCCGGGTGCTGGTGACAGGGAGTGCAAGCCCAGCCTGCGCTTGGCGGTTTATTTGCAATGATATTAAGAGTGGTTTTACAAAACCTGACTGCTTCCCTCCATTTTCCACCACCATTTTCCTGAATTGGGAAAATCTGATAAATTTGGTATAATTATGCCTGAATTTATTACTGCATTGAAGTGGGTGTGAAACATGAACAAAAATGAACTTAATCGTATATTATCGAATCATTTGATTTGGTTAAACAGCAAGACCCGTGGCGAAGGCCAGGCTGAGCTGGCAGGTGCACACTTGCATGAATCCTGCCTGCAAGGGGCAAACCTGCGCCGGGCAGTTCTCCGTAGGGCAGACCTGTCCGATGCTATCCTCAAGGGAGCCAACCTGAAACGCTCGGATTTGTCCGAAGCCAATTTGACTGGAGCGGATATCGGGGAAGCGGATATCTGCCGGGCAGATTTGAGCGAGGCAGTTTTGGAAAAAGCGAAAATGGTCGGAACCAATTTTAAACGTTCTGATTTAAGCGATACCAGAATGGATGGTGCTGATGCCAGCCGGGCGAATTTTTATCAGGCAGATTGCAGCGGGGCACATCTGGAGTATACACTGCTGGTAGAAGCATACATGAAGGAAACGGATCTGAGCGAGAGCCACCTTAAAGGCGCAGATTTGACCGGTGCGGATTTGTATAATGCCAATTTTCATGAAGCAGATCTTCGTCAAGCAAAGCTGGATGGCGCTAACATGATGAAGGTCAATTTCAGCCATGTCGATTTGACGGATGCCTCGCTGGAAGGTGCCCATGCCAACGGTGCTGATTTTTACAAAGCCTGTTTATGCGGGGCAAACCTGCGTGGAGCAGACTTTTCCAGAGCAAATTTATATAAGGCGCAAATGGATGGCGCAGATTTGACCGGCGCGATTTTGGATGGGGCCGTCATGCCGGATGGGTCTGTCAGGGAGGTTGGTGAACCGGCAGGATGAAAACCATGCTGTCGTGGATTGCCAGAGTGGGCATTACGGCTGCACTGGGCATGCTGATCTTTTCTGTATGGCCTCCCGCTGTGGGGGTACAGTCCCAGCGTTTTGAATTCCCTGCTGATGAGATTCCCCAGTCAACCCTTCAGTTCCGCGCGCCGGAACAACTGTATCGCGGCCAGTGGGCAGATTTTTCCGTGATACTGGATATGGATCGGAAAATGGAGACGGATGGAGATATTCATCCGGTGATGGTGTATCGTTTGGAACTGGATGGGGCAGAGAGCATACCGGAGGCTGTTTATCAGATCCCGCTGGCTGGCGTGCAGCATCAGGAAGCAGGGTGGCGCGTGCGCTTTCCCCGGACGGGTGACTATCAAGGCACCTGGTGGGTGTATGTGGAATATGTGGGGCAGCGTGGTGAGGTGATTGACCGGCAGGCCTTGTTTGCCCGGCGCTTTATCGTCGAAAGCCGGGGGATACTGGGTTTATCCGTTACCGGTGCGCGCTGGGTAAGTGCGATCATGTTGTTGGGTTTGTTTGGTTTGACACTCATTTTTCCCCCATGATATAATCGTTAAGTATGGATGAGCACAAAAAACATGACAGGAAAGTTCCTGCAACGAGCCTGTTCAACGCTACAACGGCGGTTGTACTTGGACAGGTTGGTTTTTTGACGTTGGTTATTATTTTGGCCGCGGTTGGTATAGGATTGTTTCTGGACCGACGATTCGAAACGCAGCCCTGGATTACCATTATTCTGGTTTTAGGCAGCATTCCTGTCTCGCTGACCATGACCGTACTGACCGTGAAGCGCGTGCTTCAGCGGGACGGCGTGGAACGCGAACCACACGAGACGAACAATGAATCTGAATGAAGCACAGGAAAAGAAAAAGAAGCACTCCCGTAAACTTGCCTGGTTGTCGATTGGGGCTGTGGTGGTATTCGGTTTCGTCTTCTCTCTGATGAATCCGCCAGTACGCCCCACTATCAGCCTGGCAGCGGAACGTCTGACAGAACAGCCCTTGTTTGGGAATGTGTACCTGACGAATACCATGGTCACGATGGTGCTGGTAGATGCGGTGGTGCTGCTGCTCGCGTTAGCTACCCGCCGGATGGTGATGAAAAATAAGGGTCACGTTCCGGCAGGCGGAATGGGGATGCTGGAAGCAGTCTATGATTTCATCTACGGCCTGACGGAAAAAACTGCGGGGAAGAAGTGGGTCAAGACCATTTTCCCATTTTTCGCGATCATATTTATTTATGTGCTGGCTGCCAATTTGATGGAGATCATTCCTGGCATGGAAAGCATTGGTTTTCTGGAATCAAGACCTGACGGTGAAGGGCTGTATGCGCGGGATCTTGGGTTTCTGAACCTGTATTTGCTGGAGCCTGTCCCGGCTGAAAACGGGTATGGGCTGGTGCCCTTTACTCGAACGCTGACGACCGATATCAATTTCACCATGGGGCTGGCGATATTTTCCATGGTCAGTGTGCAGGTGATTGGCTTTAAGTCGCTGGGCGGGCAGTATTTCACGAAATTTTTCAACTTCAAACAGTTACGCGTCAATTTTTTCAAGGGTGTGATTGACGTTTTTGTTGGTTTTCTGGAGCTGATCTCGGAATTTGCCAAGATCATTTCTTTTACATTTCGTCTGTTTGGGAATGTGTTCGCCGGCATGGTGATTTTGATTGTGATCGGTACGCTGGTGCCGATGCTGCCGGTGCAATCGATTTTCCTGGTGTTGGAATTGTTTTTTGGCACCATTCAGGCGCTGGTGTTTGGCATGTTGACCATGGTTTTTATGTCAATGGCGGTTCATTCTCACAGCAAGAACAAAGAGAATGCAGAGGAAGCTGAATAAATCCTTTGTCTGCTGACAAAGTTCAGGAGGAGAATAAGAAAATGGAAATTGATTGGGTAACCATTGCAAAATTAATTGCAGCAGCGCTGGTGATGCTGCCAACCGCCGGGGCAGCGCTGGGGATTGGTTTGATGGGCTATGCGGCCATGCAGGGCATCTCGCGTAATCCTGAGGCAAGCGGTGACATTCAGACATCGTTGATCCTGGCGGTGGCTTTCACAGAAGCGATCGCCATTTATGCGCTGGTTGTGGCCTTGCTGATTTTGTTTGTGGCATAAAGCCCGAAAGGAGTCCTGCTTGGAAAAACTGGGCATTAACCTGGGCTATTTGTTGGTTCAGATCATCAATTTTTCCCTCATTTTCCTGATTGTGCGCTGGTTTGCGATGCGCCCCTTGATGGATATGCTGGAAAATCGGCGTAACAAGATTGAAAAAAGTATTGTTGAAGCGGATGATGCGCTGGAAGAAGCGGAAAATGCCCGTGAAGAAGCAGCGCGGGTCATCTCTGAAGCGCAGACCAGGGCGAATGTCATCCTTCGTGAAACCAGCCAGCGCGCTGAGGAAGCCGGGCGCGAAATTCGCGCGGCTGCTTCTGCCGAGGCAGCCAAAGACCGCGACGCTACCATGCAGGAACTGGCCGTAGAACGCGATGAGATGCTGCACAAGATCCGCAGCCACGTTTCGGATCTGTCGATTGCCGCAGCCCGCAAGTTGATCGGTGACGCGCTGCGACGGGATGAAACCTACCATCATTCCCTGCTCAAGGAATTTTTCTCGGGAATCAAGGATGGTGAAGTGATTGCCTTTGAGGATAAAGAACTGGAAGGCGTAGTGGATGATGTGGAGGTGGCCGAGGTGGTCAGTGCGCTGCCTTTGACCGATGAGGAGCAGGAACTGGTGCGTAAGAAGCTGCTGGATGATTTGCACAACCTGATTGATGTCAGTTTCCGGGTGGACCCGTCCATTCTGGGCGGGTTGATCGTACGGGTGGGGGATCATGTGCTGGACGGTTCGGTAAACCGGCAGTTGGAAGAATTGAGCCGCGGATTGAGTTGATCAAGGTGTTGATGTATTTTTATCTCTGTACGTGAGATTTTGTGAAAATATTTCGAATTCTTGCAGGGGCGCATGGCTTGCGTCCGAGCGGTATGGTAGTTCAAATTCATATCTGATTGAAACCAGGTTGTTTAGGGTAGCAGCTATCCAATGAATAATCCAATAGAACTTGAATCCAAGGTATCCCCCTGTCATTTCGTGACATCCCCCTTGCGAAAGGGGGACAAATAGGGTGATTTCATAATTTGGATCGTTGCTAATTATTCAAATAAATCCTGATCGGTGAAAGGTACCCCGTGATCGAACAGAAAAAGAAGACATTCGCAAAACTGTTTACTGATATTCCCATAGAAGTACTCAATCCTGAGGCACTGGCTGATGTGCTGGTGACCGGGATTGAGGCGGATTCGCGCCAGGTGCAGCCGGGAAATGTGTTCATTGCGGCACAGGGGGACAGCTTTGATGGGCATGCCTATATCAACGCAGCAGTCCAGCAGGGCGCAGTTGCCGTGGTCGGAACGCAGGAGGATGTGGATTGTCCCGTTCCTTATGTGCGCGTGGCCGACAGCCGTTATGCGATGGCGCATCTGGCAGCAGCCTTTTATGACTTCCCTGCCCGCCAGATGACGGTGATCGGCGTGACCGGCACAGACGGCAAGACGACCACCGCCAATATCATTTTTCAAATTCTGAAACAGGCCGGCATCCGGGCGGGGATGATCTCGACAGTGAATGCCGTCATCGGGGATGAGGAGCTGGATACCGGCTTTCACGTGACCACGCCAGATTCTCCTGAGGTGCAGGGGTACCTGGCGCGCATGCTGGCCGCAGGATTGACGCATGTGGTGCTGGAGACGACATCCCACGGACTGGCGCAGCACCGCGCCGCGGCCTGCGAGTTTGACATCGCTGTGGTAACCAATATCACCCATGAGCATCTGGATTATCATGGCTCCTGGGAGAACTACCGCGACGCGAAGGCGATCCTGTTCCGCGAACTGACGACAACCCGCGAGAAGCCGCAGGGCAATCCGCGTCTGGCGGTGCTGAACAAGGACGAACGCAGTTATGAATTTCTGGCGGACATTTCACCGCGTTCGGTTTCTTATAGCCTGGAATCTGGTGCTGACCTGTGGGCGGATAACGTGTCTTTTGATGCGCAGGGAGCCTCCTTTAACGTGAAATCGGACGGGGAGGATCTGCCGGTGCAAACGCATCTGGCTGGCGCTTACAATATTTCCAACTGCCTGGCGGCAATCGGCGCAACGGTGATTGGATTGGGCATTTCGCCACACACGGCCAGCGAGGGCATTGCTTCCCTGCCCGGCGTACCGGGCCGTATGGAGCGCATTGACATGGGGCAGGACTTCACCGCCATCGTCGATTTTGCACACACGCCCAATGCGTTGGAGAAAGCCTTGCAGGCGGCGCGCACGATGACAGATGGGTGCGTGATCGCGGTATTTGGCTCAGCAGGGCTGCGGGACCGCGAGAAGCGCCGCATGATGGCGGAGGTCTCGGTGAAACTGGCGGATTTGACCATTATGACCGCAGAGGACCCGCGTACGGAATCGCTGGAGGGTATTCTGGCCGAGATGGCCGATGCTGCCCGCGGGCAGGGAGGCATTGAAGGGGTAGATTTCTGGTGTGTGCAGGATCGCGGGGCGGCGATTCAAAAAGCGATTGCCATGGCCGAGGCCGATGATCTGGTGATCGCCTGCGGCAAGGGGCATGAGCAGTCGATGTGTTTTGCGACCACCGAGTATCCCTGGGACGACAGAACGGCCATGCGTGCCGCGCTGGCGGCATACCTGGGCGTGGATGGCCCGGAGATGCCGTACCTGCCGACGCAGGAAGGCAATTTATAATTTAGAATTTATCAATCACCATTGAAAAGCGCAGGCGGAGCTTGTCAAAGCCGAAGCGGTGTGATCGAAACATGAGCCGGGTGCCCGTGAGTTACGGGATTGAGCAGGATTTTTCCATTCACCTTGAAAAGGGATGATGAGCCAATTTTGTTATCAGTGGGCAAGGGAACACCGGTTGACGGGATATAAATTGTGCAACCTTTCCAAGGGCAGGCAAACAAAAATCATCCCCGAGATTTTCTCGGGGATGATTTGATTTACTTCAACAGGCTCGTTGCGAGCTTGTGTTTTTAGTAGCGCTTGCCGCCGCCGGAGCGGCTGCCGCCACGGCGGTCGCTCCCGCCGCGACTGCCGCCGGAGCTCTTGCGCGGCTTGTCTTTTTCACGGGCTTCTTCTGCTGTCCAGCCTTCCAGAACGGCCTGGCGGGAGAGACGGATCTTGCCGGAGTGGTCGATGTCGGTGACCATGACGGTCAGCTCATCGCCAACCTGGGCAATGTCTTCCACGCTGTTGACGCGCTCGGAGTCGAGCTGGGAGATGTGTACCATGCCGTCGGTGCCGGGGAGGATTTCCACGAAGGCGCCGAAATCGGTGGTGCGGACGACTTTGCCGGTGTAGATGCGGCCCAGCTCTGCGGTTTCGGTGCAGGCCAGGATGCGCTCACGGGCGGCTGCTTCGGCGACGCCATCGGTGGCGGCGATGAAGACGGAACCGTCTTCCTGAATGTCAATCTTGGCGCCGGTTTCGTCCTGAATGGCGCGGATGTTCTTGCCGCCTGGTCCAATCACTGCGCCGATCTTGGAGACCGGAACATGAATGACGGTGATGCGCGGGGCATGGTCTTTCAGTTCGGGATTGGGCTTGGAGATGACTTCCATCATCTTGCCGAGGATGAAATCACGTCCGCCGCGAGCCTGTTCGAGGGCTTCTGCCATGATCTGGGGCGTGATGCCTTTGATCTTGATGTCCATCTGCAGGGCGGTGATGCCTTTCTGGGTACCGGCAACTTTGAAGTCCATATCGCCGAGGTGATCTTCGAGGCCCTGGATGTCGGTCAGGATGACGTATTTGTCACCTTCCTTGATCAGGCCCATAGCGATGCCTGTCACGGGGGCAGAGATCGGCACACCGGCGTCCATCAGGGACAGGGTGGAGCCGCACACGGAGGCCATTGAGGAGGAGCCATTTGAGGAGAGCACTTCCGAGACCAGACGCATGGTGTAGGGGAAATCGGATTCTGACGGGATAACGGGCACGAGGGCGCGTTCTGCCAGATTACCGTGGCCGACATCGCGGCGGGAGGTGCCTCGCAGGGGTTTTACCTCACCGACGGAGAAGGGCGGGAAATTGTAATGATGCATGTAGCGTTTCTTGTCAGCAGGGGTGAGGTTATCCAGTTCCTGTGCATCACGGGGGGTGCCCAGGGTAGTGAAGTTCAACACCTGGGTTTCACCACGGGTGAAGAGACCGGAGCCGTGGGCGCGCGGGATTTGACCGACTTCGCACCAGATGGGGCGGATTTCGGCCAGGCCGCGTCCGTCGGGACGGATGTGTTTGAACAAAATGCGGTCGCGTACAACCTGTTTGTACACATCTTCGAAGGCGTTTTTGGCATCTTTTGCGATGGTTTCTGATTCAGGATGCGCGTCAGCCCATTCTGCGGCAATGCTGTCGCGCAGATCATCGACTGCCTGGTAGAGTTCTGCTTTGGTGTGAGTCGCGTCAAGGAGCTCGTTAAGGGCAGCTTCGGCGCGGGTTTTCATTTTCGCCTTGATCGCCTCATCGAGACCGATCAGGTCTACTTCGCGCTTTGCCTTGCCAACTTCGGCAGCCATTTTTCGCTGAGCTTCCACGGAGGGCTGTAATGCTTCCTGACCAAATGCGAGGGCTTTGACCATCACATCTTCCGGGACTTCATCTGCACCCGCTTCCACCATCAGAATGGCATCGGCAGATCCGGCGACCACCAGGTCGAGGTCTGATTCTTCCATCTGGGCGTAGGTGGGATTGGCGATGAACTCACCGTTAACCCGGCCAACGCGGACTGCGCCAACGGGGCCTTCCCAGGGGATATCGGAAATCGCCAGCGCACAGGATGCGGCATTGATGGCGAGGATATCGAGGGGGTTGTCTTCATCAGCGGAGAAGGAATCCATGATGATCTGTACGCCATTGCGCATACCATCGGGGAAGAGGGGGCGGATGGGGCGGTCGGTCAGGCGGGCGGTCAGGATGGCATCTGTGCCTGGGCGGCCTTCGCGGCGGAAGAAGGAA
>Ga0334888_1001375_pt1 | contig 31969 bp, 21 predicted proteins | sample GraSluR1_MG_FD_207227 | JGI IMG/M metagenome (GOLD analysis project Ga0334888, IMG submission 207227) | Sludge microbial communities from methane-producing bioreactor in Wageningen University, Netherlands - Granular Sludge_3_08-R1 | ecosystem: Engineered > Bioreactor > Anaerobic > Unclassified ...
ATCACCAGAAACAAACCCAACACCAGCATACTGACTGCTGTCAGCCATCCCTTGCCGCGTGGCAGGTAACCCGCCAGCAAAGCGAGTGCCGTAAACAGGATCAAAACCCCCGTAACTGCCTGTCCAAATTGCGGCGGGCGTGTACTCAAAAAGAAGTTTCCCGTACCGGCATAACGCGTTACAGCAACCGCCAGCGCCGCAACCACCAGCACACCGCCAGCCAGCCAGTTCTCCCGCTGTTTGCATACCTCTCGTGGAGTCACCATCGTCCAGCTTGCCACAGCCAGCCCCAAAGTAACCGTTGGCAGCCAGAAATCCAGATAACGGATCGGCATACCGGGTTGCAGCCAGTAGACAGCCAGTGCGCTGACCGCCAGCAGCAGCCAACCACGCCGCATCCCTCGCCCGAGCAGGCGCACCAGCAGCGCAGCCGCAGCAAAGATCAGGATCTGCGTCAGGCCCATCAAAAGCCCTGATAAATCCACAGCGGCGCGCTGTCAGAGGTGAAGATCATCACCAGGATCAGGATCACGCACAACCCAAGCGCCCACGCATTTTCTTTGGAAAACACCCTGCGTAAGAATGACATCAAAACACCCGCAGCGTCCGGCCTATTTATATCCACACATCAGCCACTCGCCGCCTTCTTTCACAACTCTATACGTTCTGCCAGTCAGCGGAATTTCCTGCTGCTCATTTCCGTAAGTGGCCTTGATTGCACCTTCGCAGGCCACATACACCGCATCGCCCTCCGCCCCCACCTCAACGCACAACACCCCATCCAGCGAGGCACTTACCCCCTGAAAGGAATCTACTTCCATCATCGCGTCCGCTTCCCAATCCTTGCAGGAAAGGGTGGCAAGCTGATCCGCGTCTTCATTCACTAGCGCCTGTAAATACCATTCAACCGCTTGCGGCGCCTGGTCTGTACTGCTGCCTCCACAGGCAGTTAAAATCACTACCCCTAAAATAACCAAAACAAATAATTTGGATCTTCGCATGGAAAACCTCCGCGGAATTACATAGGTTTCAAACAATTGGGTGAATTATAGCAGGTACTCAGCCTGCATTGCAAAACAAAAGCAAATTGGGAGTAGTCATTTTTATAGAATTGCACTCATGATCATTTCAAATACACCGCGAAGCGTAGGCTGAGCCTGCCGAAGCCTGAGCCTGCCGAAGCCTGAGCCTGCCGAAGCCTGAGCCTGCCGAAGCCTGAGCCTGCCGAAGCCTGAGCTTGCCGAAGCCTGAGCTTGTCGAAGACTGAGCTTGTCGAAGACTGAGCTTGTCGAAGACTGAGTTTGTCGAAGACTGAGCTTGTCGAAGGCTACGCGGTGAATGCGGACGCCCTACGGCTACGATCACAATGTGGTAGAACGATCATTTCTACATCTTTTAATGACTACATTGCCTGAAACAACCCAGCCTTGCGCAAAAAGTCTGGGAGTTTTCCCCATCAATCTTTCTCCCGCCGTATAATATAGGCAGCCCACCCTGGAGGAACGCCACCATGCAACGAAGCCCGAAATGGCAGCAAGTCTTGCCCATCCTGATGATCGCCCTCGCCGTGGCTGCCCGCCTCATACCTGGCCCGCGCACCATTGATGATTCCTTCATCACCTTCCGCTATGCCCGCAACATCCTCGCCGGGGATGGATTTGTTTTTAATCCCGGGGCGCAGGTACTCGGCACCACAACCCCCTTATACACATTTTGCATGGTCATCCTCGGTGCGCTCACCGGGGGCACCAACGCCCCCTTCCCGTGGCTGGCCATCGGGCTCAACACCGTCTCCGACTCCCTCACCTGCATCCTTCTCTGGCAGCTTGGCAAACGACTCTCAAACGAAAGAGTCGGCCTGGCAGCAGGTTTCGTCTGGGCGCTGGCTCCGTACAGTGTTACTTTCGCCATCGGCGGTTTGGAAACCAGTGTGTATGTCATGCTCCTCACCGCCGCAGCCTATTTTTACATGATCAAGAAACGCACCCTGGCTTCCCTCGCCGCCTCCCTCGCCTTTACCACCCGCCCGGACGCCCTCATCCTCATCGGCCCCTTTGTCATTGACCGTCTGGTGCGTGCTTTCCACCCCAAACTGAAGGAAAAACTGGGTTGGCAGGAGGTGCTTGCCCTGACGCTGCCCGCCATGTGCTGGGCAGGCTTCGCCTGGCTTTATTTCGGTACGCCCATTCCCCACTCCGTGCAGGCCAAATTACTCGTTTACCATCTCAATCCCGCCGATTCCTTCATCCGGCTCATCCAGCATTACGCCACCCCTTTCCTGCTTCATCTCATCCTCCCCACTGCCATCGCCATCGGCATTGGCCTCCTCCTCTACCCCTTCCTCTACCTGATTGGCGCACGCCGCATCTTCCAAACCAACAACCGCCTGCTGGTCTGGCTGCTATATCCCTGGCTCTACCTGGCAACTTTCGCTATCTCCAACCCCCTCATCTTTCGCTGGTATCTCACCCCGCCCTTACCGGCCTACTTCTTTGTCCTCCTCTTCGGACTAGACAATCTCGCTCAGACCATTGGTGCCCGCAAACCCACCATGCAAAAGTGGCTGCCCGCTTCGTTGATGATCCTCTCTATCCTCATCACCCTTCCCGCCTGGGAATTAAAGCCCGACCACGGCCCAACGCGTCCCGCCCCCAAAATGGCCTATATCAAACTCGAGGAGCTCTATCACCAGGCTGCCGCGATTGTCCTGCCCGAATTGCAGCCCGGTGACATCATCGCCGCCGGTGATGTCGGCGTCCTCGGATATGACACCCACGCCCAAATCCTCGACACCGTGGGCCTCAACTCCCCCGAGTCCCTGGATTACTATCCCATCCCGGTGGAGAGCTACGTCATCAACTATGCCATCCCCACCGAACTCATTCTCGATCAATCTCCAGACTGGATCATCGTCCAGGAAGTCTACGGACGAGAAACCTTCCTCAAAGACCTTGTTTTCTATGATGGCTACACGCAGTTTGATGTGTTAGGCAACGACATCTACGGCAGCGAAGGCATGCTCATTTTTCGGAGGGAGTAGCCCCGGTGAAAAGTTTTCGCCTCTCAAGGATCTCCCCGCGCCAAAGCACTTCTTTAAACCCCGCGATTCCGTTCATTTCACAAACGTCTCCACATACAAATCCTCCACTTTCTTCCTCGCCCATCCTGTTCGCCGCAAGAATTTCAGGCTGGATTTAATGCTGGGGTTATCAGCAAAACATTTCAAATGAATGCGGCTGCTCATTTCATCCCAGCCATACTTATCAACCAACCGGGTCAGCATCCTTTCAAGTGTGACCCCATGCAGGGGATTATTGGGTTGTGCATCTGTCATTTCAATTCTCCATCTTCCAAGATACTGCCGCGTTACGAAAAGCGGCAGGTTCTCTACCGCCGCTCGCAAACATCCTGACAGGGTAGGGTATCACGCCTGCCGCGCTTCCTCTTCGCCAATTTCGCCAATCAGCGCGCTGCACCGCTTGTCAATCACCCGGATTGCTCCGCCAGTATTTTTCTGATCGCCATCAATGTCTTTCCAAGCATGTTCTTGCCCGTACCGTCGCTGCCGCAGCCCCAATAATAGTCCACAGGAGAATCCTCAATCAGGATTGCATCTCCGCTTTCCAATAATTTTCGCCGCAGGTCTTCATGCTGGGTAAATTTGGCGTAAACCGCTTCATACATAGCCTCGTCTTTCACATCCACCCAATCCGCGCGCTCCGGGAATTCTGGCAGCCGGGTCATATCAAACGCCTCCTGCGGGGTTTCACATAACCGGATTTTTTCTTCCCACGCTGTCCCGGCTGCTTTTTGAGCCTGATAATAATGCTCAGAAGACGGCCAAATTTTACCTTTCCAAGTCAAAGGGTATAGAGCAAAATTCGAAAAATATCCGTAGGGATTCCCTGCTTCGTAAAATCTAATTTCTTTCATCGTCAATCTCCTTTTCAAAATAGCGTTTCATTAGGGCAATCAGTTCACTCCAGGCATCATTTCCCAATCGCGGCCAACCCATCCCGCCAAATATTGAAATGGACTTTCACAACCAGGCTACCCTGTAATTCCCATCGACTCATTATAAGAGGGATTCGCATTAAATAGTTGAGAGCCGGTCTACGCCACCGGCTCCCATTGGGTTGGAGAAGCACCGTGTTCTCCTGTTGGTTTCATAATACATTTAATCTTCCTGATCTACTTGACGATTACCTGACGTTTACCCTACGATTAGCCCATATTTCATAAAAATTCATTTGAGGATCCCATTCACAGCAACTCCACAAAACCTTTATAATTATTCAGCAGAACAAGCATTACCGTAAATAATCCATCGCTTTAGTGAGAAAAAAATGAATTTTTCTGTTGTGATTGTCCTTTCCATCCTCATCATTCCCATGTTCTTTGTCTTCAACAACCGCCTGCGCATCGATCTTGCAGCCCTTCTGATTGCAGCGCTGCTGGGCCTTTGCCAGTACGCCGGGCTGGGTATCCTCGGCCCGCCAAACACGCCCGAAAACGCAGTTAAAGCCATCTCCGGTTTCGGACAGCCCATCATCCTGATCCTGATCAGTCTTTTTATTCTCACCGCCAGCTTGCAAAAAAGCGGCGTCACCCATTGGATCACCCAAAAGGTTCTTGTCCTGGGAGGCACTTCTGAAAGAAAATTGATCTTCCTCCTCGCAACCGCAACCGCACTGCTATCCCTTTTTATGAATACCGTGGCTGCAGGAGCACTGCTCATTCCAACAGCAATCGAAGCTGCCAAAAAAACCGGCATCAAACCCGGAAAATTACTCATCCCGGTCTCTTACGGCAGCCTGCTCGGTGGTATGGCATCCTATTTCACCACAGCCAACATTATCGCCAGCAACCTGCTCGTTGCAGCAAACCCGCCCCAGACATCCCTGAACTTGCTTTCCTTTGCACCCACTGGCGGTTTGATCGCAGTTACGGGATTGACTTTCCTCGGCCTGTTCGGCAGCAAACTCCTCCCCGATCGCGAAACTGCCATCGACCAACTACCTCCGCAATTAACCGGCGATGAATTACAAGACAGCTACGAGATTGTTGACCGCACATGGGAAGTACGCATTCCCGAGAATTCACGACTCATCGGCCAAAGCTTGAGTGAAATCGGTTTTGGCGATCGGTTTGGCCTGTCGGTAGTTGCCATTGTCCGGGATACGGGCAATATCTTTTCGCCGCTGTCGGATCATATCGTACTCAAAAATGACATCTTGATCGTCATCGGTAAAGAAGACCGGGTTGCCCAGCTTCCTGAAGCGCAAATCACCCTTCAACGTAACCATGCTGGCAGTCAGTTCAGCGTGCGCGGCGTGAATGTTGCAGAAGTGCTCATCCCTCCCCACTCCACAGCGATTGGTCAAAACCTGATCAAATTGGGATTCCGGCAGCGGTACAAATTAACTGCGATCGCCCTGCACCGCGGCGGCAGCAATTTTCGCACCGACATCGGCACCAAAAAATTAACTGCGGGTGATGCACTCCTCATCACTGGCGATAGCGATCAAATCCAGGAATTAAGCAGGAATCCGAATTTTATTTTAATCCAGTCCAGCCGGCGTGATCTCCCCCTTGATAAAAAGAAAGCGTTTATTACCATTGGCATCCTTTTTTCTGCGATCGCCGCTTCGTTGCTCGGCATCCCCATCTATCTCGCCATGCTCCTCGGCGCGATTATCCTCCTGCTCACCGGCATCATGAACATGCAGGAAGCATATAACACCATCGGCTGGCAGGCCGTCTTCCTGATTGGCGGTATGCAGGCCGTCAGCCTATCCATGATTCATACCGGTCTTGCCGACCTGGTCGGCAGCTGGTTTGTCGGGCTGATCACACCTTTTGGTCCTCTGGGGCTTGCCGGAGCAGCGTTTATTCTTTCCAGCGCAGTATCACAACTAATTGGTGGGCAGGTAACTGCCCTTGTCACCGGCCCCATCGCCATCAGCGCTGCCCTCAATATGGGCGTTGACGCCAGGGCGATTGCTGTGGCCGCAGCCATCGGCTGCTCTGCCTCATTCCTCACCCCATTTTCCCATGCGGTCAACGTACTCATCATCACCCCCGGCAATTATGAGTTCAAAGATTTCGTGCGCATCGGATGGATTCTAACCCTGGTGTGCTTTATCGCGTTATTGGCCGGCATGACGCTCTTCTGGGGATTACAGTGATCGTTTTTCAATGCGCATCGGTACAGAGCAAAGCATAAGCTTGTTTTACTCCGGGCAAACGACACCATCCATCGGCGGCACTGTCCCATCCCGTGGCACAAGCAATTCCAACCCCACCTCACGATACGTCGTCAGCGGTTCGTAATAACATAGCATCGGAATGGACACCCATTTCACCCAGGCATCATTCTCATTACCAAAATCATATTCGCCGCCTTGAAATTCGGCACGCAACGGTTCTGAAACAATCAAAGTGAACCGGTGCGCAGCAAGATCATCATAATATTCCTCAAAGTATTCTTTACTCCCCGCCATCGCTTCTTCCATTAACTTCTTTTTCTCATATTCCACGATCAACGGCACATCCCCTGCATAACCAAAAGTAATTAACTGGCGCTGATCCATAAACAATACATCACCGTCTTGACGGGCTTCCTCAACAGCGGCCTGTGTTTCTGCCAGAGCCTCTGACACATACTCCGCTGAAGGCAGGCGGTAAAATCCCGGCTCACGGATAACTTTTGCGGCAGGGAGCAGTACCAAAGCGGCCAGAGCGATATTCATCCATACGGTATTTCCTTCAAACCCCAAGAGATTTTTACGCCCTCCGTTCTGCCATGCCAGGCCAGCCAACAAGACCAGCCCGACAAGAAACATATCCAGGTTGTGCAAATTACTACCGCCGCCGATTTTAACGCTGACCACCACTCCCACCCCCAAAAAAGCCGTCATAAACGCAGCACCAGCCAATTTCTGCCAGTTATGAAGATCCCATCTCTTTTTCCAAATCAGACAGATGATCCATCCAGCCAGCGGCGCTGCGGCAAGAAACAGCCCCAGCAAAATGCCCGGTGCATAGGTGGCATTGGGCAGCAGCCGATTCCACAACAACGGCTGGCGCCCTGTCGTCTGCTGCATCCCTTCCACGGTGAACAAATCTGCCTGACTTCCCCCGCTTCCGGTCAGCTGGATCATCAATTCAGGCAAACCAAATCCGCCAATAATCCCTGCCAACCCCAGCAGGATTGGTTGCAGCCATCTCTTGATCCAACCTTTGGTCACTTTCCAGTCCTGGTCAAGGAACGCCAGCATTGCAGCCCACATTCCCGGGGCAAACATCCACGTATACCGACTGGTACGCGCATAATAACTGGCAGCCACCACCAGCCCAACATTTAACCAGTAAGGCGTCTTACGTCCCAGCACCACGACCAAAGCCGCCAAAACCAGCGGCGAATAGATCGGCCCCTGATTCAGGAATACCATGGTCCACAAACCCAGCAGCAGAAACAGCCGCCGGTTATTTTTTCGTTCCTCACTGAAAACCGCCCAACCCAGAACCGCATACGGGACCGTGAACATCAACACATCCCACAAACGCACCATCCAGATTTGTACCCCTGGCAGCAGATAAGGCAATCCCCACAGTGTGCGCCGGCCAATATCGGTCAGGCTGAAAATTGCTTCACCAGCTGGATAATGATATAACCGCCGCCCAAAGGGAATCGAATAATCCCACAACCGGTTGCCCTCAGACCAAAACAGGGAGAACGGATGGTTGCTCACTTTCTGCAATCGCACAGCAAAGATAAAAACAGAAGAAAATAATACTGCCCCGATTAGTATGCCAGACCAGAACCAATTACGCTCATCCCCGTCTGTTGCCAGCCAGCCAGCACCACCCAGAAAGAAAACCGCCAGCGATATCCGCGCATAGATTCCGTCAAACATCTGACTCTGCTCATATCGGAAAAGCATTCCCCCGGCAATTGCAAACAAAACCAGCCCAACCCAGCGCAGCCGACCCGCCCGCTCACGCACCCGACGGATCGGTTTCAGCCAATTCGGACGCCACAAGGCGGCCATGGACATCAGAAATACAAACCCTTCAAAAAGGATCGCGAACAGGGCACCAAATGAGATCCGGGTAGCATGGATCAACTGAGGTTGAAACCAGGCCGTCATCTCCTGAAAAACACCTCCCATCAACCCCGCCAATATTGCAGACGCAATACCCGCTGCCCATCTCCGATCATGAAGAAATGATTTCAAGGCCATAAATTTTTCGATACCTCCACCAGGATTATCTGAAAACCCTGTCAGACAATCAAAGGAACCGCAATACCACCATGTACAGCACTAGCGTTCCATTCTACCAAAAACCAGGTGACAAACTCAAATTTCCCAAATCACGATCATGGCCGTGGCAAATTTGTATACACAACCCAATCCCCCAAACTGTCTACATAGTGATATCCTTCCGCGATCATATCGGGATATCCATCAGAAACCAGTATGAGCAGATAAGCAATATTCCGCTCTAACAGCCAATCCAGGTCAGAAACTCTCTCCGGCGGAAACACATCTATCACTGTCCGGGTGAACCTCTCCCCATATATACCGTATTCCTGATAATCCAGATAGTCCGAAGCAATCCCCACCACCGCATCTTCCGGGATGGCCGCCTCAGCCAGGTAAAGCATCTCCTTGGATGTATAAGATTGTCTTGTCAGCTGATCAATCCGGTTCATTTTCCACACAGAAGCCCCACCGACAACCTGTTTGGCGGGGTTGTATCCGACCACCATCATGATACTCAATATACTAAAGACCATCACCCCATATTTTATGACTATACGAAATTTTCCGTTTTCAAACCACATCGGTAACAATGCCGCACAAATCGCTGCAAGCGGCATAAAATAGCGCCCATCATACGGCGTCCAGCCAGGCCGGATCAAGGAACACGTTATCATTCCGGTTACCAAAAACAAAAACGGCGCAGCTAGCAGCAAATCGCGTTTCTTGACACCCCGAATAAAGGCAGCCACAGCCGTCGGGAAAACCAAACATACACCGACCAAGCCATACCATGCCTCGTCTTCCTGCAGCGCATATTGTGTATCCCAATGGAAAACATGTGTATTCATGGTTGCCAGATCACCTTCAATATTCAAATGGAACACATCCAGCAGCTGTTCGATTCCCCACGCTTTTGCATGAATCGCAAAAGTTGAAACTGGTTTGGGCAGCGCAGAAAAATCGAGGAATTGGTAACTCCAACGGGTGATATTCACTCCCAGATATTGCCATAGACTCAACTCCTGGGTCATTGCTGTGCTGGTCATCACTGCCGCATCCGGCCCCACCGGAGAACCAAAATGGATTGTGTTGCTGATAAAAACCGGCGAGCTAAATACCAAAAAAGCCCCCAACGCCGCTCCCCCGAATAACAGCATCTCCTTCCAACTCTGCTGCCGAAGCACAAGACTGACCAACAAAATAACGAATAAACCGGGAAGATAGGCAGCTATCGAAAAGTTGGTTCCCACAACCAGCCCTAAAGCCAGCGCCGAAAGGGTCATATAAATTGTCTGCTTGCTGCTCCCCCACCGGTAGAAGAAATACAGGCAGAGCACGAAAAGCCACGTGCTGACCAGATCATGCCGTACGGATGTCAGATGAAGCTGCACCACAGGAAATGCCAGCCACACTGCCCCGGCAAAAACAGACGAAGGCCCATCAAATCCAATTTCCCGTGACAACAAATAAACAACCAACGCTGTAAGCAGCCCAGCGATGTAAGGAATGTAAGCGATAAAATGGTCCGTATTTGTGAAAAGCACCGTCCACAAATACGTAAGCTGTGCATTTACCGGGAAACTGACCTGCCAGACGTTTCGCGTTCCCCATGGGAAATAGGAGCCAAGCTGCATCCATTTCAACACCCTCGCCAGATGAATGGACAGCGCATCCACGTTATTGGGTGGAACGATATAAATCAGCACAACATACAACACCAATGCACCAGTCAAAGCCCCCAGCAGCCCAAGCAGCGGCCAATTTTTTTTGTCTTTAAGGAAAACGCGCCAATCTATTTTGACTCTGAACTCAGGGAGCAGCCCTGGCCGCCCTTTATAAAGCCACAAACCCAACACCGCTGCCAACAACGCCGTCTGTATAACCAGCACAAAACCAATCTCATTCAATTTGCCGAATAAATTTGCAACCTGAAATACAAAAACCAGAGCAGCGAAAGCAATCAGCGACCACGAAAGGACCGTTTCAATCATGCGGGTTAACGGAAACAAAGCAACAACTGCCAATGTGGTTATCCCAAGAATGATAATTGAGAGTACAAATTCCATCAGATATTTATAATCCTTTTTATTTTATGAATACACGCTCCGCTAACGACAGTTGCGGTTATCAGCACATATCGGGGCACGCAACGGACAGGTCGGCACTCCCGTCTCGGTAAATCGCACCAGGGCAAGGTCCTCTTCCGGGAACATCACGATCCAGTCACCGCCATCGTCACAGCCCAAAACAACAGCATTGCTAAAATGCAATGGTACTTCATAAGACAGGCTGGCATACGGTAAAACTATACACTGCGTACCTTCTTCACCAATCAATTCAAAAACCAGCCGGGGATAAGGCTGAACGCCATAACACTCCTGAAATTCTCCCTCTTTCCAGCCATAAAAACGCGGATAGACTGCCTTGCCAGATCGCACCACCGCCCCATCACGCTCCAGGAACTCCTCCACAGCCAACGGATCTATCCCGGCGGCTGTCATCCACGCCGCTGAGGGCATCACTTCCTCGCCAGATTCAGGCAGACTGCGGGGAAGCACTTCTTGTACAAAAGGGATCATCCCTGCCACCAGCACCAAACCGATCATCCCGGCTGCCCATTGCCACCGTGGGGTCCGCTCATCGTGAATGGTGCCCGCCTTTTTCACCGTTTCTGTCTGTATTCCTGCCACCCACATCATCACCTGAACGATACCCATCGCATAATACAACAGCACCACCCAATCAACGGGTACAAGATACCGTCCTCCAGAAGTACGCGCAGCGGACACAGCCACCAGATAGCCGCCAAACACGGTCAAAGGCACAACGCCGCTGATGCCCAATTTTTTCCACGAAGCCCCAATTCCCAACAGGATCAGGCCAACGTTCGCCACCATCCACACCGACACACCTTCTGTCCACCCACCCTGCCAGACAGAATCAGGCGCAGACAATGCGCGATCAAGATCATCAGCGACCCATGTCTCCGGCAAAATCAACAAAGAGCCGCGGAAATTATTGTATAAATGCGCTGAAAGGATTTGTACAATCCTGCCGATTCCAGTTGAGGCTTGCTTCATCTCCAGAAGATTCCCTCCCGTATGCGAAAGCAAGATGCTGCCCATTGTGGATGCTTTCGCCGCGGAAGCCAGAACGCCATTCTCTTTCTCTGGAGCATAACCGCTCCCGCCAATCTCAGGCTGCAAGCGCCCTTTCCACACCACCCCGCGCAGCGGGATCATGAAATACCACGGCGTCCCTACCGTTTTTTCGGAATAATACATCCACGGCGCAATCACCATCAACATCGCCAGTCCAAACAAACTAACCTGCACCAGCCAGCGCTTCCACTGCCGCCAATAAACAATCAAAGCCGTCAGCACAATCACTGGCACCAGCAACCAGGGATTATGCCGAATCAAAGTCGATAATCCTAAAGTTCCCCCTGCAAGTACGGGATAAAGATGCATGCGCGGATTCTTGAACCAGCGCACCAGGAAATACACCAGAAAAGCCATCGCCAATCCGGTTGGCATCTCGCTCAACAAAAGCCTGGCATGAGCAGTCTGGATCCAGTGCCCCCCTGCAATAGCATTTATACCGCGGAAAATCACAAACGCCGCTGCCACCACACCGGCAGCCCTGCTGTGCAGTTGTCTGCCCAACGCATACGCGAAAGCCGGCAATAATGCCAAAACTGCTGCCTGCATCGCCGTAATCAAATCGAAATTCTGCCCGCCAATCAAATGCAGCACTGTCAAAAAACTGGAATACAGGGGTTTATCCACATATCCCCCGTTTCGCAAACCAAGCCCCAGCAAAGCAAACTGGGCAGTGCGATCATATAGTGCCGCGTCAGAATAGGGGAACAAAACCCCATCCGGCGGGCGCTGCAAAGGCGCAAAAAAAGTTGGCTGCATTGGCGTGCGTATCCACAGAATTGCCCCTGCTGCCCAGATTACGATAAAAATCCCCCAATCCGCTCTTTTCCAAAAGGCATTCTGCGGGATGGCTTTCTTCTTGCGCCGAATGACACCGGTCAAAACCAGGGCCATTAGTCCTGTCAACCCGGCGATCACTACCTGCAGTGGCAGTATCGGCGCCCCGGGAGGGTTATACTGCTGCATGTCATGCGTTGCCAAAAAGTCAAATCTGACTGCTGCTGCCTGAATCAGCGCAAACAAAATCAATCCGCCAGCCGCAAACCACCCCACTCCTTTTTCAGATCGAACTGCATCCCAAAACCGCCTGGCATTCAGCACGTCCTGCCAGATCAAAATTGCGAACAGCGTCTGTCCGCAACTCAAACCAACCCAAATAATCACCGGAATAAGACGTTCGTAAAAAGCAGCATATCCATCAAATCGATAAGCAGGCAGCCACACCACGATCCAGGCAGAAACTGATAACAATGAAAACGCAGCAATGCCACTCCACAGGCGCGCCGCATTCTCTGAAAACCAATTCAATCCGCGTTCCACCAGCTCAGGGCGCCGCCAGGCGATCACCCCGGCAGCAGCGCACCCCGCACCCACCACCAACATCCCCCCCGTCATCACCAGCCGGGAAACAGAATATCCCCATAACACCGCATTCTTCGGATCGGCAGGCAATAAGAAAAGGAAGACCACAGCGCCCAAAGCCTCTAACCCGGCCAAAAAGAATAATTTGGCAACTACTTCCTTCATTTTCATGAAAAATTCAACCTTCTGCTGGTGTTTAATCCCGCTAAACAATCTGGATTCGAACAATCACAAAGATGATGCTATTTTATCACCTCATACTTAAGGCGGGAACATACCATACGCAAAAACGTATCCGGTATATTCTTCAACCCACAAAAAATGAAAGATAACATGAATCGCCAACAACGGGAACGCACTCGACCGGTAAATCTACCCCTCTATTGCCATTTCATACATCGCATAATTATTCTTCCCCCCATTCTTCACTTGATACATCGCAGAATCTGCCTTGTGCAGCAGGTCTGTAGCACAGCTTCCGTGAGCCGGGAACAGGCTTACTCCAATGCTGGCTGTAAGTTTAATCCGCCGGCCGCGGATGTTATAAGGAACCGCCACTGCTTTCAGAATTTTTTCACACACCAGGGACACATCTTTACCAATATCACCTAAATTTTCCAGGATAACAACAAACTCATCCCCCGCAAGCCGGGCTACATAGTCACTCTTGCGAATATTCGCCCGCAGCCGGCTGCCCACTTGTCGGATCAATATATCACCCCCATCATGTCCAAACGCATCATTGACAATTTTCAACCCATCCATGTCCAGAAACAACAGCGCGACACTTTCATTATTCCGTTCAGCCAGCGCCAGAGCATGGTTAAATTGCTCAAAAAAGCTCACCCGGTTCGGCAGTCCCGTCAAAGAATCGTGGGTAGCAGCCTCCGCCAGCCTGGCTTCAACAGCCCGGCGCTCCTCAAGTTGTACTGACAATTCTCTGGTGGCCCTTTCCAGGTCTTGCCGTGTCTTTGATAAATACAATGCCGCACCATTCATCTTGCGAGCCAGCGCGCCAAGTTCATCATCCCCGTCATCATGCAAGCGGGCAGCAAAGTGACCCGCGCCAAACATATCCGCCATTTTATTGATGGCATCCATGCGTTTTGCAATATCCGTACACAAGCGGTTCATCAGCACCAACAACAGCATACTGATGATCACCCAAACAGCACAATATATCCAAAACCACAATCGGGACTGGGTAAGCGCATCCTGTATTTGAATTTGGAGGCGCGCTGACGCGTTTTGTTCAGCGCCAAGAAGCGCTGCTTGTCTCATTTTACTTTGCATGAACCACAGGTTCACACCCCCGGCAACCCCCAGCAAAGCAGCTAACAAACCGGTCAACTGAATAATTCTTTTTTTTAACTGCATCTGGCGCACCCCCACACAGCATGGCAAGAGAAATACAAATCGGAACTTCAAAAAACCGCCGCCTATACTTACATATTACCACAGCACAACTAAATAAATAACGTACAGATGTCACAATCTGTACGTGAATTTTTTCCTTAATACCTCTTCTGAATCAAATCCAGTAATAACGCAATCATCCATTTCACGTCCCGCAGATCAATCACCTCAACCGGAGAATGATGATAACGCACTGGCAAGGAAAGCCCGATAATCCGTATCCCCTTGTTGGCGTACGGCACAGGATTCAATGCCGTTCCAATTCCGACAATCACCTCATCTTGCACAGGAATCCCTGCTTCCTGAGCAGAGCGGCGCACCATTTGCGCCAAACCCATATCCGGAACCGTGCAAGCCATCTTGCCGCGGATCGCCTCCAGCCATTTCAGTGCCGGGCCGCTGCCCAGGCGTACATCATTCTGTCCGCCGGCCAGGTCCGGGGTATCAAAAGGCAGCGTCCCGTCAATTCCCATCACAATCCGGGGATCATACTTCTGCACAGACGGCAGCCCGCCGCTCAACCGCAGCTCTTCCTGTACCACAAACGCCAAATACAAATCACAGGCCGGAACAACAGACTTCGCCGCAAGCTCGCTGGCAAGTGCCAGCAGCACATAGCATCCCGCCCTGTCATCAAGCGCCTTGCCACGCACCAGATGTTCACCAAAACGTTCAAAAGAAGATGCCCAGGTCAACCCATCGCCTACCCGCACCCCCATCTCTGCCGTTTCCTCCCGGGACGCAGCCCCAATATCAACATACATTTTCTCTACATTCAATAACGCCGCGCTGTCAAGATGCTGTGGCAATGTTCCCACCTGTGCCGGCACACACCGCCCATCACTCGTCCATAACACCAATCGGGCACCTGGCAGCGAACGCAGCCCCATTCCACCCAGCCGCTCCACCTGTAAAAACCCTTCAGGCAATATGCGCCGCACAATCAATCCCACCTCATCCATGTGCGCCATCAACATCACTTTCGGCCCGCAGCCTTCCCAGGCAGGGTTGTGGCAAACCAAATTCCCGATCGGATCACTTTCCGCAACCCAACCTTCAGGAATCGCCCGCCGGATTTTATCCGCCACCGATGCTTCCCGCCCAGGTAACCCAGGTGTTTCACTCAACGACGCCAGTAAAGCCAGATCCAAATCAAATTCCTTCATTTTCATCCTCGCTGCGCAATGACGGTACACCGCTGCCAATCAAACCCATTCTCATTCTTTTTGTCGCCTTGCGGGCCGCTTTTATCAGTCGTAATCGCCCAATGGGTCCATGATTTACCCGATTATTATACTGTGCCGGTCTGATTTTTACTGAATGCTTATGCCTAAAACAAATTTCTTGCATATAATAAAACCGGTGATTTTTCACTATTTTACTGGCTCATCTCTTTTTCATCAGGTTTATTGTCATGAATATTTTTTCTTTTCAAACTGAATTTAAAGCGTCACAAAAAATACTTGTTGTTATGACAGCAACGGCGATTTATGTTGTTGCTGTCTTCCTGGCCTTTCCACGGATCGGCATTGTCGCTGGCGGGTTGGGAATAATCCCGCTGATCGCCGCCGGCATACTCTGCGGCAAACGAGGTTCCTTTATTTCCCTTTTTGGAATCTCCTTTCTTGGTTTAATTTTGCTGTATCTCAATGATTATGATTTCACTACCCCTCAAGCGATCGTTCAAATCATTACCGGTAATTTATTTCTCCTGATCAGTGCATTCATGATCGGCTGGACAAGCAGTCTTATTCGCCGCGTGCAGCAACAAAACCAGACTCTGGATGAAGAACGAAACCACCTGAATAAAGAAATCGAAAGACGCAAACAGGGCGAACTCAATCTTCGCAAACAACAAGAATTCAATGAAACCCTGCAGCAGGGTCTGGCTTTACTCTCCGCCAATCTGGATCAGGTTACTGTCCTCGAAAGCATTTTGCGTCAAATCAAAAAAGCCATTGTCTGTGATAGTGTGACTATTCTCCTTTCAGAAAACGAAACCCTGGTTGCACATGCCAACATCACGAACGCCCCATCCGATCAGATTACTGGTACATGTTTCCCGATTGTCACAGCTTCAAATAACCCCTGTGTTGAAACATTTCTGAGCAAGAGCCCGATTACCATTGACCACGCCGCAAGCCATCCAGGCTGGATTAACATCTCTGAACTGCAAAATACCAAAAGCTGGCTGGGCGTCCCTCTTTTACTGGACGGCCAGGCAATTGGCGTTATCAGCATAGAAAGATTCACAATTAATCCCTTCACCTACACAGATGTGCAGCTTTTACAAGCCTTCACGCGGCCAATCGCCTTAACCATTGAAAACACACGTTTATACCAACACGCACAACAAGAAATCAAGGAGCGAAAACTTTCAACGGAAAAACTCCAAAAACGGCTGCAAACCGAAGCCTTGATCAACTCCTTTACTGCGCAGCTGCTTAACACCGGTTCCGCCAATATCGAGCATAATATACAAGAAATCCTCAGCCTGTTAGGACAGTTTACAGATGCTGACCAATGCTATCTCAGTATATTTGCACCCGACGGCCACACGTTTAACCGCGATTTCACCTGGACGAACGGACAAGTGCCATTACGAAAAGCCAATGGTCAACTGACCGATATTCGTACCTTACCGTGGGTTTTTAAACAGCTTGCAGCCTTTGAGATGATTTATGTCTCTGACGTAGCCCGTCTTGAGAAAGACGCCGCAATAGAAAAAATGCGCTGGACAAATTTTGGCATTCAGTCGCTTTTGCTTATCCCAATTATACGCAACAATAACCTGCTCGGTGTCCTCGGCCTTCACACTGAAACCAAAAAAGCAAACTGGACTCAGGAGGACATTGTCTCCCTGCAGCTCATGGCAAATATCTTCAGCAGTTTCTGGTCAAGGCATACCGCTGAAAAAGACCAGATAGAAAAATTACTGTTTGTCGAAGGACTTCTCGATGCGACCCCTGCCCCCATTTTCTACATAAATCAGCAAGGCGAATATCGGGGATGCAATAAAGCTTTTTGCCATTTTTATGGTATCGAAAAAGAAAGACTAATCGGCAAAACAGCCTATGACTTCAATTCAAAGGAACGCGCCGACGATCTTTTATCCAAAGATTTTTACCTCATGAACAAAAAAGAAACCGCAACCTATGAAGAATCAGCAATTTATGCGGATGGCAGCCAGCACTTCCTTATCGTGCATAAAGCGCCCTTTTTCGATGCAGAGGGAAATACCGCCGGTCTTATCGCAGTTATGGCGGATGTTACCGCTCAGAAAAATCTTGAAAGAACTCTGGAAGAGGAACGCAAATCACTTGCTCAAAAAGTTGAACAACAAACCAGGGAACTGCGGGAAGCCAATATTGAACTCGCCCAGGCCGCCAAAGCCAAAGATGAATTCCTGGCTGCCATGAGCCACGAACTTCGAACGCCGCTCAATGCCATTCTTGGCTTGAGCGAAGCCCTGCAGGAACAAATTTACGGCCCCATCAATCCCAGACAAGAGAACACCATCTCCCGCATTCAGGAAAGCGGTTCTCACCTGCTTGCCCTCGTCAGCGATATCCTTGATCTGGCAAAGATCGGTGCTGGACGCATGGAATTAGACCTGGCGCCCGTTGACGCTGCATTTATCTGCGAAAGCACGATCAGCATGCTGCGCGAACTGGCCCAGGGTAAAACTCTTTCCCTTGACTTAATCATGGACCCGCAAATAAAAATTATTTATGCCGATGGCCGGCGGCTCAAACAAATCCTTCTCAATTTGTTGAGCAATGCCATCAAATTCACACCGCCCGGCGGGCATGTATCTTTGAAAATGCAAGGGGATTTGCAAAACAACCTCGTCCATTTTCATATTCGTGATACAGGAATTGGCATCTCACAAGAAGACCTGACAACCATCTTTACCCCTTTTCAACAAATCGATTCCAGCCTTTCCCGAAAATTCGAAGGTGCAGGCCTGGGGCTTGCGCTCGCCGCTCAGATGACCAAACTGCATAATGGCAAAATCACTGCTGAAAGCACCCCTCAGAAAGGCAGCCATTTTTGCGTTTCACTGCCCTGGTCGCCAGCAAAAATCCTTCCGTCCCATCCACACAATGACCATCACAGCCATGAGTCTTTTTCATCACACCAGCGTACCATCTCACCCCACCCGCTCGTCCTGATTGCCGAAGATGACCCGGCCACGCTTGAAACCCTGACAGATTATTTAAAAGCCAAAAAATATCGGGTAACTACCGCCGCCAATGGCTTCCTCGCCTATGAAGAAGTAAAACACACTCCTCCCGACATAATCTTAATGGACATTCAAATGCCGGTAATGGACGGCCTTGAAACCATCAGGCGCATTCGTAATGAGCCAATGGCAGCTCACATTCCCATCATTGCCATCACCGCATTAGCAATGCCTGGAGACAAAGAAAAATGCCTGGCTGCGGGAGCCAATGCCTACCTTGTGAAACCTGTCCAATTGGCAAACCTGGCCGAAACCATTCAACTCAACCTCAACCCGGATTGACCGGCCACACTATTTTTTGTCTGCCCGAATAATCCCCATTGCGAATGCTTGGCAGGAAAATATACCCTGCCAGGATTAGCAGTTGCCCTGCCCTCGCAATGACACCTGAGCAATTACTCCCATTCTGGATAAGAACCTGCAAAACAACCAAAACCTACTATAATGGGACAAAATCTACATCTTTGCTAAACGATAGAGGCCCAGTATGGTAACAATCCACAAAGTAACTGAAACCCGCCCTGACCTGACCATAGAATTTGACCCAGGCGCATTTGAAGCACGAACAGATAACATAGCCCGGGCCTATGACTGGGGACAGAAAGTGCACGCCGGTCAAAAACGCCTTAGCGGCGAGCCTTATTTTGAAACACACTGCGCCTGGATCGCCACCCTGATCGACAAACTCGCCAGCAATGAAGCATGGACAATTGCTGCCCTGCTGCATGATGCCATTGAAGATCAGGATGAAAGCCTTGAAAAAATCCGTTCCCTTTTTCCCGGCCCACTGGGAAAAGAGGTGGCCTTTCTGGTAGACGGTGTCACCAAGATCAGCCAGCCGCGAGACGGCCAATCTCGCGAGATTGAAACCCTCCGCAAAATAGCTCGTTTTCAGGACCCTGGCGTCTTCATCATCAAATTGGCGGACAAAAGCCACAATCTTCTCACCCTCGCCCACATGCCTCCCGCCAAACAAATCGCCAAAGCCACCGAAGCGATCCGCGCCTATGGTAAACTGGCTGGAATTCTTAACTGCTATCGCTGGCGCCGTTGGATCGAAGACATGGCTTTCCCCTACGCTGATCCAGAAACCTACGCATTTGTCAGAGCCAAAATTGACAGTGACCCCCGCGTGCAGCCTGCCTATGTCAACAGCATGATGGAACGCCTCGGCAAAATCACCGAAGAAGCTGGCATTGAAGCGGATATCCAGGTCATCGTTGACGGTTACTGGCAATCCTGGACGAAACTGCGCCGCATGGCCCGCGCCCGCAAAACCTCCATGAACAGCTTTGCCGCACTGAATGACATCGTCAGTTTTCGTATTGTTGTGCACAGCAAGAACGAAGAAGACTGCTATGCCCTCATTTCTCCCGTCAATCGTTTCTTCGGAAAATATCTCGACCATAACCGTTTCGACGACTTTATCGCCTGCCCGCAAAACGGGTACCGTGCCATCCAGATCACTGCCTGGATGCCCGAACAAGGCGCTATTGAGGTAGCCATCGCCAATCAAGATATGGAAGGGGAAAACAACTGGGGCGTGCTCTATGCCCTGCAAAACGGGAAAGATATCAGCAGCTATCGCCCGGTTGAAATTCTCACCCCTACGGGGGGAGCACGTTTCCTCCCGGAAGGCTCTACTGTACTTGACGCGGTAGCATCCATCCAGCAGGATTTACTGATGGACAAGATCAGCGCGGTTGAGGTCAACGGCAGCCTCGCAAAACTCTCCGATCAGGTACGACCAGGTGATGTGGTAGAAGTCATCACCTCTGGAGAACGCCTTACCCCTCACGAGCGCTGGCTGGACTTCGCCAATCTTTCTACTGCCCGCATTCTGCGCACGGTGCTTGCCCGAGAAGCATTAAAACGCGATGCCCACCAGGGACGAATCCAGATCACCGCAGTCCTGTCTTCCCGTGGCATCCTCGATCTGGAAGATGTGGGCGCCCTGGCCCCTGACCGGCTGGACAACCTCCTGCAAGAATTGGCCTGTGCAGGTCTTGACGACTTATACGCCGCTGTCGGCAGCGGAGCCATCCGCCTGGATGACGTTGAAAAAAAACTTGACATCACGGGTATCTCCCGCGAAGCACTGGATTGGACTACCATTAATATCGTTGTCAGTCCGGAAGGCAACAAACCCGGCGTACTGGCTGAAATTGCTGCGATGATCTCCTTTGCCGGCGGAGATATTCTCCGCTCGGTCAATAACCCCCGCCCGGATGGCGGCTTCAATATGCGTTTTGTCGTTCGAAAATTCACCGAAGAAAAAAGCAAACGCCTGCAGGAAGATTATTCTGATTGCAGAATTGACTTCACATCCTTCGAAATGGTGTAGAGCCTGCATGTGACGCACAAATTTTGTAGAAATTCAAAAAAAGCAGACCAGAACTGAGAATCTGGCCTGCTTCCGTTCATACGCTAAAGGCTATTCAGGCAATAATCGCAATGCCTCCACCGGGCATGAAAGCGATACCCTTCTCCCTCGTGCAAATTCATCTGAAGGCAGCGCTTGCGAATTACGTACATGCACTGTCAAACGTTCGCCCGATTCCAGTCCGATAATATATTGCGTATCCGTACCAGCATATACCGATTCCCGAACAGTGCCCTGAATGACAAACTTTTCATCAAGATTCTTTGCATGCCCTAAACCATTCAGCCGCAGTTTCTCGGGCCGAACGGCCACCGTTACCTCTTTACCTGTGTTATAGGACTGATCGGTAGGTAGAAGCAGCGACTGGCCCGCAAGCTCAATCTCGGCTGTGCCATTGTTCACGGCAAGCACCCGGCCAGGTAAGAAATTGGTCCGCCCAATAAATTCAGCCACAAAACGCGTAGCTGGTTTTTCATACACATTAACAGGGGTATCCACTTGTAACAGCAGCCCCTGATTCAGAACAGCAATCCGGTCTGACATGGTCAGCGCTTCTTCCTGGTCATGGGTTACATAGATGAAAGTAATGTCAATCTCGCTTTGCAAATGCTTAAGTTCGAACTGCATCTCTTTTCGCAGTTTGAGATCCAATGCGCCCAACGGCTCATCCAGCAGGAGTACTTTCGGCTCGTTAACCAAAGCCCTTGCCAAAGCGACCCGCTGCTGTTGGCCGCCGGAAAGTTGACGAGGCTTGCGTTCACCCAGATCGGGAAGCTGCACCATCGACAGGGCTTTCCTCGTGCGCCGGGTAATCTCATCTTTTGGCAGCCGTTTCATCGTCAATCCAAAAGCGATGTTTTCGGCAACCGTTAAATGGGGAAAAAGCGCATAATTCTGGAATACCGTATTAACAGGACGGTGATAAGGAGGCACGTCATTCACCCGCTGCCTGCCAATAAAAATATCACCACTGGTCGGCGTTTCAAAGCCGGCAATCATCCGCAGGGTGGTCGTCTTTCCGCACCCGCTCGGCCCCAGCAAGGTAAAAAATTCACCCTGGCGAATATTCAGGGACAATTCCTGCACAGCAGCCAAATCTTCCTCAGCAGAACTGCCAGATTCAAAAACTTTCGTCACCTGATTCAATACGACACTATCTTCACTCATAAGATCTCCAATCGTTTCTTGCGCCGGCGCGGCTGATCAAGATGTCGAAGCCATTCCAGCAAGACCACGGTGATCAGCGTTGCAAAAATGATCACTGCCGCAAGGGCCAGCACCAGCGGTAATCGGCTGGGAAAACGCATCTGCGAATACAGATAAATCGGCAGCGTGGTATCCGTGCCAATCAAAAAGAAAGTCAGGGCAAATTCGTCAAAAGAAGTGGAAAAGGATGAAAGAAAAGCTGCCAGCAAAGCCGGGGCACTGATCGGCAGGGTCACCCGCAGCAAAGTCTGCCAGTAATTCGCGCCCAGATCCATGGCTGCTTCTTCAATATGGGCGTCAAATCCAGCCAGACGCGCTGCAACAATCAGCAGTACATACGGAATATTCACCACCACATGACCAATCCCCACGGTCCACAGGGTCAGTGGAATCCCCACAAACCGAAATAAAAGCAGCATCGCTACTCCCAACACCACGTAGGGTACAACCAAAGGCAGAGATGCCACGTTCAGAAAAAATTCCTTGGCAAAAAACCGGTGGCGCGAGATGCCAATCGCCGCCATCGTGCCGACAATCGTCGCCGCCAATGAAGACGTAAACCCCACCACCACACTGTTGGATAAAGCCTTGATCAATTCAGCGTCCCGAAACAACTCTCCATACCATTTAAGGGTAAAGCCCTTCATCGGAAAAGTCAGTAATACAGAATCGTTAAAAGAGAATATGACCAACAAAACGATGGGCAAATACAGCAAAGCCGTGATCAACCAAAAATACACCCAGGCCATGGTTCGCTTCATTGTCTATCCCTCCAAAAGTTCCGAGAGCTTGATAAACCGCGTCAACACAAACAGGAACAAGATCACCAGCACCATCATCACAAAACTCATCACCGCGCCCATCGGCCAATTCAACGCGCGCACAAATTGATCCTGGATCAAATTACCATACATGATCCCGTTCGTTCCGCCCATCAACGCCGGCGTCACCCATTCTCCCAGTGTCGGAATGAACACAAAGAAAAAGGCTGCGATCACCCCCGGCAAACTCAACGGCAAGGTTACCCGCAAAAAAGCGCGCCACGGCGCTGCCCCCAAATCTGCCGAGGCCTCCAACAATGGCTTTTCAATTCGCTCCAGCGCAGAAAATATCGGCAGCGCAGCAAACGGGATCCAGGTGTACACCAACGTCATGATCACCGCAGTGCGGTTATACAGCAAAGGCGGCCAACTGCTGGCTGCAAAGCCCAGGCTCTCCATCATATTCACAAACGGCCCATTCGATCCCAACAAAATCTTGATCGCCAATACGCGCAGCAAAAAACTGATCCAGGACGGGATCACAATCAATGTCAACAGCATCCCGCGGTGCTGCCCGGCATAAAAAGCCAGCAAATAAGCAACCGGATAAGCCAGCAGAACAGACAATAAAGCGGTATAGACCGCCACCAGGGTCGAACGTCCCAACAATCGCCAGAAAGCGCTCGTCTCAGCAAATTTCTGGTACGTATCCAGCGAAAAGCGCATATCTGCGAATTTCAATTCCCCGCTGCCAAAGCTGAACACAGCCATAATCACCATCGGCAGTAAGAAAAAAGCCAATAACCAGAATACAGACGGGGTCATCAAGACGAGGGTACGATGTTGTTTTTTCATGATAATCCTCGCCTCGATTTTCCCCGCCTGATATCGGTGATCGGCCATTCCAGGTCATGATGCAAATTAATGATCTTCTCGCTATGCCCATTTAGTGTTCGTTCCAGTTCAATTGCTGAACTGTACGAACTTTTCTGGAAGATAAACAGGGAGAGATATTTTTTCATCCGTTTTTTATGAGAGAACCGCAGCCTTATGGGGCTGCTTTAATCTCGACCCATAAATCAGTATAAATTTGATGTTGTTCAATGGTCAATGGACGCGGTAATATCGCCGCTTCCAGCACAGCGGGATCATCCAGCTGCAAAAGATCGATCAATTCGGCGTCCATGTATGCCAACCCATCCTGATTTCCCGGACCGTAGGCAAAATCATTCGCCATAGTCCCGTTTGCTTCCGGCGCCATCAAAGCATCCAGATAGTCGTACGCCAGATCAAGATTTTCAATATCACTGGAAATGCCGTACCCACACACCCATGCCATCCGTCCCTCGGCTGGAGTAATATATTCGGCAGGGATGCCTTCTTCCAGCAGAACCAGATAGGCATCATTCCATGCCCCGGATGCCACGCGAATATCGCCCGAAGCAACCAGTTGGTTTAATTCCGTATAATCGGACCAGTAATGAAATATATTGGGTTTAAGTTCCAACAAACGCTGCTTAACAATTTCATTCTGCTCAGGGGTTGTGTTCCACGGATCCAACCCTAAAGACAGGGCAGTAAATATATATGCATTCTCGCCCGCATCATACACCGAAAGATAACCCGCATACTCTGGTTTCCACAGATCAGCCCAGGACTGTGGCACTGTTTCAACAAGATCAGGACGCACCAGAATTGATTCGTAGCCCCAATCCCAGGGGATGAAATATTGTTCCCCGTTAAATTGTCCGCGTGCTGCCAAATCTTCATAGATTCCAGACCAGTATTTCAACCGTGAAGTATCAATTGGCTGCACCAGGCCCTCTTCCACATACAATCCCCAATAATTGGTACAGGGATGAACCAGGTCAGCGGTAAAACCGGATTTTGATTTGGCATATCCTTCGGCATCATCTGCAAAAAAAGTGTACTTCAATTCAACATCAGGATTTTTCTTCGTAAACTCCGTATGATATTCGGGCACTTCGTAGCCTGCCCAATCCAGAATAATCAACTCAGACTGCGCTGTTTTGGGACCGCAAGCCGCCAAACCCAAAGCAAATACCACTACCAACAGCAACAAGCACCTCAAACGGATAGTTTTCATAATTCTGCCTTTCACATCAATTAAAAAATTAACTTCAAGACAATAACCGCTCTGGTTTCATCTTGAAGGCCCCTGCTGTGACCATTATTTTGAGCTTTATATCTTTTCAGTCTAAATAATCCGGCAAGCTTCAAATTCTTCCATTCGCTAGGGTCACAGCAGAAGAAAATAACTTGAGCGCTAATTATACATACTATTGCGTAAATTTGTAGTGAATAAACCTCCGATTCGAGGATGAATTTGGAAGCGCAGCAGGAAGTGCAAAATAACACATTTCCCTATTGCAATCTTGCTTTCCTTTTGCTATACTTTAACTGGTCAGACCACTTACCAGTATACCGGAGTACCAATGCACTGGAACAGCCCTATAAAACCCGCAGAACTTACCGAAAACCGCCTCATTGAGGCCATTCTGGAAGGACATTTCCCCGTGAACAGCCATCTGCCCGGTGAGCGTGATCTCGCCGAGCAATTAGGCGTCACCCGCCCTACCCTGCGCGAAGCCTTGCAGCGTCTCGCCCGCGATGGCTGGCTGGAGATCAATCAGGGCAAGGCAACCCGCGTCCGCAACTATTGGACCGAAGGCAACCTCAATGTTCTGGCGACCCTTGTCCAGTTCAAAAACCACCTGCCCGAGAATTTCGTCAGCGACCTCCTCACCGTGCGCCGCCTCCTGGCACCTGCTTATGCCCGCCTTGCCGTTGAGACCCACCCACAGGAAATCTGTGACTTGCTCACTGGCCTTGCAAAAATTCCCGACACCGCCGAGGACTTTACCACTGCGGATTGGAGCCTGCATCAACAGCTGACCATCCTGTCCGGCAACCCCATCTTCACCCTCATCCTCAATGGTTTCGCCGAACTGTATATCGTTATGGGTCATCGTTACTTCGCCCAGCCCGCCGGGCGGAAACACTCCCGCCAGTTCTACCGCGACCTTCTTGAGTGTGCCCGCCGCAAAGATGGTGTGGGCGCAGAAACCCTGGTGCAAAAAATTATGACTGAATCAATCACCCTGTGGCAGCAATGCTGAATTCATCCCGTTTTATATAAAAGGAGTATCCCATGTGGACACAAGGCTGGCGCGACCGTATCTGGTCTGAAATTGATGAAAACCCCTGGGACATTATCGTCATCGGAGGCGGCATTACCGGCGCAGGCATCCTGCGTGAAGCGGTAGATGCAGGGCTGCGCGTCCTGCTGCTGGAAGCCAAAGACTTCTCCTTTGGCACCTCCAGTCGTTCTTCCAAGTTGATCCATGGCGGCTTTCGTTACTTGCGCAACAAACAATATGACGTCACCCGCGAATCAGTCCGTGAACGGGAATGGATGCTGCGCGAAGCCAGGAATCTTGTCACTGCCCTCGGCTTCTGTATGCCCACTTATGCTCACTATAAGACCCCCGCCTGGCAAATGGATATGGGCGTTATCCTCTATGACCTTTTGGCCCCCAAATGGGCGCACCGCAGTTTTAGCAAATCGAAACTGCTCAAAGAGTGTCCAAATCTGAATCCCCAGGGTCTGAAAGGCGGCCACCTGTATTATGACGCCCAGATGGACGATTCCCGACTTGTGCTTCGCATTATCCAGGAAGCTGTCGCTGCCGGCGGCACCGCCCTCAATTACGCCAAAGTCACCGGTCTGCTGCGCACCCGGGATGGTCAGGCCTGCGGAGTGATTGCCCAAAACGATGAAAGTGAAAAAGCAATTGAAGGCCATGTGATCATCAATGCCACCGGCCCCTGGTCAGATGACATTCGCCAGCACGTTGATGCTGTCCCCCGTATGCGAAAGCTGCGCGGCAGCCACCTTATTTTTTCCAGCCAGGACTTCCCCTTGTCCCATGCTGTCACCCTCTACCATCCCAAAGATAATCGCGCCATGTTTGCCCTCCCCTGGGAAGGCACCTCCTTGATAGGCACCACCGACCTTGACCACAGCACAGACCTGGAATCCCGCCAGGACGAGCCTTGTGCATCCGCAGAAGAAATCGACTACATCATGGACGCCCTGCATGCCACTTTCCCTGGCGTGCAGGTGCAGCACGAAAACATCATTTCCAGCTTTGCCGGTCTCCGCCCCATCATCGGCACCGGCAAGGCCCGCCCTTCAGACGAATCGCGCGCCCACGGCGTCTTCCAAGAAAACGGCTTGCTGACCATCACGGGCGGCAAAATGACCACCTTCCGTATCATGGCCAACGAAGTCCTCCAGGCCGCCAGCCCGCGCATCCCCGGCAATCCCGATTTCACCGGCCGCCGGCGCATCTTTGACCCGCTGCCGGATGATTTGATCCATCAAGACTTGAGCATCGGCCAGCTTGCGTACCTCTCCGGACGGTATGGCAGCCAGACAACCAGCCTGTTGAAAACATCCGCCGCCGCCGAGTTGTCCGCTATCGCCCCACTCCCGAACCTGTGGGCAGAACTGCGCTGGGCAGCCCGCACCGAAGGCGTTGTACACCTCGATGACCTCCTCCTGCGCCGTGTCCGCCTCGGTATGCTCCTGCCAAATGGCGCCTTTGACCACATGCCGCACATACGCAGCATCGTCCAGCCAGAATTGGGCTGGGACGATGCCCGCTGGATGGCAGAAGAATCATCCTATCGCAGCACCTGGCAGCGTGCCTACAGCCCTGCGCCCCTCGGTTAAACCAACAATCATCACGAAATCATTTCTTCAGGAGAAATATCATGTCCAAAAAGCAGCCCCTCCACACCCCTGACTGGCACGAAGGGCACATCCCGCCCAATTCCTGGCGCTCCCTCTTCCGCTGGGGAGATCCCGCCGCCCACAAACATCCCAATGCCCGTCTGTACAAATTAATGAAATCTACCTTCCATCTGGAAGATGGCGATTTTGAAAATCCCATCCTCGGTCTGGAACCAATGGACACCGCACTTCCAGTTGGCCTCCCTGCCGACAAAATCGCCGCTCTGCAAGCCATCGTCGGGGCAGAAAACCTGCATTCTGACACCTACACCCGCATCAAAGCCTCCTATGGGAAAGGCATGATTGATGCCCTTCGCCTGCGCCAGCGCATTGTCGAAAATATCCCTGATGTGGTCGTCCATCCCCGCAGCCGTGAAGACATCGAGAAAATCATTGACTTTTGCAACGAGGAACGCATCCCCTTGTATGTCTTCGGCGGCGGTTCCACCGTCACCCGCGGCATGGAAGCCGTCAAGGGCGGGGTCACCATTGATATGAGCATCCACATGAACCGCGTGCTTGAATTTAACGAAGAAAACCACACCATCACGGTAGAAGCCGGTATGTGGGGCCCGCAGCTTGAAAACATCCTCCAGAACGCCCCTCAAACCCTCCAGGCGCAGCGCGCCTATACTACCGGGCATTTCCCCCAATCCTTTGAATTTTCCAGCGTAGGCGGCTGGGTGGTCACTCGCGGCGCGGGTCAAAACTCCACTTACTATGGCAAGATCGAAGACATCGTCCTCGCCCAGGAATATGTCACCCCGCGCGGCGTCATTCGCTCAGGCGAATATCCCCGCCAGGCCACCGGCCCTGACCTGGACCAGATCATGATGGGCAGCGAAGGCAGCTTCGGGATTCTCACCAGCGCCACCCTGAAAGTTCGCCACTGGATGCCCGAAAACCGCAAACGCTTTAGCTACATGTTCAAAAACTGGGACGACGCCCGCAGCGCCGCCCGCGAAATCATGCAAGGCGAATTCGGCTATCCCTCTGTGTTCCGTCTTTCTGATCCCGAAGAAACCGATGTCGCGATGAAGCTTTACAAAGTAGAAGGTACGGTTGCCGATTCCCTCCTCAAAACTCTCGGCTACCAGCCCATGCAAAAATGCCTCCTCCTCGGTTTTACCGATGGCGAGAAAACCTTTTGCAAAAACCTCAACCGCAAGATCCGCCAGACTGCCCGTAAATACGGCGCCTTTAACCTCAGCGCGTTTGGTGTTACCCAGGCCTGGGAACACAGCCGTTTCACCGACCCCTACATGCGCGAAGATCTGATGGATCATGGCATCATGATCGACACCCTCGAGTGTGCCGTCACCTGGTCGCAGATGAAAGAAGTGCATGCCCGTGTCCGCCAGGTGGTCAAGAACCGTCCCGACACCATTTGCATGACCCACCTCTCCCATGCCTATCCCCAGGGCGCTAACCTGTACTGGATCTTCATTGCAAAGATCGATAAAATTCAGGAATACCTCGACCTGCAATACGCCGTCCTGCAAACCATTCTCGAAAGCGGCGCCGCCATGAGCCACCACCACGGTGTCGGCAAGCAAACTTCCCCCTGGCTGGAAGAGCAAATGGGGACACCGTACATGGATATTGTCCGCGTCCTCAAGGGCCATTTTGACCCGAATAACATCCTCAACCCCGGCGGCACCTTGGGGTTGGATATGAATGACGCCCAAAAGAACAAAATCTGGTCAAAAGATTTATAATACATACAAACGGCGGCGGATTTAACCCGCCGCCGTTATTTCTACCGTCTGAACCATAAAACCATTGCTTCATCCACGAAGGGAATCCGCTATGCCCAATCTTCTTGCCATTGACAATGGAACCCAAAGCGTAAAAGCCATTCTGTTTGACCCGCACGGCAATCTGCTTGCCAAATCTCAGGTGCCCTTTGAACCTTACTTCTCCGACGTCCCCGGTTGGGCCGAGCAGCACCCCCATGTTTTCTGGGATGCTGTCTGTGCGGCCTGTCAGGGACTCTGGCAGAAGGAAGGCGTTGATAAATCCAGCATCGCCGCCGTAGCCCTCACCACCCAACGGGCCACCATGATCAACGTAGACAAGAATGGCGAACCCTTGCGCCCGGCCATCGTCTGGCTCGACCAGCGCCGCACGGAAGGGCTGCCACCAGTCGGCGGATTATGGGGCGCTGCCTTCAAGATCGCCGGAGCGTCAAAAACCGTCGCTTATCTCCAGGCCGAAGCAGAAGGCAACTGGCTGCGCACCCACCAACCAGAAATCTGGGAAAAAACCCATAAATATATCTTTCTTTCCGGTTATTTGACCTTCAAACTGATCGGCCAATTTGTCGACTCAGTTAGCTCCCAGGTGGGGTATGTTCCCTTTGATTACAAAGCCCAAACCTGGGCTAAAAAATCAGACTGGAAATGGCAGGCCGTCCCGGTTCCCGAAGAATATTTGATCGACTTGGTCCCCTGTGCCAGCCAACTCGGTGAGATCAGCAAGGAAGCCAGCCAGGCCACCGGCATCCCTGCCGGACTGCCCCTCATCGCTGCCGCCGCTGACAAAGCCTGTGAAGTCATTGGCTCAGGCTGCCTCTCGCCTGAAATCGCCAGCCTCAGTTATGGCTCCTCCGCCACCATCAACACCACCCACACCCGCTACATTGAACCCATTCCCCTCATCCCGCCCTATCCGGCAGCGGTACCGGGACGTTACACCCTGGAAATTCAAATTTTCCGCGGCTACTGGATGGTCAACTGGTTCAAACAGCAATTCGGCCTGCGCGAGCAGCGCCTGGCAGAACTGCGCGGTTGCGACCCCGAAGATCTGTTTGACGACCTTGTTACAATGGTGCCGCCTGGCAGTGAAGGGTTGATTTTGCAGCCCTACTGGTCGCCTGGTCTGCGCTTCCCCGGCCCGGAAGCCAAAGGTGCCATCATCGGTTTTGGCGCCCAGCACACCCGCGCCCACATCTACCGCGCCATTCTTGAAGGCCTGGCCTATGCCCTGCGCGAAGGCTCTGACCGGGCTACCAAACGTACGCATATCCCCATTCAGGAACTGCGCGTGGCCGGCGGCGGCAGCCAGAGCGACGCCGCCATGCAGCTCACCGCTGACATCTTCGGTCTGCCCGCCAGCCGCCCTCACGTTTACGATGCCTCTGGCCTGGGCGCTGCCATTGACGCCGCTGTTGGCATCGGCCTGCATCCCGACTTTGAAACTGCTGTCAAAGAAATGACCCGCGTCAAAGACACCTTTGAGCCGGACCCTGCCAGCCAAAAAGTCTACGATGAACTTTACAACGAGGTTTATCTCGGCATGTACAAGCGTCTCAAACCGCTGTATGAAAAAATTCAGGAAATCGGCAGATAACCTGAAGCGCTGATATTTTGGAGCAACGACTAAAGTCGGTACAAGCCCGATATACTCATGCTTTACCAAGTTCCCTCATCGCTACAATGAGATTTTTTGTCCACAACTCATGAGAATATATCTTTTTACATCCGCAGCTTCACCCCGTTGTCCTTCAACCACTTACGCCGCTGCTTGTAATCCGGCATGATCCCCTCCACCTCCGCCCAAAAAGCCGCTGCGTGATTGGCGTGCCGCAAATGACACAACTCATGCACCACCACATAATCCACGATCTCCGGCGGCGCCATCACCAACCGCCAGGCAAAGTTCAGGCTGCCGCGCTGCGCATTACATGACCCCCAGCGTGTTCGTGCCCCATTGATTCGCAGACTCTTGTACGAAAACCCATACACCCTCCCATAATGCGCAAGTCTGTCCGTCAAATATTCCCGCGCCTGGAACCGATACCAGCCTTCAATCCATTCCGCTGCGTCAGGCAGGCCTGAAGTCCGCAAATCAATTGACTTTCCGTTGAATTGCACCGTTATCCGCTGCTTCTCCACATACCGCAGCGGATACAACTTGCCCAGATAAAGGAACTCCTCCCCTTGTTGATAGCTGTGCGGCGGCGGTCCGGCCTGCACTGCCGCCTGCCGTTTACGGATCCAGCTTGCCTTGCTCTGCACAAAGTCCAGGATCTGCTTGTCCGTCATTTGCTGCGGAGCACGTACTTCCAGTGTGCCGTCCTGCTCCAGAATCAGGGCAATCGTTTTCCGCCGCGAACGGGAAACACGATCTGGTTGAATCAATTGCTGGTTGCTCTTATCTTTCATTTTCTACTCTCAAAACAAAAACCCTCTGCTAAAATACAGAAGGCTATAATTCTAACTCGCAATTAGACAAAAATAGGGCAGCGCCCTTGCGGGAAACTGCCCAAGGGTAGAAACTTTATGTGTGAACAAAAAAACAACTACCCAAGAGCACCTTAACAAAATAATCGAATTTCGTCAAG
>Ga0334888_1001380_pt1 | contig 31835 bp, 22 predicted proteins | sample GraSluR1_MG_FD_207227 | JGI IMG/M metagenome (GOLD analysis project Ga0334888, IMG submission 207227) | Sludge microbial communities from methane-producing bioreactor in Wageningen University, Netherlands - Granular Sludge_3_08-R1 | ecosystem: Engineered > Bioreactor > Anaerobic > Unclassified ...
GCGCAGCCAGATAAGGAACTCGACGTTGCCCGCCGGGCCGAGCAGGGGAGAGGCGATCAGGCCGGCGACGCCGAGCGAAAGGCCGTCCGCCAGGGCGCCACTCTCGCGCAGAACTTGGCGGTGGGTGCGCGTGTCGCGTACAACGCCGCCTTTGCCGACGCGTTCTTTGCCGGCCTCGAACTGCGGCTTTATCAGGGCGACCAGTTGGGCCGGGAGCGTCAGCAGGCGCAGCGTCGCCGGCAGGACGAGGCTGAGGCTGATAAAGCTGGCGTCGATCACGGCTAGATCCGCCAACGCTGCGCCGGGCAGTTCCTCCAGGTAGCGGATGTTGGTGCGCTCCAGGGCGACGACGCGCGGGTCGTTGCGCAGCTTCCAGGCGAGTTGGCCGTATCCGACGTCGATGGCGAAGACGCGAGCGGCGCCGCGCTGCAAGAGGCAGTCGGTGAAGCCGCCCGTGCTGGCGCCGATGTCGGCGGCGATCAGGCCGCTCACATCGAGGCGAAAGGCGTCGAGTGCGGCTGCCAGTTTCACCCCGCCGCGACTTACGTAGGGCAGCGGCGCGCGGACTTGGACGTCGGCGGCGGCGGGCACGGTTTTACCGGGCTTATCGAACGGCTGCCCGTCGACGCGCACATCGCCCGCCATGATCAGGCGGCGCGCCTGTTCGCGCGTCTCGGCTAGGCCGCGTTCGACCAGGAGCAGGTCAAGGCGTTGCTTCTTCGGTTTAGGAGTGAAATCCGAGGTCATCGTCTGTGTGGGGCGGCCTTGTAGCACAGCCGCTTTTTTGACGCGCCGCTGGGCTTACAGTAACATGGCGAGCAAGTTCCTGCACTTGGCCGGAACCTTGCCGCGCCATTTGCCCGGCGTATGCATTGCGGGAGAACCGGCATTACGGATCTGCCGGGCCGACGGAAACGGACTGTCATGTCGTCAGTTGCACTGGCATCGACCGATGTTCGCACCAACCTGCGCGGTCTGTGGAAGACCATGCGACCGCAGCAGTGGACCAAAAACGTTATCATCTATGCGGCGCTCGTTTTCGACGGTAAACTGCTCCAGCCGGATCCGTTCTGGCGAACGACTCTGATCGCGGTTTGCTTTTCGTTGCTGTCCAGCAGCGTCTATATCCTAAACGATCTTGTCGATATTGAGAACGACCGGCAACACCCGCGTAAGAGCATGCGGCCGTTGCCGAGCGGGCGGTTGAACCCGCGCTTCGCGCTGGCTGCGGCGGCGCTATTAGCGATCGTTAGTTTGGGCGCGGCGTTTTGGGTAGACGTGTGGGCCGGCGCAGTTCTGGCTCTCTACATGGTGCAGAACATCGCCTATAGCTTCTATCTCAAGAACATCGTCATCATCGACGTGCTTGTGCTTTCGCTGGGCTTTTTGCTGCGGGTCGTCGCCGGTTCGCTGGTCGTGAATGTGGAGCGCTTTAGCCCGTGGTTGTATGTTTGCGTGTTCTTGCTGGCGCTCTTTCTCGGCTTCGGCAAGCGGCGGCACGAGATCACGTTGCTGGAGGACGAGGCGCATAACCATCGCGCTTCTCTGGGGCAATACAACCTGCCGCTGCTGGACCAGTTGATCGGGATGGTGACGACCAGCACGCTGGTCGCCTATACGTTATACAGCTTCGAGGCGACGACGGCGCTGGCAGGAAATGGACGCATGTTGTTGAGCGTGCCGTTCGTCTTCTACTTCCTGGCGCGCTATCTCTATCTGATCCATGTGCGCAAGCTGGGCGGCGCGCCGGATGAGCTGTTGCTGAAGGATAAGCCGCTGCTGATCAACGCCGCGCTTTGGGCTGCGTCGGTCGTAATTCTGATCTACGTTTCCTAGACCAGCGGCGCACATCCTAAGGAGGGTATACCATCCAGGATGCGAACAGCTTCCTGGATGGTTTTTTGTTGCCTATTCCTCTTGAATAAACGCTGACCAGCGGCCTTCCATGCCGTCTTCGGTAACGCCGTAGAAGACGCGCATGCCGCCGTTCTCGCGCAGCGCCAGGTCATAGCGGCGTTTGCCCGCGCGCGTCTCGGCATGCACGAGGCCGATGTTGCCGGTCCACTGTACAGCGGACGGGTCTGCCGGATGGTCTTCGTGCCGCTGGATGGCGTAGTTCCACAGTTTACGGGCGCCCTTGCGCGTGACGTTCTTGATGACGCGGCCGTTGCGCAGGTCGCGGATGCTGTGATAGGTTACGCCGTTGCGGTCCTCGGTCTCTACGATCTCCACGCCGATCTGCGGCAGGTAGAACGCATCCTCCGTGTCCTGCGCGTCCGGCTGCTTGCCGGCGGGTTGCACCGTTGCGCCGCCGCGCGAGCGGCCGTTGCTGCGCGCTTGCTGCGACCGGCCTTGGCTTCTGCCGGGTTGACGGCCGGACGAACCTCCCCTGCCTGGGCGGCCTGACTGATCGTCCAGCACTTCGGAGATCAGGGCGATCAGTTCGTCGCGCACGGCGATGGAGCTTTCGGTCTCATCGCGCACATAGTACTTGAACTCGTCGAGGCAGTAGGGCCGGTCCGGGCCTTTGGGCACCTGGATGCGCAGCACCTTTGCCCCGCCGCTCTGCACCGTGTCGAAGCGGACGTCCAGCGGCGGTGTGAGGCGTTCGTTGAGCGCGTCTAGGATCGCCTTCTGGGTTTCCGCCGGGCGCGCCAAACCTGCGGCCTTGGTCCGGCGGCTGCTGGCGCCCATCCCGACGAAAATTGACCCGCCCATTGTATTGGCGAAGGCGCAGATGTCGCTGAGGATGGCGGTGAGCCGCCCGCCGCGCTGGCTGGCGGACTCGTGGAAGCTCTGGACGATGCTGGGGCCTTCTTCGCGCGCGGCGGCCAGAGAATCGAACGGCTTGTCTTGGGGCCGGGCCGGGCGAGTGCGGTCGAACTGCTTGCTGCGCAGGACGGCGGCGATGGCCTCGAAAGAAGGTTCTTCCAAGAGGAACTCGGTGGCGCGGTCGCCAATGCCCAGCCGTTTGGGGTTCTTGGGATCGGCGGTGATGCGGTGGGCGTCGCTGCCCTGAATGCAGTGCATGTGCCGCGGGTATTCGACCTTGCTGCCATTGAAGAAGCGCGCGGTGGAACGGCTGGCGCGGTCCAGGTCGGTCACCTCCAGCGCATCCAGGTTCGGGTCTTGGGTGTAGGCGATCTTGGTCTGGCCGCCGAACGGGAAATTGCGCATGGCGACGCCATGCGTGCTGTTGGCGTGGGCCGCGATGACCAAGCCGCCGGCCTCATGGATGATGCGGTAGGCGGTGAGGACGTCCGTGCTGGCGCCTGTTTCGGTTGACCCGCTGTCCAGCTTGTCGGCCGGGACATTCAGGGTCAGCAGCACGTGCTCTAAATGGCGGATCGAAGTTTCCGGGGGGAACAGGGCCAAAATATGGAAGCCGAACGTGGCGGTAAATTCAAAGCCCGGCAAGACCAGAACTTGGTTAGCCAGTTCGCGCCATTCGGCCAAACGGCCCCGTTCCTCGTCGGTCAAACGGCCAGAGGCCTCCAGGCTGGTCAACCATTCAATTTCCCGGCGGATAGCTCCGATGCCTGCGACGGTGTTGTGGTCGGTGATCGCCACGATGTCGAGGCTTTGCTTGGCTACGGCCCGCATCCAATCCAAATAGCCAATTTGCGGGTTTTCGTAGTCATGCGAAGCTGGCGTATGCAAGTGCAAATCTGTCTTATACCACTTGCGCTGCCCTTTGCCGGCGTCGGTTGACGGCGAACCGTTTGGAGACGCCTGGCGACTGTTATTTGGTTTGTGTCTTCTGCTCACAGATTTTCAACTCCACTCCTTTCGGACAACAAAATTCTGACAACAAAACATCGAAAAATGCCCTACAACTACTTGACATGAGGTTATTATACTCGCGTCATAAAAATGTGCAACAAGCCGGCGGCTTGCATGGCAGGAAGGCGCCTTGGCCCCGGGCTCTCGCCCTACAGAGCGGCGACCGATTCGCCGATCTCCGCGGCGGGCAGCCCGTTGTGGTCGCCATTGGGTTGCGGCGCGGGGGCGAGTGCAGCACGCAGCACCTCGTCCACCGTATCGACCAAGACAAACTCCATCTGCTCGCGCACCGCTGCGGGCACGTCGTCGAGGTCGGCTTCGTTGTGCTTGGGCAGGATGATGCGCTGCAGCCCAAAGCGAGCGGCTGCCAGAATTTTCTCCTTGACGCCGCCGATGGGCAGAACTTTGCCGCGCAAGGTGATCTCGCCTGTCATGCCGGTATGGGGCTGTACCGGGCGGCCGGTGAGCAGGCTGGCGAGCGCGGTCGCCATGGTGATGCCCGCGCTGGGGCCGTCCTTGGGGATGGCGCCGGCGGGGATATGCAGGTGAATGTCGGACTTGCGGAAGAAGTCAGGATCGATTTCCAGCGCGGCGGCGCGACTGCGCACATAACTGAGTGCAGCCTGGGCGCTTTCCTTCATGACGTCGCCCAACTGGCCGGTGACGGTGAAGCCTTTTTCGCCGGGAACGCGCGTCGCCTCGAAGAACATGATGTCGCCGCCGGTGGCGGTCCAGGCCAGGCCGATGGCCACGCCGGGCAGCTCAGTGCGTTCGGCGACTTCCTCGCTGTGAAACTTGCGCCGGCCTAAATATTGGGGGATGGCGGCGGCGTCGACGACGGTCTGCAGCGCGGCCTCGCCGGCGGCGACCTGGGCGGCGATCTTGCGGCAGATCTTGCCGATCTGCCGTTCCAGGTTGCGCACGCCCGCCTCGCGCGTGTAGCCCTGTACGATCTCGCGCAGCGCGTCCTCCTCGAGCTGGACCTCGCCGCTTTTCAGACCGTTTTCTTTGATCTGCCGCGGGATCAGATAGCCCTGTGCGATCTTGACCTTCTCGTCCTCGGTGTAGCTGCTGAGCTGGATGATCTCCATGCGGTCCTGCAGAGGGCTGGGCACGGTGTCGAGCACGTTGGCGGTGGTGATGAACATGACCTGGCTGAGGTCGAAGGGCACGTCCAGATAGTGGTCGCGGAACTCGCGGTTCTGCTCGGGGTCGAGCACCTCCAGCAGCGCGCTGCTGGGGTCGCCGCGGAAGTCGCGACCCAGCTTGTCCACCTCGTCAAGCATGAAGACGGGGTTTCGGCTCTCGATACGGCGCAGGCTCTGGATGATGCGGCCGGGCATGGAGCCGATGTAGGTGCGGCGGAAGCCGCGGATTTCGGCCTCGTCGCGAATGCCGCCGAGGGCGAGGCGCACGAACTTGCGGTTCATGGCGCGGGCGATGCTGATGCCGAGGCTGGTCTTGCCCACGCCGGGCGGGCCGACGAAGCAGAGGACGACGCCCTCGCGCTCGCGGCGGATCTGGTCGCGGATGTCGCCGGCATCGGGTTGGTTGTCCTTGCGCTCCGCGCGCAGTTTGCGCACCGCCAGAAATTCGAGGATGCGCTCCTTGATCTCGCCCAGGCCGTAGTGGTCCTCGTCCAGCACGTGGCGGGCATGGGCGATGTCGAGGTTGTCGTCGGTCCCCTTCTGCCAGGGCAGGCTAACCATCAAGTCCAGGTAGGTTTTGATGACGCTGTATTCGGCGGCCTGGATGGGCATGCGGCGCATGCGGTCGAGCTCGCGGCGAGCTTCTTTCTCGGCTTCTTCGGACATGCCGGCGGCGGCGATGCGCTCTTCGAGCTCGCGGATGTCGGCGGCCTGTTCATCTTCTTCGCCCAGCTCTTTCTGGATCGCCTTGAGCTGTTCGCGCAGGAAGAAGTCGCGCTGCATGCGCTCCATCTCGCCCTGGGCTTCGCTCTGTATCTTGCGGCCCAGTTCGAGGACCTCTACTTCCTTATGAAGCAGTTGCGTCAGGCGCAGGAGCTTGTCGTAAATGCTGTCCATGGCGAGGATGTTCTGAGCCTCGTCCACGTTGAGGCGCATGCTGCTGGCAACGAGATAGGCGAGTTGGCGGGCGTTTTCGACGTTCATCGCCATAACGGCCAACTCGTCCGGCATCTGCGGTTCGAGGTCTACCATGCGGCGGAAGAGTTCCTGGACGGCGCGCATGATGGCCTCCGTCTCGATGTTCTCTTCCATGAGTTCGGGGATGATTTCGACGCGCGCCCGAAGATAGGGCTGTTCCTGCACGTATTCGAGGATGCGAATGCGCTCAAGCCCCTGGACGAGCAGCCGCATGGTGCCGTCCGGCGTGCGCAGGACGCGATGCACCTGCGCGGCCGTGCCGATCTCATGGATCTGGTCGGGAGACGGCTTTTCGACGTTTTCGTCGCGGCTGGTCGCTAGGGCGATGATGCGGTTTTCGGGCAGGTTGTCTTCGACCAGGCGGACGCTGCGCCGCTGGCCGATCGGCAGCGGAAGCCACATCATAGGATAGACGACGACGCCGCGCAGAGGCAGGACGGGGAGATCGTCGGTTGTGATCTCGTCCGTCTTCTCTTTCTCGAAGCCGTAGCGTTCTGCAAATTCTTCTGATTCAAACAAGACCTGGTCTTCTTCTCCCTCGTCCCATTCTTCAAAGTCGAAGTCCAGGAAATCACTCGACATAGTTCATCCAATCTCTGCGTGTTCGTCTCTATGTGCGGCGTACTAAAACATCGCTGCGGCATTCTGTCACAGCCGGTCAGCCTGCTCCGTACGCCACGCTCCCATTCTATCCTGTCTAATCCGACGCTAGTCTAACATAATACGTGAAGATCGGCGGATAGTTCTGTAATGCGTGCGCCGAACGCCTCCATCGAGACGTGATGGAGGCGGATTGTGTTCCCACAGGGGCGCGCGGCGTCTCTAGTGCGGCTGCTGCGGGAAGTATTTGTCGCGCATGCGCTTGAGGAAGTCGATGGACTCCTTCATCTCGTCCATGCCATTCATGCCGTCTTCGATGCTGACCCAGCCTTCGTAGCCCGCGGCGGAGAGCATGCTGAAGATCCTGTCGTAGTCGTTCAGTCCTTTGCCGGTGACGCCGTGGCGCAGATTGGGCGAATAGCCGATCGTGCCGTCGCTTTGGCGCAGATCGTCGAGCGTCGCCCCTTCGGCCAGGTAGCGGTCGCTGGCGTGCATAGAAACCACGCGATCGACTGTTCGCTCCAACAGCTCGATGGGGTCGTCGCCGGCGACGATGGCGTTGGACGGGTCATATTGTACGCCGAAGTGCTTGCGTTCGGGGATGGCGTCGAGGACGCGCAGGAAGACGGACATCTTTTGGGCGAACTCGACGTACTTCCAGTAGCCGTCCTTGTAGTGGTTTTCCATGCCGAGCACGACCTCATACTCGCGCGCCACGGGAATCAACTGCTGGATGGCGTCGACCACCCACTCCAGCCCCTGTTCGAGCGGGACCTCGGGATAGGCCTGGCCGGATAGGATGCGGCAGACGGAGCCGGGGCCGCCCATGCGGCGCATGACCCGGATCATGTCGGCCTCTTTCTCGATCTCGCGCTTGCGATAGTCGGGGTCGGGGTTGGTGAAGTCGGGCGAGCAGCAGAGCATGGGGATGACAAAGCCGGCGTCGTGCGCCGCCTCGGCTACGGAGTCGACGAAGGCGTCCTCCCAGGTGGGGAAGAAGCCGACGTACATTTCCAGCCCTTCGGCGCCTAGCTCTTTGGCCATTTCGATCCAGTCAAAGACGCTCATCGTGCGATGGACGGAGATGTCATCCAGGTAGCATTTGGGGAAGGCGGATATTTTCATCGTCGTGTGTTCCCTTTGCAATTATTGTAGACGAAAATGGGTTGAAATGCGATACGGATCGCTACGCCTGCGTTATAGCTCAAGGATGACCTTGATCAGGTCCAATTCGGCCTTGGCGAGGCCGTCGACCAGCGCGGGGCCGTCTTCGAGAGGGGCGACCTTTTCGAGCAGGGGCATGACGTCGATCTTGCCGCTGGCGATGGCCTGGATGGCGCGCGGGAACTCGGTGTTGAAGCCGTAGGTGCCGCGCACGGTCAGCTCACGCGTCACTACATCCTGCATGTTGAGTTCGATCATCTGGGCGCTGTTGCCGATCCAGGTGACGTTGCCGCCGGTGCGGGTGACGGTATGGGCCTGCTGGACGGTGGGGGCATAGCCGACCGCCTCGAAGGCGACGTCCGCGCCCAAACCGCCGGTGGCCTCGCGTACCGCGGCGACCGGGTCGGTCTGCGCCACGTTGATGCACAGATCCGCGCCCAAGCGGCGGGCCATCTCCAGGCGATGCTCGCTCATGTCGGTGACGATGATCTGGCCTGCGCCTTTGAGCTTGGCGCCGAGCAACGTCATCAGCCCGATCGTGCCCACGCCGACGATCACGACCGTGTCCATCAGGCGGATGGGCGTGATCTCGACGGCGTGCAAGCCTACGGACAGCGGCTCGACCATCGCCCCCTGCCGCCAGGTCATGCCGGCGGGCTTAGGATAGACCATCGACGGCTTGACCACAAGTTGTTCGGCAAAGGCGCCGGGCATGTCCACGCCCAGGACGTGGCGGTTGGTGCAGATGTTGACCAGGCCGGCCCGGCAGTTGGGGCATTGACCGCATGCCTGGAGCGGCGAGACGATCACCTCGTCGCCGGGCGCGTAGCCGGTGACCGCTGCGCCGGTTTCGGCGACGACGCCGCTGAACTCGTGCCCCATGATCATGGGCGGCTTGCGACGTCCGGTTTTGCCGATGTAGCCGTGAACATCCGACCCGCAGATGCCAACGCTTTTGACGTTAATTAATAGCTCGTCCTCTTGGGGAGACGGTTCGGGAACGTCTCGCAGGGGCATGGTCATAGGGCCTTCAAAGACTAAAGCCTTCATGGCGGAGTATCCTTTTCTAGGTTATTGGATGCGCACAAGCGGCGGCTGTGCATGGAATTGGGTGATCGAGCAATATGTTGGAAGCCGGGCCGATGGCAGGCATCCGGCGATGCAACGCGCGGCAGGTCTAAAACAGCTACATCATGCCATAGATCGAGCAGCGCACCAATCAGAGGCGGGCCGGACGATTCGCTGGCGACGACAAGACGAGTGTGGTACTATCGCGCCGAAAACTCAGACGCGGTGAGGCTGCGGGGCGGATGGTGAGCGAGATAAGCATGAACGGTGACCAAGTACTGCCGGCGGAGCGAGTTGAGGTGCGGGTGCAGGGCATGGACTGCGCCGAGTGCTGTGCGCATGTGCAGCGCTCGATCGCGGCGCTGCCGGGCGTGCGCCATGTAGATGTGTTCCTTGCGTCCGAGAAGGCGGTGATCGAGGCTGACCCCGGCAGCGTGGATATGGCCGAGGTGCGCCGGGCGGTGGAGGCGGCGGGCTACCACGCGGCGGATGCGTCCGCTCCGTCCGATGCGGCGGCGAGGCAGGCGCAGTTCGGGCAGGATTTTGCGCGGTCGGCGCTGGCGGTTTTGGGGTTGGTCTTCGCCGCAGTACTGCTCGTCGTGGTTGCGGGGGAGTGGCTGGGCCTATTCGAGGCGGCGACGGCGCGCATCCCCTGGCCGGCGGGTGCGGCGATCGTCCTGCTCGCCTGGTATCCGGTGCTGGTCAAGGTAGTGCGCGCCGCGCTGCAGCGCCAGGTGTTGGCGCACACGCTGATGAGCGTGGGCGTTGTGGCGGCGCTGGCGATCGGGGAGTGGGTGACCGCAGCGATTGTTGTCTTCTTTATGCGCGTAGGGGACCAGGTGGAGCGCTATACCGCGGAGCAGGCGCGGCGGGCGGTGAAGGACTTGACGGCATTGGCCCCCAAGACGGCGCGCATCGAGTTCGATGGCGATGAAAAGACAGTGCCAATCGAGGAGGTGCGCCGCGGCGATGTGGCGGTGGTGCGTCCCGGCGAGCTGATCCCAGTCGACGGGGAGGTCGTGGCGGGCCATGCCACCGTCAACCAGGCGACGCTTACGGGTGAGTCGATGCCGGTGGAAGCCGGGCCGGGGACAATGGTCTACGCGGCGACGACGGCCGAGCTGGGCAGCCTGCGCGTGCGCACGCAACGAACGGGCGCGGACTCGACCTTTGGCCGCGTGATCGCACTGGTCGAAGAGGCGGAGGCGAACAAGGCGGAGGTGCAACGGCTGGCCGACCGCTTCTCGGCCTATTTCCTGCCCGCGGTTGCGCTGATCGCGGCGCTGACGTTGGCGCTGCGTCGCGACCCGATGGCGATGGTGGCCGTGCTGGTGGTGGCGTGCTCCTGCTCCTTTGCGCTGGCGACGCCCATCGCCGTGCTGGCCTCTATTGGCGCGGGCGCCAAGCGCGGGCTGCTGATCAAAGGCGGCAAGTACCTGGAGTTGCTGGCGAAGGCGGATGTGGTTCTGATCGACAAGACCGGCACGCTGACGCTGGGCCGGCCGCAGATCACGGACGTGGTCGCGTTCAACGGGGCCGCGCCAAACAAGGTGTTGGCATTGGCAGGTGCAGCCGAACGGTATTCGGAGCATCCCCTGGCCGAGGCTGTGCGCCGCAAGTGCCGGGCTGCCGGGCTGATGCTGGCTGAGCCGGAGACGTTCGAGGCGCTGCCGGGCTTCGGCGTGCGCGCCAAGGTGGACGGGACTGCCGTCGTCGTGGGCAATGAGCGTATTGTGCCCGGCGTTCCCGACAATGCCGAATTGCCGGTGCTGCGTAGTCAAGGCAAGACGCTGCTCTTCGTGGCGGTGAACGAGGCGGTGATCGGCGTGCTGGCCGCGGCGGACACGTTACGCAGCGAGGCGCCGCAGGCCATCGCCGCGCTGCGGGCGCTGGGCATCCGCCAGATCGAGGTGTTGACCGGCGACAATGAGCAGGCGGCTGCGGCGTTGGGCGCCGCGCTGGGCGTCCCCTGTCGCGCCAACTTGCTGCCGGCGGACAAACTGGCCGTTGTGAAGGAGTACCAGGCGCGCGGGCATACCGTCGCCATGGCGGGAGACGGGGTAAACGACGCGCCGGCGCTAGCCCAGGCGGACGTGGGCATCGCCATGGGTGCAGCGGGAACGGCTGTGGCCGCTGAAGCCGCGCATGTCGTGTTGATGCGCGATGACTGGATGTTGACGCCGCAGGTGATCCGCATCGGACGGCGCACCCTGGGCGTAATTCGGCTCAATATACTGTTTACCGGGTTGTATAACCTGGTCGGGCTGACATTAGCAGCCTTCGGCATTTTACCGCCGATTGCTGCTGCGGCGGCGCAATCGCTGCCCGACTTGGGCATCCTGGCGAACTCGTCTCGCTTGCTGCGCCAAAAGGAGTGAGTTCTGCACAGCTTGTGCGCCGTCGCTTGCGCAAATGTATGCGATTTCACAATTTGACATTCGGAAAACCCTGTGCGAAACTGTCCCTAGTTTCACCCCGGACGGCAGACGCTTACCCGACGGACTATCTTCAGTAATCGCCTTGACAAGAATGTTTCTGGGCGGTTGACGGAAGATTGCTTCCCGTGTCTTAACAGCGCAACTAACATATGCTCCGTCGTGAGTCATTGGTGAGCCGCTTGCTCCAGCAGATGCTGACTCATCTATTTTGATCCGTGTCGTCTGTGTAACCGTCGTTTGTTGTTGTTCTGCTGTGGATTCCACTCCGGCCATATTTACCCGTCATGGCCCGCGCCCGAAGCCGCTGCACAATTGTGCGTGAGCAGGAGGCCGTCCCCTCTCTGGCGGTCGCTGCTCTGATCTGAGGCGACGTCTTTACACGTCTTGGAGATGGTAAAGGCGCTATCTCGTATGACGAGGAACGTACATGGATTCATCGACTCAGACTGTCCAGCGTGTTCCGACTTCCGCTTCTTCACCCGCCGCCGTCAATCCGATCTTAGAAATTAAGGGCCTGCACACGTATTTCTTCCTAGAAAGAGGAACTGTGCGTGCGGTCGATGGCGTGAATTTGACGTTGGGGCGTAAACAGACGCTCGGCGTAGTGGGCGAGAGCGGCTGCGGCAAGAGCGTGATGGCAATGTCGATCATGCGGCTGATCAAAGACCCGCCGGGCCGTATTGTAGCGGGGCAGATTTTGCTGCATCGAGATGACGGCAAGCCCCCGATCGATATCGTCAAACTCCATCCCAAGGGGCGGCAGATACGGAAGATTCGCGGCGGAGAAATTGCCATGATCTTCCAGGAGCCGATGACGTCGCTTAACCCGCTCAAGACCATCGGCAACCAGATCGCCGAGACGGTGGTTCTCCACCAGGATGTCAGTTATGAGGAGGCGCTGGAGCGGGCCGAGGAAATGCTGCACCGGGTTCATATCAGCGCACCGCAACAGAGGCTCAAGGAGTATCCGCATCAACTGAGCGGCGGTATGCGCCAGCGCGTCATGATCGCCATGGGCCTGAGCTGCAATCCGGCAATCCTGCTGGCGGACGAGCCGACCACGGCGCTGGACGTGACGGTCCAGGCGCAGATTCTAGACCTGATGCGCGAGCTTCAGGCCGATTTCCAGTCGTCAATTGTGATGATCACGCACAACCTGGGCGTGGTGTCACAGATGGCGGACTATGTGGCGGTGATGTACTTGGGGCGGGTGGTGGAGTATGCGCCGGTGCGCGAGCTGTTCCACTTCCCGAAGCACCCCTACACGGAGGGCCTGCTGAAGTCCGTGCCGGTGTTGGGCCGCAAATCGATGGAACTGGTGCCCATCAAAGGCATGGTCCCCAGTCCGATCGATAAGATCGACGGCTGCGCGTTTGCCACACGCTGCCCGAGTGTGTTCAAACGCTGCTGGGAGGAGGACCCAGCCTTGCACCAGGTGGAGCCGAACCACCAAGTGGCGTGCTGGCTGCATCATGACTGACAGGGCGGCGCTGCTGTTCGGGATACGTCGCTAGCGACGCCTCGTCGGTTACGACGCCTCGTCGGTTACGACGCCTCGTCGGTTACGACGCGTTGAGTTGCTTTCATGTTTTGTGATCGATTCTGTTTGTACCAACCGACTTTCACGAAGGAGAAAGGAAGCAGATATGTTCATCGAAGTGCGTAAGAGATGGGCGTTATTGGCCCTTCTGGCAATTGCGCTTCTCGTTGTCGCCGGGTGCGGCAGGGCTGCAGGACCGGCGCCTGCGCCGGCCGCGCCCGTCGAAGAGGCTGCACCTGCCGAGGAAGCCGCGCCCGCAGAAGAGGCTGCACCCGCTGAGGAAGCGGCTCCCGCCGCTGTTGTTGCAGACCCCATCCCCTATCCGGATCCGCCGGACCTGGGCTTGGGTGACCTAAACCCGGTTCGCCTGCCCATTGACCAGATCCTTACGTACAAGGCGCTGCCGGAATATAACGAGCCGGAGTGGGTGACCGAACTGGTAGAGGCCGGCGAACTGCCGCCCGTCGAGGAGCGCCTGCCCAAAGAGCCGATGGTTCTGCTTGAATCCGGCATGGCGGACGGCATCGGCGTCTACGGCGATGCGCACCATGGCTTCTCGGCTTGCCCGACGGCCGGTTGGAATAAAGCGGCCGGCGTCACCATGGGTTGGTTTGGCATTGAATCCTACACGGCGAACCATAACGGGTTGGTAAAGATTGGCGCGCTCTTCCGCGCCGATCAGGATATCGAGCCTATCCCCAACCTCGCCAAGAGCTGGGAATGGTCCGAGGACGGTCTGGAACTGACCATGCACTTGGTGGAAGGCGCCAAGTGGTCCGACGGCCATCCGTTCACTTCGGAAGACGTCATCTTCTCGTACGAGGATTTCGTCCTAGACCCGAACGTGAACTCCGCCGCCCAAGCCGGCTCCTTCACATGGAACGGCGAGGTGGCCACGCTAGAGGCCATCGACGACTACACCATCAAGTGGACGTTCCCGATTCCCCATCCTCCCGGATTCATGTACTTGATCCGTGACGATCGCTTGTACATTGCGCCGTCCCACGTTCTCAAGCCGCTGCATCCGAAGTACAACTCGGATATGGACTACAAGGACTTCGAGAATGCGCTGCCGCCGGACAAGCTGCCGCTGGTAACCATGGGGCCGTGGGCGGTAGTGGAATACAAGACCGACGAACTGTTGATCATGCGCCGTAATCCCTACTTCTGGCAGGTCGACGAGGCAGGCAACCAACTGCCCTACTTCGACGAGATCGTCTACCAGAAGGGGCCGAGCGGCGTAGGACGCGACCTGTGCACGATGGCCGGCAGCTGCGACCACACCAACTTGGAGAATCCGAGCACCTTTGTCGAGACGCTGCGGCGCGCGGCAGAGGAAGACGCCCACTTCGAGGTAAGCTGGGGGCCTGAACTGCTGGGCTACGAGTTGTTGATCAACCTGTCGACCTCGTTGGGCGTCAAGAATGAGCGTGATGCAGCGATGCGCGAGCTCTACCGCGACTTCCGCTTCCGCCGCGCCCTGAGTCATGCCATCGATCGCGAGGGCGTCGCCCAGTCGATCATGCGCGGCCCGTTCCTGCGCGGCTGGCCGGGCGGCATCTTCCCGGGCGCGCCGGATATCGAGAAAGAGTCGTTCGTCTACTACGCTTACGACCTGCCCTCGGCTAAGGCGCTGCTTGCGGAACTGGGCTTTGAGGACACCGACGGCAACGGCATCGTCAACTGGACCAGCGGCCCGCTGCAGGGTGAGGATCTGGCTATTGCCATCACGGCCAATGAGGACCAGGCCGAGTCTGCCACCACCGGTGAAGCGCTGGTCACCATGTTGGGCCAGGCCGGCATCAAAGTCAACTATCGACCCGTCACTAGCTCCACGCGCAACGATTTTGTTACTTCTGGCGAGTGGGAGATGCACGTGGATCGCATGGGCCAAGCCTTTGCCCTGCCGTTCACGCGTTGTGACGAACTCGGACCGACTACCACCACGAGCCCGTCCTGGCATCGCGAAGGCGAGCAGCCTCGCGAACTTCTCGACTTCGAGGTGGAGTTGGTCGACGTGATCGGCGAGTACTGCGCCACCACCGACCCTGCGGACCGCAAAGAACTGCTCAATCAGTACAACAGAATCTTCACCGAGAATCTGTACGCTGTAGGCATTTTCTCCGGCCGCTATGGCCTCGGTTTGGCCAAGCGCTATCACAACGTTCCGGTGGGAACGCCGGTCTTCCTCTATACGTGGGTGGAAGATTCGGTGATGTTGCAGCAGTTGTGGACGCCGGTGGAGGAGCAGCGACCACAGGTCTATCCCGGCACTGTTCCGGTCTTTAGCGAGTAGTTGAGGCAAGTTCGTACGGACAGGGCTTGCCGTGTCTGTTACAGCAGAGGGAAGCGGGGCCGCCGGCCCCGCTTCCCCAGCCCCAACAGGATCGATGGCGGTTGGACTATGCGTCGGAGTGTGCCGTTTCGTTTGGCGGCACGGTGCAAAAGCAGAGGCGATGCCGTCTGCGCAGAAAAGGTCGTGGACTAGATCACCATGATTAACTTCATTCTTCGCCGGCTACTCGTCGCTGTATTCCTGATGATCGGCATTAGCTTCGTGTCGTTCATCGTCATTCAACTGCCGCCGGGAGACTTCGCGACAAGCTACGAAAACTACCTCATCAATCAGGGAGGCATGTCTCAGCCCGAGGCGAAGGCGGCGGCCGATATGATGCGCGCCCGTTACGGCCTGGATCAGCCGCTCCTGGTGCAGTATGCCACCTGGATCAAGAACATCGTCACCAAAGGTGAGTTCGGCTTCTCATTTGCCTATCGCAAAGATGTGGGGCTCTTGATCGCGGAGCGCTTGCCGCGCACCTTGCTGCTGGCCTTCCTGGCGCACGCCATCTCGACTTTATTGGGCGTCGGCTTGGGCATACTGGTGGCGCCGCGCCAATATGGCGTGGCAGACAATCTCTCGGCAATCTTTGCCTTTACCATGACGTCCGTGCCCAGGTTCTTCCTTGCGTTGGTCATTATGTATGTGCTCGTCTTCACCTTCGACCGGCAGCATGTCACCTCGTTTTTCTCGCCGCAGTATGCTGTGGCGCCGTGGTCGTGGGCAAAGCTCGTGGATTTTCTGGCGCATATTTGGCCGGTGGTGTTGATCGCCGGGCTGGGCGGCATTGCGCGCAATATGCGCGTGATGCGCGGCAATCTGCTCGACGTGCTCAACGCACAATATGTGACCACGGCTCGCTCGAAAGGGCTGGCGGAGCGCCGCGTGATCAACCGGCATGCCGTGCCCAATGCGCTCCACCCCATCATCGCCTATCAGGGGACGGCGCTTCCCTATATGGTTCAAGGCGAGTTGGAGGCTGCCATTGTCATGAACATCCCGACGATGGCTCCACTCTTTTATGCATCGCTCGTGACGCAAGATATCTTTATTTCCGGCAGTTTTCTGCTGGTGTATGGCGTGATGATTGTGATTGGCAATCTGATAGCGGACGTGTTAATGGCAGTGCTGGACCCGCGCATCCGTTACAACTAGCCGGAAGCGGCGCGATAGCGCCAGGGTAGCGCGATTCGTTCAGGCTAAAGACGGTATGTTTGTTGGAGACTGAGACGCATGGATGACACGAACCAGATCGACAACGGGCCGGCGGGTATCGCCGCGATGCCGGATGATGTGGCGCGGGCGATGGGCGCGCCGACCCTCAAGCAACTGCTCTACCGGCAAGAGCGGCATGAAAGCTATACCCAGTTGGTCTGGCGCAAGTTCACCAAAAGCAAGGCGGCTATCTTCGGGGCCTTGATCGTGTTGTCGTTGGGCACGATGGCGCTCTTTGCCGAGTTCTTCGCGCCGTATCCGCTGCGCGAGTTGAGCCTGGACAATACGTTTATTCCGCCGCAGCGCTTGCGTTTTATCGATGAGCAGGGCAACTTTCATTGGCGGCCGTTCACGTACAACTACGCGCTGGAGATCAACCCCCAGACCTTTGAACTGATCTGGACGCTGGACGAATCGAAGACGTATCCGATCAAGTTCTTCGTCGAGGGCTGGGAGTGGAAGCTGTTCGGCATCTTCCCGACGAATCGCCACTTGTTCGGCGTGGAAGAAGGCGGCACCATCTATCTGCTGGGTACAGACAAGATGGGGCGCGATCTGTGGGGCAAAGCGTGCGAGGCGGGCCGTATTTCGCTGACCATGAGCCTCTTCGGCACCCTGATCAGCGTGGCAATCGGCTCTATCGTAGGCGTTACGTCCGGCTATTATGGCGGCATGATCGACGGCGTCATGCAGCGTTTTGTAGAATTTGTCAACGCCTTCCCGCAACTGCCGTTATGGATGTCTCTGGCCGCGGTGATTCCGTCTACCTGGGACTCTTTTCGCGTTTTTATGGTGATGTCCGCAATCTTCGCCCTACTGACATGGACGGTGTTGGCTCGCGAGGTGCGCGGCAAGGTGCTGGCCTATCGCGAGACGGACTTCGTGTTGGCGGCCAAGGAGATGGGGGCGTCGGACGCGCGCATTATCTTTAAGCATCTCTATCCGAATACGATCAGCCACGTGATCGTGGTGTTGACGCTGACCATTCCCGGCATTATTTTGGCCGAGGCGTTTCTGAGCTTTTTGGGCATCGGCATCCAGGAGCCCCTGATCAGTTGGGGGCTGTTGATGCGCAATGCCCAGAACCTGCAGTCGTTGGGCCAGTACCCGTGGATGTTGACGCCGGTGATTTTTATCATCGGCGCGGTGCTGGGCTTCAACTTCTTGGGCGATGGCCTGCGCGATGCCGCCGATCCGTATTCCGGCGAATAAGCGCAGCAATACCTTGAGCAAGGATTTGTGATCATGTCACGATCAGTAAAGATCGCCTGGCTGGTTGCGGCGATTGTGTTGGCGAATGTCGCAACGGCGGCGTTCGTCTGGGCGCAAGACGCGGGCGTCAGGGCTGAGCATGCGCCCGGCGAGATTTCAGGCGTCGTCTTGGGGCCGGACGGCGCGTTGGCGAGTGCGCGGGTGCGCGTGCATGTGACCGACAATATGACCCTAACGGACGAGGACGGTCGCTTCACGCTGCAAGTCGCCGACGCGTCGGCGCCGGTGACGGTGACGGCTTCAGCCGAGGGGCACTACATCGACGCCGCTTACGACGTACTGGCGGGCGAAGCGGTCACAATCACGCTGCGGGCGCACTATACGACGGACAACTTCGAGTACGGCTGGGCGGAGGCTGACGGCCTGCGAGGCTCGCAGACGTGCGCCATGTGCCACACAGATGCGATGATCCAGGAGTGGGAGCAGGATGCGCACGGACAGGCGGCAGCCAACCTGCGTTTTATCACGCTCTACCAGGGCACGGATGTCCACGGCAACAAAAGCCCAAGGACAGAGACTGATTTCAAAGGCAATGTGCTGCCGCGCGACCCCAGCCTGCCCTACTATGGCCCCGGCTTCAAGCTGGATTACCCGGACCGGGCAGGCAATTGTGCGAGCTGCCACACGCCGGCGGCGGCCAAGCTGGACAATGCGACGAACTGCGGCTGGTCCGGCTGCCATACGTCGGTGACGGCGGAGCGCGCTATCGAGGTGCCGCATGGCGTCAGCCCTCTGCATCTGGACGGGCCCGCAGCGGAAGGCATCTCGTGCGAGTTCTGTCATAAGATCGGTGATGTGATCCTGGACGAGGAGACGCAATTGCCGCTGCCCGACATGCCGGGCATCCTCTCCTACCGGCTGTTCCGGCCGGACGAGGGCGAGGATATATTCTTCGGCACCCTAGACGATACTCCTGGCGATGATGTCTATCTGCCGCTGATGGCGGAGAGCGCGTTCTGCGCCGGCTGTCACTATGGCGTGTTCGGCGGCGTGGTCGGCGTGGGCCAGGTGACAGGCGGGACCTTGATCTATAACTCGTATGGCGAGTGGCTGGACAGCCCGTACAGCGACCCGGAGACGGGACAGACCTGCCAAGACTGTCACATGCCGGGCGGCGCGGCCGAGTATTTCGTGAAGCCGGAAGCGGGCGGTATGCAGCGCGATCCGGGACAGGTGCATACACACCTCATGCCGGGCGCGTCGGATGTAAACCTGTTGCAGAACTCGGCGACGCTGACGGTCACGGCCGAAGTCGTGGATGGGCGGCTCGTGGTCGACGTAGAGGTGATCAATGACCAGACCGGCCATCACCTGCCGACCGACGCACCGATTCGCTCGGTGATGTTGGTGGTGCAGGCCGAGGACGGAGACGGTGCGGCGTTGCCGCTGCTCGACGGTCCCACGCTGCCGGAGTGGACCGGCAACTACGCCGGGGCGCCAGGGCGCGCCTATGCCAAGCTGTTGCGGGATGATTGGACGGGCGAGATGCCGACCGCAGCCTACTGGCGGCCTGTGACGATTGTCGAGGATACGCGGCTGGCGGCGATGGAGACGGATGTGAGCCGGTACGAGTTTGAACCGCCGGACGGCGCAGCCGCAGTGGACGTGCAACTGATCTTCCGCCGCGCTTTCCAAGAGTTGGCGGAGCAGAAGGGCTGGGACGATCCGGATATCCTGATGGAGCGCACTACGATTGATATTGTTCCGGCGCAGTGAGGGCCAGTGTTGGGAGCGCAGCGCAAAGAACGGGTATGCCAAGCTCAGACAGAGGAATGTTGAGGGCGACGATGCCGGACGACATGGAGGCAGACCGTCTGCATGTAACGCGCGGTTCGGTGCAGTTTAAATGGGACAAATATGACGAGATGACTGGCGATAACTATATCCTGGAGGTCAACGGCCTCAAACAGCATTTCCCGATCTATCGCGGCTTCTTCCAGCGCGTGGTGGGGCACACCAAGGCTGTGGATGGGGTGAGTTTCTTCTTGCGCGAACAAGAAGTGCTGGGGCTGGTCGGCGAGAGCGGCTGCGGCAAAACCACCACAGGCCGAACGATCCTGCGGCTCTACGATCCTACGGGCGGCGAGATCTGGTATCGGCGGGCCAACGGCCAGCGCGTCAACGTGGCCGCGGTGAGCAAGCGCGAGATGAAGGAATTGCGCCGGGAAATGCGCATGATCTTTCAGGACCCGTTTAGTTCGCTGAACCCGCGCCTGACCGTGAAAGACCTGATCGGCGAGCCGCTGGTGATCCACAAGGAGGCGCGCGGCAAGCAGTTGGAAGAGCGCGTGTCGGACCTGATGCGCAGCGTCGGGCTGGACCCGAATTATATGAGCCGCTATCCCCATGAGTTCTCCGGCGGACAGCGCCAGCGTATCGGTCTGGCGCGAACGTTGGCGCTTAGCCCGCGGCTGATTATCGCCGATGAGCCGGTCTCGGCGCTAGACGTGTCGATCCAGGCGCAGGTCCTCAACTTGTTGCAGAAGTTGAAGGAGGAACTGGGGTTGACGCTGCTCTTCATCGCACACGACCTGTCGGTGGTCGAGCATGTCTGCGACCGCATTGCGGTGATGTATGTCGGCAAGATCGTGGAACTGGCCGGGTCAGAGGAACTGCTGCGCCACCCCATGCATCCGTATACGGAGGCGCTGGTTTCGGCAGTGCCCCCGGCCGATCCCGACATCCGTCTAAAGCGAATTATCCTGGAGGGAGACGTGCCCAGCCCGGCCAACCCGCCGTCGGGCTGCGTGTTCCATCCCAGATGCCGGTATGCGAAGGACGTGTGCAGCCAAGAGGAGCCGATGTTGGCTGAGGTTGAACCGGACCACTACGTGAGCTGTCATTTTGCGGCGGAACTGTCGCTCGTCGGGATTGGAGGCTGACGGTGCAGAAACCGAATCGCGTACTGGCCTTCCTTTCCTACCTGTTGCCCTTTGTGGGTTCGATTGTCGCCATAGCGGCGGATCGCAAGAACATTTTTGCGCTGTACCATGCCTGCCAAGCCTTAGCGATGTTTTTGGCCGCGGTGTTGCTGCCGGTGGCGTGGCTGGTCGTAGCGTGGTTGGCCGCATGGGTTCCGCTGGCCGGTCCTACGTTCAGCGCCGCATCCTTTGCATTGGTGATCGTGGGATATGTTGCCTTGGCGTTCATATGGCTGTCCGGGTTGGTGAATGCGCTGCGCTCGGAGCAGTTGGCGCGACTGTTCATTATCGGCAAATGGGGCGAGAAGTTGTTCGCCCGGCTCTACTCTGTCGCCTAGCGCGGCGGCGCTGCCGGATGTGCGCTAGACGCGGAGCGACCGACCTCGGTCACATTCTTTGCCTTCGTTTTTCTCGTGCAAGGTTGCGGCCCGCCCGCCTGGGTGAGCCGCATTCTCCTTATATGGCAGTCTTTTCGGAAGGAAGCCCGGCGTGATACAGATAGCGGAAGTCTTGCCGCCGCCGCCGTCATCCCTGTGGCGGATGGTGCGACAGTGCGGTGTGACACATGCAGTTGGCTCGATGGACCTGGGGTTGATGCAAACGGCGCGCAGTAAGGACGAATTGCCGTGGGGATATATGTCGCTGGCGCGGCTGAAGAGCGCGTATGAAGATTCCGGCTTCGAGCTTGCCGTGATCGAAAGCCGGCCGCCCATGAATAAGCTTAAGCTGGGCCTGCCCGGCCGCGAGGAGGAATTGGAGTGGGTCTGCGATCTGATCCGTAACATGGGCGCGCTGGGCATCCCCGTCTGGTGTTATGAGTGGATGCCCGTGATGAACTGGATGCGCACCACGGTGACGGCGCCGGCGCGCGGCGGGGCTATGGCAACGGGGTATGACCACGCGCTGATGCGCAACGCGCCGCCGACCGAATACGGCACGGTGAGCGAGGAGCGCCTATGGGAAACGCTACAGGCATTCTTGGAGGAGGCGCTGCCTGTGGCGGAAAAGGCAAACGTCAAGCTGGCGATGCACCCGGATGATCCGCCGCTTTCGCCCATCCGCGGGCTGGGACGGATCATGCGCAGCGTGGAGAATTTTCAGCGTCTGATCGACCTGGTTCCCAGCGAGGCGAACGGCATCTGCCTGTGCCAGGGCAACTTCACGCTGATGACGGATGATCTGCCCGCAACGATCCGGCATTTCGGCAAGCAGGGCAAGATCTTCTTCGTGCATTTTCGCGATGTGCGCGGCACGCCGGAGCGCTTCGTGGAGACGTTTCATGACGAGGGCCAGACCGATATGCTGGCCTGCATGCAGGCGTATCGCGCGATCGGCTTTGATGGCGTGTTGCGCCCGGACCATGTGCCGACGATGGAGGGAGACGACAATGATCGCCCCGGCTACTCCTCGATCGGGCGGCTGTTTGCAATCGGCTACATCAAGGGGCTGCGCGAGGCCGTGTACGCCCAATAGAAAACTAATCATCCCGAAAGGAAATCGATATGCCTAAGATCGCTTTTATCGGAGCAGGCAGTTTCGGATTCACGCGCAAACTTGTGCGCGACCTGCTGACTTTTCCGCTCCTAGAGGATTCGACGTTGTGTCTGATGGACATTGACGCCGATCACCTGGACTTCGCCCGCCGCGCCGTGCAGAAGATCGTCGACCTGGGCCAATACCCGGCCAAGGTGGAGGCGACGCTAGACCGCGAGGAGGCGCTGCGCGGGGCCGACTACGTGTTAGTCACTATTCTTGCCGGCGGGCTGGACGTGTGGCGGAAAGACATTGAGATACCCAAGAAGTATGGCATTGACATTAACATCGGCGACACGCGCGGCCCGTCGGGCATCTTTCGGGCGCTGCGCACCATCCCGGTGATGCTGGACATCGGCCGCGACATGGAGCGGCTCTGCCCCGATGCGACCATGCTCAACTACACCAACCCGATGGTCATGCTTTGCCGGGCGTTGCAGCGCGAGACGAGCATCAAGGTGACCGGGCTGTGTCACAGCGTACAGGGTACGGCGGAGATGTTGGCGCGTTGGATCGGCGCGCCGATGGAGGAGATCACCTATACCTGCGCCGGCATCAACCACATGGCCTGGTATCTGAAGTATGAGTGGAATGGCAAGGACGCTTATCCGCTGATCCACAAAGCCGTCACAGAGCGCCCTGAGGTGTACAATGAGGAGCAGGTGCGCAATGAGATGTACCTGGCGCTGGACTATTATCCGACCGAGTCGAGCGGGCATCATTCGGAGTATAACTGGTGGTTCCGCAAGCGGTCCGACCTGATCGAGAAGTATTGCACGCACGGTACGGGCTGGAACCCCGGCGAGTATGGCTATACCATCAAGGAGCGCAAGAAGCGCCTGAGTACGTGGCGCGAAGAGACCGAGAAGTGGCTGGCGGCGGATACGCCGATCGAGTTGGAGCGCGGGCACGAGTACGCAGCCTACATTGTGAATGCGCTGGAGGGCGGCGAGCCGTTTGAGTATAACGGCAATGTCGCCAACACCGGGCTGATCACGAATCTGCCGCAGAACGCCTGCGTCGAAGTGCCGGTGTGGGCGAGCCGCAAGGGGCTGACGCCTGTCTACGTGGGCGAACTGCCGCCGCAGGTGGCGGCGCTGACCGGGCTGACCGCCATCACAGAGGAGATGGCGGTGGAGGGATGCCTGAGCGGCGACCCGCGGCTGATCTACCAGGCGATTGTACACGATCCGTTGACGGCGAGCGTGCTGTCGCTGGCCGAGACACGGACGATGGTCAACGAGATGTTTGCGCAAAACAAAGAACATCTGCCTACTTTCCGGCATTTTGAGGCGTAGGCGCGTTCAACCTGTTGCGGCGCTTCTTGTACGCCTTGTATGCCGCAAACGCTATGTACTGGAAAACGGGTCCGGCGTAAAAGAGCCATCCTTGCGGAGTAAGCGGTGACGGATCTATTCAAGGCCGTGTATTGGGCAGGCTTAGTCATCGAAGTGGTCGTGCGCGCACCTTTTCAGAAGAACTGGAAGACTGCGGGCAGGGTCGACCGGCGCACAACTAGAACCGATACAACCCTGGTTTCGCTGCTGTGGGTCACGATGATCATCCTGCCCCTGATCTATTCGGTTACGGATTGGCTGGATTTTGCGGACTACCGCCTGCCCGGATGGATGGGCTGGCTCGGCGTCTTGCTGCTTGGCGGCGCGTTGGTCGTCTTCGCGCTCGCCCACAGGGGACTGAAGTCCAACTGGTCGCCTACGCTGGAGATATATGAGGGGCACACGCTGGTGACGGATGGCATCTATCGTTACATCCGTCACCCGATGTATGCCAGCCAGTGGCTGTGGGGCATCGCGCAGTTGTTGCTCTTGCAGAACTGGATCGCCGGCCCCGTGAATCTCGTCTATTTCATCCCGTTCTATTTCCTGCGCGTGCGGGCTGAAGAACGGATGATGCTGGATACGTTCGGCGATCGATATCGGGAGTATATGAGGCGAACAGGCCGTTCCCTGCCAAAGGTTCGATCTCTTGGTTTGGGCAGCCGATAGCGTCTTAAGTTGTGTGCATGAGTGAACCGCCGTGTTCATCAGGCTGTAGGGCTGCCTGCCGCATCCGGCGATAGACCTGGCGGACGCTACAGCCGCCTGCTTCAATACTATTCGGGGCTTTTTGCGCTACGCGATAAAGAAAGGGTAACAACCATGCCGAAAATCACATTTATCGGTGCGGGCAGCACCGTTTTCGCCAAGAACCTGATGGGGGACATCCTCAGTTATCCCGAGTTGGCGGAATCGACGATCAGCCTGCACGATATCGACGAGGAGCGTCTGCGCACCTCGGTGATAGTGGCCAACAAGGTGGCGGAGACATTGGGCGTTAAGCCGACCATCGAGGCGACGACCGACCGCCGCGCCGCCTTGGACGGGGCCGACTACGCGATTTCGATGATCCAGGTGGGCGGCTACAAGCCCGGCACGGTCATCGACTTTGAGATTCCGAAGAAGTATGGGCTGCGCCAGACCATCGCCGATACGCTGGGCATAGGCGGCATCATGCGCGGGCTGCGCACCATCCCCGTGCTGCTCGACATGTGCCATGACATGGAAGAATTGTGCCCGGACGCCTATTTCCTGCAATACGTGAACCCGATGGCGATGAACTGCTGGGCCATCGACCAGGCGACCACGATCAAGACGGTCGGTCTGTGCCACAGCGTGCAGGGCACGGCGGAACAACTGGCCAACGACATCGGCGTGCCCATTGAGGAGATCAATTTCGTGTGCGCGGGCATCAACCACATGGCCTTCTACCTGCACTTCGAGCGCCGGGCGAACGGTGAGGTCCAAGATCTGTACCCGCTCATCCGCAAGGTCTATGATGAAGGCCGGGCGCCGGAGTGGAACCTGGTGCGCTATGAGATGTTCCGGCGTTTGGGGTATTTCGTAACCGAGTCGAGCGAGCACTTTGCCGAGTATACGCCCTATTTCATTAAGCGCGATCGGCCCGACCTGGTCGAGAAGTTCAACGTGCCGCTGGATGAGTACATCCGCCGCTGCGAGGTTCAGATCGCCGGATGGGAGCGGATGCGGGCCGATCTGGAAGACCCGAAGTCGGTCGTCGAGGTGCACCGCAGCCACGAATACGGTTCGGGCATCATCCACAGCATAGAGACGGGCATCCCGCGCGTGATAAACGGCAACGTGCCCAACCGCGGGCTGATCTCCAATCTGCCTGAGGGCTGTTGCGTCGAGGTTCCTTGCCTGGTGGACAAGAACGGCGTTCAGCCGGTCGCGATCGGCGAACTGCCGCCGCATCTGGCTGCGCTGATGCAGACGAACATCAACGTGCAAGAACTGACGGTCGAGGCGGCGCTGACGGGCAAGCGCGAGCACATCTACCACGCGGCCATGCTCGACCCGCACACCGCGGCCGAGTTGGACCTGGATCAGATATGGAACCTGGTCGACGACCTGATCGAAGCTCACGGCGACTGGCTGCCGACCTACGCATAGAGGATGTGAATGATATGCGCGTATTGGTGACCGGCGGCGCCGGATATATCGGCAGCGTGACCGTCGAGCAACTCATCGAGGACGGGCAGGAAGTGGTTGTCTTCGACAACCTCTCGCAGGGGCATCGGGCCGCGGTTCACCCTGATGCCGCCTTCGTGCAGGGAGACCTGGCCGACCGGGACGCGATCGACGAGACGATGCGGCAGTTTGCGCCGGACGCGATCATGCACTTTGCCTCGCGCACGCTGGTGGGCGAATCGATGCAGGAGCCGTTCCTCTATCTGGGCGAGAACGTGCGCAACGGCCTCAACCTGTTGGAGAGCGCTGCGGCGCACGGCGTGCTGCGCTTCATCCTCTCGTCGACGGCGAATCTGTTCGGCGTGCCGGAGCGGGTTCCCATCGACGAGGACGAGGTAATCGCGCCGGGCAGTCCCTATGGCGAGTCGAAGCGGATATTGGAGCGGATGCTCTACTGGCTGGACGAGACGCGCGGCATGCGCTATGCGGCGCTGCGTTACTTCAACGCGGCGGGCGCGACGGCCGCGCGCGGTGAAGATCATGACCCGGAGACGCATCTGATCCCGCTGGCGTTGCAGGTGGCCTTGGGCCAGCGCGACGTTATCAAGATCTTCGGAGATGATTATCTGACGCCGGACGGGACGTGCGTGCGCGACTACATTCATGTCGTAGACCTGGCGCGGGCGCATATTCTGGCGCTGGGCGCGCTGGAGCAGGGTAGCCGCGCGTATAACCTGGGCAACGGGCAGGGTTTCTCGGTCAAGGAAGTGATCCAGGCGGCGCGGGAAGTTACCGGTCACCCGATCCCCGCCGAGATCGCGCCGCGGCGACCGGGCGACCCGGCTGTGTTGATCGCCGGAAGCGAACGCATTCGCCGCGAACTGGGCTGGGAACCGCACTACCCGCGCCTGCACGACATTGTACGGAGCGCCTGGGCATGGCATGCGGCGCATCCCGCCGGCTATGCAGATCGGGCGAAGGCAACGGATTAACAAGAAAGCTCGGACCGCCGCGGCGGTCCGAGCCGATGTTCGTATGCGGTTGTGCAGTTGGCGTTTACTTGAACTGATGCACGCCGATGCGGTCGAGAATTGCGGTGCAGCCGATGCAGAAGGCGGCAAAGGCGGGCAGAAGCGGGTCGGCGTTGAGGCCGGTCGTTTCCATGACGGCGAAACCGCCGAGCATTACGACGCCAATAGCCAACAGGGAATTGCTTAGAAAGGACTTGCGCATCACTTGGTTCTCCTGCGCCGGATAATGACAAATCAAAAAAGGCGCACTATAGCCTGTGAAGATGTTCACATTATAGGCTAACTAGGCACACTAGCCAAAGCCGCTGCGTACAGAAATTGTCTGCAAAATGACCTGTTGGCGACCGTAACAGGCATTTCGTGGGGTAATCGTAGGTTTTCTCAATGAGGCGTTAGCAGAACCAATTCATAATGGCCGGAGAGCATCCGAGCCTAGGGCGATAGGAGCGACGTGTGAAATCCGATCTCGATCGGTTGATGGAAGAGCGCAATCTCGACGCGTTCATGGTGTTGGGCGATTCGGGCAATAACCCGGCGATGAACTACCTGACCGGCGGCATCCACTTGGAGCACGCCATCGTGCTTAAGCGGCGCGGGGGGCTGTTGACGCTGGTCCACGGCTCTTTGGAGCGAACCGGCGCGGCCACGACCGGCCTCGAACTGGTGGACCGTGACCGGGTCTATAACCAGTACGATCTGCTGAACAAGCACCAGGGCGACCGGCTGAACGCGATGCTGGACTACTACTCGCAGGTGATCCGCGACCAGCAGTTGACGGGACGCCTCGGCGTATACGGCAAGATCGACGCCGGCGGCGCCTATCAACTATTGAACCGGCTGCAGGCCGCGATGCCGGACGTGGAGATCGTCGGGGAGTACGCCGATTCGATCTTCGCGGTGGCGCGCGAGACCAAGGATGATGTCGAGATCGCCGAGTTGCTGACGGCGGGGCGCGAGACCTGTGCTGTCGTCGGCGAGGTCCAAGAGTTCATCCAAGGGCATGGCGTACGCGGCAAGACGGTAGTGCGCGCCGACGGCGAGCCGCTGACGATCGGCGACGTGAAGGCCTTCATCCGCATGCGCCTGATGGCGCACGGCTTGGTCGAGGACCACGATACCCTCTTCAGCCTGGGGGGCGACAGCGCCCTGCCGCACGCCAGCAGCAACTTGGCGCAGCCGTTGGAACTGGGCCGGGCCATCGTGCTGGACATCTTCCCGCGCACGGCGAAGGGGTATTTTGCCGACATGACGCGCACCTGGTCGCTCGGCTATGCCACCGACGACGTGCAGGAGATCTATGACCAGGTGAGGGAGATTTTCGACCGGGTGATGGGTTCGCTGGAACTGGGGAAGTCTTGCCGAGACTACCAGTTGATGACGCTCGACTACTTCGAGGAGCGCGGACACCCAACGCTGCGCTCGCATCCGGGTACGCGCGACGGCTATTTCCACAGCTTGGGCCACGGCATCGGTCTGGACGTGCACGAGGGGCCGCGGCTGAGTCACGGCGCGGGGGCGGATACGCCGCTCCAGCCGGGGCATGTCTTTAGCGTGGAGCCGGGGCTGTATTACCAGGAGCGCGACCTGGGTATGCGCATCGAGGACTCGGTGGCGTTCACCGAGAGCGGCGAACTGGTGAACCTGAACGTTTATCCGTATGACCTGGTTCTGCCCATGCACGGGTAGGCGACTGCCCAACATAGCCGGCTGAAGCGCATAGAAATGCTGGACGTTACCTTCCAGGAGGCTGCGAGCTTCCTGGAAGATTTTTCTCAGGCAGTGCGGCTGCGCTCGTACCGGATCACATCGTCGAGGATGTCGGCTAGCGTCTTGCGCGGCTGCCAGCCGATCGCGGCGCGAAGTTTGGCCGTGTCGGGCACGCGACGGCGCATGTCTTCGAAGCCGGGCGCGTACGCCTCGCTGTAGGGGATGCGTTGGATAGACGAGCGAGAGCCGGTCCGGGCGATCACGGCCTGGGCGAGTTCGTTGATGGTGACCTCCTCGCTGCTGCCGATGTTGAAGATCTCGCCTGCGGTATTGTCGGGCAGGTCGAGCAGCGCCTGCACGGCGATGGCCGTGTCGTCGACGTGGCAGAAACAGCGCGACTGGTTGCCGTCGCCGAAGACCGTGATGGGCTGCTCTTCCAGGGCTTGGCGCACGAAGCGCGGCACGACCATGCCGTAGCGGCCGGTTTGGCCGGGGCCAACGGTGTTGAAGAAGCGCATGACCGTGACGGGGAGCTGGTACTCGCGAAAGGCGGCGAGGCCGAGGAACTCGTCCAACAGCTTGCTCGCCGCGTAGGACCAGCGGCTGCGACTGGACGGGCCGAGCAAGAGGTCGTCTTCTTCGCCGAAGGGAACCTTGACGCCCTTGCCGTAGACCTCGCTGGTGGAGGCGAGCAAGGTGCGGCAGCGATAGCGCCGCGCGGCGTTGAGCACGGCGTGCGTGCCCAGCACGTTGGTTTCGATGGTTTCTGTGGGGCGCTCGACAACCAACTGCACGCCGACCGCGGCCGCCAGGTGTACGATGGCGTCAGTCTGGCTCGCCAGCCGGTCCAGGACTAGCGCATTGCCGAGGTCGTCGATAGCGAAGGAGAAGCGCGGGTTGGCAGTGAGGGCGCGGATGTTCTCAAAACTGCCCGTGCTAAGGTTGTCGAGGACTGCGACCGTGTCCCCGCGCTCCAGAAGCTTGCGGGCGAGATGGCTGCCGATGAAGCCGGCGCCGCCGGTGATGAGTACGTGCATGGTGAGGCCCTGTCTGCGTGGGGATCAGCGTCCTTGACGGGGCGAGCGGCATGGTTCCGCCAGCCAATGTCGCCATTATACCCTTGAGGTCGCGCAGCGCGAAAGAATGTGCGGCAACTTCTTCGTGCAATTCGTGCAATTCGTGGCTAGGATTATTGCTTGTTGGTCCTCCCGGACGCCGCGGGTCGATCCCAGTTTCATAACTTATCAACGTGTAGAGGCAGCATCCTTACCGCCGGATGTGTGACTCGTGCGCCAAGGATGGCGCACCTGCAAACCGTCGCGACGAGTACGCCAAGCGCCGGATGTTTGACGCCCATCGGGGCCAAATGTACAATGGCATGGCTATGAATCCGCAAGAGTCGCGTATTGAGGTGCTCCTAGAACAGACCGACGACGGCTATTTCAGTCGTGTACGGCATTCCCCGGTCGGACCGGCGGCGGCGCGCTTCGCGTTTTCTGTGACGCGGCGCGAACTGGATGCACTCTGGCTGGCGCTGGATGCGGCACATGCTGCGGGCGAGGAAGATCAACGGCGACTGGCGGCACAGCTTGAGGGATGGGGGGCGCGGCTGTTTGGCGCGCTATTTGCCGACGATGTGTTGGACTGCCTGCGCGCCAGCCAGCAGGCCGCCTTTGCCGCCCAGAGCAGCCTGCGCATCCAACTGGACTTGGACGCCGTGCCCGAGGTGCAGCGTCTGCCCTGGGAGGTGTTGTACGATACCGGACAAAGCGAATATCTGGGCCTATCGCTTCATTCGCCGATGGCGCGCTATGCCGGTTTGATGCACCGGCTGTTGCCGGCAAAGTTGTCAGGCCCGCTGCGCGCGCTGGTGGCAGTTGCCAGCCCGGCGGGATATCCGGCGATCGACGTGCAACGCGAATGGCTGGGGCTGCTGGACGAGATCGACTATCTGGGGCGCGAGAAGAAGCTGTATGTGGAGTGGCTGCAAAAGCCGACGTTGTTTGATTTGCAGCGCCGGCTGCGCCAGGGCGAATACCACATACTGCACTTTGTCGGGCACAGCGCGTTTGGCGCGCAGACGGGCGAGGGCCAACTGGTCTTCGAAGATGAGATAGGCCGCAGTCGCGCCGTAAGCGGACAGCACTTGGGCGCCATGCTGCGCGACCATTTTCCGTTGCGGCTGGTTGTGTTGACGGACAGCGCTGCCGCGCCAGTCCGCGGCGAGGGACGCGCCTTTCTGCATGTTGCACGGAGCCTGGTGCAGCGCAACGTGGGCGCGGCGTTGGCGACTCAATTCCCCATGCCGCGCGAGGCGCAATTGCGCTTTATGGCGCGTTTTTATGCGGAGATCGCGGCGATGAAGCCTGTGGACGAAGCCGTATTGCAGGCGCGGCTGGCGCTGCGTGAGGAAGGAATCTGGTGGGGCGCGCCCGCGTTGAAGACTCGCGTAGCCGACGGGCAGCTATTCGACGACGGCACGGCGGGCGAGCAGCCGCTGCCTGCGTCGGTCGAACTGAGCATCGCCGCACGCCTGAACAGTCTGCGCATACGCACAGCCAACCTAGATACGATGGCGCGGTGGGGCACGGAATTACCCGGACCAAAACAATAACATCGACCTGAAAGGGCAAGGCGCATGTCACAAGCGAATGTAGGGCTGATCGGGCTGGCGGTGATGGGCCAGAACCTTGTGCTCAACATGGAGCGCAATGGCTATACGGTCGCCGTCTATAACCGGACGACCTCGACAATGCAGAATTTCGTCGCTCAACACCCGGGCAAAAAACTGATCCCCTGCGTCACGCTTGAGGAACTTGTGGCGAGCCTGGAACGCCCGCGTAAGGTTCTGATCATGGTCAAGGCCGGAGCGGGCGTTGATGCGGTGATCTCCGGGCTGGCGCCGCTCCTAGATGAGGGCGACTTGATCATGGACGGCGGCAACAGCTATTACCGCGACACCGAGCGCCGCAGCGTGGAACTGGCCGCTCAGAACCTTAACTTCATGGGCGTCGGCATCAGCGGCGGCGAGGAAGGCGCCCTGTGGGGGCCGAGCATTATGCCCGGCGGCCCGCGCGAGACTTGGCGTTCGGTCCAGGATATGCTGGGGGCGATCGCCGCCAAGGCGCCGGAGGACGGCAAACCATGCGTCGCCTACCTGGGGCCGCGCGGCGCAGGCCATTACGTGAAGATGGTGCACAACGGCATCGAATACGGCGACATGCAGTTGATCGCCGAGGCCTATGCCGTCCTGCAAGGCGCGCTGGGATTGACCGCAGCGGAACTGGCGGAGATCTTCGGCCAGTGGAATCAGGGCGAACTGGACAGCTTCCTGATCGACATCACCGCTACTATTTTCAAGAAGATCGATGGGGAGACGGGCCAGCCGCTCGTGGACCTGGTGCTGGACAAAGCGGCGCAGAAGGGGACCGGCAAGTGGACGAGCCAGGACGCCTTTGACATCGGCGCGCCGATCCCGACCATCAACAGCGCGGTGGTGGGGCGCATCATCTCCAGCCTGAAGGAGGAGCGCGTCGCCGCCTCTAAGGTGCTGCCCGGCCCGGAACAGACCGTATACGACGGCGACCGCGATGAACTGATCGACATGGTGC
>Ga0334888_1001382_pt1 | contig 31785 bp, 22 predicted proteins | sample GraSluR1_MG_FD_207227 | JGI IMG/M metagenome (GOLD analysis project Ga0334888, IMG submission 207227) | Sludge microbial communities from methane-producing bioreactor in Wageningen University, Netherlands - Granular Sludge_3_08-R1 | ecosystem: Engineered > Bioreactor > Anaerobic > Unclassified ...
CTTATCTACTAATAGAGATTTAAGAATCATATTGCTATAATAAAAGTAGGATTACCCCTGCTTAGAAAAGCAAACAATCGTTCCCTTTTTTCTTGATGGTGAACAAATAATATGATAATATTTCCAATAAAGGAACAAATGTTCGTAGATGTTCTTGATTAGGAAATGGGGTGGGGGTAATGAGAAGGAAGATTGACCATGACCGGCTTTTCAAGGAGCTATTGGAGACCTTTTTCAGCGAGTTTGTAGAATTGTTTTTTCCCCAGGTAAATGAAGCCATAGACCTGGAGCATATCAATTTTTTACAACAGGAGATGTTTACTGATGTAACCCGTGGAGAAAAACACCGGGTGGATATACTGGTGGAAACCAGGCTCAAGGGAGAACCCGGCATCATTCTATTACATGTAGAAAACCAGGCCAGCGTAGAAAAAGAATTTGCCGAGCGCATGTTTATTTATTTCAGCCGCCTCTATCAGAAACATCGCTGCCGGATACTGCCTATAGCAGTATTCAGTTATTCACAAAAAAGAGATGAGCCGGATAATTTTAAACTGGAATTTCCATTCATGCAGGTGCTGGATTTTAAGTTTCTAACTCTGGAGCTTAAAAAACACAAATGGCGAAATTATATAAAAAGCAATAATCCAGTAGCAGCAGCCTTGCTGAGTAAAATGGATTACCAGAAAAAAGAACGGGTACAGGTGAAGCTGGAGTTTTTACGTATGCTGGTTCGCATGGAACTGGACCCGGCCCGAATGACATTATTAGCCGGATTTTTTGAGACCTATCTCAGTTTAAGTGAGGCAGAAGAAAAGCAATTGGAAGAAGAAGTGGGGAAGATAGACGAAAAGGAGGCTGAAAGAATGATGGAACTCACCACATCCTGGCAGGAGAAGGGTAGAAAAGAAGGTAGAGTTGAAGGAAAAGCAGAAGGGAAAACAGAAGGGCGTAAGGAAGGCATAGTTGAAGGGCAGGCCAATATACTGGTACGACAGTTGAAAAAGAAGTTTAATAGTATGTCTGCTAAAATGGAAAATCAGGTAAGGTCGTTGTCTGCGGAAAAGCTGCAAGAACTAGCGGAAGCAATATTTAATTTGGAAAAGCTAGAAGATGTAGAGAATTTCTTGGGGTAAAATAAGAATCTTGCAAATCAGCGGAGATTCCAGGCTTAAATTCTAAAGGCCAGAATTATATAAAGACTATCGAGACGGCCTGAGAGAAGAAGGGCTGCTTCGAAGTAACCGTAGTTAAACTGAGATAAGGGGGGATTTCCTCCTTATTTTAATTTTAGCGACTTTTCAGCAATTCTAAATAAGCCTTTCTTATTTATGGGTCATCTTGTGTGCCTATTTATTTTTCTTTATTTCTTAACTATGCTTAAATTTATCATAAGATGTAAAATAATAGACTACTGAGGCAGGATATGGAAGAGGTGATGTATAACTATTAAATATATCTTTAAGGAATTAAGGGAAAATGACAAAAAAATTGCTAGATTATGTGGATGATTGGAAAAAGGATCTTCAAAATTGTCAGTATGCTGGCGAAATATTTTTGTCTCTATCTGAGTTGAATGAACTTGCAAAAGAGTATATTTCTTTTTCATGTCAACTGGAAAAGGACAGAGAAAAATATGAACTCATTCTGGTAGTTCTTGCTGTCAATTGTACCTATCACTATTATGACGACGAGGGCTTCTGGAAACATTTTTGTGCGTTACTTGAAGTAAATAACACCAGTGCACAGCAGAGGTTACTCGGCGATGCAATTGAAAATCGACTAATGAAATTAGGCCTGCTAAGGATGAAAAGAAGCGGGCCTTTTCGATATGTGGGAGCTGTCCTTGAGCAATGCGGTGTTTCCAGACGACATATAGCACGTCTTGCATATATAATAAACGATCTTATTATGAGCCCAGGTCATGAAAAGTTATTAGGAATGGGACATTTTAAATACCAGAAGCGGATTGAAAATACCAATTGTTCTTCATATCTTAAAGATTTCCTCCTTGATGTAGCCGGCTGGCAATTTATAATGCATATTATTGAGATAGTGTCATATTACGAGAATGGAACCATGAGCATGTCAGAACTTATTGAATTACCAGGCTATCAACCCGGTTTTTGGGAAGAGTTCTTTGACCATTTTGAGAATGTCCCATCCGAGAGAAAATCATACAACAAAGTTATTTTTAAACCACGAATGGTTTTTGTGGAAGAAGAACTGTGTCTGGGATTAAGCTTTTCCAATCCGAGTTTAGTAAATAACATCGTAGAACCAAGTGCTGCTGGAAATTGGATGTATCCTCTGACCCGTTTAAACACAGCCAGTTTGTTATCAGAAAGATACCGGGGATTAGTAAAACTGGGTGATGAGTCTATTAAATATTGGGAAGTAAAAGCATGGATTCCTGATGGAACTCCTGTTCTATTTGATATAAAATACGGATTAATACATAAGGGTAGTATTGTTTATCCCGGCGAGTATTATTTACTTGCTCCTTTCAGTTATATTTTTTCTGGAGAAATAAGAAGAGAAATTGGACAGGTTAAATTATTTCAAGAATTTAATTACATGGCGTATCTTGTAAACATAAAAGAGGGACAGGATTTACCAGGTTATATTGTGCAGATAAATGATAATAAAGGATTTGAGTTGCATTGGATTAATCCTGATGAATATCGACTGAAGTACAGTAATGTACCTGGAGTGGAGGTTTTTTCAGGTGAAATACCAGAAATAGATGTATCTAATTTCTCAGCTATTGAATCAAATCGTGTTGGTCTATTCTGCGATATCGGAAACGGTGTTTTTAGAATTAGAAGGAAGGAGGACCTGAAACGATTTAGAGAAGAAGTGAAACAACAGGCCCCTCTAGCAGGCCGCATATGGTTAAGTATCATAGGAAGGAGCAATACCGGAAGACAAAAACTTGATTTTTTAGAATTTTATTTGTTACCAGAGTGCTCAATTTATTTTGAAGAACGCTTATATACCTTCAATGATAAACCAACTGTAACCTTTAAGGGTCCTCCGTCATGTAATCTGGAAATGCCAGGATTGAAAAAGGGTAATGGTAAAGGCGATACGTTTATAGTCTCTGTACAAACAATTATAGCTGTGGGATATCTCAGGTGTATAGACTTTTCTATAGGAATAAAGATTCCGATTTATAGGGCTGGGGTTTTTGATTTACAGGGTCGGCCAGTCAGATATATTTGTACTGCTATAAAAAATGAACAAAAATTTATAATAACTGGTATTCCCGATTCAAAAGGGTCGATTAGCTTTCATGAGAGAACAGAATTTAAGTTAGAAGTATTTTTTGATCAAAATGGACAGACGTTTATTGATTTGAGTTTTTTGTTAGAGCAGTTGCAGGGAGGTCCACCTGTAGATGAGATAACTGTTATGTTTAGCGGGTACGTGGTGTATACAGGAGCGGTAGTAATTTATTTTGATAGATTAACAGATATGTTGTGTAAAGAGGAATTTGTGTCTGTTAAAGCACCTTCTGCTTCAAACCTTAGAACGATAGTTGAAATGTTTCACGATATTGCCTCAAAAAAATTAGCAGCGGTAAACTTATCGTGTATCCCATCATTTACTCCTGAAATTGATGATTGTATAAAAACTATGTTGAGTTGTGGAATTGTGTTTGATGAAATAGAGGTCACCGCAGGAGATGTATTTTTTGAATGGGATAATAATGTTTACGATGAAAACCTGAGAAATATACTTAAGATTTGTGCTGCAAATGATGATAGTTGTTTTGAAGTAAAAACTATTCCAGATTTAAATTGTTTACCAGATGTAAAGAGGTGGAGAAATAAAGCTAGAGAGAAAGTCAAAATTTGTTATCCGGAAGGACGAAAACAGTTAGTAAAAGAATGGGCTAAAGAAATTGTTGGAGGCTATCCGCCATATAAAAGTCAAATGGCGTTATTAGATGACTGCAATATTATTGGTATGGCCTGGCGGAATTATCTAGATAGACATTACCAAAGGTCAATTGAAGAAATTAACAACATTAGTAGTGATAATTCTTTTCTGAGAGAATTGTCAGCTATTTTACATAGTATTCTACTTCTGAGGATGGCACGTTTTGATTCGGCAATGAACTTATTATCATCTTTTATGCCCCGAAAGGACATGACAGGAGAATATAATTTGTTGTCTATCATTGTAAATAATGTTAAGGGTAGAAAAATGCCATTAAAAGCAAATAACCAATTTTTTTACCTGGATGTCTTGCCGCTTCGTGCAGAAGATATATTACTTTTTCAAACAGCCGAGTTTATAAACCGGGGTGAGGACCAAAATATTTTGGAATCATGCCTTAATTCAAACGACTGGTTACTTTTATACCTTGTTATAAATTACTTTAATTCGGGAAAAGAAATGAAAATATTATTATCAAAGGCATTTCAGGTAAAAGAAACCATTCCAGATTCTCCAGAAAAAAAAGAAATACTCGACAGACTTTATTATTATCAGGGGAGGAAATAAGTATGGAAAATATTATTAACGAGCTTGAATCACTGGCTAATAAATCACAGAAAAGTAAGAAACTAAATAAGACAGATAGGAAAAAAGCTAAAGATCACCTGGTTTTGTTATTAAAGAGTCCCGAATATCTTGAGAAGGGTCTGGCTCTAATACTCCGTCTCCCGGCTGAAACAGCTGGAACCTCAATTGCTGATGCATGGATAAATAGCGATGATAATTACAAAAAAGAAATAATCCAAAATGTGGTTAAAAATGATGGCTTTAGAGGTATACCTGGTCAGAACAGACTTGTTGAAATAATTAGAGAATTTATTTCTATATCCATTGAAGTAACGGTAGAGTTGTTGGTGTTTTATTGTGATCAGGTAACAGGCTCTAATAGTAAAAGGCCTGCTCCCAAGATAATTACTGGATTCAGAAAGAAATTAATCGATAACATGAATTTAATGAAAATTCCGTTACAAGAGATAATATTGACTCCAAACGATATGAGTCTCATTTCTGCAACAACTTTATTTGCTTTATTTACTGCTGAAGCAGGTGAAATAGGTGACGATTATAAGTTGATAAGTACATATATTAATTGGTTAAATCAAAGTAATACACGACCAACTTTATCATCAAAGATTCAAACTGAGGTAGAAAAAGAAACCAAGAAATGGCCCGAGGATTTGCAGCGTTTATGTAATCAAACAGGTTTGATCTCAACTATTATTACAAGGATTGAGCCACCAGGAGATCAGGAAAAAATCACAAAAAAAGAATCAGCTTGGGAATGTCATGGACATGGGCAGATAGCAGATCCTGTTTTTTCGAATACAAGGAATAATGTGGACATTCAACAAGGTCTATTGGGGAGATCTACCGAGGAGGATCATAAAAGAACTACAGAAAATAATGAGCCTTTTAATCCGCTTTTATATCTGGATAGATTAAAGCAATATGTTACAGATCTGGAAAAAGAAAAAAAATTATTACAGTTCAGATCCCAAAAAATTCAGCAAGAACTTGAAGTAATTAAAAGTGAACGCACCAGGATTAATCAGCAGCTTATTGAGAAACAAAGTACTGTCCAAAAACTTCAGGAAAATTTCAGTAAACTAAATAAGGAGCTTGATGAAAGAAACACTGAAGTAGGTGAACTGAAGGAAAAAATCTGCGAATTAGAAAACTCTCATCAGACAGATGTTAATAAATTATTAGATCAAATACAGGATGAGAGTGATATCAGACTGAAAGAATTTCGCACTGGTTTGGGCTTTGAATTGCAGAGATATTATTTAGAATTTCTAGAAATCTGCAAGGACGAAATGACAATAGGTAGAGGACAACACTTAAGTAACAGAATGCAGCGCATTTTTTCTGTACTAAGTAAAAAAGGTATTCCATTTAATGAGAGGTGATGGCTTTGGATTTCGGAATTGATTTTGGAACAACCAATAGCGCTTGCACAGGGATTCAAAATAAGCGACAACTATTTAACTATGGCGACGAAATGGGAAATCCCTTTCCATCCATAATTGTTATTGATAGAGTTACCGGTCAGGTGTTCTGTGGAAGAGAAGCATGGAGAAAACGTCAAGAATTGGCGGAGTCATGTGAAGTTATTCCTTCAATAAAAACCCTTCTGGGAACAAATAGAACATGGAGAATTGCTGGTAAGAAATGGACTCCTGTAGAGGTGACTGCTGAGGTATTTAAAGGATTGAAAAAAAGGGTAAAGGAAGGAAGCGCTAAAAAGGAATTAACGTCGGCAGTAGTGGCTGTTCCTGTTGATTTTGAACCGGAAAAAAGAGCATCTCTGCGAAAGGCAGCTGCAGTGGCCGAAGTTGAAATAACTGATTTTATCAGTGAACCAACTGCTGCTATTTTCAGTAATTATAAGGCTGTTGGACGACATCGTTTAATTGCAGTAGTAGATTGGGGAGGAGGAACACTTGATGTTTCTATAGTTGAAAACAGAAATGGTGAGATAACCGAACTTGCAACAAATGGGATTTATATGGGGGGAGATAACATAGATTTAAAACTGGCAGAATGGGCACATAATCAAGTTTTAAAAAATGGACAGAATAGTCTTGCATTTGAACAGATGACCGCAACTGCCCGGGACAAAATGATTGCAGAGTGTGAACTGGCAAAAAAAGATCTGACATATGATGATCTAGTAGAAATAAGTGTAATTAATTATGGATCACTTGGGGACATAAGTATCTCTCTGGATATAGATACTTTTACAAAATTAATAAGATACAACATAGAAGATGCGGTAAAGTGTTTCGAGAATACCGTGGCCAGTGCTCGTACCAGTATTGAGGAACTGGAATGTGTAATAATGATTGGCGGTAGTATTAACATTAGACCATTTGAAGAAAAGATGAGGGAAATATGTCAGGACAAAATTTATATACCCACGGAGGCTGACTGGAGTGTTGCCCGGGGGGCAGCATGGTTGCGTATTACTCCCGGGCATTACAAAATTGCTCAGTCAATTGGAGTTGTTATGTCTGATGGGAGTTTTTTCCCACTAATAGACAAAGGGGATACTGTCATTGATAAACATACCACTTCTGAATTTGCACTTGTTGAAGAATCTACTACAGCAAATTTTACTTTTTCAGATAAAAATCTAAAAACTTTAGGTTATTTAAACATCCCTACTTTCGGTTTTTTCAAAGAAAAAATTAATATTGAAACAATCATTGACAAAGATCTTATTCTCAGGGTTACTGGAAAAAGCCAGAGTAGAGCAAAAGAAACGTCTAGAACATGGAGTTTTGGACGCGTTCTTTTAAATTATGAATTACCTGTGCCGAAAAAGAGGTGATAAACCGTGATTGAAAAGTCAAATGTACAGCACATAAGCAATGTATATAAAATAAAAGGTGATTTTCGTGATGATAAAGAGTTTCAAAAAAAAGTCAGAGGAAAAAATAATCTTTATATAATGCTAAAAACCTTGTCTGGCAAAAGTTGGATAGATGGAGAGGCCGAGGTTAAGGATTATTTATACTTACTCACTGATATACAGCGAAATGAATGGTATAATACTCGCTGTTCTATTTTGGGTAATCTAGAAGAAAAAGTACATGGTTATGTTGAACGGAATGGAAAATACATATGTATTACCCGTTGTTATAAAACTGACTGCAAATATTTTTATGAATGTTGTCCAGAATACCGGCAGGGAGACACTTTACCTCTGAAACCGGAAGCAAAAGTAGTATCGGTACAGGATAAGCAAGACCTGCATACGAGTATTGAGCTTCCAGACCCCGAATTTCTAGGTGAAAAGAAGCAAGTTGACGAATATCCAGGGACCGGAATAAATCAGAGGCAGTCAACCTTTATTAATTTTGAGGAGGAACCAGAGCTGCCATGTCTGATAGAAAATATTGCTGCCAGCCAGGATGATTTAACGCCCAATGATTTATTGGGTTCAGCTGTTAAGGGACAAGATGTTATTATTTATGGCAGTCCAGAATTACAGATGCTTGTTCAAGCAGGGCCGGGAACGGGAAAAACTTATTCTGTACTAAAAAAACTGGAGTATATGGTAGATGAAAGCAGACAAATGGAAGCAAACAGAATATTAATTCTTTGTTTTACAAGAGCTGCTGTTAAAGAAATAAAAGATCGCTTTATAGTAGAAATAAAATCTGGAAATCTTTCGGATGATCTGGCCCGTATTGAGATAAGAACCTTTGATTCGTTTGCTACCAGAATTTTAATTCATATGGGAATTGATACCAGGGAAAAGGACTATGACGATCGAATACAGATGGCAATTGAAGTAATTCAATCCCAGCCGGATATACTTGAAGCAATGGGCCATTTTATCGTTGATGAAATACAAGATCTTGTGGGAGTTCGAGCCAGACTGGTGAAAACCATTATTGAGCATCGACCTGAAGAATGCGGTTTTACATTGCTGGGTGATTCTTTTCAGGGAATATATGATTATCAAATTAAAGATATGCCGGGAGAACTTGATGCCCGGGGGCTTCTAATATGGGTTAGTGATAGATTCGGAAACAATATGACTCGAGTTGAAATGTATGAGAATCACAGACAGACACGAATACTTGATAGGTTCTCAGTAGTTTCCAGGAAGTTACTTGAAGAGAATGATCCCCGGTCTTTTCTTAACAATATTAAAGGTATCCTTCCATGTGGAAAAGAACATAATTTCCCCCTTAGCCCAGGTATATCTGAAACAGCAGGTATATTATGTAGAAGTAACGGGGAAGTGCTGAAAATGTCTGATAATTTACGCATTCGGGGAATCAAACATGTGGTAAGAAAACGCCGTGATAATCCGTTACTTCCTATCTGGGTTACTGATATCTTATCTATTAATTTAGATTATTTGACATTGAAAGAACTGGAAGAACTTAATAATGAATGGCATTGGTGGATAGAAACAGATACATTCCGATTTTATGCTGCCCTTGAGACAATTGCTCCTGCAAATAGAGGGAGACTGGAGTTAAAACAAATCAGGCGGAATCTGGCAGGTGGGATACGATTGCCAGACGAGTATTATGAAATAGAAGACGAAAAAATCTTTATAAGTACTATTCATCAGTCTAAAGGCAGGGAATATGACAATGTTTATCTTCTTGAACCGTGGGGAAATAGTGCTGAAGAGGACTTATTTGAGGAGGCCAAAGTATATTATGTCGCAATAACCCGGGCTAAGAATCAGCTTAAAACAGTTAAAACATCAAGTGGTATTATGAAGCCAATGGAATTCCTGGGACATGAACGATGGACTGAGCTAGGACATAAAAAGGGAGTTAGAAGGCTGGAAATAGGCATTGATAATGATATTGATGAACAATCCTTTGTTGATAGTTTAATAATTACTGATGCCACTGAGAATCAGGAGTACATAAGGGAAAAAATCAGTTCTGTTGATAAGGTAAAGTTAAAAAGAGAGGAATTTGATGGTGGGTATTGTTACTTGATTACTCATAAACAAAGAACTATTGGGCGGATGTCTACCCAGTTTACAAAACAGATTGAGGGATTCTGGGTGAATCATCCCCCACAGATAATTGAAGGTGTATATGTTGATAGAATCTATTCAATTATAAAGAGGCCTGAAACGCTGAGAATAAGTGTTAAAGAGCCGTATTTTTCTTCAGGCATATGGTATGGAGTAAACATTCTTGGCCTGGGAAAATTACGCTGGGATATTTAGTTTGGAGGAGATCTAGTGAATTTTAGTCAATATTATGAAGCTCGATCGTTGATAGAGGATTTTTTAAGAAAAGATCTTTTTGGACCAGTCGTTGAAGATGAAATAATAACTGAAACAATTCCTACGGATTATTATATCTGCGGAAGGCTGTTTCCTCAGAATACGCGAATAAATCAGGAAGAATTGGAACAGAATGGAATTGAAGAGCAAACAGAAGATAACGAACAACCAATGAATTTATGTAATTCAGCATTTCCGTCCTCGATAGCGCTCTCTTTTACAATAAAAAAAGGAGCTAAAAAACTCAAGGTAATAGCAGATTTTGCGTGGTATGAACCAATAGAAAAAAAAGCGCAGGGAAAAGGAAAACAATTTAGTTGGCATCGGAAAGCGGAATCACAAATTATAGAAATAAAGACAGAACATGAATTTTGCAGTACTGAACTTCGAAAGGGGTTGGAATTGCGTTCCTATCTTCAAAAAGAATATGATGATGGCTCAAAAACTATGACAGTAGCGATGGTAAACACTTGTAGGAGTCAAATGGACAATACAATAAATAATGCTAATACATATTTTCAACCACGTATTCAAATTACAGGAATGCAAAAAAATCAATCGGTTTTTATAGAGAAGCAGATGAGAGTTAATTTAAACAAAGACCAGGAGGTGCGGAATCTTGAAATGCTATACAGATACAACCGCAGCTTTGCTGTAGGACATGGTTGCAGTGCAGGTTGGCAGGTAGACGGCGAATATGCTAAGTGTATATTTACCGAGTTTATTCCTTCATATGAACTACTTCAAATGAAACCGGTAAGCCATGTTAATAACAATATTCTCTCTTTTGAGTTCCTGGGTCAAACAGAATGCCAGGAAGTATGTACTGGTTTAGGAAAAATTGTGGAGTCATACAATGCATGGATTAATGAAAGGGAAAAGGAAATCGTTGATCTTCCTACAAAATTTCAAAAAGTGGCAACCAATAATCTTTGCCAATGCCGGTTAAGCCTTGAGCGAATACAGGCAGGCATTAAATTAATGGTTGAGAACCGAGAAATTTTTGCTGCTTTTCAGCTGGTTAACCAGGCAATGTTAAGACAGAGGGGGCAAATTGCTAAATCAGGAGATAATGGCTCACACAGCTGGTATCTTTTTCAGCTGGCATTTATATTACAGGAAATCCAATCAATAGCAATGGCAGATGATTCCTACCGAAATGTTGTCGATCTTCTCTGGTTTCCCACCGGTGGTGGTAAAACAGAAGCATATCTGGGTCTTACAGCATTTACAATTTTTTTGCGGCGTTTAAGGGCTGTACAAGAAGATCGATCTGGAGCTGGGGTTACTGTTTTAATGCGTTATACTCTGAGATTATTGACTTTGCAGCAGTTTGAGAGGGCTTCTGCTCTAATATGTGCGTGCGAGCTTATAAGAAGGGAAAATACCAATTTGTTGGGCGAGGAAGAAATAGGGATTGGTCTCTGGGTGGGAGGAAATCTTACACCGATAAAGCGTTCAAAAACAAAAAAGGCACTTAAAGTGATACACGAAGAAGGTTTTGATAGCTTGAAGAACTATGATGATCTTTCCAACCCCTGCCAGGTGTTGAGATGTCCGTGGTGTAAAACCGAACTAAAACCACAGCATTATTTAATGAATGAAGAGAAAATGTTAATAAAATGCCCCAATGCAAAATGCCCGTTTAATATCGGATTACCTTTGTATCTGATTGATGATGATATTTGCGATTACAGGCCAGCTCTGGTAGTTGGGACAATCGATAAATTTGCCCGTATGACCTGGGAGCCAAATGTTGGAAAGATTTTTGCTTTAGATTGTGATTTGTTGCCACCCGAACTGATTATCCAGGATGAACTACATCTTATTTCAGGACCACTTGGAACTATTGCAGGGCTTTATGAAGTGGCAGTGGATGAATTCAGCCGAAACAATAATACACGAGCGAAAATAGTTGCATCTACTGCAACAATACGTAATGCTCAAAATCAAATATTAAATCTATATGGAAGAGACTTTCATCAGTTTCCTCCAACAGGACTTGATATTAGGGATAACTATTTTGCCAACGAGTCAATAAAAGACGATAGACCTTCCAGAGAATATATTGGAATTATGGCTCCAGGGAGTAGTAGTAACACGTTATTAATTAGGGTATATTCTATTCTTCTTTTTAGCACAAGATATTTAAAGGTTAGAGGATATTCAAATGAAATAATTGATTCCTTCTGGACGTTAACAGGGTATTTTAATAGTCTAAAACAGTTGGGAGGAGCAGTAATAAATGTTATTGATGACGTTACAGGCAGATTGAAATATTTAAACGGTACAAAATTTAAAAATTATTTTCGTAAAGGGGAAAATATATTCAATGATCTTCTTTTTGATGAATTGACAAGCAGAAAGGATAGCTCGGAAATAGGAGATATTCTTAACAAATTGGAAACACAATATCCTGACAGCTCTGCATTTGACTTAATTTTGGCTTCCAACATGCTTTCTGTAGGAATTGACATAGGACGACTGGGTCTTATGATTTTGCTGGGACAACCCAAATCAAATTCTGAATACATTCAGGCTACTAGTAGAGTAGGAAGACAAACTCCAGGTCTGGTTATAACCATTCATGATGCTTCCCGAAGCCGTGACCGTTCACATTATGAGCAATTCTTGTCATATCATTCGGCTTTTTACAAATATGTGGAAGCCACAAGTCTGACTCCTTTTGCAGAACGAGCACGTGATCGTGCGTTACATGCAGTTCTTATCAGTCAATGTCGTCAGTCTATAAAAGAACTCAACGATAATAATAATGCATATAGAATAAATGAGTTTATTGCTGAGGCTGAATCCTTCATAGATTTAATTCTAAAAAGGGTTAGTAATATTGATAAGGATGAATATCAGAATACAAAAGAACATTTAAAGGAAATTCTTGACAAATGGCTTCAAATGTCTGAAGCTGATCTAGTTTACAGGAACGTTTCCAGAAAACCAGGCAAACCTTTGTTAACTTACATGTTTAATACCGGAGATGATTCGTTTTCAACACTCAACTCAATGAGAAATGTAGATGTAGAGTGTGAAATAGAACTGGAGGGATAATATGCAACTGGGAGGTAATAAAACCAGGAAAGTAAAGGCTGGTGCAATACGGCAGGGTCAACTTGTTACCACATTTGGATGCGGCTCTATCGTTGATATGCCAGGAGAATCAGTTATTATTGCCGGAACAGATTATTGGAAGCATTTTGAGAATGATGACCGTTTCAAACTCAGTGAAGTAAACCTGCAAAAGTACCTTGGGGTAGATTACTTTATTAGTCCTCCACCTGCTCAGGATGATAAAGGTTATAACACTGGATATGGAATACCTGCTTTTCGATTTCCAGAATGGATGTATTGTCCTAAATGTAATAGGCTTGCACGTATTTCGACATTTGATACAATTGGACATCCAAAATGCCAGAAATGCAATGTCAGAGTTATTCCTTCACGTTTTGTTATTGCCTGTGAAAATGGTCATCTTGATGATTTTCCTTACGAATGGTGGGTTCATCAGGGTAATAAATGTACGTCTACTAGGCCTGAATTATATTTTCAGACGAGCGAAAAAAGCTCCGGATTGGATAGCGTAATTATTTATTGCAAAACATGCGGTGCTGAGAGAAGTATGGCAGGAAGCTTTAGCAGAGATGCTCTAAGAGGGTTTAAGTGCAGGGGAAGAAGGCCCTGGCTTAAGGATCGTGACAAAAAAGATTGCGATCAGAAAGTCAGAACAATGCAGAGGGGAGCAACTAATCTGCATTTTAGTATTACTACCAGTGCATTATCAATACCGCCGTGGAGCAAACACGTTCAGATGGAGCTTGATAAAAAATGGAATGTTCTAGAATGTTTGATGGATGATGAAGAGTTCTTTAAAAGAACAGTAGAAAAGACCGGGCTTAATGAAAGATGCAAATGCTCACTTGATGACCTCTGGGAACAGGCAGTACTTAAGAAAAAGGGTGAAGAAAGCGATGTGGCAAAAACCTGGCAGGAAATATTGGAAGGTGAATATAGGGCCTTTCTGGGTGGTTCTTCGGATGAACGAGACGAATTCAAAACAAGGAATGTTGACGTACCAGAGTTCATTATTGATTATGTTGACCAGGTAGTACTTGCTACACGTTTACGTGAGGTTGTTGCACTGCGAGGTTTTAAACGAATTAGCCCTGATTATGACATTGACCAAGAAGAATCTTTTACTCGGATAAGCCGTGATTTTAAAAACTGGTTACCGGCCGTTGAGTTAAAAGGAGAGGGAATATTTATAAAGCTCAATCAACAAAAACTTGAAGAGTGGGAACAGAATCATGAAGTAGTAGAAAGATACAAAAAAATTGAAACCCAGGGTCAAAAATTTATTGAAAAGGGCCCCGGCTTTTCACCGCGTTATGTTTTGCTGCATACTCTTTCCCACTTGTTGATAAGACAATTAATCTTAGAATGTGGATATGCCAGTGCGGCTATTAAGGAAAGGATATATTGCTCCTTTATTCAAGAGGAAGAATTTCTTGATATGGCCGGGATACTTATTTATACTGCATCCAATGATTCAGAAGGAAGTCTGGGAGGACTTGTAAGGGAAGGGAAAACAAACCGATTTGATAATACTTTTCGGTTGATGATCGAGGCAGCTAGCTGGTGTTCTGCTGATCCACTGTGTATTCAATCCGAAGGACAGGGTTTGGATGCTTTAAATCTGGCTGCCTGTCATTCGTGTACTCTATTACCTGAGACAAGCTGTGAATCCAGGAACTGCCTTCTAGACAGGGCGTCGGTTATCGGGACTCTGGAAAATAGTTCTATAGGTTTTTTCAGTAAATTATTAACGAGGAGATAATTGTATGAGCAGGATGATTCCTCCTTTTTATGATGAAAATATTAAAAGTGATGGAGAGAAAAAGTTCTTTCATGTTCTGGCAGATCTCTCAGATGAATATGTAATTCTTCATTCTCTGGGGATTGCCCATCATCAAGAAAAAGTCTTTGGTGAAATTGATTTTGTTATTATTTGCAATGAAGGTATCCTTTGCCTGGAGGTGAAAGGGGGATTGGTATCCCGCGAGAATGGTTTATGGCTTTTTACTGATCGTTATGGGAATGTACATAAAAAAACGGAAGGACCTTTTCAGCAGGTGCTATCCGGGATGTTTGCTCTTCGACAGCATTTAATAAAAGCATTTGGACCTGCCAATCCTATTTCAAAATGCCAGTACAGCTGCGGTGTCGTATTTACGGACATGTTGTTTAACATTAAAGGTCCAGATATTATTCCCGAAGTTATATTTGATTCTAAAAGATCCAGTGATGAAATTGAAAGGTATATTTGTGAAGCTTTTTCATATTGGCGCAACAATCTTGAGGAAAAACACGGGTTCAGTGGTGGAAAACTAAGCAGAACACAGATAGAAAAAGCAAAAGATTACCTTAGAGGAGATTTTGGATTTATTCCATCCTTGGGTTATATAGTAGATAAAACCGACGAGAAGCTTCTTTCTTTAACAAAAGAACAGGCCAGGCGTCTTGCCATTGCAGGTGATAATCCCCGAATCTTGCTTAGAGGAGGAGCGGGGACGGGGAAAACCCTGCTTGGCATGGAATATGCCCGAAGACATACTTTGACCGGGAAAACCGTTCTTTACCTTTGCTTTAACAATAATTTAAGCAGGTATCTTGATCAAATCTCAGCGGATAGTGATTTGGGGTTATATATTAATACTTTTCATGGATTTATTATAAATGAATTAAAGAAGGCTGGATTTATGCTACATGAAAATGACGTTTTAGAGGATAAATTCTATACAAACATATTACCCGATGCTTTTCTGAATATGGTTAGTAAAACGAATTGGGATGCACAATATGATGTAGTCGTTATAGATGAGGGACAAGATTTGTTCAGGACGGAGTATTTGCTATGTTTGGATGTTATGATAAAAGGCGGGTTGGAATCTGGAAGATGGCACATGTGCTATGACCCAAATCAAAATATCTATAATCCTTTCATAGAAGAAGGTGTAGAATACCTTGTAAATTATCATCCTACTATACTTACCCTGGATACCAATTGCCGCAACACGAAACCCGTTGGCGTTTATAATACATTGTTGAGTGGGATAGAACCAGCTAGATTCTTTCGTGTAGACGGGGAAGGTGTTCAACGGGAATCATATAAAGATTTTAAAGATGAAAAAAGACAGCTGGTAAAAATGGTAAGGAGACTTCTAGGGCAGGGTATACAGCCGGGTGCAATATGCCTTCTTTCCCAGTATAAATATGAAAATTCTTGTTTACAGGGAGAGAATATTTTTAAGGGCGTCTGTGATTTTCAAAATGTTACTAATCTTAGTCCTGGCTACTGGTCCCAAAAAGCAGTTAAATTTAGCACGATACACAGTTTTAAGGGTCTTGAGGCTCCCATAATATTTTTGCTGGATGTGGAGAGCTTTAGGAATGATAATTCACGACTATTAAATTACACAGCAATGTCAAGAGCAAAAGCATTACTATATATATACTATAACGCTAATGTAAGAGACGAAATGCTGGAGATGGTAGATAAATCTATGGTGTTGCTTGAAAAAATTGAATCATAACAGATTTTATAGGTAATTTGTTATCGGGTTATCATAAATTGATTTATCCTTATGAAGGATAATAATTCTTAATAGAGAATATGATTACCAAAAATGATTAATTAGATATTCGGAAGTGTTGAGATGCATAGCAAAATTAAGGTGGAAAAAATAATGCGAATTAGGCAGGGAGCTAGACCGGTTGTTCTGGATCTTTTTGCCGGATGTGGTGGTCTATCGCTTGGATTTCATTCCGCCGGTTTTTTAATTGGGGGGGCTATTGAAAAAGACAAAAGAGCAGCGGAGACGCATGCTTTTAATTTTTTTGGAGGCAGGGAACAGGGGCTATATAATAAACACAATTGTGTTAAAGATATTACCGAGATAACCCCCCGGCAACTAATCAGGGAGCTTTTCCCTGAAAAGGATTACAAAAGGTCTATTGATGTTATAGTTGGAGGTCCACCATGTCAGGCATTTTCCAGGGTAGGACGCGCAAAATTAAGAGAAGTAAGAGAGCATCCAGAGGCGTTCTTACAAGATCCCCGGGGAGATTTATACCAGAGTTATCTGAAATATGTTAGGGAGTTGAGACCGGTAGCATTGTTGATAGAAAACGTGCCGGATATGCTTAACTATGGAGGACGAAATATTGCGGAAGAAATCTGTTGTTGTCTTTCTAAGATGGGATACTTGAGTAAATACACATTGCTTAACTCTGCACATTACGGTGTTCCTCAGATGAGAGAAAGAACCTTTATCATTGCCTACGCTAAGGAAATTGAGAAATATCCAGTTTTCCCGGAACCAACCCACTGGATTAATTTACCTGCAGGTTACAGGGCTACCAGAAATGTTGCCATCAAAAATATTATTTCAGGATTATCTGAAGATCCATATTTCATCAAACCACCGGAACCGAATAATAATCTTCAAAAGGCCATAACAGCCAGCCAGGCACTTGAGGATCTTCCTCATATTACGTCTCATCTGGAAGGTAAGCTAAAAAAAGGGATCAGGCGATTTGATATACTTCTTAAATATAAAAAAGATATTAAACTATTAAATTATGCTATTTTAATGCGAAACTGGCCTGGATTTGAAAACAATACCGGAGTCTATGATCATGTATTGCGGTATTTACCCAGAGATTATCCAATATTCCAGCGTATGAAGCCGGGAGATGAATATCCACAGGCCTATGAGCTTGCACTTTGTATTTTTAACGAAAAGCTTGAAGAGTTGAAAAAAAATCAGAATGGACAATTTCATTTAGGAACCCCAGAATATATGGAATTAATGAAAAAAACAGTTCCTCCTTACGATTCAACAAAATTTCCGAACAGATGGAGAAAGCTTGAACCAGATAAGCCAGTACGCACACTCACCGCACATCTGGGAAGAGATAGTTATTCCCATATTCATTATGATAGTGAACAGGGTAGAACCATTACACCGCGAGAAGCAGCAAGGTTACAGTCTTTTCCAGATGGCTTTGTTTTTAAAGGTGCTATGGATGCAGCTTTTCGTCAAATTGGGAATGCAGTGCCACCTCTTCTTGCCAATAAACTGGCCTGCACGATTGGAGAAACTCTAGGTGTAAAAACGATAGATATTGAAGCGGAGGTTAATAACAGAATTACTAATAACATTAAGCAGTTTGCTAAAAGTTAATTAAATCAAAAGGTGAATATTAATGTATTCTAGGAATTTTATTAATTCATATATTATTGATTATTTCAGACAGTATGGGCGTCAGTATGTATGGCGTGATAACCGTTCACCATTCAAAGTATATCTCTCGGAAATGCTATTACAACGAACTCAAGCTGATCAAGTGGAACCTGCTTTTATAGAATTAACAGAACATTATTCAAATATTATAGAAATTACAACTAATTTTGAAGAAGTATGCAAAATAATGTATAGTCTAGGACGCTTTTGCAGACTTAATTATTTTAAACAAGGCTTAGATACTTTGGTTAAGAATTTCAATGGAGAAATACCTTATCACACAGAGATGCTTCTTTTGATACCCGGAATCGGACCATATATTGCAGCAGCTATAAGAATTTTTGGATTTGGTCTAAAGGATACAATTATTGATACGAATGTTGTAAGAGTTCTGGGGAGAATTTACGGAATAGAAATTACGCCTGAGACGCGTAGAAATAAAGCATTTATCAATTTAGCGAAGCACCATGTTCCTGATAATAACTTTGTCGAGTATTCATATGGAATACTTGATTTTGCGTCTGCAATATGTAGGAGTAGAATTCCAGAATGTAGATCATGTGGCTTGGGAAAATATTGCAATTATTATAAGAACAAATTGAAGTAAAAAACAGGTAATAATACCCAGAAGAAAAAAGAAGCAATGAATAGAGTTGAGTATGACAAACTGGTAAGGTGCCTGATACCTCATATGTGGAAGCTTGATCAAAAGATTGTTTTATTACAGGTGCAGGGGGGAATAATTTATTACCCAAACATCAGGAAGATTTCTATAGTATAGATGGGGCTAGTCCGGCGGAAGATTTATTTGTAGAAATTTTTTTTGAGACCTTTGGACTTGATAAAATACAGTACCTGATTAATGAATATCCCTGCCAGGATATTTATGGTAATTATCGTTATATAGATTATGCGTTAAAGACAGACCATGAGAAATTAGCTATAGAAGTTGATGGGGAGCAGGTCCATAATCCTGCCCTTATTTCCCTGGATAAATATCTGGATGATTTGTTGAAAAGGAACAGTCTTACCTACATGGGCTGGAAGGTTTATATATGGACCTACCGGCAGCTGGTTAATAATAGAGAAAAAATAAAAGCAGAACTGCTGCAATTTCTGGGTAATAACCCGAATTTCAAAACTCATGATGATTATCTGCCTTTTCAAAAGGGGAGAGTACTGGAGCTGAAACAACACCAGAAGGAAACCCTTGATAAGCTGGCAAAACTAAGAGAAGACAATTTCAGTATGGCATTGCTTGCTGATGCTCAGGGTATGGGTAAAACTACTACAGCAGTTTTGGATGCAAAAAGAATGGGTTTTACGCAGGATTAGTAGGGGCAGGCTACTTATGTACACTCCCAAAAAGCGGATACCGTATGATAAAATGAATACAAAAAGGGGGGGCTCGATTTGCACCAGATATTGGACCCCAAAGTCGATGTGGTATTTAAGCAGGTTTTTGGTTCAGAGAAGAACAAAAGCATATTGATCAGTTTCTTGAATGCTGTTTTTGCTTTGCCGCCAGGAAGCCAGATTACTACGGTGGAAATACTAAACCCCTACCTGGAACAGGAGTATATAGACGACAGCTACGGCATACTTGATATAAAGGTGCAGTTGGGCAACGGTGACCTGATAGATGTGGAAATACAAATCGGCGACAGGGCTAATATGGAAAGACGTAGTACCTACTATATCTGCCGCATGTTTGGTGACCAAAAAATAATCAAAGGAAGATATCAGAATCTCAAAAGAGCTGTAGCTATAAACATATTGAACTTTGTAAGAATCAGGGACAGCGAGCGCTATCATACAAGATTCAGGTTATTGGAACTGGAAGAAAAGATAGAACTAACAGATGCCATTGAGATACACTTCATAGAACTGCCTAAATTACAGATGGAGATGGCCAATCATGCCAACCCGCTGGATCGGTGGGTAATATAAAATTGGGGACATTCCTGCGCACAGGTGTGTCCCCTTTCCTTAAGGAGGATGGGATGATATGGAATTGCTGAAGAAATTGTCCGAAGAAGACCCGGACATAGCCAGAGCCAAGCAAGCTCTGGAAGAAATGGCTGCTGACCCCAGGGCAAAAGAAATCTATGAGCTAAGACTAAAGGCCATACTGGACAGAAATTCTGATCTCTACGAAGCCGAGATGAAAGGCGAAATGAAAGGTAAGCTGGAGGGTAAGCTAGAAGCAGCACGAAATGGCTTGAAGAAAGGATTCTTGGTAGAAGATATTGCAGAAATAACTGGACTGTCTCTGGAAACAGTCCAGAAACTCAAAGCAGAAATCGCAAACTAAGGCAAAATTCCCATGATAGTAGCAAGGCTACCCTGGAGATGAAAAAAACTCCAGGGTAGTGTAGGGATTCCCCGTTTGTATTGACCCCATATAAGTTAATGAATTAACTTCTCCTTGTGTCGAGCACGCAATTATTAGAGCACGCAACCGGGTTTTTATTATTCATATATTTATATCTCGCTTTTCCATAAATAGATAAGTAATCGCAATAAAAGAAATAATCAGTATAAAGGATAGAAGAAGAAATGAGGGACTATAGGTGCTGGTTTTTATAATATCCGCGGCGGGGAAGTATTTGAAGGGGGTTAGATATATAAGAAAATCGATTTTCTTATACAAATCAATGGCAACAGAAATGATAAATGTGCTCAGAAGTATTGCTGTGGATATGGAAGCAGCTCGTTTAACGTCATTTATTACTGCACCAATACCCGCGCCAATGGCTGCAAATATAAGCTGGATAATAAAGAGGGAAAGCATTAGTTCCAGGATTTTGTCGGTGATTGGCTGGCCTGTATTGTACATATTTACAAATATAATGGAAGCCAGGAGGGTGACAAGGTTGAATACGATAATATTAAGCAGGGTTGCCAGTAATTTTGATGAGACAATTTTTGAACGCCTTACAGGTTTAACGAACAGGAAATCAGCAGTTTTATCACGTTCTTCCTTGGATATGATAACTGTTCCAAGCATTATCGCGTGCACACCGGCAAGCACCATAAAGTATAAATAAAAGACAGCATAAAACCCCAGTATAGAAGTGATATCCAGCTCGCCCAAACCAAACATGGACCTGACAGCGGGTGGAAATTGATTAAAGAGCTCATTAACACTTGTTCCAGCTTTTGCAAAACCTGAGTATTTAAGCATGCCGGCATAAATCAGGAATATCATACTGCCGCTCCAGATCATGAGGGATTTCAAGTTTGAATTTAATTCCCGTTTTAATATATTCATGTGAATACCTCGTTCCATATTATAATGATGGAATATCTTTCTTTTGATAGATAATATATGTTAATGCTGTCAATATAAATATTATTATAATGTTGATAATCAGGAAGGATGTATCATAGCCGACATTTTGGATAATCTTCGAAACATCAAAATAGGCAAATGGGGTAATGTATGCCAGTTTGGGATCGTTTAATGATTGATTGATCATTTGAATTACGAAGAAAGCAAAAACGACTCCCAGGCTTACAGGTAAAACGGTTTTGATTTTCTTGATGAGCACAGATAAAAAGAGCCCTACTGCTGCGAAAAAGAGTTGTACCTGGAATAAACTCAAGTTTATTAAGATAAAAGTTCTTGTATCAAGCGAACCGTTAACATAGGAACTGATAATAATATAGGAAATAAACATAAACAGCAGATTTTGTACTATTAAATTGGAAAGTATCGAGAGTATTTTAGCGCTGACGATCCTGGTACGGGGAACTGGTTTTACCAGGAGAAAGTCTGCTGTTTTGGAGCGGATTTCTTCTGATAGCACTGAAATACCTGATTTCATGGCATAGACAGATCCGATCAATAAAATGTAAATAAATAAAAAACCGTAAAATCCCAGAACCTGAGAGAGATCCAGAGTTGTCATTCCCAGGGCTCTCCTTAATTCCGGCGGGAAATTGCTTAGAATACTTTCGATGACTTGGATATCCTTTGATATAGGTGGGTACATAAACATAAACAACAGAACGAAAAGTACAATTGATGCTGTCCAGTAAATCATGGACGCGGCAGACATTTTGAGTTCCTGGGAGAAGATATTCATTGGCTATGCCTCCTTCTCATAGAAGTGCATGAAGACTTCTTCCAGTGAGGGATCTTCAACGATCAGGTTATTGATTTTTTTACCGTGGATCTTATCAATCATCTGATTGATATCTCCTTTAAACAGGAATGAATAGACAGAAGCGTTTTTGACCAGGTTGGCAACTCCATTGATGTTGAAGTAATCATCATTAACCGCTTCACCCATATCGATTTTAAACTTTTTATAGTTATTTTTTTGCAGAGCTTTGATATCTTCGATGCTTATTATGCGCCCTTCTTTTATAATAGCTACACGCGAACACAGCTTCTGCACCTCGCTTAGAATGTGAGAGGAGAATAGAACCGTAGCCCCGTTTTTGTTTTCTTCAAGTATCAAATCGAAGAATTTTTGCTGCATTAAGGGGTCCAACCCACTGGTAGGTTCATCAAGTATGATTAATCTGGGTTGGTGCAGTAATCCTTGCACAATTCCCACTTTCTTTTTATTGCCATAAGAAAGATCATCGATCTTTCGATATAAATCCAAATCCATTATCTCGGCCAGCTTATTGATTCGGTTCTTATCAATATTTTCATAAAAACTTGCTGAATATTTTAAAATGTCGATTACTTTCATATTGTCATAATAAAAGACTTCTGAAGGCAGGTAACCAATATCCTTGCGGATATTATGGCCATCTTTAATAATATCCTTGCCAAATATTCTGGCACTGCCCCGGGTTGGATATATTAAGGCCAATAAAGTGCGAATGGTAGTGGATTTCCCAGCACCATTAGGACCGATAAACCCATATATTTCGCCTTCATTCACAGAAAAACTGACATCGATTATACCCCTGGCCTTACCATAATATTTGGTCAGCTTATCTATTTCAATAACATTCATCTAAGCACCCCTTTACATATTCGGGTTTATGCATATATTTATTTTTTTCCTCAATCAATTGAATTTATACCCTGAAGCAACGTATGAGGACAGGGGAGACAAGACAGGAGAAAAAAAGAGGGCACTAACTATAATAAATAATAGCGGATGTTTGATATTCTGAAGATTTAGGCAATAAAAGATCAAAAAGGCCGAAATGCTGATTTCAGAGATATAAGCTCTGATAATAGATTTCGACCTTGATATTGAGATTTCATCAAATTGAATACGTTCCAGAAAGTATCTCCCAGGCGATCGACAAAACTGATAAGACCAGCCATGTTCAGGCCTATTTGCTGGACGCGGCTGGTCTTTTTTTTTATGTTTTAAGAAAGATTGTTGAGGTTTACATCCATTTTGGGATATGGAATAGAAATGCCTTCTTCATCAAAGCGTTGTTTAACTTTTTCAATAAGATCAAAATGAACGGTCCAGTAATCGGCAGCCTTAACCCAGACTCTGACAGTGTATACGACTGCGCTGTCTCCATGTTCTGACATTCTTACGAATGGTTCAGGGTCTTTAAGTGCCTGGGGATGATTTGCTGCTATATCGGATAATACACGGATGACCTTTGCCGAATCTGCTTCATAAGCAGCGCTGAATTGGAAATCTACCCGTCGGGTATCTTTTTCAGAATAATTTGTAATGCTTGCATTGGAAAGGCTTCCGTTCGGGATGCGGATCACCCTGTTGTCAACTGTTACGAGATCGGTGTATAAAATTTGAATTGCCTCGACTGTTCCGCTATAGCCGTTGGCTTCAATAAAATCTCCAACTTTAAATGGCTTTGTAACAAGTATGAGCACACCGCCGGCAAAATTCGATAGTGACCCTTGAAAAGCCAGACCGACAGCCAGGCCTGCAGCACCAAACAGAGCAACAAATGATGTTGTTTCTATACCGAGAATACTTATTATTGCTACTATCAATAAGAGTTTAAGTACAGCACTTGTTCCCGACTTAATGAATGGTTTTAACGTTGGGTCTAATTCCTTTTTATCAATAATCCTGCCAACTGTATTTGTTACCCGCTTGATAATCAGTAATCCGAATATAAGGACAACGATTGCAAAAACGATGCTTTTAATTACCGGCAAAGCAAGACCTAAAAAATCAACCATAATTCAATGCTCCTTTATTAATTATTTCTCGTGCAAAACAAACAGATAATTGATTTATAAGATGATAATACGTTTTAATACGTGATAAATCAAGAATTTTTCAAACAATATGCCAGACGCTACTAATAGAAACTGCTTATTGCAGGTGTTCAGGAATTGGATGGGGCTAAGGTATGGAGTAATCACTGGCCGCCTGGATATGCAAGAGCCTGGGTTACCAGGAAATTGCACAGATGAAACAGGAGATAGAGATTCCCTTTAAAGATGCCAATAGTATCAGCGGGGATAAGAAGAATTATGTGGGTATAGTCAATGGCCTGGGGCTCATGACAGCAGATGAATCCAGCTGTTTCCGACCTCAAGATTCAGTGAGCTGGGCTGAACTGGCCACGGTTTCTCTGCGTCTGGCCCCAAAGCTGCAATAAAGAAATGGTAGGCTATTCATCCTTATTAATTAAATTATCTACAAACTCTCTGGGCTTTTCACTCAGGTTATCCACTATTTCACTGGGCTTTTTACTCTTAAGTTGGTGGTCTTCCAGAGGACAGAAGGGCAGTTCCTGACCTTCCTGCAGGATAATCTTTTCCAGATACTGTTGGGGGCATCCACCTGACTGCAGCGGAGATGGGACATTGGCTCTATAGAGTTTATCCTTATGACGAGGATCTGTACAGATATAGACCTCATTGCTGTTGTCGCTCAGGAATCCTGGCATACTAAATTCATGCTCAGTATGGATATCACAGCTTTCTGTGGGAATCTTGTTAGGTGTATAGCTCTTCTCATCAGCTCTAATCATGGAACGCATCTCTGGATTGGGGCAGAATTCGCCAGCCAGCTTGTTTGATTCGGGACAGATAGCTACAAACTCATGCCGGTCACAGGTATCTGCAGGGACTGCTGATTTAAGACACCATTCTGAAATAATTTCATCTTCAGGGCAGGCTTCCGAGGGTTGTTTGCCGGATTTTGAGCATACTGATATCCGGACAATGCTTGCCGGCATAGGCCGGAGAGATGATTTGCTGCTTTTCTGATGCGCCTTTTGCAGCATGGAACGGAATATCCCGGCAGGATATCCGCCACCATAAACATTGCTCATAGTATGTTCCTGATCATATCCCATCCACACTGAAGCTGAAAAAGCAGGAGTAAAGCCCAGGAACCAGGAATCCTTGTATTCTTCCGAAGTTCCAGTTTTCCCTGTAGTGAATACACCGGGTATACTCGCATTTGTTCCTGTGCCTGAGGTAACCACTGAATGCAGGACATCCGACATCAACCAGGAGGTCTGATCAGACATGACTCTATGGTATTTTGTTTGTTCCAGGTATATTTCTTCACCATCGGCATTGACTATTTTTCTGACAAAATGGGGTTCCATATAGGTGCCGCCATTGCCAATACTGCCGTAGGCAGCTGCCATTTGCAGCGGAGTTGCGCCGCGGGTAAGTCCTCCCAGTGCCAATGGTGCCAGCCCCAGGTCATTGTTTCCCGGAGTTTCAACCAATTCCAGGCCCATTGCTCTAGCGAAATCAAAGCTTCTTCTTATACCTATCTGGTCCAGCAACTGTACCGCATAAGTGTTAATCGACAGGGCTACAGCTGTTCGCATGGTTATTAAACCACGGTAGCTGTGGTCATAGTTTTCCGGACTCCAAACAGAAGTCTGGGTTTTATAAGATACGGGCGAATCATCGAGAACATAAAAGGGCATAAAACCATCTTCCAAAGCCGGAGAATAAACAGCAATAGGTTTAATAGAGGAACCTGGCTGTCTGTAGGCCATAGTTGCTCTGTTAAAGCCCCGCTTCTGCTCATAGCTTCTACCGCCCATCAACGATTTTACTTCTCCATTGCTATGGTCAATAACTACCATGGCTGCTTGAATCTGTTCACCATTTTTACTTTGATTGGGGAAGTTATTAGGGTCCTTGAATATTGTCTCAGCATGATTTTGCAAATCCGCATCCATAGTTGTGTATATCTTTAAACCTGAACGGTATATGGCACTATCGGGGTCTTCATAAATTTCGAGCGTTTTGAGGATTTCCAGGGTTTCTTCTATTGCTGCATCAATAAAGAAACCATATTTTGAATCAGCATTGTGGATTTTTTGAAAGCTCAGCGGCTTTTCTTTGGCCTCGAGCATAACGCCATGGCTAATATATCCACACTTGTACATATTGTTGAGGACGGCTTCCTGTCGTGCTTTGGCGCGATCAAAGTGTTTAAAAGGATTAAAATACTCGGGACCATTTGGAATACCTGCCAGTAAAGCAGATTCCTCCAGAGTCAAATCACTGACATCCTTGCCGAAATAGGTCTTGGCCGCAGCCTGAACTCCATATGCTCCTGCACCAAAGTTGATTTTGTTCAGATACATTGTAAGAATCTCGTCTTTTGAATAAGCTGACTCCAGCTTAAAGGCCAATATAGCTTCTTTGACTTTTCGTTCCCAGCGCTTTTCAAAAGACAGAAAAGCGTTTCTGGCCAATTGTTGTGTTATAGTGCTGGCACCCTGTCCGGTAAGGTCGCCAGTACGGATATTGCTAATCATAGCGCGGGCAATACCTTTAATATTAATACCGTGGTGTTTGTAATAGTCCTGGTCTTCGATGGCAATAAAAGCATTTATCAGATCCTGAGGAACCTTGTCCAGGCTGATTTCGGTTCTATTCTCGCCGGCATGCAGGCTGGACATTATTTGCCCCTGGTCGTCCAATAAAAAAGTGGTTTCCACTCCTGTAAGCTGTTGGGGGTCCCAGGCGGGCAAATTCCTGCTCGCGTATGTTATAACTCCAATAGCTGTACCTGCGCCAATAATAAAGACTAAAGCCAGAATTATTAGTATTCCTTTAATGAATCCCTTTTTGGGTTTTTTCTTTATAGATTTTTTCTTTGTCATATTTGTTAAACAGACCTCCTGCTAAAAGCGATGAATTCCTATAATTATATTTGACATAAAAGCATGATTTCCTGCTAGTACTCTGTAACGTCTAAAAGTTTAGGTTATCCGCCGAGAAAAAATTTTGCAGGGGAAGGCGGAGGAATGAGTAATACTGGACGTATTTCGATTGACGACAACGAAGCCCTGTGGAAATTTGGCCGGCGGGAATGAAAGTTTTAGGCGTTACAGAGTACTATATTGTGAAATGATAAATATGGTGGCTGAATTCATTGCATATATTCAAAGCAATGTGCTATATTAAATTTTATGAACGAGGAGGTTAATAATGTGGATGAAAGCATAAAAAATCAGGTTTTGGAACAAATAGAATATATCCGGCGTGGGGTAGCAGAAATACTTCCTGAAGAAGAACTGGCAAAAAAGCTATTTAATGCCATTAAAAATAAAAAAGCATTGCGAATAAAGCTGGGATTGGATCCAACTGCACCGGACATTCATCTGGGTCATACGGTAGTCTTGAATAAATTGCGTCAATTTCAGGATCTGGGACATGAAGTCCATTTGATAATAGGAGATTTCACTGCTCGTATTGGTGATCCCAGTGGCAAATCAGAAACCCGAAAACAATTGACCGAAGAAGAAGTTAAAAAGAATGCAACCACCTATCAGGAACAGATTTTCAAGGTATTGGACAGGAACAAGACGGTGGTGTATTTCAATAGTGAGTGGTTAATGAAATTAGAGCTGGCAGATATTCTCAACCTGGCCAGTCGCTATACGGTAGCCCGGATGCTGGAAAGAGACGATTTTGACAAGCGCTATAAGGCGGGAATGCCCATAGGCATACATGAGTTTATGTATCCGCTTATGCAGGGCTATGACTCGGTGGAATTGCTGGCAGATGTTGAATTGGGAGGAACCGATCAAAAGTTTAATTTGCTGGTGGGCAGAAACCTGCAGAGAGAATATGGGTTGGAGCCGCAGATTATTCTTACCATGCCCATACTTGAGGGTCTCGATGGAGTTCAAAAAATGAGTAAAAGCCTGGGTAATTATATTGGAGTTGATGATGAACCCTATGAAATGTTCGGCAAGACCATGTCTATTCCGGATGAACTTATTGCCAGGTACTTTGAACTCCTGACCAGAGTGCCGATGAGTGAAATAGAAAATATGAAAAAGTCCATGGAATCCGGCGAAACAAATCCACGTGATATAAAAATAAAATTGGCCAAAGAACTTATCTCCATGTATCACAATGAAGAAGAAGCGGAGAAAGCTGAGGAGAGATTCAAACTGGTCTTTTCACAGAGGGATATTCCCGATGATATTCCTGAAATATCATCCGTGGAAGCTGAGGTATGGCTGCCTAAATTCTTGAATGACAACGATATGGTGGATTCTACCAGTGACGGCAGGAGGATGATAAAGCAGGGAGCCTTGAAAATCAACGGCCAAAAATACAGTGAAGAGAAAATTGTGCTGGAAGAAGGAATGGTTATCCAGCTGGGCAAAAGGAAGTTTGCGCGGATAGCAACAAAATAGTTTGGTTTCTGGGTTGAATTTTAAAAGGCCGGTATAATTGCTGTACTAATAAGCAGATTATGCCGGCCTTTTTGTCATCATCCTAATCGGCTTGTCAGAAGCTTCATTTGTACATGTAGAAACAAAAAAACATCGATTGAATCGATGTTTTTTTTAGGCATTTTAAGGATTAAGTGGTAGCCCCAAGGGGAGTCGAACCCCTGTCTCCGCCGTGAGAGGGCGGCATCCTAGGCCACTAGACGATGGGGCCATATGGCTGCCGGACTAGGATTTGAACCCAGACGAACTGATCCAGAGTCAGTCGTGCTACCGTTACACCATCCGGCAACAAAGAGGTAATTTACCCCGTGCGATAATCATTATAATACAGGCATAAAACATTGTCAAAAACAAAATATTTTCTTCTAGATTTTTATATAGTCTATAGCAGTCTTAATTCTTTGCAGGCATTTGTTTTTACCCAGTACTTCCATTATTTCAAAAAGGCCCGGGGTTTTTGTGCGTCCAGTCAAAGCCAGCCTGATGGGATGAATTAATTCTGCAGCCTTGAGATTCATTTTTTCAGCCTTTTTGCGAATACTGGCTTCTATTGCTTCAGAGTTGAAGGGTTCAATCTTTTCAAGAGATTCCCAAACCTCAGTTAAAATTTCAACAGAATTCCCCTTTAGAAAATATTTTTGCTTTCCCTTTTCATCATAGCTGCTGAAATCCGCGAAAAAGTACTCTGCATGCTCCCAGAATTCACTCAGCATTTTTATCCGCTTGTGTATTAATTTGATAACATCAATGAAGTATTCCTTGTTATCATTCTTAAGCCAACCTCGTTGTTTTGCTTCATCTTCGATGAGAGAAAGTATTTTTTCAGGTTCGGTTATCCCCAGATAATGGCCATTCATCCATGCGAGTTTGTCTGTGTCATAAATTGCCGGGGAACGGGATACATTATCGAGCTGGAATTTCTGAACCATCTCCCCCAGAATCAAAAAATCAAGGTCTTCGCCCATTGACCATCCGAGTAATGCCAGATAATTGAGCAGGGCTTCGGGCAAAAAGCCTTGAGTCCTGAATTCCTGTACAGAGGTAGCACCATGGCGTTTGGAGAGTTTGCTTCTGTCTGGAGCAAGTATCATGGATACATGGGCAAATTCTGGCGGAGTTATATTTAAAGCTTCATATATATGTAACTGTTTAGGTGTATTGGATAAATGCTCTTCGGCTCTGATAACATGTGAAATCTTCATAGTATGATCATCAACTACTACAGCAAAATTATATGTAGGCCATCCATCAGATTTGGCAATAATAAAATCGTCCAGCAAGGAATTATTAAACCTAACATTACCTCTTATGAGATCCTTGACGGTGGTAGTGCCTTCTGTGGGGACCCTGAGCCTGATAACTGCTTTTTCCCCTTGCTGTAATCTCTGAGCTGCTTCTTCGCTGCTTAGATCCTGACATTTTCCTGAATACTTGTAATCCAGCTTCTTAAGTCGGGCCTGTTCTCTTTGCTGCTGAATTTCCTCGGGGCTGCAGAAACAGTAATAGGCTTTATTGCTGTCTAATAGTCTTTGGAGGTATTCCTTATAAATACTCAGACGTTCACTTTGACGATAAGGTCCGTATGAACCATCTTTGCCCGGGCCTTCATCCCAGTCCAGGCCCAACCAGCTTAAACCTTCCAGTATTCCCAGGGCCGAATCCTCCGAAGACCTGCTCAAATCAGTGTCTTCCAATCGTAAAATGAATTTTCCAGCCATACTCCGGGCAAACAGGTAATTAAACAAAGCGGTTCTTGCGCCGCCAATATGCAAGGTTCCTGTTGGGCTGGGAGCAAAACGTACTCTGACTTCTTGCACTATACTCACTCCTTTTAACAATATATAGTCTAACTTATTAAAGCCGTGTTTTCAAAAACAAGCTCAAAACTATTAATCGTGGACTTCTAATCAAAGTATGCACCAAATGTATGCACTTTTCATATAGTAAATGGCGGAGGTGATAATACTTGTTTGGGCCGAGAATAAACTATAAGGTAATAATGGTAGTGGCCTTATTGGTTTTTGCGATATCTTCAATAATCATTTTGGATTTCAGACTCAAGTCCAGTATCCTGGAAATAGCCAAAGCAAAAGCTCAGGTAGATGGTGTAGAAAAAATAAACCTGATAGTAAATGAAAAAATTGTATCTGGAATTAAGTATGACGATATTGTACGTATTCATAAAGATGATAAAGGAAGGATAGCCCTGATCCAGCAAGATACTGTAGCACTTAATAAAATAATGGCAACTACGCTTACAGAACTGAGCAAAGCATTGAATAAAGATGAAGACAAGAACATTTCTATTCCGCTGGGGCAATTGTCTGGGTCCAGAATTCTGGCAGGATACGGACCCAAAATCAAAGTGAAGATATTACCGGTAACCCAGGTTCACGTTGATATTCTGAATAAGTTCGAACAAGCTGGCATAAACCAGACCAGGCATCTTATATATTTTCAAATAAACAACACAGTAAAAGTCGCAGTTCCATTTCTGGACGATGAAGTAAAGGTTTCGGCAATTATTCCTCTGGCAGAGACCATAATCGTAGGAGAGGTTCCTGAGACTTATGTGAATTTCAATGGACAGAGTGAACTCTTATATCCATTTTTGAAGGATATAAATTAAAAGTTTTGCATAAGTTCAAAAATCGGGCGATAATTCTGAGCAACAGCTAAGCCATCTTAATCGTGAATAAAGCGATATCGTTAGCTTGGGGGAATCTTAAAGTCCTTTGACTTTAAATCAGGATGACAATATTAAAAACTCCTGTCTATGAGCTAATTATGGATAATCCTCAATTAGAAGGGATGATGTTATTTGCCGAGAAAATTTTATTTAAGTAAAATAGTGAGAAAACTTGACACAACTACAGCAGCATGATATTATAATTCTTGCGCCGCGGGAAAAAGAAGCGGCGCAGAGTTCTTGATAAAACAGAACAGCGAGACTAGAAGTGCGAAAAAAGTTAGATTTCTTTTAGGAGGAAACTAACGGCTCAAGAGATAACAAAGCCAGACTAAGCAGGCTAGGATAAAATTTATTTGGAG
>Ga0334888_1001383_pt1 | contig 31767 bp, 28 predicted proteins | sample GraSluR1_MG_FD_207227 | JGI IMG/M metagenome (GOLD analysis project Ga0334888, IMG submission 207227) | Sludge microbial communities from methane-producing bioreactor in Wageningen University, Netherlands - Granular Sludge_3_08-R1 | ecosystem: Engineered > Bioreactor > Anaerobic > Unclassified ...
AGGGGCGTGACGTCCATCGGGAGCTTCGGGTTCCGCTTTATGACGCGGTGTTGGGGGGCGAGGTCAGTTTTCCGGGGCCCAACGGCAGCACCCTGACCCTGAAGATTCCCCCAGAAACCCAGGGCGGCTCCCAGCTCCGGCTGACGGGCCAGGGCCTCCCGCGGGCGCGTGGGCAGGCAGGGGACCTCTACGTCCGACTTCAGATCGAACTTCCGACCAACCTGACCGAGAAGGAGCGCTCCTTGTTCCGGCAACTGGCCGAACTGCGGGCGCACCGTCATGCCGAATCCTGAGCCCCAAGGCTGATTTGCGGGGGCGCGCGGGCGCCGTCGAACAGGAGATCCCCTGGGCCGGTAGAACGAGTGGCGGATGCTCGTCGTCTTCGAATCCGTCGGCCGTGCCGTCCTGAAGTTGCTGGAGTACGTCGGCTCCCTGCTGATGCTCCTGTGGGAGACTTCGGGCTGGGTTGCGCGCGGTTCGGTCCGGCTGGGCCTGACCATCCAGCAGATGGCCTATCTGGGAGTCGACTCCCTGTTGATCGTGATTCTGACAACCACGACGGCGGGCATGGTCATGTCCTTGCAGCTTGCTCACATTGCCGTCCAGTATGGGGTGACCAACGTGGTTGGAGGGGGGGTGGCCATCGCGATGGCGCGCGAGCTGGGTCCCATGCTGACGGCCGTCGTCGTGGCCGGCCGGGCGGGATCGGCCATCGCCGCCGAACTCGGAACCATGAAGGTGACCGAGCAGATCTCGGCCTTGCAGACGATGGCGGTCAGCCCGGTGCGCTACCTGGTGGTTCCGAGGTTCCTGGCCCTGGTGGCCATGATGCCGATCCTGGTCCTCTTTGCCGATGTGGCCGGAACCCTGGGAGGCGCCCTGGTCGCGTTCCAGTCCGCGAGCATCCCGTATGCCGCCTTCTACGATTCGATCCAGCGACTGCTGGAAATCTCGGATGTTCTCAACGGCATGCTCAAAGCCGTCGTGTTTGGGGTCGAGGTGGCCATGGTGGCCTGTCTCCAGGGCCTGACCACGGGGCGCGGAGCAGCCGGGGTCGGGGTGGCGACCACCTCCAGCGTGGTCTTCGCAACCATCATCATCTTCCTCACGAACTACCTGATGTCTTCGTGGCTCTTCCCGGTGACCTGACGTGAGCCCGAACCATTCCATCCTGGGTGTTCGGCAGCCGATGGCAGATCCAGCCATCGTGGTCCGGAACTTGACCGTGCACTTGAGCGGCCGGGCGATCCTCAGCGGAGTCGACTTCGAGGTGCCCCGTGGCACGACGCTGGCCATCATGGGGCTCTCGGGGGTCGGAAAGAGCACGACGCTGCGCTGCCTGGTCGGCTTGCAGCGTCCGGATGGAGGAGAGGTCCTGGTCGACAACCGGGACATCCTGACCATGAATCGTCGGGAGCTTGACGAGCTGCGCAAGAGGGTGGGGATGGTCTTCCAGATGCCAGCCCTCTTCGATTCGCTGACGATTGGCGAGAACGTGGCTTTCGGTCTGCGCGAGCATGCGCGGCTTCCCGAGGAGGAGATCCAGCGAGTCGTCGCCGAGAAGCTGGCCATCGTCGACCTTGAAGGCATGGGTCACCTCTTCCCCAACCAGTTGTCGGGAGGCATGCAGAAGCGTGCCAGTCTGGCGCGCACCATTGCCACGGATCCCGACGTGATCCTGTATGATGAGCCCACCACGGGGCTGGATCCGATCCTCTCTCGGGTCATCAACGAGCTGATCCTCGATCTGCAGAAGAGGATGCACGCGACCTCGGTCGTGGTCACCCATGACGTGGCCGGGGCCATGCTGGTGGCGCATCGGATCGCCATGCTCCACCGGGGCCAGATCGTCTGGATCGGTCCCTCGGAGGAGTTCCCAACCACGAACAACGAGTTCGTAGCGCAGTTCCGCGAGGGGCGGGTTCAAGGCCCGATCCGGGTCTAGGAGGAGAGATGGAACTCAATCCGGCAGCCAGGGTCGGGATGCTGGTGGTGGTCGCCGCCATCCTGATGGGCCTTGTGGTCGTGCAGGTCGGTCAGATCGGGCCTGAGGGCGGCGTGCGCTATTATGTCCTGTTCGAGGATGTTGCGGGCCTGCAGACCCGCGCACCCGTTCACCTCTCGGGGGTCCGCATCGGCTACGTGGCGGAGCTGCAACTCAATCCCGAGAACCGGGTCCGAGCCACGATCCAGGTCACCCGCCCGGATGTCCAGCTCTTCAGCGCCGACTACTACATCTACACCATCACCGGCAACCTCCTGGGCGACAAGTGGATGGAGATTCGTCCCGGCCCGGTGCCGGCGGGTGTCCGTCCGGTGGCCGTGGGCGACCAGGTTGTGGGCACTTCCCCGGTGACTCTGGACGATCTGGCTCGCGAGGGGAACAAGGTCATGCTCGAGTTCCAGGACTCGGTGGCGGCCTTGAACGACCTGATCGGGGACTCGAAGTTCCAGAGCGACATCAAGCTGACCATGACGAACTTCCGGGAAATCTCCGGCAATCTGAAGGGGGCCAGCCAGGACGCCCGGACCCTGGTCAAGGGGCTGAACACGCGGGTCGAGAACCTGGCAAGCTCCTTGGATCGGGTGGTCGCGCACGTCGACAGCACCGTTCTGGCCTTCCAGGACGACGCTCGGGCGGTGGGAGCCAACCTTCGCGGTGCCACGGGCACGGTCAACCAGGTCGTGGCGCGCAACGCGGCGCACGTCGACACCATCGTGATGAATCTGCGCCAGATGTCCTCCAGCCTGCAGAGGACGGCCAGCGCGTTGGAGGGACTGGCCGCCGACGAGAGCCTCCGCGACGACGTGATGGCGGCCGTCCACAACATCCGGAAGACCAGCGAGGAGGTCCAGGCCATCGCGGGCGACATCCGGTCGCTGACGGGGGACCCCCAGGTTCAGGACGACCTGCGTCAGACCGTCGCCAATGCCCGGGAGGCCAGCGAGTCTGCCAAGCGGGTCGCCGGCAAGGTCGAGGGGATCGTCGCCGGTGATGGGGGTCCGCTCTTCCAGGCGGACATCTCGCACGAATGGAACACGCGGACCGGCGAGCCCGCGGCCAACCTCAATGCCTTCTTGTTGCCCCGGGGGCCTTTCACGGCCAAGGTCGGGGTCGACTCCCTGGGACAGGACAACCTGGTCAACCTCCAGGCTGGCCGCACCTGGGATTCCTTCCGGCTGCGCGGGGGGGTGGTGCGGTCTCAGTTCGGGGTGGGAGCTGACGCCTGGCTTTTCAACCGGCGCTTCGAGACCAATGTGGACGTCTACGACACACGGGACGTCAAGGTCGACGTTCTCGGAAAGGTCCTGTTCCCCAGCGAGTTCTATATCTACGGCGGAGTTCGCGACGCCACCGATGCACGCAACAGCTACCCCATCGTCGGTGCCGGGAAGAGATTTTGACCGCCCTCCGGGCGTGGTGCCCCAGCCGGGGCTCCCGCCGGGAGGCCTTGGGGCATGCAGGAACCAGAAGCCCAGGCGGCCGAAATCGGCGCGGATTGCGCCTGTTTGCTCCCCCTTCCGCTCTGTGCTAGAATCGGAAAACACTACCATCTGCCGATGGGATCGATGATCGAGAGCTGGAATCTGCCTCCCGGCACAGTGGCCGACAGCCGCTACGAGGTCTTGCGGCTGATCAAGGCGGGCGGGATGGGCGCCGTCTATGCCGTGGCCGACCGGGTCCTCAAGGACCGGGTGTACGCTCTGAAGCAGATGATCGATCCCTCCGCCAGTCTGGGCGAGAGGCAGGCTGCGATCGATCGATTCCTCTCCGAGATTCAGGTCATGCAGACGCTGAATCATCCCAGCATTCCACGAGTCTACAGTTCTTTTGTTCACGAGAATTCTTTTTGTTTCGTGATGGATCTCGTGGAGGGAGACGACCTGGCCCAGGTCTTGAAGAATTCCGGCACGCCCGGTCTGGATCCCCACTCGGTGGTGGGATGGAGCTTGCAGGTTCTGGACGCGCTGGAGTACCTGCATGGTCGCCAGACCCCGGTGACCCATCGGGATATCAAGCCCTCCAACCTTCTCCTGCGCAACCGGGACGGCCGGATCGTCCTGATCGACTTTGGCATCGCGCGCGTCACCAATCCGGCGGAGGGCTTCTGGATCGGCACCCCGGGCTATGCTCCGGCAGAACAGCAGCAAGGCAACCCCGAGCCTCGTTCAGACCTCTACGCGCTGGGGGCGACGATGCACGAACTGCTTTCGGGACGCAAACCGGTCGATTTCGACTTCCCGACATTTGAAGATCTGGGGGTTTCGGTGCCCCGGCCGTTGGCGCAGCTCGTCTTTCGAGCCCTGGGAACCTGGCCCGAAGAGCGATTTCCCGACGCCCGGACGATGGGCTGGCGGCTGCGGGAATTGCCTGGATTCGACATCAGCCTTCCGGCCGTCGATCGCGAGCATGATTTCGAGACGGCGGTCCTGGACCTCAAGCAGCGGATCCTGGACCCCATCCTCCAGAACCTCATGCACTACTACAGCAACGAGTGCCACACCCCGTATCTGCCTCGGAACCTGGATTTTCTCGAGTTCACCCTGGCGGCTCCGACCCCCTTCGTGCTGCAGGTGGTCAAGGACCCCGCGCGGGAGGCCCTGCACTTCTATGAGAAGCAGGGCCTTCTCGAACCGATTCCCATCGGGGACGTGCGCCCTCTGGATGCGGCCTCGGCCGCGGCAGTCCCCAAGATCGTCCAGCGCTTCGTCGAGGATTACGAGGGATTCAAGGGAGCCAGTTGGCAGATCATGTGAAGGGCGGCTCGACAGAGAGCCTCTCCAGCCGGGATTGGAGAGGGCTCGGGCCTGGAGCCGCAACCCGCCGTGGCATCCGGCTGCCGATTCATTGAGGCCCGTCCACACCTGGGTGTGGGAGGGAAGGGCCCGCCTCGACGGCCTCGGTTCTCACGCCAGGCGGCGGATTCAGGTCGGTTTACCCTGCTTGACTTCCGTGATAGAATCTTGCGAGTCTGCCCGGGGCCGCCTGCGCGGTCGGCGGCACGGACCTCCCCAAGGGTCCAACACCATGAATCCTCCCTCGTGGCGCGGCGGATGCTTTGGCGCCCGGGCCGGAGAAGAGGCAAGCGATGTCCGGTCTGGTCTTCGTGGTGGCTTTCTCGCTGGGGATTCTGACCACCCTGCTCCTGGTTCCCGCGGTCAAGCGACTCGCCTTCATTGCCGGCGCCCTGGACAAACCGAACGCTCGGAAGGTCCATCAGGTCCCGATGCCGTTGTGGGGAGGCCTGGGGGTCTTCTTTGGGTTCCTGATCACCCTGGGCGTGATGTTGGTGGCGTTCGAACCCCTGCGCGCTGCCTTGACGCCTCGTCTTTCCCAGCACCTGATGGGGATGCTGCTGGCCGGGGGGTTGATCGTGGTCGTGGGCCTCGTGGACGACCGTTTCGGCATGCCCGCAAAGGTCAAGCTGCTGTGCCAGATCCTCATCGGAAGTCTCATGATCTGGTTCGGTATCCGGATCGACTACCTCAGCCTTCCCTTGCTGGGAGTGGTCTTCCTGGAGCCCTGGCAGGGCGTCCTGCTGACGCTGTTCTGGATCGTCGGGATCACCAACGCCCTGAACCTGTTGGATGGCTTGGATGGCCTGCTGGCCGGAGTCGCCCTGACCACCGCCCTGGTCTTTCTGGGGGTCAGCCTCTTGAAGGGTCAGGTTGTGGTCGCGCTGGTCATGGCGACGTTGGCCGGATGTGCCTTGGGCTTCTTGCGCTACAACTTCAACCCGGCGCAGATCTTCATGGGTGATACCGGCAGCCTCTTCTTCGGGATCATGTTTGCGGGATGGTCGGTGGTCGGCCTGTTGAAGAGCACCGCGACCCTGGCCCTGATCGTTCCCGTCTGCCTGATGGGGGTGCCCATTCTCGATACCTCCATGGCGATTGTTCGTCGCAGCCTTTCGGGCCGGCCGATCTTTCAGCCCGACAAGGAGCATCTTCACCACCGCCTGCTGGGCCTGGGTCTGACCCAACGCCAGGTCGTGGCGGTCATCTACTTCATCAACATCCTGTTCGGGCTGGCCGGTCTGGCCCTGGCCCTGGCAGTGAAGTGACGAGGTCCATCGAGATGAGTTCGAAACTGCACGTGATGGCTGTGTTCGGCACCCGGCCGGAAGCGATCAAGATGGCGCCGGTGGTTCGCGCCTTGGGCGAGAATCCGGGAATCCGGGCCACGTGCGTGGTCACCGCACAACACCGTGAGATGCTGGACCAGGTTCTGGACCTCTTCGAGTTGCAGCCTCAGGTCGACCTGGACATCATGCGCGCCAATCAAAGCCTGGCGGGGATCACCAGTCGGGTGCTGGAGGGGCTCTCGCCCGTCCTGGAACGCGATCGACCCGATGCCTTGCTGGTTCAGGGTGACACCTCCACAGCCTTTGCGGCGGGTCTGGCGGCCTACTACCATAAGATTCCAGTTGGTCACATCGAGGCCGGTCTTCGCACTGAGGATCGTTACGATCCCTTCCCGGAGGAGATGAATCGGCGCCTGCTGACCCGGATCGCCGAGATGCAGTTCGCCCCCACCGCGTGGGCCCGGCAGAACCTGTTGAATGAAGGGGTGCCCGCAGGGGACATCTACCTGACGGGCAACACCGTCACCGATGCCCTGCGGTTGATCCTCGAGCAGCTGCCGCCCGGCCCGCCCCAGGATCTGGTCCGCCTGGAACCTGGACAGCGGATGTTGTTGGTGGAAACCCATCGACGTGAGAATCTCGGCGCGCCGATGCAAGAGATCTGCCAGGCCCTGGTCCACCTGGTGCAGGAGTTCCCCGACGTGGCGCTGGTCTTCAGCGTCCATCGGAATCCGCGCGTCCGGGAGGTGGTGATCCCGGCCCTGCAGGGGCGCGAGCGCATCCACCTCCTGGAGCCCGTCAGCTATCCGGATCTGGTTCGCTTGATGCGCCACGCCCACCTGATCCTGACCGACTCCGGCGGCATCCAGGAGGAGGCTCCGTCTTTGGGGGTTCCCGTCCTGGTCCTGCGCAGGACGACGGAGCGGCCTGAAGGCATCCAGTCGGGCAATGCCCGACTGGTGGGAACCGAATGCCCGGCCATCCGACGCGAGGCCGCGCGCTTGCTGCAGGACGCCGAGCACTACCGGGCCATGAGCCAGGCCGCCAGCCCCTATGGAGATGGACAGGCGGCCCGCCGGACGGTGGAGGCCCTGCTGCATCGTTTCGGCAGGCAGGCCTCCCGGCCGGAGGAGTTTTCCCCTCGCACCTGAAGGCTCCCAGGGACCTGGAGGTGAGGACGTGGACGAAGCTCCCCTGGACTCCGAGGAGGCCACCCCCGAAGAGCTGCAGCGGCGCATCGAGGCCTTCCGGCAGAGACGCGGAACCGATGGCCCCGGGTTTGGGAGGGCGATGGCGCTGGTCATGTCCCTGGGCGTCAGTCTGGTCGCCGTGATGTACGGCGCCTATGTCCTGGGTGGCCTTCTCAAAGCCCACACCGGCTCGGCCTGGGCTTTGCCGCTCAGCCTCCTGCTGGGAGCCGCCGCGGCCGGCTGGGTGGGCTATCTCCTGATCCGTCCGCTGCTGCGCGAGGACACGTGAGCTTGGGATTTGCGGTCGGGCTGGGACTGGGGCTCATCCACCTGCTGGCCTTTCGAAGGATGCTGGCAGCTCTGTCCATCCGCGAGGGGTCTGGCGCCACGTCGCGAAGTTGGGCCCTGCTTGCAGGAGGGCGCTTTGCCATGACGACGCTGGCGGGGGGCGCCGCGATCGGTCTGGGAGTCTCCCCAGTTGGCTTGGCGGCTGGCCTGCTGGCCACGGTCTGGGTGGCCCGGCTCGGTTTCTGGCTGCTGGGGCGCTCACAGGAGGGCTCGAAGGAGATATCCGCATGATCCACGCGTTGGGGGCTGTGTACCTGGCCTCTGCAGCGGCGACCGGGGAGGCTGGTTTCGCTGACCCGGCCAATCGCACCCTGGTGGCCTCCACGGCCGTTGTGGTGGCCGTGGTGGTCCTGTTGGCCTGGGTGGCCCGCAGGCGCTCCGGTCTGGTTCCAACCGGACTGGGAGCCGTCGTTGAACATCTGTACGATTGGGTCGATGAGATGGCCCGCGACATGATGGGCCCCCAGGGGCGTCGCTACGTGCCCTTCGCGATGTCCATCTTCTTGTTCGTGCTGGCGTCCAACTGGTCGGGCCTGCTCCCTGTGCCGAAGTTCGCCGAGGCGGGTTCGGCACCAGCCGCCCATCACTCCCAGGAGTCCGGCGAGCAGGTGGTCGGGCACGCCCTCTTCGAGGCCCCCTCGGTCTCATTCAACACCACCCTGGCGCTGGCTGTGGTTTCCTTCCTCTCCTTCAACTTCTATGGTTTGAGGAAGAACCTGGAGGTTCGCCCGGGTATGGTCCACGGAAGCCACCGTCGGGGAGGGATCGCCGGTTTCGTCAAGTGGCTCTCGCATTTCTGGGAACCAACCCCGATGTTGTGGCGGGATCTCTCCGGGGCCATGCGCTACCTGCTGGTCCCGCTTCTGGCCTGTTTGTTCATCGTCTTGAACGTGGTCGAAGAGTTCGCCCGGCTGATCTCGCTTTCCATCCGGCTGTATGGCAACATCTTTGGGGAGCATGAGGTCAAGACCCAGTTGACCTCGACCTTGAGCGGGTTTCTCGGGCAGTCCGAGACCGCATTCCAGGCGGGTTCGGTGGGCGGAGGGGCCGGCTATGGGATGATGTCCCTGCTGCTTTGGGGCAGCTCGTTCTTCGTCCTGTGCGTCGGAGCCCTCGCTGGTTTCATCCAGGCCTTCATCTTCTTTGTTCTGACCTTGTCCTACATCTCTCACGTGGTCGCGGAGGACCATTGAGCCTTGGGGCAGGATCCCGCCCTTCCGGGAGGGAACCGCCCTGGGCCTGGAAGGACTGGGGAGGGGGACCCCCTCCCCAGGCTGGTTGTGGGGCAGGTGGCTCGAGATACGGTTATACGGCGCAAGGAGGTCTCTTCAAGATGCTGGCTAGATTCGGCAAGTATGGTCGCGTGTTGGCGACCCTGGCCCTGGTGGTGTTGTCGGCGGTTCCGGCGATGGCCCAGGCAGAAGCTGGCGCGTCCGTCGGCTTCCTCAGCAAGCAGGCCATGGCGCTCTTCGCGGCGGCCTTTGCCATCGGCGTGGGCACGATCAGCACGGCGCTGGGGCAGGGGAACGCGATCGGAAAGGCCATGGAGGCCATCGGGCGCAACCCCGAGGCGGCCGGGACCATCCGCACGACCTTGCTGATCGGCCTGGCATTCATCGAGTCGTTGTGCATCTACGCCCTGGTCATCGCCTTCATCGCCATCGGCCACGCCGGTTGAGTCCAGCGGCGGCCACGCCGCCTTCCTGAGAGTCCCTTTCAACCGCGGAGGCACTGATGGAGATCATCCACTCCGTCCTGAATAGCCTTGGGTTCGACCCGGTGGTTTTCGGGTCGCAGGTGTTCCTTTTCTATCTGATGCACCTGCTGCTCAAGGTCATCCTCTACAGGCCCCTCGAGGAATCCCGCAATCGCAGGGACGCTTTGACGATGGGCCGGGTGGAGGAGGCCGAACAGATCAACCGGCAGGCCCTGGCCTTGAAGGAGAACTACGAGGACGAGATCCGCCGCGCTCGCCAGGCAGCCCAGGCCGCGGTGCAGCAGGCCCGCTCGCAGGCGGAGGCGGACCGGGTTGCGCGCCTGGCTGCCGCGAGGGCCGAGGCCGAGTCCCTGGTCCGAACCGCACACGACGAGATCCTGGGCGAGCGTACACGGGCCGAGGCGGAGCTGGACCAACAGGTGGCGGAGCTCTCGATGGCGGTGGCCGGGCGCCTGGTCGAGACCATGGCGGGCCCGGCGCAGCGGGCGAGGGTGCTCGAGCGCCTTCGGGAGGCCTCCTCGTGACCAATGGATTCGAGTTTGGAGTCGGGCTGGTCAACTTTGGTCTGCTCTTGTTCCTGTTGAAGGTCTTCCTGGTCGATCCGCTCCGGGTCGTGGCCCACGAGCGCGAGGAGAAGGCCCGACGGGACATGGAGGAGGCCGAGGCCATCCTGCTCGAGGCCAAGGCCCATCTGCAGCGTTACCAGTGCCTGATCCAGGGCGTCGAGGAGGAGAAGAAGCAGATCGAGCTCTCGGGTCTCCAGGATGCCCAGGTGGCCCGAGAGAGGTTGGCAGAGAGCGCGCAGGACGGGGCCCGTCAGATTCTGGAGCGGGCGCAGCTCGAGGTCACCGCCGAGCGCAGCGCGGCCCTGGCCGAGCTGCGCCATGGGGCCGCCCAGGCCACCGTCCGCCGCGCCGAAGACCTCCTCAGAAGCAGCCTGGACGGCGCAGCCCAGCGCGACATCCTGCAGAATCTGCTGTCCAAGGTGGGATCCCCCGATGCTCGATGAGACCCTCGCAGAGCGGTATTCCGAGGCCCTCTACCAGATGGCTCGCGAGGCCGGACAGGCCGGTCAGCAGTTTCGTGAGCTGCAGCAGGTCGTGGCGCTTTTCGCTGAACACCGCGAGCTGCGCCACGCCCTGGAGTCTCCGGCGGTTTCACGCGACGTCAAGAAGAGCATCGTTCGTCGTCTGGCGGAAGGGCGGGTGCAGTCCAGGACCCTGCACTTCCTCTACCTGGTCGTGGACAAGGGCCGCGAGCGCTTCCTGCCGGCCATCCTGCGCATGTATGAGCGGATGCTGCGCTCGGATGAGGGGATCGTCGAGGCTCGGGTGGAGGTGGCTTCTCCGCTGGATTCCACGATGGAGGATCAGGTTCGAGCCCACCTGGCGGAATGGACGGGCAAGAAGGTGCAGATGGAGGTCCGGGTTCGTCCTGAGCTGATCGGGGGAGCTGTCATCACGGTGGGCGATCGTCTCTTTGACGGCAGCATGAGGACCCACCTCGAGAAGATGCGGGAGCGGCTGGCGCAGGCCTGAGCCGGCTCCCGGGAGGAACACATGGCGATTCGATCCGACGAGATCTCTGAAATCCTGCGTCAGCAGATCGCAGGGTATGATCCCGACGTGCAGGAGATGTCTCACGGCACGGTCATCCAGGTCGGCGACAACATCGCCACGGTGTATGGGTTGCAGGATGCCCGGGCGGGCGAACTGCTGAAGTTCGCCAACGGGGTCATCGGCATGGTGATGAACCTGGAGGAGGACTCCATCGGGTGCATCGTCATGGGCTCCGACCACGAGATCAAGGAAGGCGACCTGGTCGAGCGCACGGGCCAGATCGCCGCGGTTCCCGTCGGCGAGCCGATGTTGGGACGGGTGGTGGATGCCCTGGGAATGCCGGCCGACGGCAAGGGTCCCATCGCGGCCCCTCGCACCCGGACCATCGAGTACACGGCTCCCACCGTCATGCAGAGGCAGCCCGTCACCGAGCCGATGCAGACCGGGCTGAAGGCCATCGATGCCCTGGTTCCCATCGGCCGCGGACAGCGCGAGCTGATCATCGGGGACCGCCAGACGGGGAAGACGGCCATCGCGCTGGACGCCATGCTGAACCAGAAGGACACGGATGTCTACTGCGTCTACGTGGCCATCGGCCAGAAGGCCAACTCGGTGGCTGGCCTGGTTGCCACCCTGGGCGAGCATGGGGTTCTTGAGAAGTGCGTGGTGGTGGCGGCGATGGCCAACGAGCCTCCGTCCATGCTCTACCTCGCCCCCTACGCCGGGTGTGCCATCGCCGAAGATTTGATGTTCCAGGGCAAGCACGTCCTGATCATCTACGATGACCTGACCAAGCATGCCAAGGCCTATCGCGAGATTTCCCTGCTTCTGCGACGGCCCCCGGGCCGCGAGGCCTTTCCCGGCGATGTCTTCTACCTGCATTCGCGCCTGCTCGAGCGGGCCGCCCGGCTCTCGGACGAGTTGGGTGGGGGGTCGTTGACGGCCCTGCCGATCATCGAGACCCAGTTGGGCGATTCGTCGGCCTATATTCCGACCAACGTGATCTCGATCACGGACGGGCAGATCTACCTGGACACGGACCTTTTCTATCAAGGCGTCCGACCGGCCATCGACGTGGGGCTTTCGGTGTCGCGGGTCGGCGGAGCCGCGCAGATGAAGGCCATGAAGCAGGTCGCCGGGCAGTTGCGCCTGGATCACGCCCAGTATCGCTCGCTGGCGGCCTATGCGAAACTGTCCGCAGACGAACTGGACAAGGCCAGCCGAGACCAGTTGGCTCGGGGAGACCGCGTCACCGGGGTCCTCAAGCAGAATCAATATGTGCCCATGCCCGTCGAGCAGCAGGTCGTTGCCTTGTACGCGGTCACCCAGGGCCTGATGGATGACATCCCGAGCGAGGACATCGTGCGCTTCGAAAAGGAGCTGCTGACGTTCATGGGGGACCGCCATGGCGACCTCCTGGCTCGCATCAGGCAGCAGGGCCGACTGGACGAGGAGCTCGTGGCCGGGGTGCGCGCGGCCGTGGCGGAGTTCAAGCCGACCTTCCTCGCGGCCAACCCCGCGTAGCTCTCAGTCGGAGGACCAGGCATGCCCAGCGACAGAGACATCCGCATGCGGATCCGATCGGTGCGCAACATCGAGAAGATCACCAAGGCGATGAAGATGGTGGCGGCGGCCCGGATTCGCAAGGTCGAAGCCCTGGCCAAGGCCAGCCGGCCCTATGCTCGGTGTCTGGCGCAGGCCGTCCGCCGGATCACGGCCCAGGCCACCGAGACCGTCCACCCTCTGATGCAGCTCCGTCCTGTCGAGAAGGTCGGGGTGCTGATCATCGGCTCGGACAAGGGCCTCTGTGGGTCCTACAACTCCAACCTCTTTCGTCACACCCTCCCGGAGCTTGCCGAGTTGCCGGGGGGGAAACCTGAGCGGCTGGTCCTGGTCGGCACCAAGACCCGTCGTTACTTCGAGCGACGCAAGTTCCACGCGGAGCAGGTCTTCACAGGGTGGGAGCCCGATCTGGACCTGGCAGGCCGGCTGGCCGACCTGTGCACCCAGTGGTTCCTGGGCGGAGAGGTGGACGAGATTCGTTGCTTCTACACCCAGGCCATCTCCACCATGCTGCAGGAGCCGACCCAGGCGCGACTCCTGCCCCTGGCGGATGAACCCTCTGGTGCTCCGCCTCCCGCCGACTGTTTGTATGAACCCGGGGCCCAGGAGGCCCTGGATCAGATCCTTCCCAACTCGTTGCGCATCCGTCTCCACCAGATCCTGCTGGAGGCGCGCAGCGCCGAGCTGGGCTCCAGGCTGCGGGCGATGACCAATGCCACGGACAATGCGGAGAAGCTGGCGTCGGAGTTGACCTTGGAATTCTACCGCATCCGGCAGACGAACATCACCACGGAGATCCTCGAGATCTCGAGCGGCGCCGAGGCGCTGAAGGGGTAGACCCCCAGGATTCGCAGGAGGCACAGCATGGCCAAAGGCAAGGTTGTTCAGGTTCTGGGCTCGGTCGTGGACCTGGAGTTTCCCCCGGGGCAGCTTCCAGAGCTGCACAATGCGGTCCGCATGGAGCGCGAGGTCTTTCGCGACCTGTCCCCGGAAGAGGTCCAGAAGCTCCCGGCATCCACGCGCGTGCTCTTCCTCGAGGTCATGGGCGAGTTGGGGAACAACCGGGTTCGCGCCTTGGCCCTGGGGACCACCGACGGGGTGCGGCGGGGCATGGAGTGTGAGGATACCGGGGCCCCGATTCAGGTCCCGGTGGGGCGCCAGACCCTGGGCCGGATGTTCAACGTCCTGGGGCAGGCCATCGATGGCATGCCCGAGCCGGAGGTCCAGACCCACTATCCGATCCATCGCCCCTCGCCGGTCCTGGAGGACCAGGTCCCGACCAACCAGGTCATGGAGACCGGGATCAAGGTCATCGACCTGCTGGAGCCCTTCGCCCGAGGTGGCAAGACGGGCCTCTTTGGCGGCGCCGGGGTGGGCAAGACGGTGCTGATCCAGGAACTGATCCACAACATCGCGACCGAACATGGGGGCTTCTCGGTGTTTGCAGGGGTCGGTGAGCGGACCCGCGAGGGCAACGACCTGTACCGCGAGATGAGCCAGTCGGGCGTCCTCAAGAACACCACCATGGTCTTCGGCCAGATGGACGAACCACCCGGAGTGCGCTTCCGGGTGGGCTTCACAGGCGTCACGATGGCGGAGTACTTCCGCGACGTGGAAGGCCAGGACGTCCTGTTGTTCATCGACAACATCTTCCGGTTCGTCCTGGCGGGATCCGAGGTTTCCGCTTTGTTGGGGCGGATGCCCTCGGCCGTCGGCTATCAGCCCACATTGTCCACCGAGATGGGCCAGCTCCAGGAGCGGATCACCTCCACCCGTCAGGGTTCGATCACGGCGGTCCAGGCCATCTACGTGCCGGCGGACGACATCACCGATCCGGCCGTGGCCACCTCGTTCACCCACCTGGACGCGACCACGGTGCTGTCCCGAGGGATCGTCGAGCAGGGAATCTTTCCTGCCGTGGACCCGCTGGCTTCCACCTCCCGGTTGTTGGAGCCGCGCTATCTGGGCGACGAACACTATGCGGTGGCGCGGGAGGTTCAGGAGACCTTGCAGCGCTACAAGGATTTGCAGGACATCATCGCCATCCTGGGGGTCGAGGAGCTCTCGGACGAAGACCGCGTGGTGGTGGGGCGGGCCCGGCGACTCCAGAAGTTCCTCTCACAGCCCTTCTTCGTGGCCGAGACCTTCACCGGGCGCCCGGGCAAGTACGTCCCGCTGGCCCAGACCGTCAAGGCTTTCCGCGAGATGGTGGACGGACACCTGGACCACCTGCCCGAGCAGGCCTTCTACATGGTGGGGGGGTTGGAAGACGCCCTGGATCAGGCCGAGAAGATGGGGGTTGAGGTCGGGCCCCGGGGAGCCTGACGGACAGCGACGGAATCAACCGGGATCGTGTTCCGACCTCCAGGGAACCCTGTCGGACACTTCCGCGAGGAGAGTCCGACATGACGACGGACAGGAGCAAGACTTGAGCGAAAAGACCTTCCACCTGGAAATCGTGACGCCCAGGGGATTGATTTTCGAGGGAGAGGCGACCTGGATTCGCCTTCCCGGGGTCCTGGGCGAGACCGGGATCCTGGCCGACCACGCTCCGCTCCTGGCGCTTCTGGAGCCTGGAGTGGGGGTCTATCGGGTGTTGGACCGCGACCATCCCCTGGCCCTGGGCGAAGGGTTCGTGACGGTGGGCGAGAACCGCGTGGTGGTCCTGGTCGAGTCCGCGGATCGTCCGGAAGACATCGATCGGGAGGCGGCCCGCCAGGAGGTCGCCCGCCTGGACGCGGCTCCCGGAGGAGCCTGGGTGGACCCCGAGTCCAGGGCTCGGCGTCGGTTGGCCATGGCGCGTCAGCAGGTGGCCGCCTGGAGTTGACCGTCCTGGATTTTTTTTCGAGGGAAGAGGTACGGCATGGCGAGACTACTGGTCGAGGGGGGCTGCCCCCTGCAGGGTCGTCTGGAGGCAAGCGGCGCCAAGAACGCGGCTTTGCCGATCATCGCAGCGTGCCTCTTGACTCGTGAGCAGGTCGTGCTGGACCGGGTTCCCACCATCGCGGATGTCTGGGTCATGGCCGACATCCTGCGCGAGATGGGGGTCCAGGTTGAGTTCAACGGGAACGGCACGATGGTGTTGGATGCCTCCAGCCTGGTCACCACGACGCCGCCCGAGGACCTGGTGCGTCGGATGAATGCCTCCTTCGACGTGGCAGGGCCCTTGCTGGCCCGTCACGGTGAAGCTCAGGTCTCCCTCCCCGGAGGCTGCAAGCTCGGGCCTCGGCCGGTGAACCTCCACCTCGAGGCCTTCCGGCGCCTGGGGGCCCAGGTCCTCTCCGAACACGGCTTCGTCAAGGCCAAGGCTTCCCGACTGCGGGGGGCCCACATCCTGTTCCCCAAGGTCACCGTCGGCGCCACCAAGAACGCCATGATGGCGGCCACCCTGGCCGAGGGAGTCACTGTCCTGGAGAACTGTGCCCAGGAACCCGAGATCGTCGACCTGGCCAACTTCTTGGTGAAGATGGGCGCCAGGATCGAGGGGCAGGGCTCGCCCACCATCCGGATCGAGGGGGTGCAGGAACTGCACGGCGCCCGGCACGCCATCATCTCGGATCGCATTGAAGGAGGGACCTATCTTCTGGCGGCGGCGGTCACCCGGGGCGACGTCACCTTGGAGGAGTTCGAGCCCTGGCTGGTCGAGAGTCTGTTGGAGAGTCTGATCAAGGCCGGCCAGGAGGTGACCGTTCTGGGGAACACGGTCCGCGTTCGCGGATCGCGCCCGATCCGCCCTCTGGAGATCGCCACCGCTCCCTTCCCCGGGTTCCCGACCGACCTGCATCCGCCGATCGTGGCCATGCTGGCCCTGGCCAACGGAACCAGCGTCCTGCAGGAGACGATTTTCGAGGGGCGATTCATGTACGCGATGGAGATGGTCCGCCTGGGGGCCGACCTGAGGGTCTCCGACCGCAACGTGGTCATCCGTGGCGTTCCGCGCCTGACGGCGGCGCCCGTCGACGCGCCGGACATCCGGGCCGGAGGCGCCCTGGTGCTGGCCGGCCTGGCCGCCGAGGGCGAGACCGTGATCTCGGGAGTGGAGTACATCGACCGCGGCTACCAGAATCTGGAGGATCGCCTTCGCCTTCTGGGGGCCCGGATTCGCCGCGTCGAGGAACCCCTCAAGCAGATCGTCGGTTGAGTCCGGTGTTCTCGCTGCACGTCGGGATCGACCTGGGGACGGCCAACATCCTGCTCTACGTCCGGGGGCGGGGAATCGTTGCCCGCGAGCCGTCGGTGGTCGCCCTGGATCGCAACGCCGGCAAGGTCCTGGCGGTGGGCTCCGAGGCGCTGAAGATGTTGGGCAAGACCCCCTCTCACATCGTGGCCGTCCGGCCGCTGCGGGACGGGGTGATTGCAAACTACGACGTGACCTTGACGATGCTTCGCCATTTCCTGCGACTGGTCTCGAAGCTGCGCCGACCGACCGCCACGATCTGCGTCCCGGCCGGCGTCACCAGCGTCGAGCGTCGTGCGGTCCGCGAGGCCGCCCTGGCGGCCGGGGCCTCGCGAGCATGGCTGATCGAAGAGCCCGTGGCCGCCGCCCTGGGCGCAGGAATCGATATGCAGCGGCCGGGAGGCACGATGGTCGTCGACCTCGGCGGGGGGACGACGGACATCGCCGTGTTGTCGATGGGGTCGGCGGTGGTCAGCGAATCGGTTCGGGTGGCCGGAGACCGCCTGGATGAATCCATCAGCCGGATGCTGCGGCGATGCCACAATCTCATGGTGGGCGAGCAGACGGCGGAGTCGCTGAAGATCGAGCTCGGATCGGCGGTGCCGGTAGCCGAGCAGAGGCAGATGGAGGTTCGCGGCCGAGATGTGGTCAACGGGCTGCCGAGGACGGTCCTGGTCGGCTCCCAAGAGGTCCAGGAAGCCTTGTCCGAGCCCATCGGCTCGATTGTGGAGGCGGTGCGCGGAGTTCTGGAGCGCACGCCCCCAGAGCTGGCCGCCGACCTCTTGGATCGGGGAGTGGTTCTGACCGGCGGGGGCGCCCTGTTGGCGGGCCTGGACGAGTTGATTCGCCAGGCCACCGGCCTTCCGGTGCGGGTGGCCGAGGACCCGATCACCTGCGTGGCTCTGGGCACCGGGATGGCCGATCCGCGGAACCTCTAGCTCCGGACCCCGGCAACCCGGGGGGCCCGTCCCGGGTCCCACCTGGAGGCAGCCCGACGCCGGATCTGGCGAACACGTGTTTCTGATCCGGTGGATGCGGGGAGGACCGCGCCCGGCAAGCGGGAAATCGGAATCCTGCCGGCGCCAGGCCGCACGGAGGGTTGCCAGGACAGGCCCAAGCCCGGGTTGCCCTGAACGGGGGATCCCAGCCTCGGAGAAGCAGACGTGCTCCCAGCCAGGTCCAGGAGGATTCTGAAGCTCGCAGGCCTTTTCGGCGCAGCCGGGGCCCTGGTCGTGCTGTGTCTGAGCCTCTTCGTCGGGCCGGTCTTGGACCTGATCCTGGAGCGCGTCAGCCGGGGATTCCCCGGATCCGTCACGGTTCGCTCGGCTCGGCTGGCCGGCAGGGTCCTCGCCTTTCAGCACCTGACCCTCAGCGACCCGGACGGTCGCCCGGTCCTGCAGGTGCCGCGGGGGACCTTGACCCTCCATCCCCTGAGGATGCTCCGACAGGCCCATTGGATCGGCCTGCTGGGAGACCTGGCCTTGGATGAACCATTCCTCCGGGTCGAAGTGGCTGAGGATGGGCGGCTCAATCTGGCGCGTCTGGCTCCGCCTTCGCGCCCCGGCGCCCGGCCGCTCCTGGCGGACTACAGCGGAACCCTGCGGATCCAGGGAGGGAGCATCCACTTCGAGGACAGGCGGGGTTCCGGGTTCCACTATCAGCTTCGGGATTGGGAGGGAAGCCTGGCCCTGCGCCGGGGCCAGCAGGCCCAGGTGGATCTGGTCTGGGTCCCCGTCCAGGAGGAGCCCGGGCGGTTGGCGGTGACGGGTCGTCTCGACCCGGTCCATCCTCGCTTCGATCTGCATCTCGATTTGCAGGCACTGTCCTTGCGTCGGTTGGCCGAACACCCCCGGCTCAGCGAGAGGCTCTCGCTGCACGCCGGAGTGCTGCAGGCTGGGCTCTGGGCTTCCTGTGACGCGGTGGACTGGAGGGAAGCCGGCGAGCGGATGGTCTATGGCGGGAATCTGGCTCTCACCGGGGGGGAGGTCCGGATCCCGGGCCTGCTCAAGCCGATTCGCCGGATCGAGGGCCGGGCGGATCTGGTGACCGGCGTCCTCAGCCTGCGGGAATTCCGAGCCAACCTGGCCGGGATGGGGGCCACGGCGCGAGGAAAGGTCTTCCTGCCGCCGCAGTCGCGCCTGGATCTCCTGGTGGTGGTCCCGCGCCTGCGGGCCGAGCCGGTGGAGGCGGCCCTCGGCCAGTCGTTGCCGGTGGAGGGGGAGGCCCGGTTGGAGATCGCCCTGGCCGGAGGATTCTCGACGCTGCGCGCCGAGGGGCGGATCCGGTCCGAGAGGTTGGTTCTTCAGGACCAGATCCTGCATCAGGCCGAAGCGCTCTTCGAGACCGACGGAAACCTGCTGACCCTGCGAGAGGTTCGCGCCCGGTCGGGGGGGGGAAGCCTGGAAGGGGGAGGGTTGGTCGTCCTGGGCCCCGAGGCTTCCCTGGCGCTGACCCTGAACGGACGTCAGACCTCCCTGTCGGGACTCAGTCCCGTCGGAGGAGAGATCGGCTCGTTCGACCTGTCCGTGATGGGCTCGGCCCGTCAACCCGTGGTCCTGGGCGGTGGGCGAGGAATCGGGGGTTTCCAGGGAGAGGCCGGTCGGCTCAGCCAGCTCTCCGGGCGATTCCTGTACCACGACGGCGACATCCTGGTCATGGACGCCCTGGGCGCCCTGGGAGACGGTTCGTTCCGCGTCCCCTATGCCCTGTACGACCTGAAGGACCCCCACGTCTGGGCCATGGTTTCCACTTCGGGCGTCGATCTGCCGACGCTGCGCCTGGGCGGCCTGGGGCAGCTCAGCGGCCGGGTTCGAGGACAGATCCAACTGGAAGGTCGTCCCACGGATCTGGACTCGATGTCGGCCTTCGGGCTCAGCCAGGGAACCGAGCTGCGCCTGAACGGGTTGACGGTTTCCGCTTTGAAGGGCTCGGTGGGACTGCGTCAGATGCAGTTGATGATCCCGGACATGGTCGGGCAGGCCGCGGGAGGCTCGTTGCAGGCGGCGGGCTGGATCGGTCTGGCCGGGGGAAGCAGCAATCTGCTGGCCCGAGGTTCGGGGGCCGAACTCTCCCGGCTCCTCGGGGTTCTCGACCGTCCGCTGCCGATCGATCTGACGGGGACGGGGGACTTCCTGTTCAAGTGGACTTCGGAGGGGCGCGGGCATCCGAATTGGGTGCATGTGGTGGCCGAATCGCAGGGGGGTGGAGGCCACGGGCCCTACCAGGTGGCAGGATACGGGTTCACCGGCCCCCAGGGCCTGGGTGCGGTGGCCTGGATGGACGGGCTTCCGCTGGCCCGACGTCGCTTGACCCGAGACCTGGAGCTGAGCGGGACCCTGCGGGGCGTGGCCGCCGCCTGGGGCCCGCTGCGTGACTATGGGTTTGCCTACCGCGCATCCCTGGACGGCTCGCAGGTCTCAGGAGTTCGGGGGGATCGTGTCTGGGCCTTCGGCGAGGGAAGGATCCGCGGGGCGGAGATCCTGTTGGGCGAGAACGTCCTGAGCTGGACCTACCAGCGTCGTGTGATGGCGCGGGCGGTGGGGCAGAATCTGCGCGGTCGCTCGTGGCCCTGGTTCGGCCCGGTGCTGGCCTCGGACCTCCAGGCCCAGGCTCGCTTCCGTCCCCCCTTGCCCGAGGGAGGTTCGCTGAGGGTCACGGGATCCTACCTTCTCGGACCCAGGCCCGACTATGAGCTGGACTACGTGGCTTCGGGGATCGACCTGGCGTGGCTGGCCCGCCAGGATTGGGTGCCGCAGGCGGGCCACCTGGCCGCCAGTCTGAACCTGCGTGCAGGTCAGGCGCACTCAACGGGTCGCATCGCGGCGGATCAGGGGCTGCCTCGACTGAAGCCCGGCTCGACCTTCGAGGCGCCGTGGCTGTTGGTGGGCCCGAGGGATGCCTCCCGGCGTCCGGAGATCTTCAGTGCCGTCGGCCGGGTGTGGATGGGTCCCAACCAGGGGGGCCGACCGGGTCGAATCCACCTGGATCCCATCCTGGCTTCTCGCGAGCCGGCCGATCCGCGCCTGGTCATGCCTGCCCTGGACGCGGTCCGACGGGGGGAGGAGCTGGGGGAAGGGCTCTTCTCGCTGGCCGGCAGCCTGGAGGGATCGTCGGTGGACCTGGCGTTCTCGGGACGGGGGTGGGATCTGTCCGACGTCCTGGCTTTCGCCCCGGCGACAGCGAAGTGGCCCTCGGATCTTCTGACCGGGCGTCTGCAGGTCGAGGACCTGCAGGTTCGAGGTCACCTGGGGTCGGACTTCCTCAGCAACCTGGACCTGACGGGACGCCTGGCCCTGGTGGACGGTTTCGTCGAAGTGCTGGGCCATCCCATCCCGGTCGACCGGATGTCGGCCAGCCTCGTGCGCCGTCGCGGAGAGCTGGTGTTGGAGGACATGCAGGTCGACTCGGGAGAGCTCCACCTGGATGGGACGGGCACGCGGGATGCCTTCGGTCGTTGGACGGCCGACCTCTGGACCGAGAACCTCCCTCTGCGGCACCTGCATTACCTGGGGCCTCCTTTCACCAGGTTGAGCGGGGGCGCCCGCATGGCCGTGTTCCTGGACTCGGGAAACGTCGCACCGTCCCTGGTCCTGGGACTGGAGGGGCAAGACGTGGCCTGGAAGGCAGAGCCCCACGCCGTCGAGTTCCCTCGCCTGAGCCTGGGTCGTCTGGAACCCTCGCAGCAGGGAAATCCCAGCACCAGGCGGGGGCTGGGAATCGAGATGGCCTTCGAAGGGGACCGGCTCCATCTGGATATTCCCGAGGGGGCCGTCGAGGTGCTGGCTCGCCGGGCCGGGGAGCAGGAGTCCTCCGCCTTCTCGGCGCGGGGTGCCGTCCGCGTCGGGCTGGGGCCGGTCTCGGACGCCCTGGCCTGGTTCTCGGGGCCGGCAGGACCGGATTTCGGCGTTCAGGGCGAGCCCTTCCGCCTGCAGGCCCGCGATCTGGACGGGGACCTCTTGATGGCCCTGGCCGGGCTGAAGTCGTCGCGGCGCCGCTTCACCTTCAGCGGAGACCTGGCCCTGATGGGGCAGTGGCATCGCGATCACGGCCCCTCCGGACAGCCGGGTTTGCCGGAGTATGATCTGTCGGTCTCCCGCCTGGAGATGGGCCAGCGGATCGAGGACTCCTGGGCTGGGCTGGCCCTGGATCGGGTCCTGGAAGCCGAATACCGGCACGAGGGGCTGGAGGGGCGCCTGGTGGTCGAACCCTTCCAGATGCTGCCCCACCTGCCCGCCGGCCAGTCCGGCCTGGGGCAGGTCGAGGGTCGGGCCGACCTGGTCCTGGCCCGCGCTGCGGGGGCGGGCCAGGAGGATTCCAACGTGCTCGAGCTGCGGGCTCGTTCGGTCCCCATGGTCGAACTGGGATTCCTGGCTCCCGGGATGGACCGACTGGGTCAGGTCGAGGACTTCCTCATGTCCCTCAGCGGACCCCTGCTGACGCCCGATTTCAAGCTGGCCTGGCGCCTGGTCGACGGGGCTCTGGGTCCTTTGCAGATGGCCTCCTTTGAAGGTCAGCTCCAGGGAGGGCCCACCTCGGAGGACGGGGGATATGAGCTGCGCCTGGTCGGGGACGACGGCGGGCCGGCCCGTCTCTTCTTCGGTGCCCAGGCCTCTCCGCAGCAGACCGTCGAGCTGTCCGCCACGGTCCCCCTGAGGATCCAGCCGGGCCCCGAGCCCGGGCCGGGTCGCCTGGCAGCGGTCTGGACGGGTGCGCGAGTGGGCGGTGGGGGCGAGATGAATCTGCGGGCGCGCCTGATCGACTCGGGGATGCGCCTCCTGGACGATCTCGTTCCCGGGGTCTCGGCCTCGGCGGGCAAGCTCGAGGGCGAGCTGGCCTTTTCGGGCACCCTGGAGCGTCCGACCCTGGAGGGGAGGCTGGAGGTCGAGAACGGGACCGTGGTCCACGACCTGCTGGGCACCTTCTCGGGTCTTCAGGTTCGCACGCTCTTCGAAGAGATTCCGGCGGAGCAGGCCGAGCCGACCTTGGGGGTCCTGGCCGAGGATCTCATGGTCTCGCGCCTGGCCATCGAGACCTTCCAGGGAAACCTGGGCGGGGTCCCCTTCACCGTTCAGGGCAAGGCCGAGATGGCCGGGTTGGAGCCGGTCAACGTCGACGTTTCGTTGAAGGGAGAGGCTCTTCCCCTGGCTTGGGGCGACCTCTTCCAGGGTCTGGCGGATGTGCAGGTCGACCTGGTGGCCCGCCCCGGTCGATTGGCGGGACAGGCCAGCCCCTCGCTCATCCCGGTCCTGACCGGGACGGTGAACGTCCAGAGGGGAGACATGAACCTTCCCCTTTCTGGCTTCGGCGAAGCCCAGGGGGCCGGAACCCGTGGCCGCCTGCCCGTGGACTATCGGGTCCGGGTGAACCTGGGCGAGGACGTCTGGGTCCACGCCCTGGGATCCCGGATCCGCGCCCAGGGTGAGCTGTGGGTGCTTCCGCATCAGGACACCAACATGCCGGTCCTGGCGGGTTCGGTCGACCTCTCGCGGGGAGTGCTTTCGGTCCCGTTCTATGCGGTCAGCTTCCGGGTCCGGCAAGGGCGGGCCACCTTCGAGAGCAGCCTGCTCCCCACCCTGGAGAACGTGGAGGCCGAGACCGAGGTGGCCGGGCATGAGATCACGGCCGTCGTGAGCGGGACCTATCCCGACCTGCGGATGAATCTGGTCTCCAATCCGCCGCTGGCAGAGGCCCAGATCCAGCAGTTGCTGGCTGTCGGCGGTCTGGCGGGATACGTGCCCGGGGTCTCGGGCCCTGAGAGTGGGCGGACCGATGCGGGTCTGACAGGGAATTTCGTGACCGGCCAGGGCCTGACCATGGCCACTCAGTTCCTGACCGCTCCTCTTTCCCGCGAGATCGGACGCCTGCTCTTCCTGACCGACTTCACCTTCGAGTTCCTGCCCCCATACAACTTCGTGCTGAAGGTGGCCAAGGCCCTGGACGACAAGGATCGGTTCTTGCTGACCTTGACCCAGGTGATGCGCAGCGGAGGCAACCAGGGGCGGAACGAGAGCCTGTATGGTCTGGAATGGCGCTTTCAGCGCCACCTCCTGACCCGCTTCGCCTTTGACGACCTGGGCCAGATGCGCTTGTGGTTCCAGGGATTCTGGGATTTCTGAGGCCAGCCAGGAAGAGCGGCCCGGGAGGAGTCGCGGCACAAACCAGAGCGGCCCGGGAATCTTCCCGAGCCGCTCTGAGGTTTTCGAAATCCGCGAGCTTGATTACTCGACGACTTCCGCCTTGAGGATCATCGTCGGCTTCTGGTTGGTCGGCAGGCTTTCGAGATACCGGCCACCGTCACCCCACAGCCGGCCCTGGTCCAGGCCCATGCTGGGGTCGCCCACGGCCTTGAAGTTCTGGGTGAACTCGAAGCCCTGGACCACGCGGGCGAAGGTCGAGAAGTTCTGGGCCCGCAGGTTGCTGTTTTCTCCGTAGTTGATGAAGACCTGGGTCGAGTTGGTGTTGGGGCCTGCCTTGGCAAAGGCCAGGGTCCCGGGGCCCAGCTCGAAGAGGCTGGGATCGTCGTCGAAGTTCTTCTCCTTCCACTCGCGCAGACCGGGGCGCCAGTTGATTCCGAATTGGGCCACGAAGCCGGGAACGATGCGGAAGATGGGGGTGTCGTCGTAGAAGCCGGCCTTCACCAGGTCGATGAAGCGGGCCGCGGCGTGGGGAGCCGCCTGAGGATAGACCTCGATCAGGAGTTCCCCGGTCTCGGTTTGAAAGCGGACCTTCTGGACCTGGGTGATCTCGGGAGCCTGGACTCCCCGAAAGGGCTTCAGTCCGCGATAGGTTTGGGTGTTCACTGCGACCTCCTCGGTAGTGGCCGGGGCGGGCTCGGCAGAGCCCGGCTCCTCGGCGGGTGCGCTTGCCGCCGGCGGCGGAGGGGGAAGTTCACCGGAGACCGGGCGCGTGCAGGCGGGCTGCACCAGGGCCGCCAGGAACAAGGCGATCGCCATCCCCCCAAGAGTCCAACGTGGCATCAAAGCTTCTCCTTTCCAGGCAGCCGGGCTGCCGAAGCGGGCATACCGCCCGAAGCGTGGGCGGGTGTTCACCGGGTGAGGCCGGGCACCTTCAGATCCTCTGGACGTCGTGGCTTCCGCTCTCCTTGAAGCCGGCACCCGTGATCCGGACGAACTGAGCCCTCTCCCAGAGGTCCTGAAGACTCGAGGCGCCCACATAGGTCATCCCCGATCGCAGGCCTCCAACCAGTTGGTAGAGGACGTCCGTCACGTCTCCCCGGTAGGGCACGGTGGCCTCGACCCCTTCGGGCACCACGCGCTCCCAGTCCTCCGGATCGACCTCGCGATGCTGGTCGACCTCCAGGCGGCTGACGTTGGCGGTGAGCGAGGCCATGCCGCGCACGACCTTGTAGCGGCGGCCGTCCCGGATCACGCTGGCGCCAGGGCTCTCGGTGGTTCCGGCCAGCAGCCCTCCCACCATCACCGAACTGGCTCCGGCGGCCAGGGCCTTGGTCAGGTCGCCGCCTTGACGGACGCCGCCGTCCGAGACCAGGGGCACATCCAGGGCCCGAGCCACCTCGGCCGACTCCAGGATGGCGGAGAGCTGGGGGTAACCCGAACCGGTCACCACTCGGGTGATGCAGATCGAGCCCGAGCCCACCCCGACCTTCACCGCGTCGGCACCGGCCTCGGCCAGGTCCCGGACTCCCTCGGGAGTGGCCACGTTCCCCGCCATGACTTCCGCCTGGGGGTATTCCGCCTTGAGGCGTCTGAGCATCTCGAGGGCCAGGTCCGAGTGGCCGTGGGCGATGTCCAGCACCAGCAGATCCGCGCCGGCGGCCAGAAGGAGGCCGGCCCGCTCGACGTCGGCGGCCCGGACTCCCACGGCGGCACCGACCCGCAGCCGGCCCCGTTCGTCCTTGGTGGAATTGGGGTGTTGCTGCAGCTTGAGGATGTCCTGGGCCGTGATCAGCCCGACCAGGCGGCCATCCTCCTGAACCAGGGGAAGCTTCTCGACACGGTGGGCATGCAGGAGCGCTCGGGCGTCAGGAAGTGAGATCCCCGGCAAGGCGGTGACCAGACGCTCGCGGGGAGTCATCAACTCGGAGACCGGAACGTCCGTGTCGGGAGCCAGGGCCGTGTCGCGCCGCGTGAGGATTCCGCAGACCCGCCCCTCCCGGTCCAGGACCACCAGACCCCCGACCTCCCGCTCGCGCATGGTCTGCAAGGCCTGCCCGACGGTGCAGTCCTGGCGGATGGTGACCGGGTCGGCCACCACCAGGCTCTCGGCCCGCTTCACCCGGGTCACCTCCTGGGCCTGGCGTTCGGGGGCCAGGAAGCGGTGGATGATCCCGATGCCTCCGGCTCGGGCCATGGCGACGGCCATGGCGGCCTCGGTCACGGTGTCCATGTTGGCTGAGAGGATGGGCAGCCGGCAGCGGATGTTCCGGGAAATCCGACTGGAGGTATCCACTGCGTGTCGGCTGGCGATCCTCGAGCGGCGGGGCACCAGCAGGACGTCGTCAAAGGTCAACCCGGTCTGCAGTCGGACCTTGTCTTGGAAGTTCATGGCTTGGCCTCCTGGTCCTGGCCCGGTCTCTCGGGCCGATTCTTGCTGGGGTGAAGAGCCTGGGGCTGCTCCCCGGGGACCTGCTGGCCGGGGGGGCGGTTCCAGGCGTCGGGGAGGTGGGAGAGGTCGTTGTGGGCGACCAGGACGGCCGTATTCCGGGTTCGGTCGTAGCGGATCCGGACGATCCCGGTGTTCCCCAGCTCCAGGCTCCAGGAGCGGTCTTGAGGGGGGCCCGTCAGGGCCCAGACGCAACAGCGGATGACGCCGCCGTGGGTGAAGGCCACGACGCGCCCGTCATCCGGCATCTCGGAGAGCCAGTCCTGGATCCGTCGCGTCACGTCGTGCAGCGATTCGGTCGAGCCGGGAAACGGCAGGCCGTAGGGGTCCTTCCACCATTGCCGGATGGCCTGGCGAGTCGGGGGAGGGGCCTCGGCCCAGGTCAGACCTTCCACCAGGCCCATGGGCATCTCTCGAAGCCGGGGGTCCCCGCGGATCTCGCGACCGGGAAGGGCCAGGCGCGCGGTCTCCAGACAGCGCTCCAGATCCGAGCTCCAGGCCGAATCGAAGGGCACGGGCCTCATGCGGGGCGCGAGGCATCGGGCTTCGGCGCGGCCCGAGTCGTTGAGGGGAACATCGGTGTGACCCTGCCAGCGGCCTTCCGTGTTCCAGTCCGTCGAGGCGTGGCGAACCCACCAGACTTCCAGCACGGGGGCGCGATTCTGCCGTGGATGCGGCCAGTCCTGCCGGAGGGGGTCCCGGCAGATTCTGTGCTCCGCATGGGAAGGGCGGACGTTGTCGGTCCAGGGGCGAGGCAGGGTGAACTCGGAGGCCCGAGCATGCCCGGATGCAGGCAACACGCCCGCTCGTGCGAAGTGTCCTGGCAGCCCACTGTTTTCAGGAGAGACCCGTGAATTCGACCTGGATCTGCTTCCAGTGCCAGGCGGTGAATCCGCTGGCCGCCCGCCAATGCTCGTCCTGCGGGGTTGCCGCCCCACCCGTCGTGCCGGCGCCCTCCGGCCTGGACGATTCCTTCGCCGAGGCCCTGGCCTCCACCCTGGCCTCCACGGCCTCCAACTCGCCTCGCAGCGACATGCTGGCAGGTCTCGAGGGTCTGGTCGGGCAGGTCGACTCCGGGGACATGAGTCCCGAAGCCTTTGGTGAGAAGATGCACACGGCCTCGCAGGCCCTGGACGAGGTCTTCGCCGCCATGGCCGCGGAGATCTTCGAGGTGCCCGAGGCCGACGAGGCCTATGTGCTGGCCGTCGAGACGGGTCTGGAGACCTCCAGGGCCCTCTTCAAGCTGGCTCTGGCCGAGCTGGAATCCTACGCCGGTCACCCGGATTCGGGGCATCTGCGGGTCGGCATGCTGGTGGCCGAAAAGGCCGAGGAGCACTATCAGGGACTGTTGGAGAGCGTCCAGAAGGAAGCGGTGGGTCACCGCTTCAGCGGCTCGCCAGACCTGGTGCGGCGCTTGGCGGGAGCGGTCCTGGAGGGCGTCCTCTCCCTGGAGGACTACCAGGAGCGGCTGGGGCAGCTCCAGGACGCCCTGGAGGCCTGGCTGGCCGAGGGCACCCGGCTCTTGCGCTCGGGCCTGGCCAAAGCCCGGGAGTTCGACGGCAGGACGGAAGAGGGCGTGGCCCGGGCCGGTCAGGAGTTGGAGTCGGCCAGTCGGGAGCTGGGCCGGGTGATCCTGGCCATCCACGACCCCGAGAGCACCCGCGAGGCAGCCCGGCACATCCTGCACGAGGAGGCGGCCGCCGAAGGGCTGGACTGAACAGGAAAGGCCGAAGCCGGCGGAAGGTACCTTCCACCGGCTTCGGCTCGAGGAACAGGCTCCCGGGACTAGGAGCCTGTGTGACGACCGCGTCGGTCGCTTCGCCGCTCGATGGGATGGACCCGCGCGGGGCGTCCGAGGGCCCTCGGCGATGCTCGGTCCGGAGACTTACACAGGCTCCTAGTCGAAGAGGCCCTTCAGGCGGCTGGCACCACCGGACAGGACGTTGCCGACGGCTTTGCCGACGGACTTGGCCTGGTCGACCTTCTCCGAGACCGCGTCGCCGATCTTGTCTCCGACCACCCGGGCTCCGGTCTTGGCTGCATTGAGGCCGTCGGAGACCTTGTCCCCCACGAAGTCCCGTCCAGCCTTCACGCCATCCCGGACCGCATGGACGCCATCGGACACCTTGTCGCCGACGAAGTCGGCGCCCTTCTTCACGGCCCCGGCGCCCTGAGCGATCTTCCCGCCGGCCCACTCCGCCCCATCGGAGACCTTGTTGCCGACCCACTTGGCGGCATCGCCGATCTGCTCGCGGTACTTGTAGGCATACTTGCCGGCCTGAGCGACCCCGGCCACCGCCAGGGCGACCCCGGCCACAGGCAGCCCGACCACGGTTGCGCTGCTGGTCGCGGCCACGTAGAGGGCCCCGGCGGTCACCACGTCGCAGCCCCCGGAGACCAGTTGGTCGGTGCCCTTCTGCTTGTTGCCCTGGGAGAGGTTGTACACCCCCTGCCCCATTTCGATTCCGCCCAGGACCCCGCCCAGGACCGCCGAGCCCTTGGCCAGCACGGGGGCGGCCTTGCCGGCGAAGCTGGCGATCTTGCCAGCCTGGGAGATCTTGGCAGCCCCCACCACGCCCTTGGCGCCGGAGGAGGCAGCCTTGGCCGCGTCGGCGACGTTGGTGGCGGCGCCGGCGCCGGTCAGTCCGGACAGCACGTCCATCCCGGCCGTCAGGCGGGTTGTGGTATTCAGGCCGGCGAAGGCTCGCCCCGCCTGGTAGAGGTACTTGCCGGAACCGGCCGCACCGACGACTTCCTTGGCTGGGCCCGTGATCTTGTCCATTTCGAGTCCACCCTCTCAAAGCTGTGTTGTCGACACTTTATACCGACAATCGGGGGGGTATCTAGGGGGGGGGAACCCACGGGGGGTGCCTGAGGAACCGGAGGATTCCTCCAGGACCCACCCGGCAGGGGAAATCGCGCTCTTCGGGTAAGCCTTTTCCAACAACGGGTTCTACGGAGGGAAGGGTGCACAGGGTCGCCTTCTTCGATGATCTGGCGCCGCGTTGGGACGAAATCTCCCGAACCGGAGACTCCAGGATGCTCGAGGTGCTGGGGCAGGTTCTCTTTGACCCCCAGGCCCGGATCCTGGACCTGGGGTGCGGGACGGGCCGGACGGTTCGCCACTTCCTGGGGCGCCTGGGGTCCGCAGGTCGGGTCACCGCCGTCGATTTCTCGCTGCGGATGCTGGAGATCCTGAGGGGTTCGGTTCGTGATCCGCGTCTGACATGCGTCCAGGCTGACGTCGGAAACCTGCCCGAATCCCTTGAGGGCTTCGACCTGGTCATCCTGTTCGATCTCCTGCCGCACCTGGAACGGCCCCGGGAGATCCTGATCGATCTCTCGCGCCGTCTGCTGCCTGGAGGCCAGATGGTCCTGGCCCACGACGTGGGTCGTGAGGAACTCAACCGGGTTCACTGCGAGCAGGGCGGGGCGGTTCGAGCCGATCGGCTACCTGGAGACGACCTGCTCGTCGCCTGGATCCAGGATGCCGGGTTGGAGGTCGAGGACCTGCAGGCGACTCCCTCCACCTACCTCTTGCGCGGGCGGAAGTCTCCAAGGCCGCTCCGGTGAGACCCGGGGCCTGCCTGTCCCTGCGAAGTCTGGTCCGCTGTGCCCTCTTCGTGGCCGCCGGGATCGTCCTGGGTCAACTCTTCCATCTGGTCGGGATGGGCCCCACCTTCCTGCCGCTGCACCTCCCCGCCCAGATCGGCGGACTCCTCCTGGGAGCCCAGGCGGGCCTGCTGATCGGGCTCTGCACGCCCCCGGTGAGCTCGCTGCTGACAGGCATGCCTCCCTTGTTGCCCATGGCATTGCGCATGATGGTCGAGGTGGGAGCCTATGGTTACCTGGGCGGACTCCTGCACCGCAACCTGCGGCTGGCACCGTTGCCGTCGCTCCTGGGGGCGATCGTGGGGGGGCGACTGCTGCTGGCCCTGGCCGACAGCCTGTTCTTCTGGCATCTCGGCCTTCCGCGTCTCTCCGTGGCCCAGAACGCCTGGTTGGCCTTTTTGTTCGGGTTCCCCGGAGTCTGCCTGCAGTTGGCCCTGGTTCCCGCCATGGTGGCCCTCCTCAAACGTCACCTTGACGCTCGGCGCCGCGACCCGGACCCCGGGAGCCCGCTTCCAGGCTTCCTGACCGGACGGGCTCGAAAGGGGCTGGAGGTGCAGGCCAGAAGACTTCCGCCGGGGGGCGAGGAGGAGAGCCCATGAGCGACAGCGAGTTCACCAGCACCTTTCCGCCCAACGCCCGGATCGTCAGCCTGCGTTTCGAACCCGGGGTTCTCCTGGTCGATCTGGAGGACCAGGAGGAAATCCGGGTGCCCGTCGAGCAGGTGACCGGGCTCTTCGGAGCCGGGCTCTTGAGGGAGTCTACCCGGTTGGTGACCGAGAGGAAGTTCGTCGACCAGGAGCGCCACGGCCGAGTCCTGGGCATGCGGGTGGAGTACACGACCCAGGTCCGCAAGCAGGTCACCGAGACGGTGGTCAACAAGGAGGTCCAGCCGATCCTGGCCCTTCGGGTCTCGGGGGTCCTGGAGACCTGGTATCTCAACAGCACCTCCTTCAACTTTCGCAAGGCCCTGGGCCCCGACATGAGCTACGCCGTGGGGATGAACCTCAAGACCTTGATCCGGCGGCTTGCCGAGCATTGCCCCGGCGCCTTCCGGGATGACTACATCCAGGCCTCGCTGAACCTTGAGAAGCCTCCGGAGCCTCTGGATGGCCTGCTGAGCTTTCTCAATCTGATCCCGCCCCAACCTCCGCCCCCACAGCCCTGAACCCGAAGTCCCGACCTCACGGGTCCCGCGCCCGGCGCCCCCTGGAGCAGGTCCTGATGCGCTGGCAGGGAATCGGGCCGGGATGCCGGCGGATCACCCACCTGGAACCCTGGAAGACCCTTCGGATTCCCGGGGGCCGGCCGGGGGGGAGCTCTGGCTCACGGTCCTCTTCGTCCTGTTCTTGTGCGCCGGGATCCTGGCTCTGCAGGTCGATTGGGAGGGTCGTGCCGCCCTGATCGTGGCCGACCACCATTTCTCGCTGTTCATGGAGACCGCAGCCGAGACCTGGCGGTGGTTGCTGGGGCTGCCTCCTCCCGAGCCCGACCCGATGGGCTCTTGCTCACCCGACGCCCGGGGCTTCTTCCCGCCGACCAAGCATTACCCACCCCTGGCCTTCCTCCTGGCCGCCTGGTCCATGGTCTGGTTCGGGTTGGACCTCTCGGTGGCGAGAGGCTCGCAGGCGGTCTTCGTCTGCGGTTTCGTGGCCTGCATGGCCCGGGTCGGCTGGCAGTTGGCCGGCTCTCGAGGAGCCATGCTGCTGGCGCTGGGAGCGGCCAGCGCGCCTTGGACCCTGTACTTCCTGCTGAACTTCACCCTGCTTCCCGGGCAGTTCATGGCCCTGGCGCTGACCATGACCCTGTTGTTGGACTCCGAGAGCCTGACCCGTCCCCGGAGCTGCGTCGCCGTGGGCCTGGCCCTGGGCCTGGGCATGCTGGTCAAGCAGTCCTTCCTCCTCTACAGCCTGCCGCTGATGGCGGCGGCGGCGCT